>Ga0075764_106_pt1 | contig 38472 bp, 35 predicted proteins | sample RifGroC1_FD_67858 | JGI IMG/M metagenome (GOLD analysis project Ga0075764, IMG submission 67858) | Microgenomates (Woesebacteria) bacterium GW2011_GWC1_38_13
TTTCGACGATCATAAAATGAAGATGTGTTCCGTTCGAGTTGCACGACGAACCCTGAATTATCGAGGCGATTCTCTCACCTTCACCTATGTGTCCGACAGCTGTCTCCTGACCCTTACCGGCTATGATCGCTTGAATCGCTTCATATTCCGCTTTTGCGGAAGCTAAAAGTGATTGATAGCGTTTTTCATCATTTCTGGTTTGTTCTAAAAGTTTTGCCTTGGCGTTCTTCTGTAAACTCAGGGACTTATTTTGAACTTCAAGTTCTTTTTGAAGGACTTCCTGATCGCTTTTTTCCTCCTGATAAGTATTTTGCGCTTTCTCAAGCCTTCCCAAAAGACTGATGTCCGAAGCCTGAAGCTTTTTTAGATAGTTAAAACTATTGATCGCATCGGTAATGTTGGACATCGATAAAAACAGAAGGTGCGGTTCCGAAAAACGCGATATTTTATAGGTTTCACTAACCCTTTGCGTATAAGCAAGATTCAAAGCATCCAAAGAATCCTTCAATTGTTCAATGCGCCCGCCTAAAAGGATTATTTTCTCTTCCGTTTGTGAAATCTTGAGCTGTGTCAGCTTGATCTGGGTATTATATTGATTGATAAGATTTGAAAGAGTGTTCGCTTCGCTTACTAAACGGCCAAGCTCCGCTTCATATTTTGAGATCTCTTCGCTAAGTCTTCTTATCCTGTCCTCATTAGCATCTTGCGCAAAAATATTACCCGAAAAAAAGAAGGGTAAAAATACCAGTATCAAAACCAAAATGATCTTTTTTATAGATAGTCTCATTTCCTTTTACGGGTACGGGCAACAGCCAATACACTACCAAAGAAGGATAACAGCAGTCCGACAAACAATTCAGCCGCAAATATTAAACCAAAGAGGATGACAAGTCCAAGCGCGTCCTGAGGCAAGATAGGAATCTCCTGAAAGTATTCCATAAGCGACGGGGTCAAATACAAAACCAAAACAAAGCATAAGAACCAACCTGAAAAAACACCTGCCAACGTATAAAAAATTGCTTCAAGAAAAACCGGAGTTCTTACAAAAGAAGGTGTGGCGCCAATAAGGTCAAGTATGTCCATTTCGTTTCTTCTGGTAGACATTTTCATACTAATGATCACGATCATTAAAACAAGCGACGTTCCCAACAAAAATCCAATAAATATTCCACCCGTCAGGCGGATGTAATAAGAGATCTGGCGCAACTTTGACACTACATCTGTAAGACTCTCTTCACCACCAAGACTTGCGGTATAACGAACTTCATCAACGATCTCTTCATTCTTCAACTCCGATATGACCTGCTCCGCATACGACAGATCATTTAAAGAAAACTCCAAACTGGACGGAAAAACAGAGGGGTTAACAAGTTCGGATAGTAATGGATTATCTTTTGTAGCATTTTTGTATATCTCCAATGCCTGTTCTTTTGTGATGTGAGCAACCTTTTTCAGTCTCCCATCAGATTCAAGTTTGGTCTTTAGTGATCCGACATCTTCTTCACTGGCGGTATCTTTTAGGAAAACGATCATCTGGGGTCTCGTTTCATAGTGTTTTATAAGCTGATTGGATGAATAGATGAAAACTATAAGGATCGATGAAACAAAAAAAGTTACAAACAAAACAAAAACCGCAGCCAGTGCCTGAAAAGGTGAGCGCCTGATATTATTTAAAGAAGTTTTTAGATGAATATTCATATAAATGATCTGAACCGATTCAAAACTGATTTAAAAGGATATTTTTTACGAACCAAAACATCAAACATTGCTTCTGATAACATACCCGATCATTTCTCTACCTCATCAGATTTTGACTTTTTATCACTAATATTTAACTCTTTCTGTTCTTCTGTCTTACCTTCTTCTTTGTTTTCTTCCTTTTTCCCACCCTTCTCTTCCTTCTTCGATCCTGAATCGGAAACAACTTTACCTTCATTCAGTTCGATCACCCTATTTTTGTGTTTTTCTATAAGACCAAGGTGGTGTGTTGCCATAATTATTGTTTTTCCCTCTTTATTGATCTGTTCAAAAAGCTCCATAATACTTTCAGCTGTTTTCCAATCCAAGTTGCCTGTCGGCTCATCAGCCAAGATGATCGAGGGGTTGGCTACAAGCGCCCGGGCAAGAGATCCCCTTTGCAACTCTCCCCCTGCCAATTGAGAGGGAAAAAGACTTGTTCGTTTTTCCAAACCGACAAGTTTTATAACATGAGTCACACGCTCCTTCCATTCCTTCCGGGGTACGTTCGTCACTGCTAACGCAACTTCTACATTCTCCCACAAAGTCCGATCGGGTATCATTTTAAAATCCTGAAATACTATACCAATCTTCTGCCTCATTTTGGGAATCTCTTTATATTTTAGCTTTCCGAAATCCGTCTCATTTAAGAATATTTCTCCCGAATCGGGTGTAAATTGCCTTAAGATCAATTTTATTATTGTACTTTTCCCTGAACCTGATGGTCCTGTAATAAATACAAATTCACCTTCAGAGACTTCAAAACTGATATCCTCAACTGCAAGAATTTCTCCGAAAGTTTTTGTTACGTTATTAAGTTTAAGCATTGGCATAGTCTATCAACCTATTAAGATTAGCAAAAAAACAGATAAGGAACAAACGGAAAAACAAAAATGACATATGAAGAACGAATTAAGCGGGTATAGAGGAATTTATAATTTCCATTTGACCAAATTTCTAAATCGACTATTCCTTCGTCTTTACTAATCCGACATCGATCATCCAACTGGCGTATTTCGCGGAGATAGTCTCTCCCCAAACAGTCACTTTTTTATCTATAAAACTGTCCAGATCGATCACGGAAGATGTAAGGTATACATATTTGCTCTCTCCAAGTTCACGGTCGATATAATGAGTACCCTCACCTTTGATACTGCCTTCTTTCAGGATCCCCTCGACCGAACTTTCATATTCGCTCTCATCTCCGATGCCCGCCTCCTCAACACCTTTTGATGAAGTGATCTCGCCAATAGATCCTTTTTCATTGGAGGTTGACTGGCCACTTCCCGCTAACAACCATCCCGTTATCACTCCAAAAACAACAACAGCAAAAGACCCTAAAATTATTAAAATATTTGCTTTGTTTAGCTTTTTAGAAGAGAGAGGTTTTACCAGCGATCCTTCCTGTTTCGGCATTACTCCACCTGCGGGTTGGGTATTTTGAACCAAATTTGGGATTGAGGGAATGACTTTTGTCTCAGTATTTTCCATTCTTATAATATACAGGTAAAACTGTCCCGGTATCAAGTATCAGGAAAATAATAATCTCTGCTTATTGGTAATTATTTCTAAGTTCCGCTTCGATAAATCCGTCAATGTCCCCATCGAGTACCAAATCGGGATTTGCAACTTCATATTCCGTTCTTAGATCTTTGACCATTTTATAAGGATGGAGTACATACGAACGGATCTGATTTCCCCAAGAAGCGGGCCGGTATTCGCCCTTTATACTTGCACGCTGGTTTTTCTCTTCCTCCTGTTTTCTTATCCATAAAAGCGCCCGCAAATGTTCAAGAGCATATTTCCTGTTTTGTTCCTGAAATCTTTCTGTTTGCGCAGAAACAACAATACCTGTAGGTATGTGCTTTAATCTGACGGCTGTAGATACTTTCTGGACATTTTGACCTCCTTTACCCGAAGAACGGAAAAAAGACCACTCAAGATCCTCTTCTTTTATTTGAATATCGGGAAGATCCATTTCTTCAAATTCGGGTAATACTTCCACTAACGAAAATGAGGTCTGACGGAGTTTGTCTGCATTAAAAGGGGATTGTCTTACAAGGCGATGAGTTCCTGCTTCACTTTTTAGGTTTCCGTAAGCGTATTTTCCTTCAATCTTGAATGTCACGCTTTTTATACCCGCCTCATCCCCTTCCGAAATGTCGAGTGTCGTGACGCGGTAGTTTTTTCTTTCACAAAAACGGGTGTACATGCGAAAAAGCATGCTCGTCCAATCCATCGCTTCCGTTCCGCCCTGTCCTGCATGAAGAGAGACTATGGCGTTTTTCGTATCAAATTTTCCTGTAAATAGACTTGCTATCTTTAGTTTGCCTATCCTTGCCTCAAGTTTTCCAACTTCGGGGGCAAAATCTTCAGTTACCCCTGACTCATTCGAAAGAGAAACCAGTGTTGAAAGGTCACTTTCTATCTCTTCCATTTCGGAAATATCATCTTTCAGTTCGGACAATTCCCTCAACACTTTTTTTGCATTGTCCTGATCGTTCCACAAATTCGGATCCGTCGAAGCGCCTTCAAGCTTCATCATTTCATTCTTTTTTGATTCCATATCAAAAAATTCCTTGATCCCTTGAAATTCGGAATCCAGTTTTGCAATTTGTTCCTTCAGATCATTCATAGATTAATTATTAATGGTTATTGGTATTTATTTTATTCTAGTTCCTAATCACTTAGTCACTTAGTTAGCTTATCACCTATTCCCCCCTACGGCCGACATAATATCTCCTGCAGTTTCCGCGACTCCTCATCGTCCATATTAACATAATGTGTGTACATTTGATCGGAATTTAAAATTTTCGACTCAGCTTCAGCGGACCTACTGTCCTCCTGACCAAGAACATTTACAAACTTGTTTCTGCCGATATCCAAAACCGTACTAAAGGGTTTGGGAACACTTTTCATACCTAATATTTCAGTAAATATTGTTCTTCCCGAAAGTATAAAAAAGCCTTCAATAATTACCGTCAAAACTACTCCCCAAAAAAGCATCGATATTGAACTTTTTCCCAAGTTCCAATGGACATATAGATACCTAAGCCGGGCAAGGGTGAATATCAACATAAAAATAAGTATTACTATCGCACCCGCTTGCCAGTACGTTGCGTCAACATCCAAATTTCCTATTTTGAAGGTCTTAAAAGTCTTGTTTAAATAATCCCATAGCGGAAGCCTGTTCATCAGTTAAATGATACCACCACTATTCCACCTTAAGAAGTTCTACTTCGAAGATCAGGGTTGCATTGGGGGGAATTACCGGAGGAGAACCCTGTTCACCGTAACCTAAGTTGGAGGGGATCGTTAACTTTCTTTTTCCTCCTTCTTTCATTCCAAGTCCAGATCCCATCCTGAAATCACCTCACCCGCACCCAGTACAAATTCAAAAGGCTGTTTGCGGTCATAGGAGCTGTCAAATTTTGTTCCATCTTCCAATGTCCCCAAGTAATGAACAGTTACATTTTTTCCATTTACGGCCTCTGCACCCTGACCTATCAGGATATCCTCCTTGGTAAGTTCCTGAGAAGCGGGAGTTGTGACGGTTGGGTTATCTGTAGGACCTTTTTGAAACATAAATAAAGCAGTTATTCCTAATAGTACCATAAACGCACCAAACACCCAAAAGACATTTTTCCAGTTAAAAACAACCTTAGGACTAGTTGTGTGTAAATTATCGTTTGACATACCGCTTTTGCTTAATTCTAATGTCTATCTTGTATTTCGGCAATTGCTAAATGGTCACTTAATATACTTATCACCTGCTACTCTTCCCAACTTCTCCATTAAAATTGAATAAAACCGAAGGTTATGGATCGATGCCAGTCTCATTGCTGAGATATCGTTTATCCGAAACAGATGCGCAAGATATGCTTTTGAGTAATTTTTACAAAGCAGGCAATCACAAGCATAACTTATTGGTTCGTTTAACAGATAATTTTTCTGTTTTGACGGAACGTAGTAACTGTAAAATTTATCGTCATTTAGCTCGATATTTTTTACCGAATTTTCATTATATACATAAAGTCTTTCATGCCGTGCATCGCGTGTTGGAAGAACGCAATCAAAGATCTGATACCCCATTTTGTGCAAATTAACGATCTCGTGTGGTTTTCCGACACCAAGCCCGTATAATAAATAATCATCAGGTGCGCATTCCGCTATGATCTCGGCAGAACGGTAATCAAAATTGTTATTCTCGTCGATCGGCCAACCGCCATAACCCAATCCGTCAAATCCGATCTCTGCAAGTTTTACTGCACAGTATTTCCTCAAATCCCCGTATTTACCTCCCTGAACGACTCCTATCAGGTATGGACCATCACCTAATTTGTAATACTTATCATATGTCTCACGGCATCTTTTGGCCCATTTAATTGTTCTTTCAACTGTGACTTTCGCTTCATCATAAGAAGCGGTCGGAGGAGTAAAATCATCCAAAACAACGATCAGATCCGTTTTCAATTTTATTTGATAGTCAATCGATTTTTCCGGAGTAAAAAGTATTTTTCTCTTTTTTGAAGGATAAAAAGAAATTCCAATATCACTCACCTTCCCTTTTCCATTTTTACTTTTGACCAAACTCATTAATTGAAATCCACCCGAGTCGGAAATGATCGGACCATCAAAGTTCATAAATTTCCTCACCCCTCCAAATTTTTTTATCAGACCCCCTCCCAGCTCACGGTATAAATGATATGTATTTACTAAGACTCCGGGGGTTTGGGTATTCACTATATCCAACGAATCCAATGTTTTGACAACCGCCTGTGTTGCATCGGGAAAAAAGATCGGAAGAGGGTATCTTTTTCCGTTTAACGACCTAAAATATTTCACCATTCCGCTATTATATCAGTTACATGCATATCACCGCGCAGGCGAAAGCCGCGTTCGATGCGGGATGTTGGCTGAGCTTGACTCGGCATGTTCGCCGGATTTGGCTCGGTGATACCCTATTTAAACTGCGTGTTTTATATAATCAATTCCGCCCCAAATACCGGAGAAGTCACCGAGTGCGGTTTTTTTTATTTTGGGAACTTCAGGATAGGTTTTTTTTAAAATTATCTCAAATTCTTTTTCAAGGAGTGATATATCAAAAAAATCGGATCGAGTTACTCCACCCCCCAAAATTACTACATCCGGAGACCAAAAATAGACCATATTGGAAATACCGACTGCAATATTATTAATTATCTTCTTCCAAGTCTTTTTGTCTTCGATCTTCTCAGATAGATTGCCATAAATCTTTTGTATAGATCTGCCTGAAACAAGAGACTCAAACGATTTTAAATTGTTAGCAGAACATTTCCCACTTCCCGGTCTTCCCCCTAAACCTACGTTCATAATTTGGTGTCCGGGTTCAAAGCCATATGCCTTTGCATCAATTTTTTTATCAACTATCCTTGCTCCCCCCACACCCGTACCAATAGTTATATAAGAAACGATCCTGTAACCCTTACCTGCTCCATATACCGTCTCACCCAATCCGGCTAACGCTGCGTCGTTTTCAAAAAATACTTTTCCGGGGAAGTTTTCTTCGAGATCTTTTTTTATAGGTTTACCTATCCAGCCTTGTAAATTTGGTGAGGAATAAAGTTTTTCATTATTAAAAACGCCTGTGATCCCAACGCACACATTTGTTACCCTGATATCTTTATCCTTTATGTAACTGAATATATTTTTTATTCCATTATCATATTTCTTTTCCGTTAGCATAAAGGAGGTTTCCAGAAGTTTAAAAGCATCATTCACAAGACCTATCCTTGTTTTTGTTCCACCAATGTCAAGAATAATATTCATAACATCAAAGATATCAGGATATTAAGATATTGAGATATTATGAGAAAAACATATGCAAAAATACTAATTCACTTATTATCCTAGTATCATAATATCGTGCTACTTGATCGGGTAGCAGGCTTTGCAAATCCCCAATTCTTCCAATTTCTCCAGGTATTTGACTATCGTTATTACATACTCCGCATGACTCCAAACTAAGGGTGCAGCAGAAAGCGGTTCGGATGTGTAAGCATTAATTTGCTCGGGTAAGATCCCCGAAGGTAGTGCTTTTTTTGTAACCCACGTAAGATCGGAAACCACACTGGGAAGATCCTGCTCCGACTTTATTTGATTTATCTTATACTGAGTATTCCAAAGCGTAGTTAAAATCCAAGGGTTACCCGGAACGTTTCCCCCGGGATGATGATATTGATCTCCCTCAAATCTGGCAATTCCACCCGATTCTGTATTAAGTTGTAATTTCCTGATCAATGTTTCGTAAGCATCCTTCATCATTTGCGTGTCCGGATCAAAGACTTTGAATTTATAAAGTCCAAAAAAACCTGAAGCGTCCACGGTCGAATCAAGTGTTTCTTTTCCGTCTTTAGTAAATATGTGTTTATAGAAATATTTATCTTTCGGACTGTAAAGTTTTTTCTCTATTGCCGACCGGATACCCTGAGCAGCCTTATCATATTTTTCAGCCGACTTTGTCTTTCCTAAAAGTTTTGCAAATCCGGAAGCACAAACCAGTGCCCGATAGACCGTTGATGCCGTAAAAGTATTAACAGCATAATACATCTCCCAGAGATCAAAGCTGGGTTTAATCAGTCCATCCTTATCCACATATCCCGACATAAATTCCGCAGGTGCTTTGATAAGTTCGTTGTATACACTTTCAACAAATTCGAGATCTTTTGACAATTCAAAATAGTTCCACAACGCATATATCACAAGCGCTGTTCCGTCTTCCTGAATTGGCAGCCTTTTTTTACCGTCCTCGATCCAAGCATGCCATGAGCTTCCAAGCGCATGATCAGGTCTGTACTTATGCATAAAATATCCATCCGAAGATACAACTTTCCTGCAAAATTCGAGAAACCTTCTTGAAGCATTAAAATCACCTGCTCTTGCCAATGCGATCGATGCGATCGCACCATCCCTTGGCCAAACATAAACATATGTATCGCGCCCAAACTGAAGCATGTCAGAATCGCTTGATGCAATAATTGCGCCATTCTTTGCGGTATGACTCCTGATTATAAAAAGGGATTTCTTAAAAAGAGAGGTAATATCGTCAGAAAGAGAATAAAAACTGAAATTCTGATTATTTACCCATGCTCTCCAATAATCTTTGGTAGTTTTTGTAATATCCCCGGATGTTCTTTTTAATACATAAGCGTTTAGCTCAACTACCTTCTCAATGGATTTTCCGGCACACATAAAATAACATACCCTCTTGCTCTTTTTTGACGGAAGATCAAACTCAACGGAAAAAGTCGAATCTACCTGTCCATGTTCGATGCCGTTTTTTGACAATACTCCATCTTCCGCGTCTTTGAATGTGCCATCCTTGCCCTCGATCCCTAAAAGTCCTACGCTGTAGTCCGTTATACCGATTTCACCCATACACGCATTAAACAGGAAAACCCTTCTCCCTTTGTAATGGATAACGCAGTTATTGTCGGGGTCAAAAAATGCTGTATTTCCTATGTGGTCTTGCGCGATATTGAATTGCTGATTGAAAAAGATCTTTACTTCTCTTTTATGATCGAATAGGTTTTCAATATTTATATCTCTGATGAAGATATTTTTTTCGTTATAGATAACATCCTCGAAGGTGATCCGTAAGCCCAAACTATCGCTACTGATGACGATCCTTGCCGCCATTGTTTCGGATTCCTGTACAACACTGACATTAAACTCGGGACTGTCTACCCAATAAAGTCCGCCATCAATCCAGACTCCGATCTTATGAACCTGATTTTCATTGATGTGGTTTTCAAGTCCGGGGTAATGGAAATAGAGATCCTTGACCTGACCAAATCTGTCAAGACCAATCAATAGTTCTCCATTTCCCAGACAGGCGTATTTAGACATACTTTATTTCAATTTCTAATTGACCTAATTATCTAATTGACCTAATCAAATCCCAAATCCAAATGACAAATTTCTAATGAGGGGGCTATTGGTTCATTTTATCATTGGGTATTTTTTAGAAATTAGAAACTAGTAACTAGAAATTTTCTACTCAACTATTTTTATTCTGCCGGCACAATTCCCCTTACTTTTCTCTTTAAGTCTTAATTTAAAGTCATTCAAAACATTCATATAGCTGATAAAGGCATCGTAGGGGGATTCGTAAGGGTTAAAGTATTTATGCACATCGCCATCCGAAAACCATTTCGTACACATATAATAAAAGTGATCGGAGGTTTGAAGTTTCCTCCAGTCATCTAAAAGTTTTTTATTATTAGTCTTCTTAACTTTCTGTTCCAGTTCATACACATTCTTCAGGGCAGACCTTTGGATGTTGTTTCCCGTCCATGCAGAAAGATCACGTTCGGAATCTGCCCAAGTCACAATATATGGTACATCTACAGTATCCCTGACAGGATATTTTTCCACTGCCTGCGAAGGTGTTACAAAATTATTATCTTTGTGTTCCAGTATTTTTTCAGGCAGTGCTTTCAAAAAATCAAATATTCCGTGTTCTTTCCATTGATGCTCTCCAAAAGTCTCATAGTCCATAAACAGATTCACGATCTCCCCATTTCCGTTGATCCGATTTATCCATGATGTGAATTTTTCTGCTGTCAAAGGCCATTCTTTCCAGCGTTTTTCCGAAAATCTAAAAGCAATATCATCGGATAATTTGTAATTTTTTAATAGGAGTTTAATCCTTTTCTTCCCCTTTTTTGCCTGTCCGATATTAGGCTCATAAATAAAATTCGGACTTCTCCACCCAAGGATCGTATCCCAACCCTCCGCTAAAATTGCTTTATATCCCTTTCGATCTGCCCAATATGCAAGATCGTTATTGTAAGCAAGCTCGGTATTTCGGAAAACTTGCGGTCTTTTGTTGAACAAGTCAAATATTTCTTTATCGTGAAGTTCAACCTGACTTTCAAATTCGGGAAGTGAATAGAAAAATGAAAGGGAATGATAGTAGGTCTCTGATAATAATTCAACCCTTCCGGTTTTTACAAGCGCCTTGAACGACTTGAGTAAAGCGGGGTTGAATTTTTTCAACTGTTCCAAAAATACTCCCGAAAAAGAAAAGCTGAAATTAAAGTTTTTATGTTTTTTCAGCAAGTCCAATAAAAGCTCGTTAGCGGGAAGATAAGCTTTTTTGGCAACTTTTTCTAAAATATTTTTATTATTCAGGGCGGTAAAGCTCGAATCATTAAAATAATTATGATCTTTACCAATATCAAATACGCGGTACTTTTTTATCCGCATCGGCTGGTGAACTTGGAAGTAAAGACAAATGGACGGCATACAAAAAATCATCAACTAGTGCCCGGTAACTAGTGCCTTTTAAATTAGTTGTTTATACACTTTTAATACCTCATCCGCAGACCTGTCCCAAGTAAGATTCACTATTTCTCTGACGCTCTCGCGCCTCAGATCTTTTGGAAGGGATTTGTATTTCAAAACTGCAATAATCTTATTCGCCATTTCTTCAACATCCCAAAAATCAACCTTCAGTGAATTTTGTAAGACCTCTGAAACCCCTGACTGTTTGGAAACTATTACCGGTGTACGGTTTTTCACCGCCTCGAGAGCGGTGATCCCGAAAGGTTCAGAGATCGAAGGCATAACATAAACATCAGCGGCTTGATAGATACTGTCTTTTTCGACCCCTCTTAAAAATCCTGTAAAAATAAACTTGTCGACCACACCCAGATTTGTCGCTTCGCATATCATTTGCGTTTGCATATCTCCGGAACCCGTTACAACGAAGACGGCTTTCGGATAGTAGTCCGAAACTATTTTAGCCGCCTTCACAAAATAGTCCGGTCCTTTCTGTAGAGTAATTCTTCCCAGAAAAAGAACTATCTTATACCCAAGTTTTTTAAGGTTTAAAAGAGCCGGAGTTATACACGGTTTTTGCGGATCTTCCACACCGTTATAAACAACATTGATCTTTTTATGATCGATCCCATATTTACTTACCAAAGTCTTACCCACTCTTCCACCAACAGGAATAATCCTATCCGATCTTTCCAAACCATCCTTCTCGATCCGAAATACATTCCCGTTCAGAAAACCGCCTCCGGACCGATCGTATTCCGTTGCATGAACATGAGCAACCAACGGCTTACTCATCACATCCTGCGCCATCATTCCTGCAGGAAAGGTTAGCCAATCGTGCATATGAATGATGTCCGCCCTTTCTTTTTTTGCCAGATCCTTAATATTTTCGGCATATTCCAAAACTTGAGATATATAATCATGAAAACCCACACTGCCGCTTTTAACTGCTTTAAGCCACTGGGAATATGTCAGATACGGCCCAAGTATTTTTTTACCGCTTACTTTTTCATTCGCATACATAATATTCATAAAGTCGGATTTTATATTGAGGTTATAGGGAAGAATAAAATTTATTGTTACACCCTTTTTAGATAATGCTTTAGCAAGGCCATAACAGGCTTCACCCAGACCGCCGCTATTCAAGGGAGGAAGTTCCCATCCGACCATAAAAACCTTCATATTTTTAAGTACAAAAAAGAGAGAGCTCTGTCACATTCAGCCCTGATTCAGTATCAAGTGTTTATCATTAAAAAGCAACATCAATAAATCACCAGCGGTACTTCTATGTACCGGAGGGTTAAACTAATAGTGTATTCTGCCTTGGATCCATCAAAGAAGATTTATCTCGTATTGAATATCTAAGGTGTTATCTTTGCTGCCAAAATTCCGAAAGACGACTTCTCCTTTCAGCTTTTTTAAGATCTTTTCTTTCTTAGTTATCCACATATCAAGGTTTCCGATCTCCATTTGCGAAAGGAATTTTCCCAGATCGTCCTTTTTATGAATCCGAACCTTATAATGATGGGTTTTGTTTCCATCTAAAAGATCGTCCGGATATGCCTCAACCACCTCATAAGTAAGATCGTCAAAAGATATCTTTTCAAAAAGTTGCACATCTTCTGCCGGCATAAGGCTTGATAATAACTCTTCAATGTTAAGTTTCTGGTGACTGCCGGTAATTTTTTCATCAATAACTCCCGGATATAAATATGGGGTGATCTTATAAAAAAAATCAAATCCCTGATAGTAACCCCCTGCTTCGAATGCTTTCTCATCGGCAATTTCCCAGATCAGATCGTATTTTCCTTTGGGATAATCTTCATACCTGCTATGATCCCCATTTAGGATAATTCTATGTTTATCCGAAAGCGATCTTTTTAACAGTGTTTGAGCTTCAACATCGTTCAGGTCCAAATTTGCCATTTCACCCTCGTATATGAAAGCGACCTTAAGTATAACGTTATACTTGTATTCCTTAAGCCCCTCAAAGGATGTAAGACTTTTTGTTAAAATAGTTTGAGGGGTAAAATTTCCCAGTAAAAGATCCAAAACAAAGTACCCGGCTGCGATAAAAGTAAAAATTAGAATAGCGATCCAAAAATAAACAGGTGCCTTACTTTTTGTTTCAAGAGAGGATCTTCTATCAATGTTATTTTGCAGACGGGGTATATTATTTTTATCTTTCGTTGTTTCCAACTGATCGCTTAACTCATTTCTCTCTACGGTTTTCTTACTTTCCATCTTAAGAAATTTTCTCCAAATAAAATTCCAGTTTCTTGTCCGAAGGGAAAATACTAATTCTGTCTCCCGCTTTGATCTTATCTTCCAGTATCGCTTTCCCGATAATGTCAGCTATGTGAAGATCGACTATCCTTCTTATCGGCCTTGCGCCAAAGGCAGGGTCATAACCCTCTTGGGCTAATTTGACGGCAGTATCTTCTCTTACCTCTAATATAATATCTTTCTTTCTCAAATTTTTTGCCAGATCTTCCATCACAAGTTTTGCTACCTTTGCCAGATTTTCAAAACTCAATGGTTCATAAACAACAACCCCGTCAAATCTATTAAGAAATTCGGGAGAGAATATCCTTTCTTTTAAAACATATTCTATAGTTTCTTTCTGCAAGGCTTCTCCGGTAACTCCTTTTGATACCAGTTCCCTTATATATTCTGCCCCCGCGTTGGTGGTTGCTATCACGAAAAGATGTCTGCCGTTTATCTTTTTATCAAATGCGTCCGTTATCACCCCTTCATCTAAAAGTGTTAAAAATAAATTAAGAATATCCGTTGATGATTTCTCTATCTCGTCAAGAAGAAGAAGCGACGCAGGTCTATTTTTTATACCTGTCGTCAAAGAACCCGGAAGGTTTCTATTGACGGATCCTATAAGCCTTTCAAAGCCTTCTACTCCGGCATAATCCGCCATGTCAAATCTCAAAATTGAAGATTCATCACCGTAATACACCCGGGCAAGAACTTTTGCCGTTTCCGTTTTACCAACACCTGTAGGACCTAAAAACAAAAACGACCCTAAAGGTCTTTCTTCTTTTACGGCACCGACACTTCTTCCCCTAAGACTTTTTCCGATAAGACTAACGGCAGTTTCCTGATTCACAAGTCTTTTGTGAATCAATTCTTCAATATTTATAAGTCTTTCTTTTTCTTCTTTTGTGATCGTGGAAAATGATATCCCCGTTTTTTCAGCCAATACGGCATTTGCATCGTCAATCGTAATCACATTGGTCCCGCCCTTTTGAGTCCTGTATGTGACTACGCTATCTAAAAGTTCTAAGGCTTTCTCCGGAAACGGTGTTTCTGTGATATACCGGTCACTTTCCTCAAGGATCTTCCTCATAGTAGGCATCGTAAGAATTACTTTGCCTGAATATTCCCAGTTTTTCGCCGCCTCAACCATTATTTCCAAAGCAACTTCTTTACTAACAGGTTTTACATCTACCGTTTCAAAAAATTTCCGAAGTCTCATATTCGGCGAAATGAACCTTTCATATTCGACCGAAGTCGTTGAAACAATGATCTTCAGATGTTTTTTCTCCAAATACTCCTCAAAAACATCGGTGAAATCATACCCTTCTACATCCGGATTTGTTAATCTATGGATATCCCTGACTAAAAGTATGATATTCCCTGCGGCAGATGCCTCCGAAAAGATTTGGGACAGTCTCGCTTTTTTCTGATTAAGATCATATGCACCCGATAAAAGGATATTGTAGTCAAATTCCAAGATCCTTTTATATGACATTTTCTGGCTTAAGGATCCGGAAATGGATTTTTGGGCAAGCTCCAAAACCACGGTCTTTTTCCCTACTCCGGGTTGCCCGATCAAGATCACGTTTGAACCTTTCGAAAGTACCCTGTCCAGCCTGTCTACTACATCATCCCTTCCTATAAGCCTATGCGAAAAAGACCTTTTGGCACTCAGATCTATCGAATATTGAGAAAGGACCGGAGTATATCCAAAAAGGAGATCAACTCCTATCCCGGGTCTGCCAAATTCATCGCCTTCTCCAAGCCCAGCCTCCTGTCTGCTAAGGTCATCCCACCAACCTGCACTCTTCATAATATCGTCGATCGTAATCTTTTTTCTTCTGAGATCGTCCTCATTCCAGACATTCTTATTCTTTAAATGTGTCAGAAGACCGGTAAATGAAGAAGTATCGGCGCCTTTCAATACATTTTTATCAAGACGCGTGATCTCTTTAAAATCATCATAGCTGAGTCCAAGGTGCACTGTTACAAACTTACCGGCGTCGCTTAAAAATATTTCAGAAAAGGGGTCTTCCTTTTCCAAAGCACTTTCCAGGATCTTTCCGATATATTTGTCGGGTCGTTTTTGATACCGCTGATACGGGGAGATGCCAAGAAGAGGTATAAGCACCCAAATTATTATTCCCAAACCCCCTCCTATAAAAACAAATGCTATTAGAAAAAGTCCGCATAAAATGAGTACCGTCCTTGCGCATGCTCCAATAAAACGCGATATGAGATTGAAGGTCAAATTCTCAAAGTATCTTGTCATATCAAACCCCGGACCGGCATCTTCCGTTTCCAAACGTTTCCAGGGATAGAAGAGGGTTTTTACAAGAAGCGGAATAGAAAAATTGTGCTCGACATAGCGAAGCGCATATATCCATCTTTTGAGATAGTAATTAATGCCCTCGGAATAGTACCAGGAAAGAAACTCCATGTATAAATATTAACATAAACCAACAGTGATCTGTTTTTTTTGCACAGTCTTGTGGAATACTAAGATTGGTACACTCAAAACCTCCGGACATTCCCTTTCTATACCAACCAAAAGGTTCCAGAAACGGACAATTGTCTACAACTTTTATCATATAATGACCTGTTTGTTTATCCGAATCCGAATATGGTTCTGCATAGACCCCCTTCTCTTTAATTCTTTCCAAATGCCGATCACCAAAATAACTGTAAATTGTAGCTGACGGAAATGTTTCTTTAAGTTCTTCCTGGTTTCCATAAAAATCAATAAAACAATTTCGGCAGTGATCGCACCCCGTCAAAACACGACTGTTCAGGTTACGTTCTGACATAGTATCAGCTATTATACACCTATAGTATTGATAAACAATTGAAGCTTATTTTAGATTTTCATAAGTAAACTTGTGCTACCTTATAATTAATATCTCTCATCCATCTCCCAAAGAGCCACAATGAATAGCGATTCGCTCCATCCCAGAGGTGTGTTTTCGTTGTATTCCGGAGAATTTGAAAAATAAAGCTCAGGCAAACCCTCGGGCGTATCAAGTACGATCAGATTTTTTAGTATCTCTCTTGCCTTGTCCTTATATCCAAGTTTTTCGTAAATTATCACCAACCATGATAAACCGAATGTCCACTCTGCTTCTTCACTTATCTGATCCTTATTTTTATTATAATAATGATCTCCTTTGTACCTTATAACACCCCGCTCCCGAAGCAAATGATATTCGACATTTTCCAGTATTTGGATCCTTTGTTCATCTGTTACAACATTATATGGCCAAATAAGCGAAAGGAGAGATAGATCCGTGAATTTTCTTTGTGATTCTCTCGGAAGTAATTCTTTCAAAGAATCTTCTCCTTTTTTGATAAGCCATTTGGGAACTTCGATCTTAGGATGATTGGATATAGACTTCAGACCGGCGACACACGCCCCAACAGATGATGCATGAAGTTCTTCGTCTTCTTCCCACATACCCGAATCCGGGTCATGCCAATATTCAATAGCAGTTAAGTATTTGACCAGTTTATTTACGATGCGCACTTGATCATCGGTTTTGATAATCGATCTTTTTTGATTTGTTTCAAGTTCTCCAATTCTGTATAAAATGCAACCGACGGCATCGTTTTGTTTATTCCCCCATTCATCCCAAAACTCTTCAAAAGTGTCGGGGTGAAATCTTGCATGTATTCTCTTGTATGTTTCTCTCGGTTTTTCTTTGATCGCCCAATCGATCTTTTCTTCAAATCTCAAAAAGATATTTAGGATTGCGTAGTAAGTTTTTTCAATAGTTTTCCAGTCACCGATTATTTCAAAGGCAATAGTCTCGTAAAAATTATCTCTTAGCCATGATTTATCATATCCTGTTGACACACCTTTCTTTGATGCGAGAAAAAGTCCGGATTTCGTTTTTAATCCCCTAAGAATCTGGAGGTGCTTTTTTATAAGATCTTCATAAGTAAGCCTTGCCATAGGATTATAATTATTATGACAAACAATGTTTGACATGTCACTTCCAAAAGAAGTGTCATAACAGTAATAAATGTTATAATGAGTATTGTATAGGAATTATGAAGAGCGCCTTCGATTATTCAATCTTCGGCGGCTCGAAGGAGGTGGTGATAAATATGACAGGATACTACGGAAATATTGAAGATCTAACAGTAAAAAATTCATACTTCAGACAAGTTTTATTTACAGGACAACATACTCAATTGGTGCTTATGAGCCTAAAATCCGGTGAAGATATTGGTAAAGAAGTGCACAATAATGTGGATCAGTTCTTTAGGTTCGAAGCAGGTACAGGAAAGGTGATCATTGGAAATGAAGAGTATGAAGTAAAGGACGGGGATGTTATTATCGTACCGGCAGGAAGCGAACACAATATCATAAACATCGGTAGCGGTGATCTGAAACTGTACTCATTGTACTCACCGCCAAATCATCCGGATAAAACTATTCACAAGACAAAAGAAGAAGCAGTAGAAGCTGAAGAACATGAACACCACGCTTAGTGGAAAGTATGGTTACATGCTTGCTTTTATTAAGTATTTAAAAATTACAATTTCCATTGTGAAGAAAATTGAACAACAATTCCAATCAAGAGATTATCGTTTTCCCAAAATTGCTTATATCGGTTTTGTTTCAGTTAAAGTCAATGATAAAAGGGTTTACAAGGTGTGCCTGTCCAGATTGTTTGACAACTTTGACATTCTTAAAAGATATGTTCTTTTTGTAATCAGCGAATTCTCGAAATCAAATGATGGTTTTTCCCTGACATACGATGGCTACTTCATTAAGGTCGCTTTTGACCGTCTTTTTCCTCTTAAGAAATCGCACTGGAGTGCCAAATCGGTGGAGATTCCCGACTTTTACCAAAGATCAAAAAATGATATAAACATATTCAAATATTGGAAAATGAGTGAGATCCTGGTAACTCCGGATGAAAAAATCGACCGCGTCGAATTCTATTCACTCACCTTATCACTCTTTAAAAATACATCTTACAAGGATATCGATCTTATAATTAAAAATTCTGATCAGGTGGTTGATATCAAAGCTAAAAATGCTGCAATTTATTCTCTCGGCAAACCGGTAAAAGTCGATTGGCTTGCAGGCAGTAAAAATATTCATGATATAAAAATTTTTGAAGAATATATAAACTAAAATACTTAAAACCTTATGACTATACAAACAAAATATAAATGGTTCGACGATCAACTAGAAACACTTGAAAAGGAAAGTCTCCTAATAAATATCAGAGAGATCCAAAGTTCTGTCCGCGCAGTAACAAAAATTAACGGCAAAGAAGTTATAAATTTATGCTCAAATAACTATCTTGGTTTTGCCGACAATCCGGAAATAGGTGAATCTGCAAAAAAAGCTATCGATAAATACGGGGTCGGTCCGGCAGCAGTAAGGAGTATCGCAGGAACAACATCTTTACATTTGGATCTGGAAAAAAAGCTGGCAAAATTCAAAAAAGTTGATGCCGTGATCACTTACCAATCAGGTTTCTGTGCAAATCTGGCCGTGATTCCGGCTGTATCAGGTGAAGGAGATCTTATTTTTTCCGATGAACTCAATCACGCTTCAATAATTGATGGCTGCCGTTTAAGTAAAGCCGAAGTGATCCGTTACGGCCACTTGGACACAGCAGATTTGGAAAGAAAAATTAAGGAAACAAAGCGATCAAGTGATCAGTCGGTCAAGCGATTGATCATTACTGATGGCGTATTTTCAATGGATGGAGACATTGCTCCTCTTCCGGAACTTGTAAAAATCGCGGATAAGTATAACGCGATCATTATGGTTGACGACGCTCATGGTGAAGGAGTTCTTGGTAAAAACGGGCGCGGGATAGTGGACCATTTCAATCTCCATGGAAAAGTAGATATTGAGATCGGAACGATGAGCAAAGCTTTTGGAGTGGTTGGCGGTTTTGCTGCAGGCAAAAAAGTAATTATTGACTGGCTTTGCCAAAGATCCCGCCCATTTTTATTCTCTTCAGCAACGACCGTTCCCGATGTAGCTGCATGTATAAAGGCTGTTGAAATACTCGAAAGATCGGATGAACCGGTAAAAAAGCTTTGGGATAACGCGGATTATTTACGAAAAGGGTTGCAAAAACTTGGATTTGATACCGGAAATTCCCAAACACCCATTATTCCCGTAATGCTTGGTGATGCAAAACTCGCCAAAGAGTTCAGTAAAAAAATGTTCGAGAGTGGTGTTTTTGCAGTTGCTATCACCTATCCGACAGTTCCTTTAGGAAAAGCGAGGATCAGGGTTATGAACTCTGCAGGTCACACAAAGGCAAATCTTGATAAGGCGATAGAAGTGTTTGGAAGGGTGGGTAAGGAACTAAAAATTATCAAGGATATTAAGTGATTCGATATTGTGATACTACGAGAAAACAAAAAATGATTTTTCTTAATATCTTAGTATCCTAATATCTTCATATCTTTTTATCAATTTTAAAAAGAGCATCAACAGCAAAATAGATTATATGACAGTGAACAATCCTAAAACTATTCTGATAACCGGTGCAAACGGTGAAGTTGGGCATGGATTAATTGAAAAACTTGGGAAATTAAGAACTAAAGAAATTAAGAAAATTATTGCACTCGATTTAAATGATTTGGATCCAATTTTGAACGACAAAGTTGATGTTTTTGTAAAAGGGAACGTTACCGATAGGGATCTATTGTCCGATGTTTTTTCCAAGTATAATATTGACACTGTTTACCATCTCGCAGCGGTGCTTTCTACAACAGGTGAGAAAAATCCGGAACTGGCGCACGAAGTCAATGTTGGAGGAACATTTAATTTACTCAGTATCGCCAATCAAGTTGCATCCAAAGAAAATAGAGTAATTAAATTTATCTTTCCTTCAACTATAGCGGTATATGGAATACCAAGCTTAAAGCTCAAGGCTCAAAACCCAAAGGTTAAAGAGAACGAATTCTTAAACCCGATCACGATGTATGGCGTCAACAAACTCTACTGCGAAAACCTCGGGCGTTATTTTTCTTCCTATTACCAATCACTGAACACAGATCACCGACCACTTCTTCTTGACTTTCGCTGTGTCAGATTTCCGGGATTGATTTCCGCCGAAACGATTCCAACCGGCGGTACCAGCGATTATGCACCTGAAATGCTTCATGCTGCTGCAAAGGGAAAAAAATTCGAATGCTTTGTCAGACCGGATTCAAAGATCCATTTTATGGCGATGCCCGATGCAATTGATGCGTTAATACAATTGACAAAAATACCGGAAAATAAGTTGTCGGGACGGGTTTATAACATTGCCGGATTCTCTGTTTCTGCAAAAGAAATTGAAAAAATGGTTAAAAAACATTTCCCGAAATCCGATATTTCCTATAAAGTAAATCCTGAAAGACAAAAGATCATTGACTCGTGGAGTGAGGATGTTGATGACTGCCTGGCAGTAAAAGATTGGGCTTGGAAGGCAGAGTATGATTTTAAGAAAGCGTTTGAAAAATATTTAATACCCGCAATTAAAAATAAATACAAATAACCTACGCTCCGCCCCTTAATATCATTGCATCAATAATTCGTTTTACAGCCAAGGTATAAGCAGATTGACGAAATGATATGTCTTTCTTTTTCTTCATTTCATAAATTTCCGAAAAGGATTTATCCATAATTTTTTTAAGTTTTTCATTTACCTCAACTACTCCCCAATAATAACCCGATAAATTTTGTACCCATTCAAAATATGAAACTGTCACTCCGCCCGCATTGCACAAAACGTCAGGCAAAATATCTATTCCCTTTTTCAAAAGTATATCTTCCGCTTCGGGGGTTGTTGGGCCATTTGCCATTTCCAAAACTGTTTTTGCTTTTATATCCTTTGCGTTATCTTTTGTTATTGTGTTCTCAAGTGCGGCAGGTACAAGAATATCAACGGGAAGAGAAAGCAATTCATGATTAGTGATTAGTGATTGGTAACCGGATTTCGGGAGATTTAAAAAAGTACCATACTCATTTTTCAACTTTGTTAGTTTATCAACATCCAACCCCTTTGGGTTATAAACCCCTCCACTTGAATCTGAGATTGCAACTACTTTATAACCAGCAGCCGACGCAAATTTTGCAAACCAATACCCAACATTCCCAAATCCCTGAATTGCAATTTCTATTCTTTCTTTCTTAATTTCTTTTTTTCTTACGTAATTTTCCAATGTATAAAGTCCTCCTAATCCCGTTGCCTCGGTTCTACCTTGCGACCCGCCAAGTTCAACAGGTTTACCTGTAAAAGTCGCGGGTGCCTGAAAACCAACTATTTTCTCGTAAGCATCCAACATCCATCCCATTTCGCGCCCTCCTGTATTAACGTCCGGAGCGGGTATATCTTTCCAGGGACCAATGTTAGAAGCTAACTTTTGCGCATATAAAGTACTCAACCTTTGAAGTTCGGAAATAGATAATTCTCCGGGATCAACAACAACTCCTCCCTTTGCTCCCCCAAAAGGAATTCCTGCAACGGCGCATTTTATGCTCATCCAAGTTGAAAGCGCTTTTACTTCATCTTCGGAAACATTCGGGTGGAACCTAATTCCTCCTTTGTATGGTCCTCTTGCATTATTATGCTGGCTTCTAAATGCTTTATATTTTTTAATTTTTCCTTTATCGTCCTTCAAACTTAAACTTAGAAAAATTACCCGATCCGGTTTTTTTAAAAGTTTTACAGCCTTCTGAAATTTCTTCTTATCTTGATATTCGGATTCCAGAATGGATGTAATATCATCGATTTGTTTTTTGGCGTTTGCAAAAGCTGAAGTCATGGTGCAACAATACTATATAACATGACATTAAAAATGAAACCATCAAAAATTCCAGGTTTCCAATTCTCCGGAATATCCAGTTTTACGAGGAAGTTCTTATTAAATAAGCTTGCAGTAATAATAATGGTATATAGTATGGCGTTTCTTTCCCTTGCGCTTTACAGTTATCAAATATATCAAAAAAACGCAGCTATTCGTTCGGAGATACGTTCGGCAAATCGGGAAAAAGAAGATATTGCCGGTAAATTATCTGTTGCTCAAACAAACTACGAAACTCTTAAGAATGAGGATCAATATTTACGCAACAATACACTCGAAGAAGAAATAAATAATATTCAGGAAACTTATAAAAATGCGGTGGCGGTATACGAAAAACTACTTGACCTGAAAAGCGGCGAAGAATATACAGCTGATCTTGATGGATCGATAGCCAACATCTTTTCACTTCTCTCGCAAAAAAATTATGCCTCTGCCTCGGCAGAAATAATCTCTCTCTCGTCAAATATCAAGAAAAAAACCGATGAGATAAATGCATCTTACAAAATTCCGGAAAGTATAACCGCGAGCAACTCTCCACCCGTTTCAGGCTATCAAAGACAAAAGGTCACTACCGATACCGGAAGCTTTATGGTAGACCTGATTTCTGCCGACGTCGGATCGACAAAAGTTATTGTCGACACCGCTTCGGATTCCGATTGCGGAAACGACTGCCCGGTTTTGTCTCTGGCTGATTATGTAAAAAGAAATAATGCTTATGCAGGGATTAACGGCACATATTTCTGCCCTTCAACCTATCCATCGTGCGCGGGAAAAACAAATTCTTTCGATCTTCTCGTAATGAACCATAAAAAAACCTACTTCAATTCCGGCAACAATGTTTATAGCAATAACCCTGCCGTAATATTCGGTGACGGTTACGTTCGATTTGTTTCGTCTGCAAGCGAGTGGGGACGTGATACTTCACCAAACGGAGTGTTGTCAAACTATCCACTAATGCTTTTGAATAGCGATCTCAGGTTTTCAGGAGATGGAGATGAGAAAAAAGCATCCCGAGGCGGGAGAAGTTTTGTCGCAAATAAAGGAAATACCGTTTATATAGGTGTGGTGTTTTCAGCAACCGTTGCCGATTCTGCAAAAGTAATGAAGGTGTTAGGATTTGAAAATGCGATCAATCTCGATAACGGAGGATCTACTGCGCTTTGGTATGGTGGTTATAAAGCAGGACCGGGAAGAAACATCCCAAATGCAATACTATTCGTCAAAAAGTAAATAACTGCACGGTGATATCAAAATCAGGATGAGTATTTCATAAAAAGCCTTTCCCAATCATCGTCCAATTTTTTAATCAGCTTCTCGATATTTTTTAATGTTATTGCTAAATATAGTTTTAGATGAAAATCGGGAGTATTATTAACCTCAGCCCATTGTACCCAAAGTTGTTTTCTTCTATTGTCCAAACCTTGTTTTATAAACTGAAATTGGACGTGTTTGCTTAATGTGTGCCATTCGGGAAATGTTGCCAAATACTCGGGTTCGTACTCACCCAAATCGACCGCTTTCTGAAGCGTCATGAATTGAATAGTTTTGGCTTTCCTGCCTTTTATATATTCACCTTTTTCTCCTCCCTCAAATACCATATTCGTATCTTACACCTAAAGAATTATTTCACGAAGAGTTCCCGGATATTCAACCTCAATTCCTCCAAATCCTTTTTTAAACCGCGTAAAACCTTTCCAGCTTATTAGCGGAAAGCGTTCATCATAGATCCCTTCAAAATCAAATACTTTTTTCCCTTCTTTTTTGGCCGCCTTAATCGCTTCCCAAGTAATAATTGTCGGCGCAAAAAGTTTTTTACCATCCTTTGTTGACGCCGCATACATGTAGTAAGAGACGTTTGAAGTACTGATCCGCAAAATCGCCGACAGCCACTCGTTGTTGATATGAACATAGTGGATCACTGCGTCTTTGGAAAATGCATTATAAATTGCTCTGATTTCCTTTTTCTGGCTCAAAAACATTCCCCGCTGCCCGGCACATCTCTGCCAAAACTCTGCAAATTTATCAATACTATCCGATCTTGTCGCCTGCATCTTATCACTTGTCGCTTTCTTACAATTGTATCTCGTCTTATAATGCATTTCCTTTAAAAGTTGTTCTTCGGACCTCCTCAAATCAATTTGTACTGTTTTACTTGGTAAAAATGGTGAATTGTATTTTTTGAATCCCAACTTCAATAGATCATTATGTTGCTTATTACTTCCGGGTTCTACATAAACCGTTGAGTATCGATATTTCTTAACAATATAACAATTTAACAATTTAACAATTTCCACCTGCGGTCTTTGTATCTTAACAAACCTCCAAAAAAGTATCTTTTTAAAATAAATATGAACCCCCTTGTACTCATCAACCCTCCATCCGAGATCCTGCATATATTGGGAGTAATTATTTGTTTGCCGAAGATCTTGATAATTATTCATACTTTATCGAAATATATTTTTCCGATATTATTCATATAATACAACAAATCGTATGGATACTTTTTTGGTTCTTTTTTTGTTACCGTTTATCGGAAGCATTGCCGGTCTTATCGGGGGTGCCGCTATACTGATAAGTAAAAATTTGTCAAATGTTTTGTCAAGATATTCCCTTCCGTTTGCATCCGGAATATTACTTGCCGTATCGCTTCTTCATCTTATCCCGGAAAGCTCTCATGAAATTGGAGATACTGCTTTTTTAATTGTTCTCACAGCATTTATAGTCTCGTTTCTTCTTGAACACTATCTTGTGTCAATGCACCACCACAAGGAGAAAGAACATACCCTTTCTCACGCAACGGTTCCATTAATAGTTATTGGCGATACTATCCATAATTTTATTGATGGCGTAGCAATTACTGCAGCATATGTAACCGAGCCGACTTTCGGATTCGTTGTGGCATTGGCAACATTTCTACACGAGACACCGCATGAGATCGGAGACTTCGGAGTACTTCTTTCCTCAGGACTGACAAAAGCAAAAACCTTTAAATTAAATTTTTATTCTTCTTTAGCAACTTTTCCCGGGGCTTTTATTACATATTATTTCTTCAAGGAAGATACGGAAACTATTGCTGTTCTTTTGGCAATTTCGGGTGGAATATTCTTGTTTTTGGGTGCATCGGATTTTCTGCCTGAGGTGGGTGAAGACTCCCAAGCAGAAGGAAAATGGAAAGAAATCGCTTTTGTGCTACTTGGGATCGTTCTTATGTACTCCCTATCCCTTATTACTCCGGAGCACTAATCCTTCTTATCAGATCCCCGCTATCGTTTTTTGGGTTGTTGACGAGTTTTGATACAGGATATGAAAACATCTCTCTGTGATTATAAGGCAATAATATCTTTAATATTTCTGAAATATCCGTATCTTTATATAAATATTTCTCTTCATCGTCAGGCTTAAGTATCACAGGCATTCGATCGTGAACATTTCTCATAATCTCATTTGCAGAAGTCGTAATAATCGCATATGTAAATATTTCCTTCCCTTCAGAATCATTCCACACATCATAAATTCCGGCAAATGAAAATATTTCTCTGTTTTTAATTCCGAAATAGTACGGTATCTTTTCATCTTTGATTTCTAACTTCACTTTTTTCCATTCATAGAATCCTGTTGCGGGAACTAAACAGCGCTGATATTTAATTGGTCTTTTAAAAGAAGCCTTATCCAATATTCCTTCTGATCTTGCGTTAATAAATCCTGTTTCGAGCTTATACTTTTTCGCCCAGAAGGGAATTAGACCCCACTTCATCATTACAAGATCATTCGGAGAGTTCCGAATGATCACCGGATTATAAGTGGCTGGAGAAATATTATAACTTTTCTCAAATTTAGAAATTTCTCCCAATATCCCGAACCTTTTTTTAAAATCAGATGTACTTGTCAAAGCATATCTTCCGCACATAGAATCATTTTTCATCCTTGATCCATTTTTTTCGGAATCAAAGAGTAAACGTATAGGATGCTAAAACCGTATCAAAGGCAACTAACGCAATATTGAAACACGGCTTGTATAAACTCTGTATATATATTTTATGTTATAAATCTTCCGACTTCCATTACGCCAACACTTTACTACACAAGTACAGAGAGGTGTGAACAAGACATAAGTAATTTATGCAAAAAGAAGGGAAGTACAACTTATTTGTTTTTATTCCTGAAGTGGTTTGCCATTCCTTCAACCGCCCGAAGGATCTCGATCGGGGTGACAAAAACAACCGTATTTGATTGATCGGAAGAAATATCGTTGATCGAATTAAGAGTTCTTAAGTGAAGCGCTCCGGGTGATTTTGCCATCGTATTGGCTGCTTTTGCCAAATTTTCCGCAGCAATGACTTCACCTTCGGAGTTGATGATCGTTGCCTTCTTTTCCCTTTCTGCTTCGGCTTGCTTTGCCATCGTCCTTTTCATATCCTCAGGTAAAATAATATCCTTAAGTTCAACAGAAATGACTTCAAGCCCCCAACTCGTTGAGGTCCCGCCGACAATTTCCTTTATTCTTTCGGCGATCCTGTCCCTGTTCGCCAAAAGTTCATTTAGTTCAACCTCTCCAACAACGTTTCTCATTGTTGTTTGTGCAAGTTGATGAACAGCATAAAAGAAATCTTCAACTTCAAGAATTGCCTTTGAAGCATCGATTACTTTGTAATAAATTACTGCTGAAATTCTCGTTGAGACATTATCTTTTGTGATCGCTTCCTGATCGGGAACATCAACTGCTTTCGTTCTAATATCGACTATTCTGCAGGACTGAATGATCGGGAAGACAAATCTCCAGCCCGGATCCAAGATCCCGTCAAATTTCCCGAAAGTAAACTTTATCCCCCTTTGGTACTGATTAACCTGCTTAACGGAAGCAAGAAGGAAAATAATTATGAAAGGAAAAAAGATTAACCCCATATATTAAGATCATATTACCAGTTGCTGTTCTATTATTCAAGAATACTTAGTATCTGATTTCCTGCCTTACCTTTGATTTTTGGATGCGGATAAAGTTGGAAAAGTCCGGTGTTATGTCAAAATACCTGATCTTCATGCGTAATTTTTCCGCCAGCTTAATCTCTTCGGCAACACCGTCAGAAACCTCTCCAAAAACCCAAAGTTCATCGCTTCTTCTAATTAAATTATTATTTGCTTCTATCAGAATTTTCCGGTCAACCGTATCCAGTAAAAAATATGAGTACATCATAAATGCGCTGGTTGGAGTGTATCCCTCGTGCAAAATAAATTTGATTATATGTTCGCGCATGAAAAAATTACGCTTGCTCATTGCCGCGAATACAACTTTTTTTAGTTTTTTTCTCATATCAAATGGTCTTGAATAGCAACAATTTGGATGATGGAGTTTTTTCTCCTTCGACTCCTTTCACTCGCTTAAGATTTTGTCAATTGATACTCGACCTCACACTTCACTGTCCTTGTTGTGGGTAATGACCCTCCTTTGTTAAAACTCCGGAAGGGTAAACACTTTTATCCAACTAGCGGATAATGACATTTCTTCCATTTTTTTCCGGACCCACACCAGCACTGATCGTTACGGCCGAGTTTGTTAGTTTGTTTATTGACTGCTTGGTTACTTTGCGAACCACTAAAAGCGGGATTTCCCGACGAAGCTGAAGCGAAGGCGGGGGTACCTGCCTGCGCTGTAAGGTCATCTCCAATATCTGCAAGTCCTGTTTGATCTAACTGATCAACATTTGTCCTTGCGTGAGCTAAAGGAATTGTTGGCTGAGGTGCGTGGGCTACACCAATTCTAAAAAGTCTTCTTGTAACTTCAGTATCGATCTTGCTTAAAAGCCCCTCAAACATTCCGAATGCTTCATTTTTAAATTCGGCTAAAGGATCTTTTTGCGCATATCCCCGAAGCTTCACTGCATCTTCGAAAGCATCTATTGTATCAAGGTGTTCGATCCACATATGATCTATCGAAGATAGATATGCGAATTTTTCAATTTGCGAAAACACAGCATCCCCCAACTCTTTCTTTCTTCCTTCGTATATATCCATCACGACTTTATTGAAAAATGTCTTTATTTCTTCATCGTTTTTTCCACCGTCCAATTGTTTTTTCAAAGAACTACGGCTTCCTTCATCAAAAGGGACTATCTCTAAAAGTCCCAAGACTGCTTTTTCCGGATCTATTTTCCCGTCTTCAACAGAGCGGGAATAGGACAAAATTCCTTCGATCTCGCTTTCTAATTTTCCCTTGACTTGAGTGCTTAGGTCGTTCGATTCAAGCACCTCACATCTTAATTTATAAATGATCTCCCTCTGCTGATTTTTAACGTCATCGTATTCAACAAGATGCTTTCTGGCATCAAAATGAAAACCTTCAACCTTGCTCTGAGCTCCTTCAATTGCTTTGCTTATAAAAGAATTTTCGATTGGCTGGTCTTCCGGAAGCTTGAAACGGTCCATTAAACCAATTATTTGTTCGCCTCCAAAAATACGCATCAGATCATCTTCCAAAGAAAGGAAAAATTTGGATGATCCGGGATCTCCTTGTCTACCAGCCCGTCCGCGAAGCTGATTATCGATCCGTCTTGATTCGTGTCTTTCAGTTCCCAAAACGTGCAGTCCTCCTGCTTCTATCACTTTGTTATGCGATTTTTCCCAATTTTTATATTCATTCGTCAATCTCCACTTCTCATTAGTCACTCCCTCAGGTTTATCCGGTTGTGACCCTCCAAGAACAATGTCAACACCGCGCCCTGCCATATTCGTTGCAACAGTTACAGCTCCGGGTTTTCCTGCATCGGCAATGATCGTGGCCTCTTTTTCGTGATTCTTTGCGTTAAGTACGTTGTGGGGTATCTTTTTCCTTTTTAAGTATTCATCAATGATCTCATTTTTTTCGATCGAGGTTGTACCAACCAGGACCGGTTGCCCTTTTTTATACTTTTCTTCGATCTCGGCAACTATTGCGCCATATTTCCCCCGCAAAGATTTATAAATCACATCTCTATGATCTTTCCTGACCATCACCTTATTGGTTGGGATAACAACTACATCGATCTTATAGATCTTTCTAAATTCTTCCGCCTCTGTCGCAGCAGTACCTGTCATTCCCGAAAGATGTTCATACATCCGGAAGTAATTTTGGAAGGAGATCGTTGCCAACGTTTTGCTTTCCTGCTGAATTTGTACTCCTTCTTTTGCCTCAACAGCTTGATGAAGTCCGTCGCTCCAACGCCTTCCAAACATAAGTCTTCCTGTAAATTCATCAACGATTGTTACCTTGTCGTCTTTCACAACATATTCCCGATCTTTTAGATAAAGGGTCCTTGCACGAAGAGCGTTTTCAATGTGGTGTATGGAATCGAAATCTTTCTCATAAAGATTGTCTATCTCCATGATCTTCTCGACACGCGAAATACCATGTTCTGTCAAAGTAGCACTTTTTACTTTTTCATCGATCGAATAATCGGTATCAGGATTAAGCGAGCCCACTAATTTGGCAAATTCATAATATTTTTTGGTAGGTTCTGTATCGGGAGCTGAAATAATAAGAGGGGTTCTTGCCTCATCTATCAAAATTGAATCGACTTCGTCCACGATCGCAAAATAGTGTCCGCGCTGGGACATTTCAGAAACGGATTGCACCATATTGTCTCTAAGATAATCAAAGCCAAACTCATTATTTGTCCCGTATGTTATATCGCAAGCATAAGACTCTTTACGGGAGGAAGGTTTAAGATGGGTTAATCTTTCATCTCCGTGGCTTGAGTCGGAAAAATCGGGGTCATAAACATACGATTTCATTTCCTGTGCAATTGCTCCGACAGTCATTCCTAGAAGTGAAAATATCGGTGCATTCCATCCTGCATCACGGCGTGCAAGATAATCGTTGACCGTTACAAGATGCGCTCCTTTTCCGGTCAGTGCCCGGAGATATAGTGCGGAAACAGCTGAAAGAGTTTTACCCTCACCCGTTTTTTGCTCAGCAATTTTTCCTTCGAATAAAGCTGTCGCCGCCATCAACTGAACATCAAAAAGACGTTTGCCTAAAGTTCTGACCGTAGCCTCACGCACGGTAGCAAAGGCTTCAGGTAAAACATCCTCCAAATTCGCACCTTTCTGAAGTCTTTCCTTGAAGTCAGCCGTTTTTTTTGCAAAATCTTTATCCTTTAGATTTTTAATTGTGGGTTCAAAATCATTTATACCAGCTTCTATTTTAGAAAGTTTGTCCACTTCCTTTTGGTTTACATCCAAAAATTTTGAAAATATTTTAAACATAACGTAAATTTTACTACATCCATATTAGCAGATGAAGTCTCAAATTGCTAAGCCAGCCATTGACCAGATACAAATCAATATTCTATAATCAGCTTATATGGTTGAAAAGACAAGGCCGGAGAATAAAACCAAAACATCAGCAAAATTATTTCGCTCCGAAAATGACCGTGTCATTGCCGGAGTGTGCACCGGTCTTGGTGAATTCTTTCAGATCGATGCAACAATAATCAGGCTGATCTTTATCATTGTGACCCTGTTCGGTGGAGGCGGAGTACTACTGTATCTGATCCTCTGGTTGATCATCCCCTCACAAGGGTCTAATTCCGAGATCACCCGGGAAAATATTGAAAAGGGTGTAATTGAAATAAAAGATAAAGCCAAAGATCTCACGCATTCAATGAAATTAAATTCTAAAAATTTGAATACAAGACAGTTTTTGGGAATAATAATACTTGCCTTTGGTGCCATTCTTCTTCTTGATAACTTCGGAATTGTGAACATTGCCCGTCTTTGGAGATTTATTCCCGCGCTTGTGATAATCTTTCTTGGCATATCGATATTAAAGAAACGTGAGTGACAAAAAAGAAATCGACATAGGTAAAACAGTAAACAAAAAACAAGAACTTATTAAGTCATTTAACGGGTTCCCGAACATATTAGGTGGGGTCGTTTTTATCTCAGCCGGTTTGATATTGCTTCTTAATAACTTCGGACTTGTTTCCTGGTCAATTTGGAGTTATGTATTTCCTTTCTGGCCGGTAATTTTCATTTTCATCGGACTCGACATAATCTCCGGAAATTCACTCTTTTATAAAATTCTAACAACTTTGATCGGCTTGGGAATAATTGTTTTTATAATTTGTTACGGATTAACGGCAACCGATTTGCGCGTACGAAATTACTTATATGATTACTTTCCTATTTGGAAACAAATTAATCAATCTATCCCTCAAAAAAGTTATTTAGACCTCAACGAAATGTTCAAAGAAATCCCGGATGAACACCGTTGGGACAGAAGGGGAAATTCGTGGAACTGATTTTTGTCTGATACGAAAGACAAAACGGGGAATATGAAATACGAGAAACGGAACTATTCTTTGTTAAAACTCCGGAAAAGCAAAAAAACATATTACAATTCAATAATTGATTCACTTATTGCAAATCATCATGACGTTTGCCTCAGGATAAAAGTACTCAACTTTAGAAAAATATTTTTCGAGCTTCTCTCCAAAATTCATCGACTGAGACCTTTTTTCATCAAAGAAAAGCCTGTTGAAAACCGCAATGCCGCTGTCCGATAAAATACTTTTTACATTTACCAGAAAATCATCACCCTCAAATACCACAGGATATTCCTGACCGACAAACAAATCTATAGTTATCAGGTCGTATATCTTCTTATCCCCAACCGCCTTTTCTACAAACTCAAAGGCGTCGCTGACAACTATCTCCGCACTGTCTTTTCCAAGGTCAAGATATCTTACCCCAAGTTCAACAATCGTTTTGTCAAAATCAACACCCGTTATGATCGAATACGGCCATAATTTTCTCGATATTTTTGCGCAACTGCCTCCGCCTAGGCCTAAAATAAGAATATTTTGAGGCTCATTGATATGAGTTTTGATCTTTGATAAAGTATTTTTCCAAATGCCGAACACAACCCCTCCCGATTGTGTCAAATTTCCAACCTGCAGGTATGTTCCGTAACCGAGACTCTTAACCACGCTAATTTTTCCGTTTATTGGAGAATCTGCTTCTTCTAGTGTAACCAACCCGCTTAAAAGATCTTTTATTTTCATGTGTCTTCAAATCCCCAGTATATATAATACATTAAAAATCAGAGTCGATACCCCTCTGCTTGGAGATTATATAGTTTGGCGTATCTTTTATTTAATTGCATAAGCTCCTGGTGCGTTCCCGTTTCGGCAATTTTTCCCCCCGCAACAACAAATATTTTATCGGCGATCCTCACCGAAGAAAATCTTTGTGTCACAAAGATCAAAAGCTTGTCTTTGGAAATTTCGACCAATTCATTGAATATCCTTGCTTCGGCTTTTGGATCAACACTGCTTGTCGGTTCATCCAATATTAAAACCCTTGCTTTCTCTCTAAATAGCATTCTCGAAATTCCTATCCTTTGCATTTGACCGATTGACGGGTGGACCCCACGTTCAAAATCGGGGGATAATGGATTTTCATACTTAAGAGGCAACTCGTTAATGAATCCGTCAATTCCGGTCTTTTCTGCAGCTTTTTCTATAGCTTGAAGATCATCCATCCTATTAATATCCCCATAACCGATCGCCTCCCTTACAGTGAAAGGGTATAGTTCAAATTCCTGAAAGAGTACTGCCAACCGGTTTCTCCATTGAGAAAGATCCAGTTCCTTTAAATTCTTACCGCAAACAATAACTTCTCCCTTATCAGGTGTGTAAAATCCGGCAAGTATCTTGATCAATGTTGATTTTCCTTCCCCATTTTCTCCCACTATTGCTATCTTTTCACCCGGTTCGATAAGAAAGTTAACATCTTTTAGTATCCATTTTTGATCTTTATTGTATTTAAACCATACGTTCCTGAATTCGATGGAAATTTCCTTATATTCAATTTTTTCTTTGCGAACACCCTTATTTTCTTCCGCTTCAAGTCCCAACAACCACACAAGATCGGTTACATATATATAGTTTTCATATATCTCCAAAAATGATGACACCAAGCTCGAAAGATTTTGCTCAGCGCTTCTAAGCGAACGAAGATATAACTGGAATGAACCGACGGTTATTTTTCCGACTATTACCCAAACGACCAGAAAAGACGAAATAATTAATTCGTAAAAATTCAATGGCAAAAAACCTACAAATGAAGATATCTCTCTTCTTTTACTCATCTCCATCCTTTTTTCAAGTATTATTTCAATAGTTGCTTTCATTTTCTTGGTCAAATAATCGGGAAGACCCAAGATCTTCATCTCCATGTAGTTCCTGTTTCTTCGAAGATAGTAGCTTATCCAACCCCAAATCCTATGAAGCGGTGATAACTGTCCGTGCAGTTCGTACTCTTTTTTGATAAATCTGGAGTTGATAAAAAACCTCGGGAGCGAGAATAATATCACACCCAGAGAAACCAAAGGGCTTACAAATATTAGTACCAAAGTCGCAGTAATAAATCCAATAAGATAGTTCGGAATATCAGAAAGAGGCATCATTAATTGCCATGCACGCTGTCCTGACTCACGCTCGACCTTATTGAACCTATCCTTAAAATCCGGATTTTCGATTGTCGACAGGTCCAATTCTGTCATTTTCTTACCTATCAGCGCATCTATCTCTGCATCAAAAAATCTTGACAAATTCCTCCTAAGATATCCTATATAGCTGCTTAAAAAATTCCTGAAAAGCGAAAGCACCAAAGACAATACTACAAGAATTAAAACTGAATAAAGTATGGGTCTCCAATCACCGGAACCGCTCCCTGCAATCAGTTTGTCGATTATCAATTTTTCCAGATAGAAGGTCGGAACTGACGACAACCCCCAAATAGCATTTAATACAAAGACCAAGGTAAGTAGTTTTGGGTTCCCTCTATATATAAGTATTATCACCTCTCTCAAGGTAAACCAAACCTGACCTACTCTGTCAAAAGTAATCTTGGGACTTGGTAATTTTGTCTTAAATTTCCTCATCAGTTCATATTATCCCATTATTTCGATTTTACGAATACCGATTTCACAAAGATCCGTAAACGGCATTGAACACAATTTGCTTCGTATTTTATTAGGGTATACAATCTGAATTATGGAAAATGTACCCCTCCCCGAAAAAATACGTCCGAAAACACTGAAGGATTTTGTCGGACAGGAACACCTGGCAGGAGAGAAAGGAGTAATAAGAATACTTTTAAAAAATGCCGGTAAAACCGGATTTTTCCCATCTCTCATTCTTTGGGGACCACCGGGAATCGGAAAAACTACATTGGCAAGGATCATCGCTTCTGAACTTAAAAGGGAATATTTTGAGTTTTCGGCGGTTTCAACTTCGATAAAAGAGATCGAAAAAATTATGATCAAGGAAACACTTTTTCCCCCAATCGTGGTGATCGACGAAATCCATCGTTTTAACAAAGCTCAACAGGCTAAACTTCTTCCTTTTGTGGAAAAAGGCAGTATCACCCTGATCGGCGCTACAACCGAAAATCCGTCATTTGAGGTAATTTCCCCTTTATTATCAAGGACACGTGTCATCCTTTTACATCAGCATTCGGAGAAAGATTTGAAATGTATTCTTAATAAAGGCCTGAAATTTTTAAAAAGAAAATTATCAGGTAAGGCACAAAAATTTATACTCGAATCTTCAAACGGAGACGCGCGGATACTTTTAACAACAATAGAAATTGCAGCAAATATAACCTCATCCGATCCGCTACAAATTACCTATATTGAACAGGCTCTTCAAAAAAGACAACTGGGCTTTGATAAACATGGGGACGAGTTTTACAACGTTATTTCGGCGTTTATAAAATCAATGCGTGCAAGTGACGTTGACGCATCGCTTTACTACTTGGCAAGGATGGTCGCAGCCGGACAAGATCCTCTTTATATCGCAAGAAGAATGGTAGTATTTGCATCGGAAGATGTTGCTTCCCCAACCGCTTTAGTTGTCGCCAATGCAGTCTTTCAAGCATGCCAACAGATCGGATATCCCGAATGCCAGGAAAATCTGGCAGCAGGTACCGTTTATCTGGCGACAGCCAAAAAAGACCGGTCTGCATATAACGCTTACATGTCGGCTCTTAAAGATGTGGAAACTTATGGAAATCTCCCAATCCCGCTAAAAATATTAAATGCCCCGACAAAGTTAATGAAAGATCTGGGATATGGAAAAGGATATGATAAATATACAAAAGATAGTTTTTTGCCTGAGAAGATAAAAAACAGAAAATATTACTGAAGATAATATGAATTTACTATTAGTACTGCTTCCCAATAAATCTATAATAAATAAGATTTTTTATTTAAGAGACACAATTGTAAGAATCAAACAGGGAAATTTGGATTTGAACGCAAAAAAATACCCACACATATCACTTGTATATTTTAAAGACAAAAATCCAACAAAAATACAAAAAGAAAAAGTTGTGAATCTGTTTTCTAGCTTTGTTTTCCCGCTACCCATCCATTTAAAAATTATAAAATACGATACTTGGGATAATAAAGTTGTCGCAATTCTTGATAGGAAACCCTTGTCGGATACAATCATTAAAATTGAAAAATTACTAGAAAAGAACAGTATTGAAATTCATAAGGATTATACCGCTTTATATGGTAATTATTTTGATATAAAAATTGCAAGGCAAGTTCACAAAAAGGATAACGAAACTGTCACTAAATTAATTGAAAAAACACTACCAAACAAAATCGGCTTCGATAAAATCGCTCTAATTGATCGTGGGTGGAAAGAAAAGGATTTTCTTTGGAAAAAGACAAAAGAGGATTAGAATATTTAGAAAAAAGTAAGATTAATACCCAGTGTCGATTTTCTTATATTTTTATTCTTTTCAACCTTAATGAATTGCCGACAACAGAGATTGAACTCGCTGCCATCGCAAATGCTGCAATTTCAGGATTAAGAAGCATTTTATTGAAAGGATATAAAATTCCCATAGCAACAGGGATCAAAATAACATTATATCCGAATGCCCATATAAGATTTTCTTTTATCACTTTTACCGTTTTTTTACTCAATTCGATTGCACTTACTATACTCATTAAATTCTTATTCATTATCGTGATGCCGGCCGATTCGATGGCGATATCTGTTCCCGTACCCATGGCAATACCAACATCAGCAGATGCCAGTGCAGGGGCATCATTTATCCCATCTCCGACAAATGCTACCTTATAAGATCTGTTATTCCCAGTATTATACTTATTTTGGATTTCTTTTACTTTTAATGCTTTTTCTTCAGGTAAAACCTCCGCAAATACGTTTATGATACCCGACTCTTCGGCAATTGCTTTTGCCGTTCTTTCATTATCTCCGGTTATCATCCACGATTCGATCGATCTTTTATTAAGATTGTCGATCATTTCTCTCGCACTGGATTTTATTGTATCGGCAACTGCAATAAGACCGAGTATTTCCCTTTCGTCCGACAAAAGCATAACCGTTTTTCCCTCTTCTTCCAACATTTGAATGTTTACTTCTGTCCCTTCTGAAACCATTATGTTATTTTTCTGCGTCAAAGAGCGGTTTCCCAAATAGTAAATTTTTCCATTAACCATACCCCGCACTCCTTTACCGGAAATGGCTTCAAACTCTGTCGTTTTATCTATATCCAAACTTTTTTCCTTCACATCTGCCATTATTGCTTCCGCTAAGGGATGTTCAGATCCCTTTTCAAGTGAAGCTGCGATCTGTAATAGTCTATTCATTTTCTGATTTTCTGTAATTACAATATCCGTCACCTTTGGTTTCCCTTCTGTTAAAGTACCGGTTTTATCAAAAATTACCGTTCTTACTTTATTGGCATTTTCCAAACTTTCAGCGTCCTTAATTAAAATCCCTTTTTCCGCCCCTTTTCCCATACCGACCATTATCGCGGTCGGGGTAGCCAACCCCAAAGCACACGGACAGGCAATAACCAGTACCGCGATCATATTTGTAAAAGCCTGGGCAAAAGATCCGAAATCGTACCAGACTACAAAGGTGAGAACTGCCAAAACTAAAACGATCGGAACGAAATATGAGGACACAATATCAGCAAGTTTTTGGATTGGAGCACGGGAGCTTTGCGCCTCGGATACCATTCTTATAATATTTGAAAGCATTGTGTCTCCACCAACTTTTTTTGCGATAAAAAGAAAAGATCCGGATTTATTTATAGTTGACCCGATAACAACATCCCCGACCGTTTTTCCGACAGGGATCGATTCACCGGTAACCATCGATTCATCAACGGAACTTCCACCGTCGATTATTTCACCGTCAACCGGAATTTTCTCTCCGGGGCGGACTCTTATGATATCCCCAACCGATACTTGATTTAAAGGTATATCCATTTCCTGATGTTCCTTCTTCTTTAAATAATCGGTTATTCGAAATTTTCCGTTTGCCAAGGTTAATAGAACACGTGCTGTTTTTGCCTGAAGCCCGAGAAGTTTTTTTATTGCATCTGATGTGTGGGCTTTAGCTTTTGCTTCAAAATATCTTCCCAATAAAATCAGCGTAATAATTACCGCTGCCGTATCAAAATACATCATTTCGGAGATTCCATTACTTTTTAAATATGCGGGGAACACGACCATTAGCGCAGAAAACCCGTATGCAGCCGAAGTACCGATAGCAATTAAAGTATCCATACTAGCCGTTCTGTTTTTCAAACCGGACCGCGTTGCCAGATAGAATTCACTGCCTGCCCAAAACTGTACAATTGAAGATAAAAAAAGGAGAAGAAAGGAATTGGTAAAAAGTGATGGAGTAAAGAAAAACCAATCCGGAAAACTGCCGATAAAAATTATTATGCTTAATACTGCTGAAACACTGACTTTTATTTTCAGCTCCGCCAATTGCTTCTTTTTTTCCTCTTCTTTTATATCATCGGGGGTCTTTTCAGAGGTACTATTTTCATTTTTTAGATTATTCGAAAATATGGCTTTGTACCCGGCTCCCTCAACTGCTTTCTGTAATTCATTATCAGAAACCGATTTTTCATCAATCTCCACCGTTCCCATTTCGCTGCCATAATTTACATTTGCTAAAAAAACTCCGGGAGTTTTTTGAAGTTTCTTTTCAATCAACTTGGCACATGAAGCGCAGTGCATTCCAACGATCGGGAATGATTTTCTGACAAAATTATTTTTATTATTCGACGATGATTTTCCCATGGTACATATTCATACCGCAATGAAATCCAAAAACACCGGTTTTACCCGGTAAAAGAGTGATTTTAACTTCTTTATTTAACGGAAGAAATTTAGATATCTTATAATCAGGTAGAATAAAATCTTCCAGACAGGAATTTGGGTCCGTCCTTTTGATAATAAGCGTTGTTGATATCCCTTTGGTCAGTTTAATAACA
>Ga0075764_103_pt1 | contig 33457 bp, 38 predicted proteins | sample RifGroC1_FD_67858 | JGI IMG/M metagenome (GOLD analysis project Ga0075764, IMG submission 67858) | Microgenomates (Woesebacteria) bacterium GW2011_GWC1_38_13
AAGTTATTCTTTTGCCGATTTCCAATATGAAGAAACTATTTATAGTGTTTATTGTGGTTTTTTTCCTTCTGTCGTTTGCAGGGGGGACGTATGCGCAAGTTCGTCCGTTGACCTCTCCTACATCAGTACCTTTACCAATAGAGGAGATAACTTCAGCAACAGTGTCGGGAGAGTTGGCTTTAACGCCAACTCCTGAAGTAGTTGAAAGACCCGACCTGACCCAAAAAACAGAGACTGTAGTTGAACCGCTAAGGAAGATCCTGAATGACCAGCAAATTGGAGATATAAATCCAACTAATTATTTTAAATATGCCATAAGGCAGGCGGTTGATGCAGGCGTTCCTCCAAACACCATAGTTTTACTGCTTCTGTTGCCGTTTATTGCCATGGTCATTTCCGCTTCGCGCCAGCTTATTGGTCTTCGCGGCTTCGGGATCTTTCTTCCGGCATCGCTTGCTGTGGTCTTTGTGGCAACAGGACCGGTGGTTGGAATATCTCTTTTTGTGCTTATTGTTTCCGTCTCAACAGCAACAAGAATATTTTTAAGAAAATTGAAGATAAAACTTCAATATTTGCCGAGGATGGCACTCATACTTTGGATGGTGTCGGTAGGGGTTCTTGGAGCGTTATTTACTACTCCGATCATAAAATTTCCAGGTCTTACAAATGTATCCATCTTTGCGGTTTTGATCGTTGCTCTTCTGACGGAAGACTTTATCAGGATACAGCTTGGAAAGAGCGTAAAAACGGCGCTTAAACTGACTAGCGAGACGATCATATTATCAACCATTTCGTTCCTATTTTTGACATATAAGCCCATACAGGAATATGCGCTTCTGCATCCCGAAACCTTCCTTCTTCTGACCCTTACGGCCGATATAATTTTGGGAAGATACACGGGCTTGCGGGTCATGGAACTTTGGAGGTTCCGAAAACTGATACGCAACAAATGATTCACACGGATTGTAGGGGGATAACCACAGAGATGTGTTTTTGGTAATCTGTTATAAATCCGCGTAAATCTTTTAAATAAAATATGAAGCTAACCAACATTCTCGGTCTTAATGCGCGGACACAGCTTTATTCCTACCGTTTTAATTCAAGGGCAGGTAAGAAGGTTGCCGATTCAAAAATCCAAACCTGGAGGGTTTTGAAAAAGACAGGTGTGCCGACACCAAAAGTAATAAAAAGGTTTAAAAAAGCATCCGATGTGTTCTCTTATAATTGGGAAAAACTACCTGACGCCTTTGCCCTGAAACCAAGCCGTGGTCTTGGGGGGGAAGGGATAATTGTCATAAAAAAAAGAGCCTTGGCAAATATTCAAAAAAAGAACGGCAAGACAAAATTGGTCAAGGAAAGATCTGCATGGATAACAACACAAAGGGAGAGGATTACCGCCGATGATCTTAAATTGCATGTTTTGGATATATTGGAAGGGGCTTACAGTATGGGAAGCGAACCCGATGTCGCTTTTGTTCAGGACTATGTCGGACGCCACAAGATATTCAGAAAATTGGCATACCGCGGAACCCCCGATATAAGAGTCATCGTTTTTAAAAAGGTTCCGGTGATGGCGATGCTCAGGCTTCCGACCAAAGAATCAAAAGGAAGGGCAAATCTTCATCAGGGGGCAGTGGGGGTTGGTATAGATATCGGGACAGGGATCACAACACGCGCAGTTTGGCATCAGGACTATATCGGGAAAAAACCGGGTTCAAATAAGAAACTTCACGGTATAAAGATACCTCACTGGAACACGGTTCTTATGACCGCCGTAAATGCGCAAATTGCATCGGAACTTAATTATATCGGCGTTGATGTTGTTATGCATCCGGAAAAAGGACCAATGGTGATCGAGATCAATGCCCAGCCGGGTCTTCAGATCCAGCTTGCGAACAAGACAGGTTTACGGAAGCGTTTGGATAAGATAGATGACCTTGAAGTGATTAATGCCGAACACGGCGTCAGGATAGCAAGAGCCATTTTTACCGAAAAATTCGCATATCAAGTTACACAGGAGGAAGGAATAAAGACGGTAAATGTTTGGGAACTTGTTAAGGTCGTCTCGGTCGGTAAGAAGAAAGTTGAGATACCGGTAAAAGTAGACACCGGAGCATGGAGAACCTCAATAGATATTGAATTCGCCGAAAGGTTGGGGCTTACTTATCCCGAAAATATCATTGCCCAAAAGAAGGTAAAAAACCAAATGGGTAAAGGAATGCGGAAAATGATTAATGTGGTGTTTTATCTGTCAGGAAAAAGGATAAAAACCGTCGCCAGTTTGGCAAAAAGGGGAGATATGAGAGTCCAGATGATCATTGGAAGAAGGGACCTGAGCGGTTTTTTGGTTAAAGCAGATGAAGCAGAAGTAGAAAAATTTGATTGGTATAAAAAATTATGGACAAGGAAGAAGTCTTAAAAATTACGAAGGATCTGCCTCCGATAATCGGTATTGCACCGAATGCGTTTTCGCGCATAATATTGGCGGATTTTTGCCCTGAATATTCTATCGTTTGTTTTAAATACCGGGGCGAAACGGATATAATCGCCCGCGATATAGAAGTATTTTGCGTTGAGAAAGAGGATCCCGGAACCTCGATTTCCAAGATGAATGCGCAGGAGTTATTGGTTCACCCGAAAGTACAGGAATATATAAAAAGTAAAAAAGATCCGCATTTGCTTATCTACAAACCGACAAAAGGTGTTGAAGCGATCTCTTATGAGATGGGTTGGAAAGTGATAGGAAATTCTTCTTCGGTAAAATACAAAATCGAGAATAAGTACGAATTCAGACAGCTTTTGAAAAAAGCCGGTATCGAAGCAATTACAGGAGAAACGATTCTGTATGACGATCTTGATAAAAATAAATACGGAGAAATGGTTGAAAAGTATGGAAATAAATTAGTTTTTCAGATAGCCGAGATGACATCCGGAGGGGGGACGGGTACAGCCTTTATCAACTCAGAGGAGGACTTTAAGAATTTTAAGAATAAGTTCGATATAAAAAGGGAAAAACTTCTATCCATAAATAAAGTAAATGTGACAAGGTTTATGGAAGGCACTCCGACGAGTATTTCCGCGTGCGCCACAAAGTTTGGCGTTGTCACTGGAAATATCCAAACACAAATACTCGATATTCCCGAAGTGCGTTTAATGAGCGACGGCTCCGGTCTTTTTTCAGGTCACGATTTCTCCTTCGGTAATTATTCAGGAGAATTAAACGAACAAGCCAAATGTATGGCAAGATCATTTGGCGAATATATTTACAAGAATTTGAGTTATAAAGGTATCTTTGGATTGGATCTTATTACGGATATTGGATCGGGGAAGGTTTATCCGATAGAGTGCAATCCCCGCTACACGGATGCTTTTCCGCTTATATCGGAGATACACAATAGTCAAGATGCCATAACTATGGATGTATTTCATATTTTTGAACATATGAATGTTCCATATAATATAAATGTTGACGAAATATCGGCGACCTATGCAATACAAAAAAAGGCATCACAGATCATACTTGAGACAAGATCTGATGATTGGACAAAAGTGGCGGGGAGTCTTAAGGCGGGAGTGTATAAAATTAATAAGTCATCAGTCTACGGTCTTCAATCTACTTCCGGTAAAACCAATGGACACCCGTTGGGTGAAATACATTTAAATGATACAAATGAGGATTTGTCCCGACAGGCGGAGGCTTTTTCCTACCTTCGTCCCGGTTACCGCTTCGAACAACTAAAAAGCGGGGATGAATTTCTTGTTACCGAGGGAGTGCCTTTTAAAGATACGGTATTAAAAGCCGGCGCACGGATATTAAGGCTTATTTTTGCTGAATCTATATTATCGGGAGAAAAAGAATTAACCGCCGAAGCAAAAATGATCATAGAGCACGTTTATAAAGAATTAGACATAGTTCCCTCGGATGCAAATTTGTTCATAGAAAATTTTTTTGGACTGAAACAGGTGGAGATAGAGGATGATAAATATCTGGAAAATGCAATAGGAATGGGGGCAGATGTGGTCAATCTTTTAGAAGCGGATGACAACTTCGGATATGTCAGACCCAAAAAGATTATGTGGGAAATGGATTTCAAAGGATCTGCTCCAATAGACAGGATCAGGTCGGTGAGAATGAGAAAGCACCTTCGGAAATGGATTTTTAATATGAGCAAATACGACCTTAGATATGAGGTAAAAGAACCATTAATGAGTAAAGATTTTATGCTTTGGTATGAGAAGTTTAGAACTCTTTTGTCCGCCAAAGAAAAGGCGAATATAAAAATATACCCCGGTTGGCTTGAAGAAAAAAAGACGGAGGGAAAAATTCCCGGAGGAATATTTCTTTACAAGGGAAATAGATTTATCGGAGGCAATATATATGTAAGAAGCGATAATCTATTTAATGTCGGTTTTGGCGCATGCGAAAAAGTTGAAAATCCGAATTGGGGTATGGGAACTATTGTTGATTTTCTTTCGGCAGAGCAAGCAAAAAAACTTGGTTATAAAAAGATTCGCTACGGTATCGATAGTAATCTTTACGGACACCACTTGTCGACAGGGCTTTTAAAATATAAATTGAATTTTGGTTTAGATCCGGTAGTGAACAGTAAGACGCAAGTTTATTCAACAAGATTTATAAGAACAGATAAGTTTGACGATACGGTGGTTTTTTTAGGTATCAAAAACAATAATTATGTTTTCTATGTTTTGCAGAAAAATGGTTCTCCGGATGAAGATCTAAAAGTGAGAACGGACTTTGAGATAGTAAAAATTAAAATTTGATATCTCCATAGTAACAACAAAAAAACCACGGTCCGTTGGTGATCGGTCAGCTGTGTGCTGTCTTTACACCTGTAAAAACCCGTGGCATTTTTGTTATTTCATTTCGACCGTAGCTCCTGCTGCTTTCAGTTTTTCCGCTGCATCCTTGATCTCTTCAGGTTTACCTCCCTTGATAATATCTGCGGGAAGTTGTTCTGTCATATCCTTTGCTTCTTTCAAACCCCAGTTTTGATTGATCTCTCTTAAGGCTTTAATAACCGCGATCTTGTTATCTCCGGAGCCTGTCATGACAAGATTTTGAGCCCCACCTCCATCAGTATCGGCACCGGCTGCCGGTGCATCACCAGGAGTTGTTGCGACTGCTGCGCTCGGCGCGGCCATAGGCATAGCTGAGACTCCAAGTTTATCCTGTAAAGCATTGACCAGTTCGGAAAGTTCAAGTACAGAAAGTTTCGAAATTTCTTCAACCAATTTTTCGACACTTTTTGACAAGGACTTTTCTTCCTTTTTTACTTCTTCTTTTTTTACATCATCTGTCATATCTATCACCACCTTTCGGATAAATTCTAAATACGAAGCACTAAATCCGAATCAATAAAGAAAACCCGGTTCTTAATGTTTAAAACATTGTAATTTCGAATTACGTGCGTAAATATTCAGAAATAATTATGATTTGCTCTTTTCACTTAAAATAAATAGTAATTTTTGAATATTGCCCTGAAGCGTTCCGACAATTCCATAAAGAGGAGCGGAAATTGCTCCGACAACCTGCGCCTGCAGGATTGGTTTTCCGGGAAGTGATGCAAGTTTTATCAATGCAAACTTGTCCTGAAACGATCCCTCGACCACACCAACTTTAAGCTGGGGTACTTCGGATTCTTTGGCAAACTTGGCAACGATTTGTAAGGTTGCGATGGGGTCCTCTTTGGTGACTATCAAAGCAGTGGGTCCTTGTAAAACGGTATCGGATGTTATATCGGAAGGGGACTTAGCTTTCTCTGCAGATAATTTGAACAGGGTATTTTTAACTATTTCCATTTCGCCGCCGACTTCGCGGAGTCTGTTTTTGAGATCCTGCTGCATCTTAACGGTCAAACCGTTGAAATCCACCAAAATATAACCGCTTGCGGTTTTTAATTTTTCAGTCAGACCGTCAACAAACAATGGTTTATCGGATTTTTTCATAATTCTTTAAAAACTATACAAAATTTTATCTTTACCTAAGTGTAAATACTCTTTTGGTTTTAAAAACAAAAAAAAGCACCCTTTTCGAGGTGCCTTACTAAGTAAAGTATGCATTTCCTCGGTGCGGCTTACTTGTATGCGCACTGTCTTAGGACAAAGGAAATTATAGTTTAGAAATTATATTTCTGCAACCGGCAAATGTTCGGGTTAAAGAATATGAAACCCTGCTCGGTTTTTTACACCTGAAGTTTTAAAGAAGGGCTCATTGTGGATTTAATATAGCACTTCACGATCAGAGTCTTGTTTATCGCGTCAATTACAGCCTGAATATTTTCTTCGACTTCGGTTTCTTTCATGCTCATCTTTGCGACGGCGGTATGAATGACAGGTCTTTCTTTTTCGGTTTTGATGGTTTTCTGGTCAGTAGAAAATTTACTTGCTTCTTTTTCGGTTTTTATAAGAGTTCCGTTTTTTGGATTAGGCATAAGACCGCGCGGACCGAGAATTTTTGCGAACATGACAAGCTTTGGCATCATTTCCGGAGTAGCTAGCAGTACGTCAAAATCTACCTTTCCGGTCTGGAGTTTTTTAATTGTTTCGTCGCTTGCAACCTCAATTTTTTTGCTCTTTCCAAACGAATGGGGAAGGGAAACCCCGACATTCAGACCTTGTTTTTTGACGACCATGTGAAGCTCATAAGTCTCATCAAATTTTGCATAAGAAAGACTTTTCAGGATTTTTATTGCCTCGGATAATTTATATAATTTTACTACGTCGGTTTTCGCCTTTGCGTTCTTATAATTTTTTCCTCTGACGTGAATTTTCTTTTCCTTGGCCTCACTGGAATCTTGTGTGGGGGTGGTTGTCTCTTCACCGGAGGACTTATCCTGCTTGCCCGCCATAGCTTTAGCGTCGGAGGGAGCATCGCCGAAGGACTTGTCCTGCTTGCCCTCCATAGCTTTAGAGTCGGAGGGAGCATCGCCGAAGGATTCTACCTTTTCTTTCCCTCTCTTTTCCGCTACAACGGCTTCTGCCTTCTTTTTAGCTTGTTTCTGTTTGTATTTATCTTCGGAAGATAACTTTTCTTCAGTTAGACCTCCGACGAATGCTGTTTTTGTTTTTCCCATATGCTTTACTGTTCAACTTTTACTCCCATCGACTTGGCTGTTCCTTCAACAATCTTTTTTGCTCCTTCAATATCGAGCGCATTCAGATCGTCCATCTTTTCTTTTGCGATCTCTTCGACCTGAACTTTTGTGAGTGTCCCGACTGTTGTTCTCGGGGTCAGTCCGGATCCCTTTTCAAGACCAAGCGTTTTCTTTATCATATCGGCAACAGGTGCTTTTTTGATCTCAAAATCAAAACTACGGTCTTCGTATATCGTTATGACAGCAGGTACAACTTCACCCTTCATATCCTTTGTGCGGTCATTATAGGCTTTGACAAATTCCATAATTGCAACTCCGTGCTGACCGAGTGCGGTTCCGACGGGAGGGGCGGGAGTTGCCTCTGCCGCTTTGAGATTAAGTTTTATAATAACCTTGATCTTTTTTGCCATATTATTTTATTTGTCGTAGTCGGAAATTGGTCTTTGTCATCCTGAATATATTCCAGGTTTTAATTGACAGCAACTTGATATTGTTGTTAGGATCTTTATTATTGCGAAGAAGTAAATACGACGCGGCAACGTTGCTGTTTGCGACGATGTATTGACTCCGTCTCCCTCAAATACATTTGAGGTATTGCTATTATAAAACACATATACTACTTTAGTAAAGTATGACTATTGAGGGGTGCGAGGGTGGATGTAGAAAATGTAAGCTTCGAGAAATACCCGGTGCCCTTGGTCTTTTGCGGAAAAGGGTAGCATGGAAGATTAACGAGGGACTCGTATCAAAAAGGGCGGGTGAGAACTGGCTAAAAAGAAAGGGCGGTTTCAGTTCAGAAGAACAAAAAACCAACGACTATAAAAATGCATTAAGATCGATTGCCTTTGATGAATGTGAGAAAATAGTTCAGGAGAATAATGGAAAGCAAGAAGAACAGCTGATGGTGGATGAAGTAAAATTTTGATAAATATACTGAAAAAGTGAAGTTACGAGAAATAAATATATAAGTTACTAATTCATCATCGCTTCTGCATCAGAACCTTTGGTCGCAACCGCTTTAGGACATGTTCCGCGGGCAATCGTAACTCTGTAACCCTCGTATTTCAAAAAATCGACGATACAAACAGATTTTGGATGATCGGGATCGCTTTTATCGATAAAGGGGCATGGCATTGTTCCGCTTATTGTGCCCTCGGTATTTGAGAATTCGACCTTAACATCACAGTTTGGATCCGCTGCTGTTGGCTCTTTGTCAATTGGTTTTGGCATATTTAATTATATAAAAATTACTTCAGGTAAGGTTGGGAATGAACCAATGTGTAAAACTATTTACACCTTTGCAATTTGCAGTAAGTCTAATTCGACAGGTGTTTCTCTTCCGAAGATAGACACAAGCACCTTTACTTTCCCTTTTTCCTCGTCAATTTCGGAAATAGAACCTAAAAAGTCGGTGAACGGTCCATCGGTTATCTTAACGGCTTCGGAAACAGAGAATTTGGTTTTAAATCTCTTTGCAGGGCTGGAAACGAATTTTGTGATATTTTCAACCTCGGACGTGGAAAGGGGAGTCGGTGTATTTCCTGACCCGACAAATCCCGTTACTCCGGGTGTAGTACGAACTGCAAGCCATGTTGGATCATCAAGGATCATTTTTACCAGAAGATATCCGGGAAATATTTTTTCCTTGACGGTAGACTTTTTGCCCTGTCTTATAACTATTCTGTCTTGTGTGGGGATAAGGAGTTCAAATATTTTACCCTCAAGGCTCATTGTTTCCACTCTTTGCCTTAGGGTTTCCGCAACACGCGCTTCATGACCTGACGATGTGTGGACAACATACCACTTTGCAGATGGTTCTTTTGTTTCTGAAATGACAATATGACCGGGAATTTTTTTGCCTCCCGTTCCTCTTTCATCTACCGATTGTGTTTTATTATCATCCATACTTTAGTTATAAATCCTAAATTGAAATTTATTTAGAATTTCGGATTTCGTGCTTAGAAATTGTCCCGATAATTTAACAAATTATCGGGAAACTAGGTATTCTAATAGTTTAGTGAATGTAAAATCAAGTCCTCCAAGATATGCTCCTACCAGACCGGAAAATATAAATACGATCAGGGTAAGTTTTATAACAGCATCTCTTTTTGGCCAGACGACTTGCTTTAGTTCGACTCTGACCTCCTGCAAATAATTGATAAATGACGAAAACGCTTTCACAACCGTAGATTTTACCAGAATTGGCTTTCAGTAACAATAGCAGAGTATGGGTCTGACAACCGGTAGAAATAACACGGTAATCGACATCAATTCACATCACTGTCAAGTTAAAAAGTAAAATGTAATTTCACTCTGCTACACCGGTTTAACAGAGTGAACATATTGCCCCACATATAAAATAGCAGCTTTTCGTGCCGAAATTTGAAATATTGTGCTACAATCGAACCAACTGTTAAACTGCTATTATGACGGAACGGAAAAATGAAATTCATCCGAGAGTGGTACTTAAAGAAGCTGAAAATAAGGCAAGGAGATCTATCGATTCCAGAAAAACAGCGTCTGCACTCAGGAATTTGACGCCTCTAGTATATGAAGTTCTTGCGGAGAATTTGGGAGGCGTTGACACTCAGGGATATCAGGTTGAAATTGAAGAAGGATTAACGCAACAAAGACCCGGAGAAGATAGGGAGGAAACATACAGGGATGCATGCAGTACTCTTAGAAGTCAGGGTAAAAGCATGCAAGACATTGCAAACGCGCTTTTAAGAGATCCTGAAGTTCTAACCGCACTGAGTTTGGGAGAAATGACGAGGACACAATACGAAGGTGTTAGAGGGATTTTTATAGACTCCCTGTCTGAGTATTATCCGGGTGCAAAAAAGTTAAAGGACAAGACAAAAAAGACCTGATTGGTAAAAATAACTTTTTCTATAAACCCCATAATTTCTATAGACTGTTAACCCGTATTAGGTTTGCGGACAGGTGAATAATAAAGTTTACAGAACTAAGATATTACCTACAACTAACTTCAAAAAAACCACAAAATACTGAAGATCATTTGCAGTGACGCAGAGATTTAATAACATTAAAAAATCTGACTTCTTCAACAGGATGCATTCAAATATCTACGAATTTCTCTTCTTCTCCAACTCGATCTTGTGTTTGACGGCGTATTTCTGCTCTTTCCTTTTTTCTGACGGAGTTTTATAACGGGATCTATCGCGGTACTCCTGTATGATTCCGGAAAAAGTTACCATCCGCTTAAAGCGGGCAATAAGCCTGTCCTCCGATTCTCCTTTTTGTTTGGTTACGATCACCATATGAAATCGCCTCCTTCCAGTTGCTTTTCATTCCCGAGTATGTGGGAATTAGTGTAGTTACTTTGCACATTATAGCACCAATCATATTGTATCAAAGATGTAAAGAGTGGGTAATATTGGAAAAACTTGTTGGTAATGTTATTTAAATAATGTTTTTCGGTAATATTCGGCTTTTGGATGATCTGGATTCAAATCAAGCCATTCTGCCATTTGAAGCAAATTGTTTATACAGAAACCAACAAACTTATCTGTCCATTCTTCACGAGTCAAATTGTGATATGGTCCCCACCCATTTTTCCTTGGATGTAGTCTTTGCCAATCCTTCTTTTCCTGTTGGGGATATATTTCTCTCGGGTTGGATATCTCAATTCTGTTCGAAGGCCTTTTTTGCATAGTGGCATGTATTCCGGTTTTACCATCAATATCCCAGATCTGAGGAAAATATGGTTTATTGGTTTTCAATTCTTTCTTTGTTGGTTTATGCTGTTTTTCTGAATCCGGAGAGGTGTGTCTTTTCTTTGTTTTTTCAATTTCCACATTAACTTGATTGGCTGCAGCCTCTTGTAGTTCACTTAAGGTGGATTCACGTTGATCTTGGTTCAAAAAAGACTCGAATCTCATTTGAATCCATTTGCGTCCAATTGGATTTTCTTTAATATTTTCACTTGTCATATCTTGGTATTATATATTGAAATTAACACCCTTTCAATTTGTATTATGGGTTAGTATTGTGCTACAATTCACATCTCGATATAAATGCTTCGGTTAAGAAGTATTTATGATTTAGGGGGTGGAAATATGACTGTAGAACAAAGTGAACTCGAAAAAATTGCAAAAGAATTTGCTCAAAGAATGACACCACAAATATTAGAGCAAGGGAAGGGTTTAACCGATGAACAATTGGCTAGAATGGCTGTATTGGAAGGAATATCGGCTAGATTAGGTCATGAATTAGGTAAAAAACAAGCAACGAAAGCTGAAAAAAAGGCTGAAGGCAAGTAAACTTCCAAATCTATCGATCCATCCCCGTCTGGTAAGTGAAACAACATTACTCTAGTAGTGGTTTTTTTGATACCATGAAGCCTTCTGATTTCAGGGAAGTTGCAGTTTTTCAAGATTCAGAGGTTCATTTTTAGTGTTGGGATCAGTATTGGTGTTGACGTAGGCAGCAGCTTTATATCTGTCTTCAAATTGGGATTAATTAATTTAACTGTTGGTGCAACTGTTTGTTTTGGAGTAACACTTGGTGTAATTGTTCCCGAAACCGTTGCTTCGGGAGTAGCAGTAGGGATAACCACCTCCTCAATTTCTTCACCAAGGGTTTCGGCTTTGAAGGGAGATTCCGTCGGGGTAACTTCATTGCTTTCGCCGTCGTTTTTTGCGGTTCCAAAGAAGTAAGCCCCGCTTCCTGTGATTACAAGGAGAAGAAAAACGATAATTCCCATTAGAGCCTTATTGACTCCGCCCCCCTTTTCTTTATTTGAACCCTCTTCGGAGGATAGATCGTTTACCGTAATAATTTGCTCTTCTTCCATTTGTGATGAGATATTAGTATAAAGATTTTCATTTGGCAAGAGGATCTGCAAAAATATTTACAAATATTAGAAACGATCCGATTTATGCTATTATGAATTGCTATGTTCAAACGCCTGAATTCTTCACTTATTTCAGATCCTTTTTGGCAGAAAATAACCACGCTTTCCCTGATCCTTTTTTTTGCATTCCTTGCTGATGCGATCCTTTCTTCCTGGGTTCCCGGTCTTATAGAAAATTCATTTAAAAGCCCGCTTGTGATGGGTTTTGTTATCAGCTTTTCGTCGATCGTGGGATTGGGCACAGACCTTGTTTTTCCCCAGATCCTCAAGGGAGTGAGTTTTAAAAAGTTATTGTTCATAAGCCTGACACTTTTGCTCGCATTTTCCGTAAGCTTAATATTTGCCACCGACATATCATTCATTTTAGTTTTTCTTGTCTCAATGGCTGTTTGGGGGGTCTATTACGAAGTGATGGGTTTTGCAAACCATCAATTTGTTGCCGACAGCGTACCAATGAGGATGCACGCTTCAACTTGGGCATTTATCGGAGTGTTTAAAAACCTTGCTTATTTTATTGGTCCGCTAATGGCAGGCTTTTTAATAGCCGGAGGAGTGCGTATTCCGGCCTATTTCGCGATCATCTTTACAATTATCGCGATGGTCTTTTTGGTATTGTCCAAAAAACATCACGAAAGATCGCTCACTGTGGAGATTGAGAAAATTAATTTTACTTCCGAACTTGAGCGTTGGAGTATTTTATCCAAAAGGATTTGGCCGATACTGATCGTCAGTACTGTACTTGGTGTAATTGACGCCTTCTTTTGGACAACGGGTGCGGTATATACGGAAGAGCTAACCCGTATAAGTTTTTGGGGTAGGTGGTTCCTGCCGGCATATACTTTACCCTCGTTATTTGTCGGACTTATTATCGCCAAAAAAGGGATCGTTTCAGGAAAGAAGAAAACAGCTTTGAGATTTTTTCTGCTTTCGGGAATATTTTTGTCGTTGATGGCAGTTTATAAAAGTATCATCTGGCAGCTTTTAATGGTTTTTTGTTCAAGTTTGGCGCTTGCAATCACATATCCGCTTATCGAGGGAGTTTACTCGGACATAATCGATAGAATGGGAAACCAGAAAAAACATCTTATGGGACTTTCAAGTTCGACCACAAGTATTTCCTATATTATCGGACCGGTAATGGCAGGCATTATCAACTCAAAAGTCGGGAGCGCTGCCACATTTGAATACTTGGGATATGCTGTTGTTGTAATTGCTTTAGTACTGCTTATCATTACTCCCAAAAAATTCAAACTTCCGCAAAAAGAGATCAGGGAATGGAAAAATTAATACTTGCCACCTGCGGGGTAATTCCGAATTCTTGCAGGGGGATGTTACGACTGGGATGATAATAAAAACAATTAAGCTCATTCTTGCAACACTTTTGATCCTAATTATCATTTGCATTCCTTTATCAATATATCTTGTAAGATTTAATAATAATTCTTTTATAGGTAGAAACATTAAAAAACAAGTGATCAATGATCCGGGATTGGTTAGGATATTAAATCTAAATGAACCGGGAGACGGAAGATATATTTATCTTGATTCAGCCGTACCGTCGGTCTCCGTTTCAATATATTCAATAGATGCTAAACCATATGACGAGAGGGTCAAATTATGGATGGGGGATATTATGCATTCCACTGTGAACAAAGAGATAGGAGAAATTTTTGAGGGCGACATTAATTACGGAAAGACAGAACTGTTGACGAATGAGAATTTGGAGGAGATCTATAAACTCGTAAAATCTACTTCGAAATCAGATGTATATATAATATTTACCGGGTCCTACGCAGAAAAACCTTCTTCCGTAGGACTTGTTATCCAAAGAGATGCAATTTTCATCTTTAACGATGCGATTGAATTACTGTCTGAAAGAGGGTATGTTAAGGATCTTTTGGAAAAGACCACCATTATGCACGAGTGGGGACACCTCTTGGGGCTTGAACATATTAATTACAGTAATTGCATTATGAACGAAATGGCGGAAGTTTATGACAATCCCCCTGTTGGAAAAAATCTACCGATAAAATATTGTTGGGAAGAACTAAATATTATCAGGAATTAATTTTAACATTCAACCTTGACCTCAGTTTGCTATCAATGAATCAGAACTATCTGTATAGATAGAAAATGTAAACCAAATTACTGAAATAATTCCGCTTTCGACCTATACTATCCCCATAGTTGATGGCAGATCTTAGAAGATAAAAAAAGGTTTCCTAATAACTAATTAACATAATGAACCCTTAGTGAATCTTAGATCTGCCTCAACAAAAGAATGTGCCAAGTACAATCAATAATCAAAGCACCAATTCCGACAATCGCTTCATTGGACAGAACCGTTCGATGCATATAGATCCGGATATCTTTCGGATATCGCCGACAGGTTACAACTATATATTTGGCGGTGGGAATGTTGTTGGGCGAAAGCGCGGAATCAAGTCCGGAAGCATTCTAAATATCAATATCCTCCGTGATCTTTGGACTCTGATATCCTCACCTGTAAATTAACCAACAATTAAAAATAATACAAAATTGATGATGAATAGTGGAAGTTTAATTTAAATTATGATGGGATCCAAATTAAGATGCTCTTCAATTCTTTCAACTCTATTAAGCAGTTTGAGATAATCCCTGTCGAGAAAAATAATTGCATAATCCATTTTTCTTTCCAATCTGTCTATTCTCTTGCCTAATTTATTTTCAAGCAATTGGTTTTCTTCCTGAACGATCTTTCTGGTTTCTGCCTGCACAACCTTTTTTGTTTCCCCCTGAACGATATCTTTTATTTGAATCAAGTCTGTTTTCGTAAGCATATTTGAAATATATATTTTATTATAATAATTTTCAATACATCTTATCGTATCAGGGAGGCAAAATAACTTTTCAGAATAATTCTATTCAATAGCTTGAAGATTTTCAGAGATTTGATCAAGGGTTGTTAGATATTTTTCAATTTCAGGACCTTCATAGTTAATAAAATATTTAATATTGGTGGGGTTTGCGTTTTGATCGATTATTCCTATTTGTCCAAAACCGGGACGGCTGGAATCATTTTCTTTAGGGGTGGCAAAATAAGCCTCAACGACTTTTCCGGATGAATTCTGACGGGTGATGATCCGGTACAATGGGTAACCAAGAACGGTAATGTTTTTTCTGATGTTTTCGCACTTGTCCGGTGACGGTTGACATTCATCCGGAGCGTCAAACCCTGTGTATAGCTGGTTAATGTAAAACAGCCATTTGGTTTCACCTTTGGAAATGATCAACGATGCAGTATTGCAACAAATCGTATCCCGATAGTTTTCCTCCTTGTCAGCCTGGGAAGAGTCTATTTCCCAGTCGGGGGGATATTGGACCGTATATTTGTGGATGACATTTGTATATGTCATCCAACCGGGGATGTTATTGATAGTTTTTGGGGGAGGAGGAGTCGGTGTGATCAGGCCGGAATAATCAATAGTGGGGTGAGGAATTGAAGATGAAGAAGTTGTTGCCGGCTGTATATTTTGGGATTGAGGTTTCCGGACAGATGTGATTTTAGTTGGATTTTTGATCTTAGCGAAATATCCGATGAAAAATCCAAACGAAAATAAAATAATTGATATGAGAATTTGTTGGAGAATAGCTCTATTTTTTAAAAAACCCGTAGGTTTGTTTGTAGTAACATTAGTTTCTGAATTTTTCACTGTTTTTAGTATATCACCAAGGTTATTTAGCTAACCCGAGTCACATATGGTTTTCGACAGCCATAGGTGGAATATGCTTGAACTTCTTACGCAGTTACAGACTTTTGATAATATGCTGTTTTATGGTCTCCTTCTTGCCCTATGCCCATTAACTCGAAACCCAGATTTTTGTAAACATTCATTAGTTTTGGCTGGTCAGCATCTGTATCTAAGCGAAGTAATTTCAAATTTTTCTTTAATGCTTCCTTGGACGCAAACTCGATCAAGATTTTTGAAAATCCCTGACCGGCAAACTCACGGTTAACTGTCAGCCAATGAATATATAACGCCGGTTTTGGATTGTTTTTGTCAATAAATTTCCAGCTTTGATTTCTTTCATTATTTTGAAGTATTACGGACGCGGCGGTTTTACCATCTTTAATTACCACAAAAAATTCGTTCGGCTCTGCATGTTTAAACATAAATTTTTGATTCATGTTTGTTGGTTTCCACCACTTTGAATGATCTAAATCATTTTCTTTCATCCATAATGACACTTCATACATAAGTTTTATTGCTCTGTCCGTGTCGTTTACAATATTCATAAGTCCAATTTTACCAGATTACACCCACATTTGGTTTACAGAGACTAGTGAATTAAGCCGGGATTTGGTTTAATGCCAATAGATTGGCGAGTATATTTTTAGTAAAATCTCCTATAACTCCAACAATCATAAACCTGATATACAATATATCTATGTCTAAATTTATCATTTTTGCTCACCCAAGAAGTGGAAGCACATCCTTGGCTAGAGTGCTTGGAGAAATTAAAGGTGTGAAAATGTGTATCGAACCCTTCCATCCAAGTTTTTCAATCTGGTATCCTATGGAGAAGAATTATCACAAATTAATTACTGATGCGAAGTCGATGAAAGATGCGCTTAATGAAATATTTGAGAAATACACAGGAATAAAAGTTTTGAGTTATCAGTTTCCGGAGAAAATTTATTTTTCGATGCTAAGCAATAAAGATTACAAAATATTGTTTTTAACAAGAAAAAATCTTTTAGACGCTGCCTTGTCAAATATGATCGCCGAACAAACCAAAGAGTGGCACAGATCAGATAACTTAAGTGTCTATGATCAATTAAAACCAATTCCTATAACTAAAATCGAAGAATGGATCAAATGTGTTGATGGTACAAATAACACTCACTCAAAATTTCTGGAAGAAAATCGACCGAATGAGTATTTTTCATTGTATTATGAAGACCTGTTTTTTGAAGATATAAAGACAAATGCAAATACACTTCAACGCATTTGTAGTTATTTAAATTTGCCGTTGCCTCCAACAGAAAGTATCGAGAAATATATGATACCGGCAAATTCAAAAATTAATAGAAATGAACTATATAAAAAGCTTCCCAATTATGAAGAAATTGTTAAACACTTTTCTGGATTAGGCTGAATTTTTATATGAATTACTTTCTAAATACGAGTTATTTTGCAGGAGCTAGTAAACTTTTCCGTCCCATCTCGTAGTCTCAGCGAAGTGTGTTCGAGAACTTTTTCCCAGAGAGCCTTCAGGAAAATCAGTATGTTTTTAGATAGTCATTGGTTATAATTGCGGTATGAATAAAGAGGTTGAAGATCAAAAGAGCATAGTTGAAAGTCCAGAAATGGAAAGGTATAGAGGAATATGGGAGTTAGCAAAACCCTATCTTGCTGAAAGCAGATGGTGGGATTTGATGCACACAGAGATGTCTATTGGTTATTTATTCAAAATAATAAAAGAAGAAGGAAAAGAAGAATTAGAAAATGTATTGGTTCCTGCGATTATACTTCATGACGTTGGTTGGTCAACAATAGGCGATGAAAAACATGTTTCTTGGGGAGGAGAAGAGATGAGAAGGAAACATATGGAAATGGGAGCAAAGATAGCAGAAGATGTCTTAAATAGGGTTGGTTATGATCCTTTACTCACAAAGCAAATTGTACATCTGGTTTCTACACACGACAATACATATTTGGGCATAGAACAAAAGACCTATGAAGAAAAACTTGTTAGAGACGCAGATGCTTGTTTTGTATTAACTGAACTGTCCTTTTGGAAGGATTATCATGTGAAGTCGGTGATAAAAGGGGAAGGATTGGCTCCTGCGGAGTTTTTTGAAAGACAAATTGAGAAGAATTGCAGTAGACATACTAAAACTGCCCAGAAAATAACCACCAAACAAATTGAAGAAAGGAGAGCTGAAATAGCAGACGCATCAATTACTCCGCTTCAAAGGTATGAAAGCCTGAAAGCTAAAGCAGACAGAATTAACCAAGATGCTTTAACCAAATAAACGACTCTTTTGATTCCCTTACCACCTCCAATGGAACCTTGTTAAAGCAATTTGAGGCTATTTTGCAAAGCTGAGTGGGAGACCCTGTGAAGCCTATTCAGACTTGGCAAGCCGAGTATCGTATGCTACTCAGCAGAGCTATAGGAGGAACACATGCACCCCAATTTATTTTTACAAAATAACTTGTCCTGGGTACGTCGAAGCATTATAAACCTCTTTTGCCCAAATTTGGTTTACAGAGACTGGTGAATGAAGCCGGGATTTGGTTCAAGAGAAATGGGGTCTATTTTTTTCCTTAAGTTGGTTCTGGTTTTGTAAAAATCCAGTTACTGGAATCATCAAGCATCTCTTGGATAGCTGGTATTTCTTTCACAATATTTCTAACTTGTTTAAGAGCCATAATTGTTTGTCCCAACCTATAACCATCGGGGTTGTTGCGTAGAGTGCCGTACTGCGTAATAATCATTTCCACCTCTTCCTCGGGAAGCTCTCTTAAATCCTTGCCGAAATAACTATCAGGTACAATTTGCAGAGGTGGTTTATGTATTATTTCACTGTCTACCATAATATAAATTATATCACATGAGGTAATTTCACTTCAGTTCGTGAGTTCTCAAAACGATTACAACTTTCTGCTGTTGTTCTCTCAACGAAACCCCGCTTTTTGAGGTATAAAGGACTTCATAACAATTTAAATTGAGGGTAAGTTCACAAATTTTCCAGTAGCTATAATTTTTCTTTAAACCTTGAGATTGTGCTAAAATATGAACCATATGGCTTATAGTAAAGAACATGCAAGGGATATTTTGAAGGAAATTTCTAATGGTCCGGAAAAAGAATATTTTGAGGCTATAGTTAATGAAACCCTACCCCAGTATTATTTTAATGAGCTTCAGATACTACTTTTATATTCCGATAAATTGCCTCGTCATATATTGGTAGACATATCGCATCCGGACTACCCATTTATGAAATGCAGAGGTACTGCAATTATTGGAATTGGACTTAAACTACAAGGTCTTATTAGGGATAATATAGTTGAGGATCAGAGTGTGGTTGATGTTGTTAGTAAATATAGAGCGCATGACTGGAGTTTTCAAAAGGGCTCAAAAGGCGAATATTGGACTTCAAGAAAGGAAATTAATTTAATAAACAGGACTTTAAAAACTGTTACCACTCACATTAAGGACAAGTATGGGTTGGAACATGACTCCGACTCTATCCGGAAAAAGTTTGAAGATAGATTGTCTGAAGCCAGAAAACCTTGGTTAGTAAACTAAGGGGACGGTTCTTAAATAGCCTCATTATTTACAAATACCGAAAAACCTGAAATGACCAATAACATCTTCCCCGCACTAAAGTGCGGGGTTTTCTCCCCAAGGAAGATGTTTTATTTGCCTCAATTCATCCCTGTAATAAATTGCAGGGTTTTCTTGAGGTCGACTAATAAATAAACAATGTGAGGAATGTTAGTTTCTAATAAATATTATCAAAACTGTATCTAAATCAGAACCGTCCCCCAACGCTCCCTTAAATTTTTCTTTACTTTTTATTTATGAACAAACCTGCCACCTCCAATATTATTAGAACAAGTATGGAGAGTATTGGCAAGAAAAAAAATGAAAAAACTTTTCCATAATCTTTATTGAAGTAAAATATTGTTGCTAGTACAAAATAAGCGAACCCAACAGTAATTAAGTTAGATTTCAGTTTGTTTTTTTTCTTTTTCCTTGCCTTTATATAGTTTATTACTCCGAGAATTATAATTATTGCAGCAGAAAATAGGAGCAAAACTAATATTGAAAATACAGTCCAATATGCATTGGCAATGTCATCCATGTTATCACTACAAATTGTATCAGAATCTTAAAATTACAGCAGGCCTTGGTGGTTCAACTTCGAACAATCTGGCACGAATTAAGTTCGTTTGATATAGAAAGATTGAGACAATTTCGAAGTCCCAATTATGCGTTTTCAGTTATTTGACTGGAATATAGTTATTTTCTGTTGATTTTTGTATAATACTGACAGAAGTGAATTTTCCTCTGTCCATTTATTCGCGGCTGTCCAATTAAGGGGGTGATATGTAAATGAAGAAATGTAAGAGTTGTAAATCGGAGATAGACGAAAAAGCTACCAAATGTCCTCATTGTCAAACTGACCAAAGAAGTTGGTTTAGAAGACACCCTTTACTTACTGGAATTATTGGTCTATTTGTTGTGTTTATGATTATGGGAGTAGGGGGTTCGGGAAAAAGTTCATCCAATGATACTAAATCCACTTCAGATAAAGAAGGTGAATCTACAGATGTGGAGACGAAGGTTGAACCAACCGAAGACCCAAACCCGCACTTTTCAGACGGAACATATGAAGTTGGTAATGAAATACAACCTGGAACATATAGAACACGAGAAGCGTCATCTGGTTGCTATTATTCAAGATTGAGTGGTTTTGGTAATGATTTGGGAGATATTATAACTAATGACAATATTGATGCTCCAGCAATTGTAACAATTGAAGCTACTGATAAAGGTTTTACATCAAAAAGATGTGGAACTTGGACTCAGGATTTGTCTGCAATAACAACAGATAAGACAACTTTTGGAGATGGAATGTATATTATTGGAACTGATATTGAACCTGGACAATATAAGAACACAGGTCAAACAGGGTGTTACTTTGCTAGATTATCCAATTTTACAGGAGGGATGGGTGGAATATTATCAAACGAAAATACGGATGATGTAGCCATAGTGACAATAGCAACTACTGATAAAGGTTTTGTTTCAAAAAGGTGTGGTATTTGGTCAAAAATGAACTAAGTAGCCAGATTAGAGGTCTGCTACAAATCAGCTTTGTGGCTGTTTATTTTTTGTGGTCAATTTGGCACGAAATAAGCTAATTTGATATAGGTCAGGTTGAAAGGTTTCTTAATTCGCAATATGTCTTCCAAGTAAATGGATAAATTATTTACTTATTTTTGAAGATTCCCTGTTGGGCGTAGGAAAAATACCAAAGAATTCTCGGTAACAAACCCACATAGCCTAATAAGGCTATTCCAAATAGTGTAAATTCAGTAAACCCAAAATTTTTTAAGGTTTTTAATGGATTGTATATATTTATTGCTCCAAGTAAGAAATATAGAGATATACTTCCGATTAGGCCGCAAATAATGTGAATCCACAGTTGGTGAGCCCTATAAGGAAAGGATTCTCCAAGACTACCTTTTGGCCTCCAAATGACATCATTATATAAGCCATAATAGATTCCTAACATAATTCCTGAAATAAGCATCAGAATAAATCGAAAAATATCAGTGGTGGAGATACCTAATAGAAGAAAAATAATAGATATAAATCGCATTAAAAATTCTTTACTTTTCAAAACCTTCATAATATTCGAAAAAATTTGATCAATGTCCATTTTCTGATTTGATTATATATCGATTGAAGTCAAAAAGCATATTTTTCGAACTACAGTAACCGGAGTATGGACATATCCTCATTTTTGCCTAATTATTCAGGTGTAACTAAGGGGACGGTTCTTAAATAGCCACAGTATTTACAATTATACAATTATTTACAATTACCGAAAAAACCGTAATAATTAATAGACAACAATAATATGCCAAGATTACCCAGACTTTTATTATCTCAAAGTTATTATCATGTTATGACTAGAGGGAATAATAAAAACATAATTTTCAGATCAGCAAAAGACTATAAAAAATATTTAGGAATATTTCATAAACTGAAACATGAGCATCCTTTTGATTTATATCATTTTTGTTTGATGCCAAACCACGTACATTTATTAGTTAAAACAAATAAAGCTTCTGATTTTTCTACTTTCATGAAACGATTAAACTTAAAATATTTTTATTATTATAAAAAGAAATACGGGTGGGTTGGACATTTTTTTCAAGATAGATTTAAAAGTCAACCTGTTGGAAAAGATGAATATTTCATTCAATGCGGTAAATATATTGAATTGAATCCTGTAAGAGCAGGTTTAGTTAAAAACCCAAAGGACTATCTTTATTCAAGTTATAACTTTTATTCATATGGAGAAAAAAACGATCTGATAACTGCTGACTTTGTATATGAAAATTTGACAGAAACAGAAATTGAGAAACGCAAGAAGTATCAGAAATTAATTGTTGATATTACAGTGCTGTCAAACTATAAGAAACGCATATGGGGATCATCGGGGCAGAGGTATAATGAAACTAGAAAAATTCGCTATCACAGAAAGTAAACGTTCATTATTTATTATTTTATCAAAACTGTATCTAAATCAGAACCGTCCCTATAAGTCCCTATAACTATAAGATAAGAGTCCCTATAAGTTGCCCAGCTACGAGCTATTGTTTCTGGTGAGCAAAGTCGAATCCATTGGTATAAAGTAAGCTCGCTCGAAATTAGTAGAATTGTTCAAATATTGAATTCGGAGATTGGAGTTGTTTTTGACTTTTTCAGCCTCGGGATGTAAATTTAAGCACTTGCTCACCGAAGAATATATATGAGATGCGAAATAATTAAATCAGAATGCTCAGTACTTGATAATAATTGTTCGAGTTGTGGGCATGCCAGAAAAGCACTTGAAACTGCAACTAAAGAATATCTTGAAAGAAATAATGTAGTTATTCCCAATTTTACTGTTGCTAAAAGTACGAGTACTAAAGATGGTTCAGGAACGATTCATTCGATGTGGTTTGGTAATCCAATTGCCGAAGTAGCAAACGGAAATCTGAAAGTAGACGAACAGAGTCTTTAATATAGCTTCAAAGTTCAATTCTCTTCAGGGTTAGCAATAGTTTGATATAGTATCGTGAGGCTAAAGAAAATGCAGGCTTGCCAGGATTTGAACCTGGAAGAGCGGTTTTGGAGACCGCCATGATACCATTTCATCACAAGCCTATTTGTGCTTTTTGGCGCAATATATTTGTTATATTTAATAGAGATACCCTTAAGACCTGTTTATTATATCAATAATTTCATCCTTCTCATAATAGATATTTCTCCTTGTTTAATGCAGAGGAAATTGTATAGAATGTCTAAATTTAAATTATTAATGACTAGTGAAATACAAATAACTTCAGATATTCCGGATGTTTGTAAAAACTGTATTAAGAAAGATATGGAAGCGTTATATTGTCTTGTGTTTCCGGCATTATCCGATAAAGTCGCCAGTGGGGTCAAATGTTTTAGGGTTGATGTAGACACGAAAAATATATCCGGTGGAAGATACAATTATACCAAGGGGTCCAGGCAAAGGATTAGGGTAAAATGAGCCCATTTGGGGGTGGACGGCAAGAAATATGTTGGTATAATCAGTTTTCCAATCGCAAATCTTTAAAACGGGCTTGCACTCTCTTTTATATTTCTTTCTCAACCGCGCAAACCCGTATTATTTTCCAATAATAAAAAATATAAGATTGCGTTTGTGGAAAAAATTTATAAATATTTATGGAAAGAGAATATAATTTTAAAAGTGACTTGGTTACCGGAGATGCAAGGGCGGCAGCAGAAAATCTTCTTGATAATAACGGATTTTATATAAAAGGACTTTGTACACTGGCAAAAATAGTGGCAAAGACACCTAATGTAAGAAAAAGATACGAGTCCTTAATAAACACTCTGCCTGCGGACGAAAATAATTTCCTTGCGGAAGAAAAGACGTTAACAGTTTCCTTTTCCGCTTTGGAGGAATTTTCCGGTCTGAATATGGAAGATTTGCACAAGGATGGTTTGATCGTTCCTGTGGTACTTATGTATAAAGCATTAGCCTGTAAATGGGATGATTGTTTTGACAAATCAGCAGGTAGGTCGGGTGAAGCTGCGTGGAATAGTAAAGATGGAGAAGGTAAAAGCGCGGGCGAATTATGGACAAGGGGTATAAATCTTATTAAAGCAAATCAGAACATTCCGTTCGAAAAAAAGAACGATCTGATCGCTGATTTGACTAATACAAGAGATGATTATCTTTTTTATGAAACCAAGTTAAAAGAACCTGAAACATTCCACGGTCTTGATGGACTTGACACTTTTACTCTTTCTCTTGAAATGAGAAAAAGATCTTTTGGCAGGATGGCGAAAGTTATGACAAGAGTTTTTAATAAGGGTGAAAAAGATGAAATTCTCGAAACTAAAATGGCAAATACGACCTTAGCCTTGGGTGTTATAGATGGATTTATGGATTTGAAAGAGGATGGGGACAATGGGGTTATGACTGAAGCAAGAGCGTATGTAGAGCATAAAAATATGTTAGAAAGATACGCATTAATTGAAGGAATAAAACTGGCAGGAAACTTATTAAACTGATTTAGTCTGAATATTTGTAAGGGGTCTTCATTCATTGGTAAACAAGAATCTAAATGGAGTCAATGATCCTTTCCATTTCCGAAAGCGATTGATTGATCTTACCCGTCTTGTTTACGATAATATACGGAAATTTATGTTTATACCGATCATATACATAAATGTCCCTTTTTAACCTTTTTTTAAACTCCTCGATATCCAAACTCTTTTCATCTCTGGCAACGTATCTTTGAAAGGATGTGCTGTGGGAAGGGGTTTTAACAAATAACCTGACAGATTTCTTACTTAAGATTTGGGACGTTTCCGCATCAAATACTTGTGAGAAAGTTTCTTCATATGTAGCTGCCCTTAAGATATCAACCCGCCATACAATGTTTTTACCTTCTTTTACCTTGCTAAAAGCGCTTTTTGTCGTTCCTTTATAAAATGAACCGTATTTAACATATTCCAGCATCTCTCCTTTTTGGATCAATGACTCGAATTCATTGAAACTTACGAAATGGTGGTGTACTCCGGGTATTTCACCCTTTCGCTGCGGTCGGGTAGAATGGGTGACCACCGCTTCAAAATCACTCCGTTTAGTTAAAAAACGCTCGATTAAAGTATCCTTTCCGGCTCCGGAAAATCCGGTAACAACGACAAGCTTTCCAATATTTACAGTCATATACAAAGTATTATATATAAGCTTAGAAGCAATTGTGGAGCAGGTATGTCAAAAAGATTTTAAGACCTTGCATTATAGAAAGATATCTGGGAAAATATCGTACAAACCTATAGTTTGAATACGTTATAGGACTAATTATTTTTAATTGATATGTCTAAAAGTGAAGCTGATAAGAATAATGTAACCACGGATAAAGTGGTATGTGCTGCAGATTTTTCTGATATCTATACAGAATTTGGAGTTCCGGGAGCGATTCCTCCCTGGATGAGAAGAAAGCCGTCTACGTTTGCCCAAGGAGCAAGGTGCCAATTAGATGAGAGGTGCAAAAAGGTCAACACTCAAATGTGTGACATATTAAAATGTCAGAAAAGTACAACTATAAAAGCTGACAGGTTGAACGAGATCGTTTAAAAGTTATTTTTTTTAATATATGTCTGTAGAAATTTTTTATCATATATTATTAGACCAAAGCCCGCGTTGGATTGTGTGGGAATCTATGAAGGAGAACCTGCTTTCTTAATCATTTTCTCGACTATTTTGCAACTACGACAGGAATTTTGACTTTTCCTTCGTAACCGTCAAGAAATTTAGATATTGAAGTACCGGTTATTTTTTCAATTTCCTTCCTTGTCAAATACACCACCCTTGCTCGATAGGGTTTTGGTAAGTTAGATATTGCATCCTCTGGCGGATAAGTAGATATTGTTGATGGATTCAATACAATATATGTTTCTTTTGCATGCTGACACCCCTCAAGAGTAAATTTTCTGACGTCAGAAGGGTAGGGTGCAAACGCTTGCGCTTGATCAGCAATAGGAAATGTCTTGATGTCTTCTGTGAGCAGGTTGGTATTTAATGCAATAGATCCAGACCCCTTTCCGGGTAATTTTATATTTTCCGTTCCCCTTACGACATCTGTTAGTTCTATTGCCTCAGGATTAAAACCAATAACTGTAACGTTGGTTCCAAGTCCCACTGCCGCATCTCCGGTGCTTAGAGGGTGATTGCCAAATTCATAAACAAGTTTTCTTTGATCAGCAAATGCCGCTGTGGCAAATTGACGGGCGGTCTCGATTTGTTGTGGTATGGGTTGCTTTGTTATGTCAATTATCGGCAAATATATTTTGATCTTTGGAGTAATGTATTTTACAGTAATCCCTCCGGCTATTAGTGCTTCTTTAATGCTTTTATTTGTCTCTTTTGAATGGGGAACTGATTCAGTATTTAAGAAATCATTAAACGGTCTATTCTCTGTCATATATTGAGAGAATTCTATTATACTTTCTATTTCAATTTACTTGTTTCTTTATGCAATGTGTGCTTTTTGCACCTCTTGCAGTACTTCTTTATCTGCAGTTTTGCCGACTTTTCGGATTTTTCAGCCATATTGACCTTATTCCTCTCAGTCACATAGTTTTGCGACTTACAAGTTTGACAGATCATTCCGACCAGCTCTCTTGCGCCTTTCTTTGCCATAGCGGGAAGAATTATAACATCTGGAGGATTTCAAAGTCGAGTACTGTTTTTAGTTTACCCTTTAAGTTACTATAAATTCCTTTATTGTTAATGCTATAATTTCAGGGTAATTCGCCCAAGTGGCTCAGTGGTAGAGCATCTTCTTGGTAAGAAGAGGGTCGTGGGTTCAATTCCCACCTTGGGCTCACAAAGTAGGACAACTTTAACTCCACCGGCTAAAGCTTCTTGATACTTCGTCGACTAACGTCTAAAGAAGAGGGTCGTGGGTTCAATTCCCACCTTGGGCTCAAAAAAAATACCTCTTGAAACATCAATATAAAAAGTGCTTTAATGATGTCATCTACATGTCAAAAAAGAATGTTTTTGCTTCGGTCATAGCTATTATTATACTTGCAGGTGGTGTTGTTGCGGGTGTAATGCTTATCCGACAGCAGCAGGAACTTCGGGAAAAAGCAGCAGTTCCGGGCGGTCAGGCGAGAGTGTCTCTCTTTCCTACCCTTGGAAATTTAAATGTTGGTGATGATATTCCTGTCAGCGTATATTTTAATACTTCGGGTGTTTCGATTTCGTCAATATCCCTACGTCTTTTATATCCTTTTTCCGGAGCCCAACCTGAAGTAACAACTTCCAACATAGAAATTAATCCCATCATTGAGAATTCCGGAAACTGGAATTGTCCGAAGAAAAGTATCACAACCGAAGGACAAAATGTTGCGATTGATATTGAGTGTGCCAACATTAGCGCAACAGGTTATGCTACGAGCACGGATACGCTTCTTTCAACCTTCAGTTTAACAGTTGGACAGATTCCCCAGACCAATCCTTTTACTTTGAGTTTTGATCCCAGTCAAAGCATAATTACACAAAAATCAAATGGTGCCGATATATTGAATATTCCTGATGATGAAACGGGAACAGCAACCTTTACTGTAACATCGGACACTTATGTTTCTCCGACAACCGGACCTTCTCCGATTGCAACAAAAGTACCGACAAAAACACCTACTCCGAGCCCAACTACTACGGCAAAAGTCACTTTGACCCCAACACCGACACGCGGACTTACGGTCACACCCACTAAAACTCCAACACCGACAACGAGCATTTCGGCTGAGCTTCCCGATGCAGGTTTTGCCGCACCGACTTATATAGGTGTAGGTTTAGGGCTTGTATTAATTATCGCCGCCGTTCTTCTTGCGATTTAAATATATATAATTATTTTGATTGGTAATAATAAATAGTTGTATATATTGGAAATTGGAATTTATTTGATCATCATTGCATCCCCGAAAGAGAAAAATCTGTATTTTTGTTTAATTGCCTCATTGTATGCCCGACCAAGTGAGCTTGATCGAAAATCGGTAAATTCTTTATTGGTACCTGCCTGCGCAGGCAGGTTTGGGTAACTCACAAATGCTGATACAAGTGCAAGCAGTGTGGATTTTGGCAGATGAAAATTTGTAATTAAAGCGTCAACGAAGTGGAATTTATAAGGAGGGAAGATAAAAAGATTCGTAGAATCTTTAAAATTTCTAATTTCTAATTGACCTAATCGACTCAAATGACCGAAGGCTAAAGTTTCAAGTACACGGGTGGTAGTAGTGCCGACAGTAATTATTCTTTTTCCTTCTTTTTTAGCCTTATTTAAACGTTTTAAGGTATCCCCATCCACTTCAAAATATTCCTCATGAATTTTGTGTTTTTCGACATCTTTTTCTTTGACGGGTGCGAAAGTTCCGAGTCCGACATGAAGGGTTACATATTCGGTTTGCACACCCTTTTTCCTAAGTTTTTTTAAAAGTTCATTAGTGAAGTGAAGACCTGCGGTTGGGGCAGCGGCCGAACCCACTGATTTTGCGTATACGGTTTGATATTTTTCCCTAAGATCATTTTCTGAAAGGGGAGACTTATTTATATAAGGCGGGATTGGAGTGTGTCCGATCAAATTAATTTTACCAAGTAGTTGGTCGTGGGGAAGGTCAAATTCAATAAGCGTTATATAACCATCCCGCTTTTTTACATTTCCCTCAAAGCCTTCAAATTGTATTCTGTCATTTAAAAACAGTCCGGGTTTGGTGATCGCTTCGCAAATTGTGTGAGATTCTTCACTTTGTTCAGAATGACGGGTATTGTCATCCTGAGTACTTAAAGTACGAAGGATCCCCCTCTTGTCTTTCCTGTATTTCACCCTGTCATCCCCGCGCTGTGTCCTTCCGTAGCCTTGGGTGAAGGAGGGCAGGCGGGAATCCATATCAATATTTTGTAGGAATCTCAAAATAAGAACTTCCACTTTCCCTTTTGTCATTTTCGTTCCGTATAATCGGGCAGGAAAAACCTTGGATTTATTGAGGATTAAAACATCATTACTATTCAAATAATTGATGATATTATAAAAGACGGTGTGTCTTGTTTCGCCGTTATTTCGATCTAAAACAAGAAGTCTTGAAGAATCTCTCGGATCTGCCGGTTTTTGGGCAATTAAATCTCTTGAGAGCTGGTAGTCGAATCTGGATATATCCATATGGGTAATATATCTGGAATTACTGTGCCATTACAAGTATAATTATCCTGTTTCTTCCAGTAGTGTGTAAAATAATCTGCCGGCATAGCTCAGTGGTAAGGAGACCTTAGCCACTGAGCAAATAAAGTATGCCGGTAAAAGCGCCGGCATAGCTCAGTGGTAGAGCAACGCTTTTGTAAAGCGAAGGTCGTGGGTTCGAATCCTATTGCCGGCTCACTGACGTTTGTTGTCAACAGAATTCGATAGCGCATTGGTATCTTTGATACTGTGCACGGCGAATCCTATTGCCGGCTCACAATATAAGTTTACCCTGAGCCTGCCGAAAGGCTGAGGTGGCGGAGTGGACAATCGCATCCCGATAGATAATAATGCTGGAGTGGCGGAGTGGACAATCGCACCAGACTGTAAATCTGGCGCCCGGACGGGCTACATAGGTTCGAATCCTGTCTCCAGCACTTAAAAAGTTAAAAGTTGCTTGGCTGATTTGTAATCAGCCTTCTTCATGGGAGTGTTTTTTTAATTTTGTATAAAAGAAGTCTTCTGAAGCCTTACTCTTTCAAGTCCATTCTTGGTAATAGAAATGACCCTGAATCAGGGGGTTAAGGTGAAGTTTTTCCCCGAACGAATCGAGGTGGGTAGACTCAACCCAAAGCCCTCGGGCGATGGGTAATTCGTCCTTAGTAGAAACTTTTCTACTACCCCCGGCCAAGCCGGAGACCCAAATAAAGCTTTTTTGATGAGGAAAAAGCTTTCCCTTAAACCGACCTTAAACAGGGTCAATATAATAATAGCATACGAATACAATAGATGTAAAATTGAACTATTAATAAATACCAATTTCAAATTATCCAATTTCAAATATCCAATTAGGAATTGGTGTTCACTGGTATATATTGGTAATTATTTTGTTATATATATCCCGTTCCCGGTAGAAGAAGTTTCAGTATGAAGCCGATGATGGGAGAAATTATAGTATTTAAGGGTGAAACTCCACCGAAAGGAAAGATCAAAAACAGCAGGATAATTAAACCATATCTGTTCATAAAACGGTCCGCTTCTACTGCGTCTTTATCTGGTAAAAGCCCCAAGAATATTTTTCCTCCATCCAAGGGGTGAATGGGGATCAGGTTAAACACTGCCAGAGTAATATTTATCGTAATTATGTACAAAAATAGGATGTTTAAAAAATTGGAAGGAAAAAATGGATTTCCCATAAAACGGAGGATGATGGACATTGCTGCCGCAAGAATAAGGTTGGACGAAGGACCGGAAAGCGCTATCAAAGCTCCATCCTTTTTTGGATCCTTCAGATTATAAGGGTCAAACATTACAGGTTTTGCCCAGCCAAAGATGAAGGGAGATCTTGCCAGTATTAAAAATAGAGGTACAAGCACCGTTCCGTACAGGTCAAGGTGTTTAATGGGGTTTAAGGTTAACCTACCCATTAATCTTGCCGTAGGGTCGCCGAGACGGTCGGACATCCAAGCGTGGGCAGCCTCGTGAACAGTTATCGCTACGGTAAATGCAATTATTGATGCTAAAATTTCCATATTTTTCCCTTTTGCGAAATTTCTACTTTATTAGTATAATATCAAAAGCTCAAAGCTCAAAGTGCAAAACTCAAAGCTTCAGAAAATATCTCATAAGCTTTTAGTTTTAAGTTGTTGTTTTGACTTTTAAGTTTTAAGTTAAATATTATGTCCTACGTTTGTCAAATTTGTCATAAGAAGAATGTTATGGGGCGTTCGCAAACGCATAGACGCGGTGTTGCAGGGAAGCGCTGGAAGCATCGTTCCCAAGTTACTCCAAGATTGTTTAAGATAAATCTTCAAAAGAAAACGGTTCTTATAAATGGGGAATCAAAACAAATGCGCCTTTGCGCCAAGTGTATAAAAAGAATAAAAAATTTCGGTAGTATCAAAGATTATAAAAATATAACCTTTGTTTAAATTTTCATATTTTTACACAAACTGCGATTAAATCTGAATTGACAATCAGAAATTAGAATATCGCTTCAGGGTATCCTTCAGAAAACTGCTTCCAGGTTACGGGTGATTTACCCTCAAGCTGGACGGAGTCTAAAACAATAACATTTGATTTTTCTTCGACGTGCGCTTTAAGAATTTTTAACCTTAATCGCTTTATATCTTTATATCTTGATATCTTGATCTCCGACCATGCCCCCGGCCACGGTTCCATTGCCCGGATAAAACGCGCAAGGCACTGGGCACTAGGCACTAGTGAATAGTTTTTTACAAACGAGATTTTCCACTCGCCTTGAAAGGTGGCACCCTGCAAGGTGGCAGATAGAATTTCCGGTGGAATGAAGCCGTCTTCTTTTTTAAGCTCTCTGGTAAATGTTGCTTTTTCGTGGTCCTGGGGATGTGTTTTTACCTTTCCGTTTATATAGGCAGTAATAAGTGACGGTATCGCTTCGGATGCCCGTTCGAACAGTCTTGATCTTAGACTTAGACTGTCATCTGTTTCAAGTATTTCATCCTTGAATTGGGAAATTATCGGACCGTGATCCAAAAGCGGGTCGAGTTTCATAAAAGTGACGCCGGTAATTTTTTCTCCCGAAACGATCGAAGCCTGAATAGGGGAGGAACCGCGCCATAGAGGAAGAAGGGAGGGGTGGATATTTACGATTCCGTATCTGAAATGGTTGATAACGGATTCGGGGATTATTTTCCCATAGGACGCAAGGATTCCGATGTCGGCGGAAATATTGTTATTGACAACATCTGAAGGATCGAAAAATATACGTTTTTTGTGTTCATAAGCCCATTTATCAATGGGAGAGAAAGTCTTGACCTGATCTCTTCCTGTAAGTTTAGGCTCTTGGGTTACGACAGAAGTGATGGGAGATTCGCCTCTTGCCTTAAAGGCTTTATGCAGATTCTCCAAAATAGGAACGACATAGTCGGGTGTACCGAAAAATACAATCTTCATATTAAATCTCCACCTGCACCCATTCGTCATTGACCAACTCATAAAGCGGTTTTTTTTGATCAATAAGACGGTCGGTAAACAGCACTCCTTCAAGATGGTCAATTTCATGTTGAATGATCTGTGCTTCAAAGGCTTCAAATAATTTGGTTTGTTTTTCTCCGTTTTCGTCCAGATAATTTATTTTTATATTGTCAGGACGCTTCAGTGGTCCATAGAGGTTGGGAAGCGATAGGCACCCCTCCATAAGCTTTATATGTTCGTCCATCAGGTCCTTCGGGGTCTTGGAAACAGAAACAACTGTCGGATTAACAATTATTGTAATTTCTTCTTTAGGCTTCATCGCAAAAATCCTTAAATTTCTTCCGATTTGCGGAGCAGCAAGACCTACACCTATCGGATCCTTTTGGATATACAAGGTTTCTTTCAGATCTTTAATTAACGAAAAGGTTTTTTTATCAAAATTTCTGACATCTTTTGAGATGTTTCTTAAAACGGGGTCTTTTACAGTAACTATCTTTTGGATCATATAATAAGTATTTTACATCAATCGAAGCTATTTTGTAGACCGTCAATTTCTTCCAGTGCAACTTTTGCCCTTGTGTCATTAGGGTCAATGTTTTTAAGGATGTATTCAAGCTGATATCTAGCTTCCTCGACAGCACCCTTTTCCTGCATAATTATTGCGTAAGCATAGCGGGCATCTTTGTAATTTGCTTTTAGGTCGATCGTCTTTTTCAGGGTCTCAATCGCTTTTTCGACATCGCCGATCCTGTAATATGTAAGACTTAAATTATGATACAGTTTGGCTTCGGTGGGAGCTATTTCGATCCCTTTTAGAAGTGCATTCTTAGCATCTAGAATATATGCAGGATTTACTTCAGAAAGAAGGATGGCAACTCTTGCTTTGTTCCTTATAATGTTCAAATTATTAGGCGACAGTGCTTCCGCTTTTGCAACACTTTTCATTGCGTTTTGGGAAAAAAGTTTTGCGGATTCTTCATTATTTTGGTTTTTATAAACAAGCGCAATGTCTGCAAGCTGGCTTGCCAACTCGTCGTGGTAAACAGCTTCTTTGGGGGATATTTCGATTGCAGAATTTATTGTTTTTACAGAATCGATCAAATTTCCGGATTTTGCCAATCCGTCAGCCCTGTTGTAAAGGATATCGGCATACCAGTAACGGACAATAAAAAACAATAAACAGAAAGTTATAAGCGATAAAAGAAAAGAAAACACCTTCTGCTCCTGTGTTAGATTTCTTATTGGCCAATCACCGTTTTCTGTTTCGTGCCTGCCCACCAAAGTTTTAGCGAAGGAGGGTTTATTGTTTATTGTTTTCAGTTTACTACCTGTTGTCCATGCCATTGCAGGAAACAGAAATAACAAAAGATTTACGGGAACTACCGAAAAACCGAAGAAGTTAGTGATTAAAATTGAAATAAATCCTGAAAATAGCCCAATTGTAATCAGTAAATCGTTATCTTTAAAAATTGTGTTGTCAATTTTTAAGTTTT
>Ga0075764_105_pt1 | contig 32778 bp, 28 predicted proteins | sample RifGroC1_FD_67858 | JGI IMG/M metagenome (GOLD analysis project Ga0075764, IMG submission 67858) | Microgenomates (Woesebacteria) bacterium GW2011_GWC1_38_13
ATATGGAAGAAAATCAAGAGAATAGCGGTACCCATACTGCTTTACACCGATTCCGTAGTAAAAAAGTATTGGAATAGCCGTTAAAAAAGATGTTGTCAGAAGAAATTTTGTCAGCTTGTCTTTATAGGGAAGAATGAAAAGTTTTAAAAAATACGGCGAAGTGTAAAACATCCCGAGACCCCAAAGATCGTATGTAATATAGGGGAATTTCAGTACTTTTGAAACCCCGTCTCTAAGTACAGGAACAGGAGACGCAAACAGCAAATAATACAAATTTCCCGGCAGGTGTATAAGACTGAACAAACTATAATTTCTTGCTTTTATCAAAGCTTCTGCCAACAGTTGGTAAGAATAACCTTGGTCAAAAAAATTGTTAAATCTCAAAATATTATATGATCCCATGATTAAGAAGGAAAAACCCACCGGAACCAATAACTGAAAAAGTTTTTTCCGGCGTCTCCATATAGAAAGATCTTCAGTAAAAAATAGTGATAATAAATAAAAAACGATGCCCAACAATGCCGATGCGCGGGTTAAATATATTGCTCCGTAAATTATCCCAATTAAAAAATATCTTCTTTGCTCCAAATACTCATAAAAGGCAATAAAAATCAAAAGTACTGTAACCGTATGAGAAAAATACCAACTATAAGGCATAATTAAAGTTGAAATAAAAACGCTTCCCATACAAAATGAAAGCGCCCATATAATGCTCAGCTCTTCTGAATATTTAAATTTTCTCGCGATCTTGAATATCAAATACATTACGGCAAGCATTAACACCCATAAAAGATTTCTTTCATACACAACATAACCAAGATTTTTGGCAATAAATGTGAAGGGTAAAAGCAGGATCGCAGGAAAAGGACCTAACGGCCAATAATGTTTGCCGGAAAAAAGAGCCGTATCATCCCAAACTTGAGGATAATTATTAAGATCGAATTTCCCTTCCAATAACGATAGGGAAAGATATCCAAAATGCTGCTCTTCAAAATTTCCGGAATATGACCAAACAAAAAGAAAAAAGTATGCAGAAAGTATGAAGAAAAGTAAAAATTTCTTCGGATCGAAGATCTTTAACATCACTACATTTTACGCTTTTCGATTTTCCAGTTCACCTCTTATCTTTGGCAACTTGCCACTCCTAGCTTTAGCGAAGGGTGGCGGTGAGGGAGGGATTCGAACCCTCGATGACGTTGCCGCCATACACGCTTTCCAAGCGAGCCGATTAAACCACTCTCGCACCTCACCAATTACAAATGAATTTTATTTGCTGAAGACCTATTCTTCTATATTAATTTTCTTTGCCCTTCCTCTACGCCTTTTCCGCCATTCCTTCAGTGTTTTGTTGGCAATAGATATAACTTCTTTTTCTCTTTTCAAGGTCAGTTTTTTATATGCCTTAGCATATTCAAACCACTGACTTTCGAAAAATCCTATACTTTCCCCCGAATCTGCGCGGTGAAGCATTGTGTAATATAGGGTTTTTTGGGTTACCGGTTTTCCGTTAATTTGATGATTTGACGAATATCTGGCAGCTTCGTCCAAGACCCTTGCCCTCATCCCCCCTTGTTCTCCCGTCATTCTCAGTACCGCATGAACAGACGATTCCGCTTTTCTTACAGTCAGCTTTGGAATCTCCCAATCCGAATTTTCCGATGATCTGACCAGAAAAAACATAAATTTACCTTTGTGTATCTGTCCTATCGCCGCTGCCGTAATAAGGACCACATTTTTGAACATAATACGCGTATTATATCAGGTTTTTAGGATAAATTTACGGGTGAAAGCAAACATTGTCCTCCTTAAGTCATAGCGAGCTTTGCGAGCGGAGACGAGAGGATTCGCCGCGCATTGCATTAATTCCACCGCGCCATCGACATCCTTAAGTCATAGCGAGCTTTGCGAGCGGAGACGAGAGGATTCGAACCTCTGGTAGCTTTTACAAACCACACTCGTTTTCGAAACGAGCCCATTCGTCCACTCTGGCACGTCTCCATTTAACAATTAACCATTAACAAATTAACATATCACTGTGCACCTGGAAGGAATCGAACCTTCAGTCTCATGGTCCGCAACCACGTGTTTTATCCATTAAACTACAGGTGCAAGTATGGGTATTTTACTACAGATCTATTAGAGCACCAAATAATTAAACGACAGAAATTGGCTTTTGGATAATGGAAAACGGAAGTCGCAGTTTTCTACTTCCCAATTTCTAAATTCTATTACAATTTTCAATTTTCTTATAACTAATTTCCTTTCCCGGTAAAATCACTTCATTCCCGGGAGCGTTTTTGAAGCCCAATTTGTGGCCTTGTCAATATATGAAGGAGGTGCCTCTTCTTGTAAAAGATACTTTGACAAAATTTTCTTTATCTTTTCTTTATCGGATTTTTTAATAACCAGATCTAACCTTCCGCCGATCGTATATGCTTCAAGAACCAGAAGTTCATCATCAAATCTCTTAGTAAACCAGAACCGACCTAAATTATTCCAGGGGTTTAACTTATCCGCCATTTTTATTCCCCAAGTGGTAATTTTATATTCAATACTCTCAGGTTCAACTGTGCTTAGTATGTAGTACAAAAATATTACGGATATTATAAGAATGACGGGCATGAACCCTTCGGCAAAAAAAAGTATCAACCCAACAATTACTGTGATAACAATTATCGTTTTCCAAAAATCTTTATCCCTTCTTTTGAACGGTCTCGCGGGTGCTGTCCAGGAAAAAAGCAGTTTTTCCAGCTCGATCTTTTGAGATTCCTGCTTGGACTCTGATGTTTGAGGTTCTTTCTTAATTTCTTCAGTACTTTCTTTCTTTATTTTTTCCATACAAGTGCGTTGAATTTCATTATAACAAAAAATTAAACACCGAAAATAGAGGATGTTTGTTATAATACCATCATTGGAGGAGTCGCATAGGAACCTCGCTTACGGCGAGAACCTTGTCCTCGTCCTCCTTATGTATTTCATATATTCGGAGGAGTCGGATAGCGGTCAATTCCAAGGGTTTGCTAAACCCTGACGCGCAAGCGTCCCGTGGGTTCGAATCCCACCTCCTCCGCTCACTTACGTTCGCAGATGTCGGTGGCGTTCGATATCGCCCTCAAAGCCGCCGAATCCCACCTCCTCCGCCACCCTTCGCTAAAGCTACGGAGTGGCAAGCTCACAAATTGAAGATTGTGCATGAATCCTTGGTCTTCCGAAGTATTGACGAAGGAGACCCTCCCTCACCGCCAGATACCATTCGGTACCTGGTTGGCAAGCATCGAGTGGTCTTGCCGCCCTACGCAGCAATTGTTAATCCCCACACATTTTTTACTCCTTTTCGCTTTAACACTTTACATGCTTCTTTCAAAGTTGAACCGGTTGTAAGTACATCGTCGAAGAGAATAACACACGAATTATGAATAGTGGAAAATGAATTATGGGGATCGTTTTTTAATTTGTTTGCTTCAAACCCCTTACCACATACTCCATACTCACGTAATTCGTACCCCTTTTTAATTGAGAAAGCTCCAAGAAGATTTGAGGACCGTTCTTTTCCCTTCAGTTCTGTTTGCGGAGTCGTTTTTTTGTTCCTTATCAAAAGATCGGGTTCGTACACCCATCCCATTTTTTTTGCGGTCATCTTTCCCAATTCCTCTGCCTGATTAAATCCTCTCCAATTCTCCCGTAACTTATAAAGAGGAATTGGAACAAGAATCGCTTCTTTCGGAAGTATGGGTACGTCACGTTTTACCTTCTCAACAAATTTTTCCGCCAACTCTTCTGCAATTTTATATGCAAAGTTATATTTAAGTTTAAGAATTGCTTTCCTCACGACCCCCGAGTAATCCCAAGAAGAATAGGCAAAGTCTATAGATCGAACTTTCCTGCATTTTGTATGTGTTGCCCCGTCAATTGAAGACCTGTGGCACTCGACACAAAAAAGCTTTGCTTTCGGGATCTTTGAAAGACAATCGTTGCATATGTACCCCTCTCCTTTCCCGCATTCAAGACACGAAATTGGAAATAATAAGTCAATAACTCCCATAAAAAAAAGCCAGCTTCCGCTGTCTAATTTTATCAAATTTGGTGGAGATGGAGGGAATTGAACCCTCGTCCGAAAAGCATTATTTACAATCATCTACAAGCTTATCCAATCTTTTTATTTCCTTTACTCCTTACCTATTGGAAGGACGGTATAAAGTAAGATTAGTAAATTTTCCAATCAGCAATCACTAATCACTGATCACTGGTGTATCTCTATGGGTTTATGCCGAATCCGTCCGATAGAGAAGCAGACAGAACGACACCAGTTTAAGCTAGTGCAAAATTCGGTTGAACGGAGTTTCCGTCACCAAACATTGCTCTAAAAGCTACTGCTGGGCTGTAACTTTCGTCATCAGCTTTTGTTTTTTGATAGTTTTGAAAAGTATCTATCAAACTTTGCTTGCAGATTGTAAAGGTGCTATCCGTCGAAACCGATCATCCCCGCGCCCCGATGAAATCGGGAATATCTAAATTCTAATATCGAAATTCGAATTAAATTCTGAATTCAAAATTACAATGTTTTAAACATTAATAATTAAATATTGTTTCGGATTTAGTGCTTAGGATTTAGGATTTGAGAGACTCTTTAATCTCTCTTTCTATATCTCTCTTTTTAATGCTTTCTTTCTTTTCAAACTGTCTTTTGGCTTTTGCCAAGGCCAGTTCGACTTTGTAAAGACGCCTGCTATTATACAATTTTACAGGTACCAAAATCAAACCCTGCGACTTCATTTTTGTCGTTAGTGAAATAATTTCGTTCCTGTGAAGAAGAAGCTTTCTTGAGCGGGTTGAGTCGTAATCTTTTTTTCCTGCGATCGGAATATTGAAATTTATAAGATATGCTTCGTTGTTGATTATTTTTGCATAGGAGTTTGAAAGGTCGCCTCCGTGTAAACGTATTGTTTTTGCCTCCGATCCGGACAAGACGATCCCTGCCTCGATCTTTTCCAGAAGCGAATAATTAAAATTCGCCTTTTTGTTTATGATTTGCATGATCCACTAATTTTACCCCATTTATCCTAAAATATATGCTGTTGATTGATCTGTCTGAGGTCTGCGCGGGCAATTGTTCTTAAGATTTAATAAATAATTATTAAATCTTCACCTCATACAACTTCTCTCCGGTCAGAAGAATAATTTTTCCTTCGCTTTCCGAAACAACAAAATCTACCGCTTCCCCGAAGACATCGGAGATAAGGTTGTATTTATAGATTCCTTCTTTATCAAATACTGAAATAATTTTTCCTTCGTTGTCCAATAGATACAGGTCGGCTGAATTTTCATCCGTATAAAGTCTGTCATATCCGGGAACTTCGTATGGGTAACTTGAAAGCTCAAAACGTAAGTCGTTTCCATAGCTGTATTTGTTTACCCCGCCAGAGGTCAAGACCCACGCAAAACCATCGACCGCAAAAGACCTGACCTCCGAAAAATCTTCACTTTCCGAAGTCGTCCACTTCTTTGTTTCGGAAAACCCCTCTTCGACTCCGGACGATTTTAATATCTCACCTCTACTTTCATCCAAAAGATATAAATTTGATGCAAAAGCTACAAGAAATTCGGAATCTGCCCAGTTTTTCTCAACCACCTTCTTCTTACCCGTCAATGTAAATATTCCGTCACCTGTCAAAAGAAAAACCTCATCCGGATTAACCACAACTTTTTTAACATTTTCAATCTCCTCGGGGATCTTTATTGTTTCCGATTTTTTCGTATCGGTTTGAACAGGAATAATTATCCTTTGCGACAGATCTGCCGCATAAACAACATCTTCAAAAATGGTCAGTGTCTTGGAATTAAATCCGTCTTTGATCAGGGTTAGGTCAAGCCACATAACCGGCTCCGTTTTCTTTTCTCCCAACACTTCTTTCTCGTTCTCCGAAATTAAGATTGCTAATTTGTCGATACTCTCATCTTTAATTTCCCTTTTCTGCAATTCAAGAACCAATTGTCTCCCGATCAAAAATTGATCTCTGGCTCTCTTAACATCAACATCTTTCAAATTTATTGCATCCGAAAGAGCGGATGTTGCGCGGTTGAGTTCATTTTCGTAAGACTTTTTGTATTCTTCATCCTTGTTCTTCATCACACCGAACACGACGCTAACAGCTAAAATAAAGACCAGAAATATTCCTACATAAAAAGTATTCTTGTTTTTTACCTCCCTAAATACAGGTTCTTCATTACTTTTAATATAGATCCTCTTTTTCGGAAGACTCTGAAGCCTGTCCCGAAACCTGTTTAAAATGTCTTTTGGTAATATGAAGCTTAGTTTGGGTTTTTTTACTTTCTGAAAAATTTCACCCCTGTACTCTCCAACTGCTTTTTCTTCGGAAGGTGTCTCGTCTTTTTCAGAAAAACTCATTAGCGCCATTGAGGCGGTGGGTACGTTGTGTACCTTGCTCGAAACATAATCCTCCGCATCGGACAAACCTTTTGAAAACGTATCTTTGATATCTCTAAAAGCGAGGTGATCGTAAGCATTACTTGTAGCCAAAATTACAATATCTCCAATTTTAGGATAACCGGAAGCGGATATTAATTGCGGGGATCTACTGTCAAGAATTTTAACCAAAAACCTGTCTCTGAAAAGTGCGGCTTTCCCTCCGTTAATACACGAAGTAAAAAGTCGTCCGTTGTAATAACTTGCTGCTGAAATCTCCAATCCATCCATCTTTTGAAAAAATTCGTTAAAAACCTTCTTCACCGCATCCTTCAAGCTGACATCGGATGTTTTTGATGGATTGGAAAAATATTCATTTTGGAAAACCTGCAGCAGTTTTTTTCCAAGTTCTGCGTCTTCGGAACTTGTTCCGTTTTTAATAGTAGAAAAAACGACTAGAAGCGCTTGTGGTTCAGTCATTCCATTTCTTCTTACAGCACATTCATACGACTGAGACCAGCCGTTTTCGGAAGGAGTTCCTGTAATTTTTGCAGTATTTACTTGTAAAGCCACTTGATAAAAAAAGATCCTACATGATTATCGCAAGGAGTATGCAAGGTGAATATATGCGAAAATCTTAAGATGTTTTTTTAATGCAACATCTAATGTTCTGGTCATTAAATTAACTTGTTTGACAATTATGTAAGCAAAAACAAAATACAAAGTCAGAAGAACTATCGACCCGATCTTCAAAAGAAAAAATCCCGATTCCCTGAGTTGTCCCGGATCGATAGGCATTATCTCACCCTCCCTTCGAGTTTTTCCACTTCTTCCTCGATCCGAAGTTCCCTTAAAACTTTTGCGACAAGGTCCGGCATCGGAACTGCCTCAAACTCAACTTCCGGAATTTCTGCGGCTGTTTGGATCAGAACGTCACCATAATTAAACATCGTCCTCATGCCTCCACCAATCTGCACCGACACATCCTGTATCTGGTCAATATTGGCATCAGTGATCTTCCGATAGATCAAATTGTAAAAATCAACGTCAAAGATCCGTTCATCCGTCACAATATTCACCGAAAAGAACCAGTTTAAAAAATTTTCCAGTATATACGCCATATTAAACATGTACCAGGACAAAAATAGAAGAATAGTAAAGTTTTCCGGAAGTGTTTCAAAAAAAGGAAATACCGACACAAAAGCGGGGGCTACGAACATTAAAAACGCCGTAATTATCCATTTAAGATTTGTTATCGGATGCTTTCTTAAAAAGAGTACTATCTTCTCCTGCGGGTCTTTGTTTATAAAATCCACCTTGGAAGGGAAATAGTTGTACGCCGCAAGCGGATTTTCCGTGTGCCCCGGGAGGTTATGTTTTTCATCCTCACTTTTGGGGTATTTAATGAGAGTTTCCTCTTTGAGGTGATTTGTGTGCTTGACGACTTTTTCTTTTTCCAGCTGTGTTTTTAATGTGTCGACCACAGGAACAACAGATTCCTTCTTATTTATTTCCGCGATTTCCGGACTTGCTTCACTTTCCGATTTAAACAGATCAGGCATAACTTTTCAAGAACTGTTAACAAGAGTTTGATATATATATACTCCTCTTGCTCGAGTACGCAACTCTTCGCAAGAGATTATATATTCAAAATTCTCGTCCCGCTCAAGGGGGCTCGAATTATTGACTATAGGAATACTGCGCTTGCCAAACAAAATGTCATAACTGACATTTTGTTTTAATATGACTATATAACACGCATTTAAATTTCTAATTCCTAATATCCTAATATCTTATCTTTACAACTTCTCAATATTAAAGAGTGAGCTTTTTATTCCGATATATCCCGGCGCGCGGAGATTGAACGCTTTTTTAAATTCTTCACCCGCAATCGTTACCGATCCTTTGTTGGTCCCCAAAACAACAGACTGTGTATATCCCGACGGATATATATCCCCCTATACCTTGCAGTTCAGAAATTGAATAAGGGTTTCCACCCCAGCAAGATGTGTCTATCGGTGATACTCTCGAAACGTCCCCTCCACCCTGATATAAAACCTTCCAGCCGTTTACAATATCTGCAAGCTGAACACCTGTTAACCAAGGAGAATTTTTACCACAAGTTGCACCCGCCCGCGATTTGTACCAGCCTTTATAAAACCAAGGAGAACCTGAAACCTTTTCGTAAGCCAAACTTGGCCAATTGCCGTCTTTTGCGTCTTTTATTCCCGTCCACCCCCATTGAGAAACCGTGTAACCTCCCGATGTTGAAGCGTAATAAGTTCCTGCCGCTTTACCGTCTTTTGTCATCACCCAACCACGGGTTTCTCGAACAGCTTGTGCCCATTTCCCGCTTTTTAACTGCGGTTTGTAAACTTGACAGGCTTCGGTCGTGCAGATCGTACCTGCTCCGTTATTGGTGGAATAAAGCGCATATGACCTTGCGGCAACAGCCTGAGCCTTCAAAGCTTCATATCCCCCATTATCTCCCCAGCTTTCGGGAACTTCATAAATGCCAAGAAGGTAGTTGTCCTCAAAAGAAACTCTGCCTATCCCCGTCACCCCAATCGTATCGGGAATAGGAAAGTTTTTATTTAAACTCGCCCCTTGGTAATAATCTGCAAGTATTGTTTCTGCGGATTGCCCTGACTTGCTTCTTCCATAAGCTCCATACTGGCTCATCCCTGTCCTGTGAGGTGCTCCGAAGGAAAACGCTGCATATGCGGGACGGTACCCGGGGTCGCAAAAATTAGGACTTCCGGGAGGTCCCGAGCAGGGCTCGAGCGTCGCGGGTGTGTCGCCAACGGAAGTTTGAAATCCTGCTTCCTTTTGGGCAATAAGAGCTTGCTGTTTTCCCGAAAGGCTTGTTAAATAACTCTCGGTCTTTTCAACCTCGCCCTGTAAAAATGTTGCCCGCTTCGACACCGTATCTTTTGCCAAAGATAAACTTAACTTATTTTTCTCCAGATTCTCTTTGTCGACTTTGAGTTTGACGAGATCCTCCCCATACTTTTCCATTGTCTTAATATCTTCTCCGGCAACTTTTTGCCTTATTCCCATCTCCTGAAACGCTTTCGATGCTGTACTTGAAGAAAGAAACGCCTGAAAAGGGTCGTAAAAGCGGATATATTTGTAATGGTGTCTTGATTTTTCCTCGAATATCTTTTGCGCGTATGCAAGGTCTTCTTCACGATCATCAATTTCACCCTCGATTTCCGTCAGCTGTTTTGAAAGCGCGGATATTTTTAGACTTAGACTACTGACTTGTACTTTCAGGTCTGCAAGTTCCTGTTTGTTGTAATCGTGCGCGGGTTTTAATGCGTCTATTTCTTTTTGAATTTTTTCCAGACAATAATCAATGTCGCCCCTTGCGGGGTTGTTGCAGTCCGGTTCAGCCCGAAGGGCAACAAGCGACAGATGACAAGCGACAAGAACAAAAAGAAGCGCAAAAGTTGTTTGTAAAAATAATTTTTTTGAGTTGAACATAATTAAATAGTTTTTTAGTTAAATAGTTTGATAGTTACTTTTTGTTGTTTTATTATACCAGCTCTTTTTACAACTCATATTCCCATGCTACACTACTATTGCCGCATTATGTACAAAAATATTTTTTCCTTTTTTGTATTTTTATTAATATTTTTAGCAAGCTATTCAGGTGTTTCTTCTCAGGAGTGTGCAGGAATTTTCGGGCATTCTGGTGAATGTTTTTTTCTCCAGTGCCCTCCCGAATATTATTTTGAGGGGATAAACCCACCTATGGAAGAAATCGGCTGCGACTTACTGTACGCATGTTGCACACAACCGGGAGATGGGTGGATCGAAAGAAATGCTTTAAACCCTCAATGTACAACAGCAAGCGGACGCGTGGGGATAAGAACGGCGGTTGGCTGTATCGGTGTAACCAGCCAGACAGATCTTCTTTTGTTTGTATTGCCGTGGGCGATCGGGGTCGGCGGTGGAACTGCATTTATTCTGATCGTTGTTGCAGGATTTTTAGTTCTGACATCCGCGGGAGACCCGCAGCGGGCAAAAGCAGGAAAGGAACTATTGGGAGCGACGTTCGCAGGACTGTTAATGATAATATTTTCTGTATATATTCTTGATATAATTGGAATTAGAATATTAAGATTACCGGGAATTTAGCTTGATAAGTACAATGTATGTCATTGAAAATAACATTTTTGAAACTTAAGATCACGATAAAAAATGTTTCTTCACAATTTATTTTAATATTAACAGCACTTTTTTTTCTTTTTATGTCTCCACACACAATCCAAGCTCAAACTTGTGTAGAACTCGGTGGTGATATGTGTACTTCCGTATCTGAATGTTCGGATTATGAAGGCATCTCTATTCCAGGAGCGGACGACTGTAGTTTATATGAAATATGTTGCGACTTAACTCAGTCATGTGTAGAACTCGGTGGTGATATGTGTGTTTCCATATCTGATTGTTCGGATTATGAGGGCGTATACATTCCTGGGGCAGACGATTGCACTTCACCCGAAATTTGCTGCAACCTCACTTTGACGTGTACGGAGCTTGGTGGTGATATGTGTCTATCTAGTTCCGAGTGTACAGATAGCGGCGGCACATACATTTCAGGAGCCGACGATTGTAGTACCTATGAAATATGTTGTAATTTACCCGTATCTCCTTGTGGGGGTGAAACCGAGCCATGTTGCCCAGGCGATGTGTGCGATCCGGGTTATGACTGTGCGAATCTGGCTAATGGACTAAGCAGATGTATGACCGACTCCACAAAAGACTGTTCCGAGAGTTATTGTGATGACCCTTTACTCCCTTACGGTTACTGTGGTGTGGATGATTACTCGACAACCTATGAAGGGTGGGGTTGTGACAATAGTGGAGATGATTGCGACTCAGCCACTGAAACTTCTTGTGCTGACTGTTGGTGTTGTCCGGGTTTCCATACTCATTACGTCCTCGGTGAAGTAGATTATTGTTCTGTTCCCACTGTCGGTCCCGCCGCCACTGCGGTTCCACGCCCGGGACTTACCATTCAGGGAGACTGTCCTGCTGGAAGCATTGACACTGCCATAGGGTGTCTGCCTGTAAGCGATAAAAACGCTTTCCTTTCCTTCATCCTGCGCTGGGCGATCGGTATCGCCGGTGGAGTATCTTTTATATTGATCGCTTCCTCGGGTTTTATGATCATTACCGCAGCAGGAGACAAGAGAAAACTTCAGGGAGGAAAGGAATTGTTGACTGCGGCTGTTTCGGGTCTTTTCCTTATCATTTTTTCGGTGTTCATCCTTGACCTAATCGGAATAAGGATATTAAGGATACCGGGATTGTAGTGTTTATGGTTGTAAATACAATCTCCCTGCTGATAAACTTACAGATATGAAACAAAAATATTTTTTCTTCTTTTCGTCGGTGATTGTTTTTTTGTTTTTCATGACACTCTCTGGAGCTTTTTTTGCTTCTGATTCTGTACTGGCGGACGTATCAACTGTGTGTTGCGACAGTGGAGACGGACTGGGAGATTATTGCGTTTACAGTGCAGGTGTTCCAGGTGTGTGTAGAACAGTGGAAGGTGTCATCGAAGACGCTGCTTGTGGCGCGATATCAGGACTTAATCGGTTAATTTGTGATGACCATATACACACAGGAACTTATAATTGTCACTGCACCGGACCGGACGGATTGGGACAATATGACTGCAATGTAGTTACAAATGATTGCAACGATGGTTATACACCCAGTTGTGATTGTTCATTAAACGTATATCAAATAGTGTGTAATTCAGATATGAGTTGCTGTACACCAACAACTAGTTACGCATGTTCGTTGAATTGTGAAGCGGGTGGATTGTCTGGATTGGGCGATCCCTGCGAATGCAGTAACCAATGCGAGAGCGGTTTGATATGCCACACTTGGACATATCCATCCACTTGCGGTGTAGTTCCATCAGACGACATCATATGTTGCGACGGACCCACAGATACCTCTTGTCCTGATAGGATAGGTTACGAAAATTTGGGTTGTGTCGAAATACCGGATGGGTTTCCAACTACCTGTGATCCACGTTATCAATGTTCATATGGTTTCGTACCTAGTCCAACCAGCCCTCCATTTCCAACTTATCCGCCCATTGCAACCCCTCCGCCTTTGCCGCCAACCGATTGGAACTCCCTTTACCAGGCTGTGCAAACTGCTCCGGGTCTGTTCACCTTCTCCAACACTCTGACAATGGGAGGAGTTATTTCTCCAATGCTTAGAATTATTTTTCCTATCGCCGGACTAATTCTGCTTTTAATGTTAATTTACGGAGGGTACAACTGGATGCTTTCGGCGGGAGATCCAAAAAAAGCTGCCCGCGCAAAAGAAATTATTACGGTCGCTTTGATCGGCTTTATTATAATATTCACATCATACTGGCTTGTTCAAATAATCGGTTCTATCCTTGGACTGGGAACTATCGGAATAATATTTTAATTGTTATAGTTAATAAATATGGACAACCTTTTAAGTCAGGTTAATATCGGAACCACATATGGTTCCCCTTTCGGGCGGACCAGAGGTATTGCCGACCTTGTATCGATCATTTTGTTCAACGCGATAGCGCTTGCCGGAATAATACTTTTTATTCTTATGGTCTTTGGGGGTATAATGATGATAGTCGGAGCAGGAAGCGGCAATAAAGACGACATCGGAAAAGGTCAAAAGGCTCTGACCGCTGCTTTGGTCGGTTTTTTGATTATTTTTGCAAGTTATTGGATAATATTGATTGTCGAACAGATTTTCGGGTTCAGTATTTTTGTACCCGGAGTGTAGATTGATTAATTTATGGACGGAAGATATTTAGCTACTACAGTATGGGGTTATGTTTCTCCCCCTCCCGGGGTATCCCGTTATTCCGGAGGCAGTCTACCCGGGCTTCAGATCTTTGTTCAGAATATTGTCAGAACATTAATAATAATTGCCGGGACATATGCGTTTATCAACCTTCTTTTGGCCGGTTATTCGTTCATGTCTGCAGGCGGCAACCCCGAAAAAATAGCCCAAGCATGGGCAAAGATCTGGCAAACGCTTTTGGGTCTTTTAGTTGCTGCGGGGTCATTCGTGATCGCGGGAATTGCAGGAGAGTTGATATTCGGAGACCCGAACGCCTTGCTGCAGCTCAGGTTCTATTCACCCTAAACATATGTATAGTTTTTTAGCACAACATGAACAAGATATCGGCACACCCATTGAGGGTATAGGAGAACTTGGCACTTCGGCTAACGCACCCTCTCTTTTTTCCCAAATTCTGACGATGGTGATCGGCCTATTAACATTGATCGCCGGCGTTTGGTTTATTTTTCTTCTGATCACCGGAGGTATTGCATGGATGAGTTCCGGCGGTGATCAGGCAAAGCTTACCGCCGCCCGTTCAAAAATGTTTTCAGGGGCAGTTGGTCTTGCAATCGTCGTCGCAGCCCTCTTCCTCGCAGAGATCTTTGGCGGTTTGATAGGTCTTGGCGATATACTTGATCCTGCAGGAGAGATAACCAGACTCCCCTAAAAACAATGTGTGCTTGACATTGTCAGTTGGGAATTCGATAATATAAGCATAAGTTATGAAAAATCTACTTTCTCAGGTTATTAATATCGGAGCACCTGAACAGTTTCAAAATCTGGAAAATATTGACTTTAACGGACTGGTCGAAATTGCTATAGCTTTTGTCATAATCGTCGCCGCACTTGCTTTCTTTTTTATTTTGATCCTTGGCGGCATCAGGTGGATTACATCAGGTGGAGATAAAGGGAAGGTTGAAAGTGCAAGAAGTCAAATTACAGCTGGACTTATTGGTCTTGTTGTAGTTTTCTCTGCATGGGCGATCCTCAACATCATCGAAAACTTCTTCCATGTGAACCTAAGAAGTTTTAATGTGGACCTAATTTAGGTTCCATTTATACACTGAAAGGGGGTGGAAAAAATATGAATTTATTAGCTGATTTGGGTACTGTTAATTTAAACCCACCGACTGGATTTGAAAATCTTGAAAATATCAGTTTTGGTGATTTGGTTGGTATAGCGATCTCGTTTGTTCTTATCGTTGCAGCGATCGCATTTTTCTTTATGTTAGTACTTGGAGGTATCAAATGGATTACTTCCGGTGGAGACAAGGGTAAAACTGAAGCAGCAAGAAATCAGATCACAGCCGGACTTGTTGGTCTTGTGATCGTCTTTGCAGCTTGGGCGATATTGACACTTGTAGAAAGCTTCTTCGGAGTAAGTTTGAGGTCGTTCACTATTCCGGGGACAGTATAACTTTGCTTAATGCAAGTTAAAAAAAAGCAGTCTATGTAGGACTGCTTTTTTTGTGCTACAATTTTGAGCATGAGACTTGCTTTAATAAATCCTGTTCCCGGTACCCACGTCGTAAATGGTGTTGCAACTATAAAAGGATTTGAATGGATATTTCAAAATATCGTCGCCTCAATACTTTCTTTGGCGGGAGTTGTTCTGTTTATTATGCTTATCATCGGGGGGTTTAAATATATGACATCAGCCGGCAACCCCGAATCGGCAGCCGGTGCTCAAAAAACTATTACCTATGCGATTGCGGGTATTGTTATTGTCGCCATGGCTTTCTGGATACTTGTTCTGGTTCAATACTTCACCGGCGCGCAGGTTACAATATTCAGAGTAAGACCGTAATAATACGGCTTTCCTGTTTAATCACTTCCTCTCTTCCTCCCCCCACATATTCTTTCCTATTTCCTGTTTTCTCCTAATATCCTAATATCGTAATATCCCAATATCACTGGGCTTTGCATCTTTTTGATCCTCAGATCTTAAGCTTTGCTTATATCTTCACCGTTCCTAGTTCCTAGTTGCCAGTGCCTAGTACCTAACTCATATGTTAAACTTAATTTACCCTATGAACCCATTTAAATGTTTTAATTACTTCGTCTTTTTGTTCCTCTTCCTGTTCGTCTTTGCCTCTCGAACTTTTTCCCAAAGCCCAACGACCTTTGACTGCACAGCTTCAAGTTTTGGCGATCTTTTCCCGGGGCAAACCCAAAGCATCAAGTATAACGATGTTGCTCTTACTTCTCCAAGACCCATGGTCGCCCACATTGTTAAGGTTGATCTTGATGATCCAAACATTGACCTTACAACCACACCCGAAATTTACCTTGGAGGTACAACGTCCACTTTTTTGTCTCAAATGGGCGCCTCTGTGGCAATAAACGGGAGTGGTTTTTTGATCACATCGTCTGACGGCTTAAATCTATATGACCCCATCGGATATAATGCCGGTCAAGGCATTCTTTATTCAAACGAGGCAATAAGTCCGATAGAAGCCTTGATCTCCGAAGACAATGTCTTTACGTTTTCTTGGAGCAGGCCGGCCGTTCTCTGGGACGCTCTGAGCGGGATGAATCCGTTGATGACTAATGGGGTTTTTGACCATAGACTAATTCCCTGCAATACGACTTGTTCCGACGATTGCGGAGGAGGGGCGTACTGCACTATCGATGCCCGTACATCTTTGGGGTATGACAGAGACAACAACGATCTTGTAATCATAGTCGTTGAAGGAGACGATGCCCAGGGAGAAGGCGCCAAACTTTTGGATCTGGCTCAAATGATGAACAGGTGCGGAGCCGACACCGCAAACAATCAGGATGGCGGAGGTTCAAGCACTCTTGTTGCCGCAACTCCAAATTCCATAGGAAGATCGGATATAAATCATATCGCCAGCGAAAGAGTTGTGGCAAACCACCTCGGGATATGTATTGGTGACTGCAATACCCCATCCGATCTTGTTTCAAATTTTTATATTCCTGAAGGGCAAGCAAGGCCGAGACCAAATGATTTGATTTTTCCTTTTGATTGCAACAATGTGGCACCCGATGAGGCTTTCGATAACGATAATGAATTCCACTCCCTCCGCCCCTACCAAGCAAGCCCCTGCAATCCAAACAAGGAAGACCTTGCCCTCTTTTGCGGAAACGATCTTTTTGTGGGAGATTACGTGACTATTTCGAAAGATTTTGATGCAGGTACAATGGAAACCTACATTTACAACGGCACAACTATTGATTCCAACATCCCCTTTAGTCCCCTATATAACCCTTGTCTTTTCTGCAATGAGAATGGAGTTTGCGAAGCAAATCGTGACCCAAATTGTATTCCGATAATTGAACAGTGCTCATACGAAGGCTCAACAGACGAATGTGGGACTTGTACAGGCGGTGGAGCCACAGAATCATGCAGTTTTACAATCAACTCATCCGAACGCATTGCTATTGATGTTAGCGGGGCAGAATTTCCGATCATGGGATACACCGAGCCGTCATTTGATAATACCGACGAGGACGATCCAAAAGTAATAAACAGCATAAACCCCACCGAGGAAACAATGGATCACCCTACCAAAATGAACGAGTACGTCAGTTGGTATCTTAATGGGGTTAACGGACGGGCTGAATATCCGTACCTTGATCCGAGTTTGGAATGTATTGGCGCGTCGACAAATAGGGCTGGACAATGTTTGTCAACAAGGACAGAAGACGATGGAAGACTTACCTGTCTTGGAACGTGGGGCATTCCTTTTATAGACCCTTTTCGTCAGGTCACCCTGACTGCCGACGGTAAAAGTGTATGTGTGGGAGATGGAATCTATTGTTGTGTCAATACAATTACATCGTCTGTTGGCGAGAATACTCCCGGCTCCGGACACATTGTCAACTATTCCGGACCGGTCAAAAAACTTTTACCTTTTTCAATTCAAAATATTGTAAGAACTCAGGAAGTAAGCGACGGATACGAATCTGATGAAAATAATGCACAAATAAGACATAGCCAGATCGTTGGCTGCTATCTTAATCTTCTTGCTTGGATTCCGGATATTTTTGGAGTTGATCCTCAACTGATAGTCGGACTTCCGGTAAAGTGTTACGGAAATGATTTTTTTGGAATATCTTTTCTCAACGGTTTTTTAAACGAATTAATTGTTGACGATAAAAGATTATCCGACTATAACGGTGCAACCCCGCCAATTGAGGACGAGGAAGAATATCTTGGAGAAGATTTTTCCGACTGGATCCACGATTACAAAGAATGGCGCGGGTATACTTGCATTCCCTTTACCGTATATTTGCCTGTGATCGGACACTACACATTTAACGTTTGTCTTGACAATCCCCTGGAACCCAATATTTTGGGTAACTTGTTCTCTTATGTTCCCCTCTCTTCCACTGAGGACAGGTTGGGTGATGTAAAGATCGAGTCAGGATTTGTAAGTACAACTCCATATTCAAGCTTGATCAGTATCATATCTACCGAAGTGACAAATGTCCAAAATGCCGATCTTTTCTTCCCCCATATGGAAGAAAGCAATGATCTTTCCGAGCTCCTTCAAAAAACCTTTGCGTACGACAATGCGGATTTGGATGATACTTTGGCAACCGGATTTACTCCTTATTCTCCCTACTGCGACTATTACGAAACAAGAAGCAACCCCGGAGATGAGCTTTTTGCAGGAGAGCTTTCTGCCGATGTTGAATACACCGCCCAAGTTCTGTGCACTTTCTACAATTGGGGCGGGACTGATGGTGCTCCAATAGCAAATCTATGTGAGAATCTGGTCGGGGGAACATGTGTTTCGGAGGGCACTTATTGCTCCGGCAGCTACTATTATCCAAACGATTGCGGATCGGGATATTGCTGTACCGGAGACACAACAGAGCCGTCATCTCCAATTGGCACTCTCCCTTGTACTGGAGGTTTCTGTGTTCCCTCCAATTGGGTAAACTGTGGGCCGGAAACAATAGGAATGTGCCCTCCCGATTTTATGTGTGTAATCAATCCCGACATATGTGGACCACCTGTTTCTGCTTACCCCAACCAGTCCTGTACAAACCTGGTCATGGTAAACCTTGACCTTGAAACCAGAACACCACTTGCAAATAAAGTTTGGACAAAACTGGTCGCAGGCTCATCCAGTATTTTCCGGAGAATGTTTCCCAGAATCGGACCCGATTCTTCCTTCGAAGGCATCTATGACATGCCTGCAAGCACAGATGTTTCCTATACTGCTGAAGACGCGATAGTGTTTGCGGGTGACCCTGCAAATCAATCTCCGGGTTCTTCAGCCCAGCTTTATTTTCCACATATCGGCGGAATAAAAGAATACTTTCTGACCGGCATTCAAACCCTTCTCCGTCCAAAAGGTATGGGTAGGCAACCTGTTTTTTGTGAAGGAGAGGATTGCTTGGAAGCAAACGATCCCCTGATAGACTCGCTCGACTCAAGTGAGTCGTCTTCCGGCGCAGGTTCATGCGGAGTTTATGCGGAAGCGGAAGCGGTTCCTCCATTTCCCGGGGGAGGAAGTCTGGCCACTTGCACAGGTCCAACCGTCGGATGGTGTTCTCCGGCAACTTTAACCTCCGTCCTTTCGGACCTTGGTTATTCATTTACCTCTGAAGAGATTCGGGAGGCAGGAATTATTTGTCTTCGGGAAAGCGGTGGTTGGACAAACGCCTTAAACGACTGTTGTGTCGCCGGCATCTCCTGCGACTTTTCAATCGGCCTTTTTCAGATAAACGCCCTCCCCGGAAGGTGTGATGATGAACTCTCTACACCGGCATTTACTACATTTGTAAACAGTTGTTCCCCATGGCCTTCCCCGGGGGGTTGGTTCTGCGGTTGGGATCCGGCGGTCTCTTGCTGTACACCGACAAGCGATTCAGCTGCTCAAGAGTGTATCGAGTACTGGTCTGACCCTTTAACTAATATAGAAAAAATGGCCCGAATGTATACCACCAACCACAACTGGTGTTCGTGGAGGATGGGTGACGATAATCTTTTCTGGTGCGGTATAGATTATTCTATGTGTTACTACTGATATGAATAAAAAAGGTGTAATTATACTGTTTTCCATATTATCGGTTTTCTTCATAATCCTACTTGTTCTTTACAACAAACCCCGAAAGGCCGAGCCGGAAAGCAATCCTGCCAAAACAAAAAATGACGAATTCTTAGAGTTTGATTACTCTCAAAATAAGGCTCCCGACAAACCTTTAAAAGGAGAGTTCTTGGTTGATGTTGAGATACCCGACGGAGAGACTATCAAAATATCCTGGTTGGAACTCCCTAATTTTTACAAGTTCGGATCCGAACCGGGACTTCTCGGCGAGACAACGATTATAAACCGCGGAAAGTACCGTATTGTTTACTATCCTGCCGACGAGGGTTTTCTTATTCCTATTTTAGGTCGTCCTTTTGAAGAGTATAGAGAGAAAGCTGAGCAGGAGTTTTTAGAAGTGCTTTCCGTTGGCGAACAGGATGCGTGTAAATTGAAGGTCAGCATCACCACCCCGTTTAGTTACAATCCCGAATATGCAGGCGTTAATTGGAAACTCAGCTGGTGCAAGTAAAATAATCCTCTTTGTCACCCTTTCGATTTGACACTTTCTTTCCAGCTTCCTGTTTTCTCTCTATATCTTTATATCCATATATCTTTATATCTTCCCCATCCCCTATGGAAACTTTTTCTTTGCTTATTGCTTATTCCTTCCCATTTTATGCTATTATTATTGTATCCATGAACAAATTCCGTAAACTTGTCTTGTCTTTCCTTTCATTTTTGATCCTGTTTACATCCTCCATGACAACCTTTTCTGCGCCCAAAACACTCGCGCAGGACACCTTTCCATGGTATGATCAGTCCTTCCCCCAATGGTATAAAAAGGTTTACGACAGGCAAACTTCCCCCCCTCAGGAGATCTTTGGCGAAAGATATACAGCTGCACAGGTTCAATGGGTAATTTATAGTTTGGCGGCTTTCCCTATAAGAGTGGGTGGACAGGCTCTCACTTGTATATTGGGCGGAGGTAGTACAGACAGCTGTATCGCCGCAAATCCGTACATAACTTACAACACATCACCCGAACCATATGCTTATCAAGGGGTCTTTGCCACACTTTTTAGCCCCGACAGACCTTTGTCGGGTGTGAACTATGCTCGTTCAAAACTGGCTTCTTTACATATCATCCCCCAAGCTGAAGCTCAATCTCAGGGTTTCGGCTTTTCCGCTCTTAACCCAATTCAAAACATCTGGCGTATCTGCCGCGACATCATGTACGGATTTTTCGTGATAATCATCATAATTTTTGCTTTTATGATTATGTTCCGCGTCAAGCTCAATCCGCAAACGGTCGTATCTATCCAATCATCGATTCCAAAGATTGTGATTACCATGATCCTTGTAACTTTTTCGTATGCGATCGCGGGTTTGATGATTGACCTGACGTATGTAGTGATCGGTATTGTTGCTTTGATCTTTTCAAGTTTTGGTTTTATCAACGTTGGAACTGGTACATGGGGGAAAATATTTGAACTTATAACCTCAGGTCCAGGACTTAATGACGGAAGTCCCGGAGGAATTCTTGGTTGGATCATGGGTTATTGGTGGAATTTTACGCTTGCTTTTTTTGGTTCTGTAATAACAATGTTCGGATCGGATCTTTGGGGTGGAGGTATTGTGGGAGTGGTTATCGGAATTTTTCTTGTGATAGGCGTTTTTTTGTGGCTGATAGTAACGACAGTAAAGGTTTTTATTCTTTTGATCAAAACTTACTTATCAGTGCTTATCTCAATTATCTTCTCCCCTTTTCTGATCGGATTTGGGGCTATTCTGCCAACGGGAGGGTTTGGTCTCTGGCTTAAAAGCCTAGCCTCAAATCTTCTTGTTTACCCTGTTTCGGGGGCACTAATACTTCTTTGCGTACTTTTCTTAAGCGGAACCACCCAGGGAGTTCGTACGAGCATCGAAAACTGGATAGAGGTTGGACCGGGTGCTGTAACCGATATTTTTAATCCTGCTTCGGTCGGTGAGTTCTGGTACCCACCAATGACGCTGGGTACGCAATCGGGAGACTGGGACCCGCTTCCGATCCTTTGGACATTTGCAAGCCTTGGAATTCTTGCCATGCTGCCAAACACCGCAAATATGATAAAATCGCTTATGGCAGGAAAAGGTGTTGAGGGACCGGATCTATTAGGTAAGGGTGCAGCTCTTGCAGGTGGGCTTGCTATGGGTGCTTCGTTTGGAAAGGGATTATGGGAAAGAAACGTGTTAACCCCAATTGCTTACACTAGTGCAAGACGAGCTGAGTCGGGGGGCGGTCGCATTTCAAGAGTAATTGGATCGTGGGGAGCAAGACAGGGGTACATTGAAACTCCGTCCCCAACACAAATTCGAAAGAAGGGAGTATGGTACAATAGGCAACCACCAAACAATCCACCCGCAAAACCATAAATTCTTTTTACCACCCCCGTTGTCTTTCTTTAAAGAATTTAAAAACACTATAACTAATCAACTAGTTGTTTGTAAATCCAATTGCTTTCTGCTGTAGATATTACCCCAATCCTCATTGCATTGGATAATATGTCAGATATCGACATTGCGCCAGAAGCAGATTCTCCTACTTTTGTGTTATTAATTTTATTTTGATTATCCATAGTGCGATACCCTATTTCACCAACCATCCAATCGGGTGTGTATTTTTCCCGTACTCCAGCCCTTAAATCACCCAACAATTTCCACGCAAATGGGTTTTTGGGAACTCCATTAACAAGTTGTCCCGGTAAGAGCTTCTTTACTTTTTCCCAATTCCTCATTGTTGAAGATTCAAAATACCCAGAGGTCATTCTGTTTGCATCCGCAATTTCTCTTATGTGAGGTCCCAGCCTTTGGCTCGCGGTTCTAATATCCTCTCCCCTGATTGTGTTCAGATGGTACGCACCCCAAGTGTTGTGCGGAGGCTCCCCTGCAGCTTCTTTTCCGGTCTTGATTTCAGTAGCCGACCATGGAAAATCAGGGCTTGATCTGGAAATTCCATATCTATAAACCAGGTCGTGCAAACTGTATTTTCCGTCCGGCAATTCTTTACTGCTTTCATCTGCGTCGGTGTATTTAAAATCTTCAAGTCTGATCGTCGTATAAGACTCATAGTCATCAAGCACTTTTCCTATTCTGCCTATACTCAATGGGTGACCAGAATTTGAAATGGCTTTATAAGGTTTTGTCCGGTGATTCTGAGCATATTGCACATAACTCTGATAGTCTTGTTCTGTCATCCGTTTCAAAACCCTGCCCACCTTGTCTCTTAAAACCCACTCGTCCAGATCTACAATTTCTCCATTTGAATTGTTGGCACACCATCCCCATTCCTTTGCCCTATATTTGTCACTATGTATCAATTTTCCCCTAATGTCGTTTGAAAAGGGTGGATTTCCAAAATTATATTCATACACTCCCGATCCAGTTTGAGTTTCTTTTACACCCCACGAAAGACGGGACAGTGTTCCTTTAATAGTCGCTTGTTTCCAGGCCGCAAATAAAACGTCTATTCTTTCAACTCCACCAATGTTGGTATAGGGCAGAATAGCTTTCGCCCATGAAACAAACTCTACCGTTGTGCGAAAACCATTCGTATAAACATCATACCCATCAGATATTTCGGAACCGTCATTTTTGTAAAGTTTAATATTACCCCATCGCACCCTCTCGATGGCAACCTCTGTGTCACTTACCGCCTGTCCCCACACACTTTCCTTTTGCCCCTCGGACACAAGCCTGTTGCTTCGATAAAAACCACTCCAATGTCCTTTGTCCGGTTTCGGGGATCTTTTGCTTAACTCCATCCAGTCTGATTCGTCTTCACACGTTCTTTGGGAAAAAACAAAAAGCGGTTCAAAAACCTTTGTTCTCGCATCATAATGGTGTCTCAATCCTTTAATGTCTTTTAAAGATTTGGATAAAGTGTCCATTCTGCTCTTCTCTTCATTCGCTTCAGCTGTAACATACGCTTCTATTGTTTCTGGTGGAAGCATGTGTTCCTCCTCATTTCTTTTCTTGTAATAATCATTAAGGTTTTGATAATACTGCTTTCGCGAAGATTTAAAAATTTCTACATAAACAGCTGAGTTGTCGCGATAAACCTGCGCTTTTTCGATCGTAGTTTCAAGCGCATCTTCAATTGCCATTGTTAAATATTGTGCGTTTGGTCTGTCAATAGACGTTTCAACACTCTCAAACATGTTTTTTAAATCTACGATTTCTCTATCGTCATCTGTGTGTTCAGTAAATTCATAAATTCCATAATTCTTGGCGTCTATACCATTCGTTACTCCTTCAATCCAAGCCAAACTTTTTTCGAGGGAACTTTGAATCTTTTTGGTGTCCCCACTGTGAAGAGCTTCACGAAACTCAACTATTCGAATTCCACCGGGTACGGTATAAAGTTCTCTTGTATCCATTTGACGCAAAAGTTCCGGGGTCAATTGCTGCTCCTGTTGCGCCCCCTGTTGTTCTTGTCCGTTTTGAAACGAATTTTGTTCAGGAAACATATTTCTTTCTATTGCCATATTATACCATCTATTCTACATTTTTATCTAAATTTTTCACCCAGGTGTTTTTTAAAGTATTTCCCGTTCTTCCTTTCTTCCCTTCCTCCTTTTCTCCCCTTCTCCTTAACAATTTTGCCATATAACAATTTAACAACACATCTTGTGAAAACTCGAACTGATTGAAAATTTCGTTTCATAGAGTACATTTAAACTATGGAGCAACACCCCATCCCTCAACAAATCGCATCTTACCAATTCAAATTGGTCGGGGATATGACCCTTAAGCAGTTTACTCAGCTTGCGGGTGGAATTTTAATATCTCTTTTACTTTACGCGTCACCTCTTCACCCCTTTGTCAAATGGCCACTTATTGTTATCTCGTTTCTTTTTGGAGTTGCTCTTGCTTTTCTACCAATTGAAGACAGACCTTTAAGCACTTGGATATTCATCTTTTTCCGGGCAATTTATTCTCCGACATATTTTGTCTGGAATAAATCCATCAAGCACCCTGAGTACTTTTCTTCCGAAGAAACATCCTCCGTACCTGCATCAATAAAGATCGCAGAGAAAAAAGAAGATGTTCAGGAACTGTTGGCACCCGTTGTAAAACAAACAGCCTCAACGGATAAATTGGAAGAAAAAGAGAAGACTTTCCTGACAAAACTTACGCAAAATTTCATTGCTCCTAACACTACCGTTGTTATATCAACAACCCCTGTTCATACATTTTCAGATCAGGTACTTCCTCAGGTTGTACAAGCGCCACAGACATTAACACAACCCCCCCTGGTTCAGCCTGCACAGGCTCAGACCAAACCGGCTGGTGCCGGACTAAATATTCCGGAAACAAGGATTGTTGATCTTAAAAGGAATGAAGGGTTCCAATCTCCCTCCACTATTCAAATAGGTCAGCCGTCCGACATGAGTACATCGAGCGTTGTTCCGCAAACTTATCAAAAAACAGATGTTCAAAAAATGGCGAACTTACAGTTTAACGCAGGCTCTATGCCTCCCATGCCCGCAACAAGAGAAAATGTTGTTGTCGGACAGGTTTTCGACCAATTTGGAAAAATACTTGAAGGGGTCATTCTCGAGATCAAAGATGTCGACGGCAGACCCGTAAGGGCTTTAAAAAGCAATAAGTTGGGACATTTTGCCATCGCGACCCCGCTTATCGAAGGTGTTTACATTATTTCTGCCGAAAAAGATGGTTATGAATTTGAGCCCTTTAAATTATCGGTAGAAAACAAGATCATCCCTCCTATTTCCGTGTGGGCAAAGAGTGGAGGATCTCAGTTGGTCGAAAAAGCAACAAAGGAACCGACAGAAGACGAAAATTTTATCAAAGATTTTAAATTGTAAACTATGAAATTACCATTCCTATCAACACCCGATAAACCGTTATACGATACAACTCAGGACCGTATTCCGATCGCCGATATCATCCACGACATCGTTCTTTTCAAGGACGGTGGTGCCGCTCTTATTATCGAGTCCACATCTTTAAATTTCGGTTTGTTAAACGAGGTTGAACAAGAGGCTGTCATCGCTTCATATGCAGGACTTTTGAACTCTTTCAATTTTCCGGTGCAGATTATGGTCCGTTCACAAAGAAAAGATATCGGCAACTATATGCGTTTTATTGATGAATCCAAAAAAAAGATAGTAAATCCCAAACTGCTGATACTGATGAATGATTATCAGAAATTTATTGTCGAATCAGTTAAAAAGAAAAATGTTTTAAGCAAAAGTTTTTACCTTGTAGTCCCCTTTTCAAGAGTAGAATTGGGGTTGGCAAAGTCTTTAATGAGTCTTGGACCAAAAAATGAATCTATACCTTTCCCAAAAAGCTATGTTCTTAAAAAAGCTCGTGTTTCTCTCTACCCGAAAAGAGATCACCTTATCAGGCAGGCGAGAAGGCTTGGTGTGGAGCTGCGGCAATTGACAACACCTGAACTTGTTGAGCTGTTTTATCATATTTATAACCCTATCCCTCCGCACAAGCGGAAGAGACCGGGACAGCTTTAACAAAAGATATTAGGATATTACGATATTAAGAGAAAACAACAGAGAAGGCGCTGGTAACATAGGTATTAGTTGAAAAAAAGGGGGGAAGAACAAACAATTTAAATTTAGAGAGTAAATTATGGTAAAACTAAAAGAGATATTTAAGAAAAAGGCTGCACAACCTGTTCCGGCAAATGTGCCTGCAAGCACAACTGCCATACCACAGCCTCCCGCACAGGCAAACACTCAAACTTTGGCAAATCAGACAATTCAGGAGGCAAAGGTTGTATCGCGGAGAGGGCTTGATCAGGAAGACCTTGATATCATCGCCAAACAAGGAAGTACTAAGCCTGAAATAATCGATCCAAACAAAGCTGTTGCGGACGGAATGGATGTTCTTGATGTGATCGCGCCAAAAACTCTGGAAATAGATTTTGACTATCTAAAAATAAACGGTGTATATTTCCGGACTCTTTTCGTTTCCGGATACCCCCGTTTCGTTTCCCCCGGCTGGCTTGAACAGATCATCAACTTTGACAGTTCATTGGACATTTCCTTTTATGTCTATCCCGTTGAAGTAAGGGGGGTTTTGGAAGACTTACGTCACAAGATCGCAGAAATGGAGGCAGAGATCGCAACAGACCTTGAAAGAGGCCGCATTGTTAATGCAACCACACAAGCAAAACTTGACGATGCTCAGCTTTTACAGGAAGAACTTGTCAAAGGCGCCGAACATTTTTATGAATTTGCATTCTACATCACAATTCCTGCAAGAGATGTTGAAGACCTAAACGACGTAACAAAACAGGTTCAGGCGACACTCGGATCCCTTTTAGTAACGGCTCAGGTGGCAACACTCGATATGGAAAACGGGTTTTACTCTACCTTACCCTTCGCTACCGACCGTCTTTCTATCACACGGAATATGGATACGACATCGCTTTCAACAACCTTTCCATTAACTTCAGCCGAACTGTCGTCCGACTCAGGAATCCTTTACGGGATCAACCCGCTAAACGAGTCGTTTATTATATTTGACCGGTTTTCAATGGAAAACAGCAATATGGCAATATTTGCCACATCAGGTTCGGGAAAAAGTTATTTTGTCAAACTTGAAGCGCTCAGATCTTTAATGCTTGGTACGGAGGTCATCGTTATTGACCCCGAAGCAGAATATAAGGACTTGTGCGGGGCCGTTGGAGGACAATATATCACTTTTGCATACAGTTCCGAATCAAAAATAAATCCGTTCGACCTTTCTCAGGTTTATGAAGAAGGAGAAAACCAACTTGGACTGAAAGTTCTTTCCCTGCACGCTCTGTTCAAGGTCATTATGGGTCAGCTGACCCCAATGCAGGAAGCTCTTTTGGACCATGCCTTGGTTGAAACATACCGCGGAAAGGGCATCACTCAGGATCCGTCAACACAAACAAAAGAACCTCCTTTAATGGAAGATCTTTACAAAACGCTAATAGGTATGGAAACCGAACCCGCCATGGATCTTGCAGCCCGTATAGAAAAGTTTGTTAAAGGTTCTTTCATCGGCATATTTGACCAGCAAACTAATATCGAGATCAACAACCCTTTTACTGTCTTTTCCGTACGCGAGGTTCAGGACGCTCTTCGTCCGATCGCAATGTTTATCATTCTTGAATTTATCTGGACAAAGGTTAAAAGGGACTTAAGAAAAAGACTGCTTATTGTTGACGAAGCGTGGCTTATGATGAAGTTTCCGGATTCGGCGCAATTTATGTGGTCGATCGTCAAACGTGCAAGAAAATATTACCTTGGACTGACCACTATCACGCAGGACGTGGAGGATTTTCTTACACAAGATATCGGTAAGGCGATCGTCACCAACTCCGCCATTAGGCTTCTTCTCAAGCAGTCTCCTGCTGCGATAGACAAGGTTGGAGATGTTTTCTATCTTTCTCAGGGAGAAAGACAGCTTTTACTTGGAGCGAACATCGGCGAGGGAATATTTTTTGCAGGCAATCACCACGTCCCTATATACATCGTATCTTCTCCCGAGGAGCACAAATTAATATCCACAAAGCCATCGGATATTATGAGAAAAAAAGCCGAGGATGAAAAGATCGCAAAACACGAGAAGGCAATGTTGGATAAAGCTCCGGTACCAATAAAAGAAACTCCCCCTCCGGCAAAAGAAGTGTTTCAAAATATCCCGAATGCAAATGATCCCACTGTCCCGGGACCCCTTCTAAATATTTCTGCAGACGCTGTCACTGAAACGCGCGGAATACCCCCCGCCCAGCCCCCCGACATTTTTGACAGAAAGGTTGATCTGCAACCAAAAAATGTAGAGGGCATTATTGATCAAATTCCGGTTAATCAGGCTAAATAGTCTGTATGTTTAATGTTTAACAATCGACCATGTTTGATAAAGACCAAAACTCCACAGATTCCACAAAAAATAAGGCAAAAGAAATTGCTGATCAAATAAGAGGCTTTATAAAGGACGGCAAAAACATAACTGTCAATATACCTCCAGAAATAAACAGGGAAGAGGTACAGACTGCGGTCCTTGTTGAAGTAGACGGTCTTTCAAAACAAGATAGAAATTCGATCCCCGACAAACTTTTAAACGACGTTGTTAGCAAAATAAGAACTTCAAACGACGGCAGGGTCGAAATTCCATCAACCGATCTCCCAAAATATTCCGGTTTGGAAAGTATTAATTCAAAAAAAGAAAGTGTCGACTTGTCGGGAAACAAACCTTCAAAAGAGACAACTGTATATGAAAAACCGGGTTCGAAAACAACCATATCCGCTTCCAAACAAGCCGGTGAATTTCAAAACATTGAGGAATCACAACCACAGTCAGATATGAATGATAAACCCGACAGGATCGTTATTAGAATATCTTCTAAAAAAGTTCTGCCCTCAAAAAACGAAAAAACAAACAAAGCAGCTTCCGCGATTGACTCAACCATGGGACGCGGTGCAAAAACAGGCGTCGAACAAAAAAGAATCGAGGAAAGTGCCAGACTCTTGTGGCGTCGGGGTACAGATCCGGAAAAACTTAAGCAGGCGATAGGTCAATCATCCGCGACACTCAAGGAAGGTGACAGGGAAGATCTCCTGAAGATTGCAAAAGAACTGGAAAAACTCAACAAAGCGTTTCCCGACATCACAAAAGATTTTCAGCAAGCAGCAGGCAAGAGTGATGATTATGTTATTGAAAAGAGATCGGGGGAAGCTTATTCATACGAAGGAAATGAAGTTTCCTTTGAAAAAACAAATAGAGGTATTCAGGTCGCACCATCCGAGTGGTCAAGTCCTGACATTTACGATGCGGAGTATACAGAGGCATCCGAAGACTATGTTGAAGAAATTAGTTCCTACTCTAACGATTTTGACGATAGAGAAATTCCCTCCGATTACAAAGAGCCGGACATGTCTCCGCCGCAAGGGTCCTCTTATCCGGTAAACCACCCTTCTTCCGTCGATCATGAAACATCGCCTCCACGTCAAACAATTAATTCCATTTCCAATGCCGGTAAACAAATGGCTTCAAATGCCGTAAATTCTGCAAAAACAAATGCAAAAATTGCGACGAGAAAAGGTCTTCAAAAACTGGCTCTAGCTGCGGCTCCAATTTTAGCCAACATTGCACTAGGAATAGCCATTGCAGGCGCAGCAATAATGGCATTTTTTGCATGGCTTGCTACCGTAATAATTACAATATTGCTTTGGGCAGCGGGATTTATTGCTTTCGTTGTTATAATCCTTTTCATCATTAACTCGGGTGCCTACATGGTTCCCCCGGGAGAAGATCTAACCCAATTTGCAAACATTTTAGAAATAGGTGAAAATGGGTGTACTATTGACACAGGATGCCCTTGCGGCTGGCCCATTAGGACAGATACTGGCCAATCCTATTACATCACGCAGGGTCCTCAGGTTAATCCAAGTCTGACTGCGTGCACCCACTTCTATCTTGAGGCAATCGATATTGCATCGGGAAGAAATCCAAACTTTAATGATGTTATTGTTGCAACACATCCCGGACGCATTACCCAGATCGGGATTGATGGATACGGTGGATTGTGGCTTGAAATAACCGGTGAGTGTAACAACCACAGTGTAAGAAGTTGGCACGTTCACTTTGATAGTTTTTCTCCAAATATTGGATTTGGTTCTGAAGTGGAGCGCGGTACCATCTTGGGAGTAATGGGTACCACGGGCTATTCAAGCGGTCCTCACGATCATTATGAATTTAGAACGGGCGCATTAATGACGCCGCCTTTTCTTCCTGAAGTCGTACCATACGGCTGTTGTTCTTTTACCGGCTGTGGTAGTATGACAATACCGTAAAAACTTATGGGGCTAAAAAAAACATCCTACATTTTTTTAGGGATTATAATTCTTGTAATTGTAGTTTCTGTTTTGTACTTTTCTTCTCAAAAGACTCAAAAAACTCCAGCTGACACAAAAAAAACAGCCTCTGTTCAAATCCCCTCTCCATACCTTCCCAAAGAATATAAATGGCAATTCCCCGTTAATATAAATATCAAACCAGAAAATATGAACATCCCCAATAAGGCAATGGTCTATGAAATACAGGAAAAACCAATCTCATTCGAAGAATTGTCAAAAATTGCAAAAACTTTGGGTTTTAATACTCAAAATTATCGCTTAACGGAAGATAAAATAATGGGTAAAACATATTCATACTCAGAAGAAAATAAAGTTTTGAGAATAGTACCTTCACACCACATCATAGACTACAAGATATTAAATAAGTTTCCGAACAATTCAACAATTGAAGCGACCGATGAAAACACTATCGTCGACTTGGCTAAAAATTTTATTGTTGATAACAATTTGATATCAAACCCTGAAAATCTTTTTTTTACTAAAATTCAGTTTTTTTATTTAGATGAAATGGGACATATCTCAGATGAAACAAAAGCCAATGTTGTCCGTGTCACATTTACCAAAAAAATAAACAACTACGACCTTATCTCGCCTTCGTTCGAAACAGGATCTGCCAGTGTATTGTTTAATTCAAACAAGGAACCTGTTTTTGTTTATATTGATGATTCTCCGGAAGTTAAAAATTATAAAGAATATTTATTAAAAAATATTGACGAGATCAAAAGCGAAATTCAAAACTATTCGACATTAAAAAGTGTTAACAAGGGTTTAATATCACCATTGGAAATCGATGAGGATTCAATAATAGAAGCAAACATTGACAGCATTGAAATCGCTTATACTCAGGAACTTAATCTCAAGCAAAAATATCTGCAGCCTGTTTTTGTACTTTCCGGATACATCAAAACGAAAGATAGGGGTGACGTTGAAGCAACTCTGCTTTTACCCTCAATATCAGACACAAATTATAATCCTTAAATCCTCACAGGCATTATAAGATGAAGATAGTCTTTATCCCCCGCATCCAAAAACACTCCCGGGGAATTCGGGTCAGTAAACATTATATCGACACTATCCCCTTCTACGGAATTTACAAAATCTTCCAAATACTTATAGTTGAAGGCTATCACAAACTCCCCTTTTTCACCGAATACTTCTTTATCTTCCGCTTCAACCTTGACGTCTATCGAATTCTCCTGACTTCCCGATTGTGAGCTTTCAGCCAAAAGCTTTAGTGAGTTTTTCCCGACCGCAAATTTAACGATGTTGGACGAGTCCCTTGCAAATACCGATGCAAGTTTCACTGCCTGCATAAGATCACCTCTCCCAACATTGATCTTGATATTATGGCTTTTCGGGATTATCTTCTCATAGTCCGGGAAATCTCCTTCAATAACTCTCGAAGACAAAAATACAGAGTCTGTTTGGAAAACTACCTGGCTGTCTTCTTTTTTAAGGTCAAGAAGTATATTCTCCCCCTTTGCAAGTTTCCCAAGTTCTATAACAATACCCTTCGGCAGTATCATTTTGACCTCATTTCCGGTTTTTTTCAATAAAATTTTCTTTGACAGTCTGAATCCGTCGGTTGCAACAAAAGTTATACTGTCTTTTGAAATTTCAACAAGAACACCTGTCAAAGTAGGTCTTGTTTCATCTAAAGACACACTGAAAAGTATCTTTGGAAGAGTACTTGTTAATGTTTGGGAATCGATACTAAGTGACTCTTTTGAGACAGATTCCGGAACGGATGGAAAATCGGATGCATTCATACCGGAAACTCTGGAAGAAAAATTACCGCTTTTAATTAACATTTGCTCTTTTTCGCTTTCCACCTCAACAGTGTCAGATCCTAGATTCGATACTACTTCATATAAAAGTTTTGCGGGAACTGTTATGGATCCGTCAATCGAATCTTTGACAACGGTAGAAAGAAGCACTGACATTTCAAGATTTGTTGAAGAAAGAAATAACTTACCTTCTTTAACGTTTAAACAAATGTTACCTAGAACAGGAAGCTGTGCTTTGGATGTGGTAAACCTTAAAGCGATCGACAAACCTTCAGAAAATTTCTTTTGAAAGACTGTGAATTTCATTGTGAAGAGTATAAACAATTATTGTTTGATTTCCAATTACCATTTATTTATTATTTCTTTTTTTAGTTCTTTTGACTATTACCTATATATATTATTAATAAACTAGTAGTAATAGTAGTAGGGGGTGTGGACAAGTGGATAGATAAGCGTAAACAGGCATAATGATAATTGTTTATACTGAGCTTGACGAATTGTGGATAAAAATGTGGACAAACTTTGAAATATTGTGGATAAGTGGAAGAATCGTAATTCTTATCCTCATAGCACATTTTTTATCCCCCGGATATCCTCACGTATCTGCACATTGTTTGAAGCCATTTGCGTTATTTTATCCACCGCGTGCATGACTGTGGTATGGTCTCTGCCTCCGACAAGTCTTCCTACTTCCTGATAAGGAAGAGATAGCTGTGTCCGAAGCAGATACATTAAAAGCTGCCGCGGTTGAGCAAATTGTTTTACTCTGCTTTCACCAAGCA
>Ga0075764_112_pt1 | contig 30400 bp, 38 predicted proteins | sample RifGroC1_FD_67858 | JGI IMG/M metagenome (GOLD analysis project Ga0075764, IMG submission 67858) | Microgenomates (Woesebacteria) bacterium GW2011_GWC1_38_13
CGGAACCTTCTCGAAGGAGATAGAAATATTATTATCGACGATAATGAAATTTCCGTAAAAGCAACCGTTAATTTTACGGAAAGCATGAGTTCTCATGCTGATCAAAAACAACTTCTAACGTGGCTCGGACATATCAAAGATGTCAAGAAAGTATTTGTCACTCACGGAGAAGATAATGTCCGTTCCATTTTTGCCGAAAAGATCTATAAAGAACTTGGTATAGAAGACGTGACCTTGCCAATATTAAATCAGGAAGTTGTTCTGTAAGCAAAAGCCGGTCAGAAAAAGAAAGTTTTGATAAAAGAAAAGAATATATAATAAGACAGCTTATTTAATGAAGCTCCCGCGGGCTTACGTTCTCTGTTTTCTGCGATGGGGGATAAACCTATCTTCGATCTTTAATTAATATATTTTGTGTTCAAAACTCTTTTCCTCTGCAGGCTTTCATAGGTTGACATGTTATACATTTTGTATTGCAGTGTATTAAATTGTGAGAGCAGTAATAAATATTTCATTACCACAACAGATGGTTGAAATCGTTGACGAGAATGTCAAAAGCAGAATAATATTTCAGGTACACACCCGACAAGTTTGACCTGGAGTATAAATTATTGAAACTGCATTTAGGCAAACCAATTCCCTGTTTCTCTGCGAAGCTCCCTGGCGGCAACTTCTTCGGCTTTGTGTCTTTGATATCTAATTTCAAGATCGTGCTTTGCATTCAGAGCTGTCAGCAGGTTCCCCAGATCTTCGGGGTTATTCACTCCCCACTCCGTCACCCTTTTTTCCAAAGCTTTTTCAAGTTTGTAAAAACGCCTGTTTTTATCGAACTTGGCCATATTTACCAATTTTCCCAATTCTCTGTCATTTGTCCCAAGCATTTTTAGACCATGAACAAGACCGTAAGCATAAAGAGCATCGGAAAGTTCTCTATCTTTTAAATTGTATGCACCAACGACATGTCCTGCTATCTCTTCCCCCTCATCAAATCTATCTTCTTTTGCAGTCGGAGAATCGGCCGAGGCACTAAAAGAATGTATTTCCTGAAGCATACCATCATTAGATAAATTTTTAGCGATACGCATTGATGCCACACCTACTACGTTTGAAATACCAAGCGAAGTTAATATACCATATGTCTTTATTAACCAGAAGTAACTAACCGTTTGTGCCGAGTTTAATCCCAGTATGGCTGATCTTTGAATTTTGTTCCACTGCAGATCATGAGTTAATTCGTGATCCAGATGCGAAACCACTGAAGGTAAAGTTCCCTCCGTTGCCAGCATAAGCCACATTTCTTCAGAGGTTGGGGCTTTTTGGGGAATTACTACCATATCAAGCATTGGGATATACCGGCCGGCAGAACCTTTCTTTTGCATACCCTTTGCATAAAAAGAATCGGGTGAAATAAATTTCACCCACGCGCCATACTTTCCATTCTCTAACCCCGTTAAAAGTGCACTGCTAATACCCACATCCTCAAGTTCCTCAAGATATTTTGTTTCTCTCTGCAGCCGTAAAATTGTTGCGTCAAAACCCGCATCGCGGTCTTTTTGAGGAATTTTCGACATTAATAGTTCTGCTTCCTGGTGTCCCATACCTACAGGTTTCCTTAAAAATTGGAGTTTTTCATCAATCCCCTCCGAATATTTTTTCAGTTCCAGAATTTTGGGATTTTTGGATTGTATAGAGTTAACCATCCCAAAACCTCCTTTTATATCCCGTTCCCAGTAACTTCTTAAGATATCCTGATTCGGATAATAGACCCAGTCAGGACGCGAACGGATATTATGAATTGTATCTTTGGCTTCAACTACTTGATCCATTTAATTTATTTTATTTTATTTATCTGTCAATTGCATGACAATGCAGATTATTTATACATATTCAACACTTTCGTAGCGTTCGTATGATCCTTACTTCACTATGGTACAGTGGTGAAGTGAAAAAGATTGGATATTTACCTGTCGATAACGTTTCTTGTAAGAAATTCTTTAATATTTCTTAACTGTTGATCCATATCTTCTCTATCCGATCTTGAAACATCTTTTGCAAGAAGATAAATTTTCATTGGTTTTTTCTTAATCCACTTTCCGTTCAAATACAAAACCGCAAGCATTGTTGTAACAGCAATCCGCTTGTTGCCGTTTATAAAAGGATGATTTTTAATGAGAAGAAAAAAAAGAACGGATATTTTATCCTCAAAAGATACATATAGATCTTTTTTGTTAAATTTTTGAAGAGGCGTTCTCAAACAGGATTCCAAAACACCCGGATTTCTTGTTATAAAATCCGGTATGGGTTGATCAAATTTCAAATGTTCCTGCGCAAGTCTAAAACAAATATTTTCAAAGTCTTCAAACTTTATCCAAACGACCTTACTCAACCGCAAGTTTTGAGATCGTCCGACGGCAAATATTATTTAACGGATGCCACTGATACCGAAACAATGCTTCGGCTAATCCAGTCGATTCCCTCTCCAAAGGTTGAGCCATTGAAAGAATGGTTGGCAAAAGTCGATGAATTGGGTAATATGAAAATCGATACGGAGAGGGTTGAAAAAAGTTTAAATTGACAAAATATCCATATTGTATTACAATGTAATACAATATGAGAGCAGTAATAAATATATCTTTACCACAACAAATGGTTGAAACCGTTGAAGAAAATGTTCAAAGCGGAAGATTCGCCAGTAAAAGCGAATTTTTCAGACACCTTATCCGCGAATGGCAAGATGATAAACTACTTTGGGAATTAAACCAAAGCAGAAACGAATACGATAGAGGAAAAGCCAAAGTCCTTAAATCTTTAAAGGATTTGCGGTAGTATTTAAGAAGTGTTGATATACTATACCGGCAAATTCCGATCTTCATATAAAAAGCTATCTAATTTAATTAGAACTGAAGCTGAAGTTAAAGAAATAATATTTCGAAAGAATCCTTTTGATCCGATACTTAAAACTCATAAATTAACAGGAAAATTTAAAGGGTTTTGGTCATTTTCGATAGACAGAAAACACAGAATCATTTTTGAGTTCAAAGGCAAAAAGGAAGTTGTTTTTCATATCACCGGAACTCATCAAGTCTACAAAAAATAATAGTTGTGCCGGATGTGTCAAAATCATACACCCTTTTCAATACTGTCCATTAATTCAAATAGTTCAAAAACCAAGATCGGAAAAATACTTTACTACACTAGTGTAGTAAAGTGAATAAAAATATCAAACTGAAGCCGGAATTGGCTCACCACATAGATTTCTGTTTTTAGAAATTGTAAGTGGTAAGATTTTTCTGACGATATACTCCTCTTACTCAGGATTGCATCCTTTCGTAAGAGATTATATATTCAAAAACTCTCACTTGCACTTGCAAACTCGAGTTTGTTGACTATAAACCCCTAAGGGAAAATCTTGGCTCTGAGTTCATTTCATCATCGAAATTTAATTCGATGTTTTCATGAAATCATAGTAAAATTCAGTAATGACAAGTATGAAGGGTTTTCCAAATTTTGAATATTATTTCATAAAGGGTTCAAAAACTCTTGACATTATTCTTCAGGGCGCGGATGTCGGCATCGATAAACCTTTCATCAGAAAAGTAATAAATACCTGTAGAAAAAGCGGTAACTCCGTTTTGGCTTTCAATTTTCTTTACTATGAAAGAGGTGAAGATCACTCGTCCGGAGAAGAGCTTTTGGAAGAGCTGGAAACTCTTAAGAGTTTGATGGTTTATGTTCGTGCCGAAGAGTATCGCCATATTCGATTTGTCGGAAAATCACTTGGTGGAATTGTTGGCAGTTTCTTTCTGAACGATTTACCGGAAAACGATATGCAAAGATATTCAATCGTAATTTTGGGCTATGTTACGGGAAGCGTAAGATTAAATCAATTTAGCGGTAAAATTTCCATAATTCAGGGAGAGAAGGATAAGTTCGGAAGTATTGAAAAGGTAAAAGAAGATCTCATAAATGCGAGGTCGAAAAATATTTCATATTTTGAGGTAAAAGAAGCAGATCATAGTTTCAGAAATCCCGAAACAAAAGAGCCTGTGTTTGTGGATGAAGCCATGCAACTCCTCGCTTCAATCAAATAATATAAGCAAATCCAGATCCAATCTTCTGGTTAAAAGAGAGGCAGAAATGTTTGAAAAATAATATTAATCCTTCAATCCGCAAGTTTTGTATGTAATATTTAATAATGAAACAAATCCCAATGAAGAAATATGTAGTGTATGCATTTATAGACAGCCAGAACCTCAATCTTGGAATTAAAAGTCAGGGCTGGAAATTGGACTGGAAAAAGTTTCGACAGTATTTGAGAAATAAATATTTCGTTACCAAGGCATATCTTTTTATCGGTCATGTGGCGGGAAATGAATCTTTATATTCTTTCCTGCAGGAATCCGGCTATCTTTTGATTTTTAAGCCTACCTTAGAACACAACAGCCAAGGTAAAGTAAAAATAAAAGGCAACGTTGATGCCGAATTGGTTCTCCATTCAATGATTCAGTATAAAAATTACAACAAAGCAATAATTGTATCCGGGGATGGTGATTTTCACTGTTTGATCGAATATTTGGAAAGAAAGGACAAGCTGTTAAAAATATTCGCACCCACGAAACATTTTTCAAGCTTATTGCGAAAGTTTAACAGCAAAAATTACATAATCCGTCTTGACCTTTTAAGAAATTCCCTAGAAGAAAAAAAAGACTGGCATTCGCGGTCGGTCGAAACCTTAGGCTAGTCCAGTCATCGTGATAAGAATCATTATAGATTATTATCGGGTGCCAGTCAAAGGGAAAACAACAAACCTTCAAATTCTTAAAAAGCCACAAGGTGGTGCAGATTTCTGTTTTTAGAAATTGTACGTGGTAAGATTTTTCTGACGATGAACCCCTAAGGGAAAATCTTGGCTCTGAATTCGTTTCATCATCAAAATTTAATTCGATGTTTTCATGAAATCATAGTAGAATACCAGCAAATGGAAAAGTGTCAGTTTTCTGGGGTTTTTAAATGTAGTGATTCAAAGGGGTGTGTTTTAATGGAAAATGAAGGGGTACCTGAAGGTGATTTGGGTAAAATTACGGAAACCTTTGCGGATCTCTCAAGCGAGGAATTGGTTCACTACATTAAAGTGCACAATACCGGTGGAAGATATGCCGAAAAATGCTTATCAAGTCCTATTATTGTAAGAATCCTGAATTCAATGTTGGTGCAAAGGGGCGAGAAGCCGGTTATTTGATTTTTTATCTTTCTTGTTAATCAAAAATCCAGATCCAACATCCTCGCATTAGGTTCAAAGTTGGAGTAAAATACAGACAGAATGAAAAATTATTATCGAATAATGCTTGGCAAGAAAAGTGTGTATGCCAAAGAGGCACACGAAGGAAATTATATTGGTGCCAATTGGCTTGAAGATATGGATTTGACTAATCAATTGCCTGGAAAATGGCGTGAATTTAATAGTAAGTTTATCCCCATATATCAAGAAAAATATCCTGATAAAACCAAAGTTTCCGCTGGTCTTGCTTGCGGAATGTTATGGACAATAACTAAGGGAATTTTGATTGGCGATACCGTTTTGTGTCCAGATGGACAAGGTAATTACTTTGTTGGAGAAATCACTGGCGATTATGAATATCACAAGGGAGCCACTCTTCCACACAGACGTAGAGTTAACTGGTACCCGAAGTTAATTTCCCGCGAAGAAATGAGTGAGCCTTTGAGAAATTCTACCGGAAGTATTGGAACAGTAAGCAATATTTCCAAGTATGCACAAGAAATCGAAGCATTTGTTTCAGGCAGCCGTCCACCATCAATTATTGCCACCGATGAAACAATAGAAGATCCCAGCGTATTTGCTCTTGAAAAACACCTTGAAGATTTTTTGGTTCAGAACTGGCGTCATACAGAACTTGGAAAACATTACGATATTTACGAAGAAGATGGTGAAATAGTTGGACAGCAATACCCAAGTGATTCTGGTCCCATAGATATTCTGGCTATCAGTAAAGATAAGAAGATTATTCTGGTGGTGGAACTTAAGAAAGGAAGGATTGGCGATGTTGTTGTGGGGCAAATCCAGAGGTATATGGGCTATGTAAAAGAGGAATTGGCGGAAAAAAACCAAGAAGTAAAAGGTGTAATTATTGCCTTTGAAGATGATGCAAAAATTCACCGAGCACTATCTGTCGCACCTAACATTGATTTTTACACTTACAAAATTCATTTTGAATTGGAGAAGAAATAGAGTTAACCCCCACCACATACAACATATATTTCTATCAACTCGAAGCCGTAGGTGGTAAAATACAGGCAGAATGAATAATAAACCACTAAATACAAATTTACATAAGGCTAACATAGCAAAAAAAGACGAGTTTTATACACAACTAGTTGATATTGAAAAGGAACTAAAACACTACAAAGAACAGTTTCGCGGTAAAGTTGTATATTGTAATTGTGATGATCCGTACGAAAGCAACTTTTTTAAATATTTTGCTGCAAATTTCAATGCATTGGGGCTGAAAAAACTCATCACGACAACCTTTGACGGCTCGCCTGTCGCAGATCAACAGTTATTGTTTAAAGACATGAAGGGTTTAAAACCAAACGGAAAAGAACCGTTCAAAATTGAGATATATGAAGTCCCAGATAAAAATAATGATGGAGCCATTGACCTGTCTGATATTGAGTGGTTATTAAAGCACGACAGGAATTCCTCAACACCCTTGAAAAAAGACGGACATGGAGATTTCCGTAGTGACGAATGTATTGAACTGCTCAAGGAAGCCGATATAGTCGTTACCAATCCGCCATTTTCTCTCTTTCGTGAATATATCGCACAACTTGTGGAATACAATAAAAAATTTTTGATTATTGGTAACTTTAACGCAATCACTTACAAAGAATTTTTCAAATTAATTAAGAATAATAAATTGTGGTTTGGTTACAACAATGGCCCCAAAACTTATTTAGTACCAGATAGTTATGAACAGGGTAACATTTATATCGGTGAAGATGATAAGAAATATGCCAAAATGGGTAATACTGGTTGGTATACAAATCTTGATATTGCAAAGCGTCACGAATTGCTAACACTTTATAAAAAATATAACCAAGAAGAATATCCCAAATATTCCAATTACGATGCAATTGAGGTATCTAATGTATCAGACATTCCAATAGATTATGATGGTGAGATTGGAGTACCCGTAACTTTCCTAGAAAAGTATAATCCTGAACAATTTGAGATTATCGGGTCAAGTAGCAATTTATCGAGACCAATCAAAACTGCTAATGGTTTGGTTTATCGCTATAAAGACCGTAATGGATATATGCGTCAAGCAGCAAATGAGCGTTTTGCTTTACCTGATGGTGACACTTGGCGGAGAATTTATGACCGAATTGTGATAAGAAAAATATAATATGAAAATCGAACTACATAAACTTTCAGTGCGTGATGTAATTTCTGACTACCAAGACAGTGCTGAAGAAGGTGTGACTTCTTATAAGGGTAAATTGAATATTCGTCCAAAATATCAGCGGGAATTTGTGTACAAACCGGAGCAACGTGATGCTGTGATTGAAACAATTAAAAAAGGTTTTCCACTTAATGTAATGTATTGGATGAAAAGAGAAGACGGTGGATATGAAGTACTCGACGGGCAACAGCGGACTGTCAGCATTGGACAATATGTAAATGGCGATTTCTCTTTGAACGACCGTTTTTTCCATAATTTGACTATAGAAGAACAAAATAAAATTTTGGATTATGAATTATTTATTTATTTTTGCGAGGGCACTGATAAAGAGAGAATAGACTGGTTTACTGTTATCAATACTTACGGAGAAAAAGTTAATGACCAAGAAATCCGTAATGCTGTTTACACTGGACCATGGCTTTCCGATGCTAAATTAAAATTCAGCAAAACTAATTGCGTAGCTTATTTACTGGCAAATGATAGCGGACAATTAGTCAGTGGTTCTCCAATTCGGCAGGAATATCTGGAAACCGCTCTTTCTTGGATCAACAACGGTGAAGTTGCGGATCATATGGCGAAACACCAGCATGACCAAAACGCTGACGAGTTGTGGAATTATTTTCAAAATGTAATTGCTTGGGTGCGCAATACTTTTACAAACTACCGAAAAGAAATGGCAAATGTTAATTGGGGTGAACTCTACAACCAATATAAAGACAGTATACTTGACCCCAATAAACTGGAAGCCGAGATTGCTGAATTGATGCAGGATGAGGATGTGACAAAAAAATCAGGTATTTATCCCTACGTTCTAACGAAACAGGAAAGGTGCCTTTCTATCCGCGAATTTACTGACAAAATGAAACGCGAAGCCTATGAAAGACAAAAAGGTATCTGCGCGAAATGTAAGAAGCATTTTGAAATTGAAGAAATGGAAGCTGACCATATCACTCCTTGGCATGAGGGCGGTAAAACTATTCCAGAAAACTGTCAAATGTTATGTAAGCAAGACAATCGAACTAAATCTGGAAAATGAAGACTGGAAATGTGATTATTAAATGATAATTGTTGCCTTAACTGAAACAGAAAAAATAATGAAGGGGTGGATAGGGTGTTTAATTTATGTTAATAAAGTTATATGTTCAGACATTATTCACATTGTTTTGGAATAAATACTCCTTGGACTGAAATCCTTACAGCTCTGGGTACTATATTAGCTTCAATCATTGCACTCACTTTTGGACTATGGGGAAAAACTTTACGATTACTTTTTTATAAATCCAATATGTGCTTAATAGATCATCTTGAAAATCTTCAAATTTATGACAACGATGTAGTTCAAGGACACACTAGACTCAAGTTTAAAAATAAGGGTATGAGTATTGCACGAAATGTTATGGTTTACATTATGAAAGTAAAAGATAATGGAAAAATTCGTGAGAATTTTTTACCCGTACCTTTAGCATGGACGCACGACGGTAGATACGCTAGAAATTTTTCACCTCAAGAGGTTTGGTTCCTCGATTTGTGTCGAAAGGATAATATTAAAGATAAGGTTAGCCCAAACCTTGTATTAGCAGCTGGACAGGGAGTTATTAATTATCAAAAAATTGAAGAAGGTAAAACCATTCTTCAATTGAGACTTTCACAAAGCTCCAGTCAGGTTAATAATTATTTTATAAATCTACATTGGAAGAAAGAGGATAAATTTGTCACCGTTGACAGCTATAAATTAATAACTTCGAATTCCATAAAATAATTTTCCATATTTTCCGCAAGATATTTCGGCAATTAAAAATCTTTTAGTCTCAACCTTTACCACACTTGTATCACATTGATGTAGTTTTTCATAGTTGAATCAATATATTTGATGTCATATTCTTCACTCGAAAACAATATAACAAAATTAAAGGAGGTGATATTAATATGGCAAAAAGAAACATATATAAATATGATTTCAAACTTGGTAATAAAATTTTGCATAGTGGAATTACAAACGACATGGAACGAAGAGAGAAAGAACATCAGATTGGGTGGCCGTCAGGTCATATCGTTCAGGTTGGTAATCGAACAACTCGTAAAGCTGCAGAAGACTGGGAAGATTCTAAACATAAGACAATTACACCAAAACAAAAGTGAATTGTATAATATCTTGTTTTTTATTAATTATTATCTTATATATAAATTTACAATTTATATTTTATGAATAATCCAATTTTCACAAATAAAATATTAAGAAAAATGGCAGATTATGGATTGTCTGAAAGTGAAGTATTAGATACTTTTAACAAAGGCTCTGTTGAAAAATGGACAAATAGAAAAGGATACAACGCTGTACGGAAATATTACCACTCCACCCGTGGGGTAAAATAGCTTTGCACCCCTCGGATTTTTCAAATCCTTCGGTATACTTGGTTCGGTATACTCACTACAACGCAGAACAATAATTTGACCCCACAATTTTCATTAACATTTACCTATAATAATTCTTCAATAATCTTCAACAATTGTTAATTTATTAGCTTCACATCGTGTACCAGATGTTTTGTTTTGATGCAGTTTCTTACAGTTGACATTGAATGGATTAGTTTAATAGAATGCAGCCACAATTAGCATTCTTATCTTTTGAGTGCTAAGGGAGTGATTAATATGACAAAGAGAAATAAAATCATTAATGAAAAAAGTGCCGTAACCAGGAAATTTGGCAAATAATCGTATATTAAGAGACATGAAAGAACAACAGAAACTGAAAGAAATTGAAAAGGGGGTGAAATAAGATGGATAAAAACGAGAAACCGGTCGGTTTAAATGTAAATATTGATCCCATAAGAACACCTATTCTCTACGCGGATGCTATTAGAGTAAACACGAATGAAAACGGGGTGGTTATGGATGTTGCTCAGACCATTGCAGGAACACCACAAGCTGTAGTGGTTTCAAGGATTGGTTTAAGTAAAGAACATGCAGAAAAGTTGGCGAAAGCGATTATTGAACAGATTAGCAAACAAGGAATATTTGTAACCAGTAAAGCTAAAATAATTAACTAATAATCACATGTTTTTTTCGACTTTTGAGGTGAGCTGAAGTATAATTGCCTTAATGGAAAATATTTTCCTTATTATTTTCCTGCTCTCCCCTTTCCTACTTCTTGCTGGACTAATCAAACCAAGTTTAATTTCAAAAATAATCAAAAGAAATGTAACACGAAAAGCAATTGTTCTGGGAGGAATATTAACGATAATCGGATCGCTTGTCGGAATTGGAATTACTGCCGACCCACCAAAAGAAAACAAAGAAGTTTTTTTATCATCCGTTTATAACGAAACAGTAAAAACTGAAACCGAGGTGTCTTCTCTTAGTATCGATACAAATAATGTTATTAACGCCAAAGTGTCGAGGGTTATCGACGGCGACACTATCGAAGTTTCGATCGATTCGAAAACCGAAAAGGTGAGAATAATTGGAATAGATTCTCCCGAGACCGTTGATCCAAGAAACTCGGTTGAATGTTTCGGGATTCTGTCTTCAAATAAAGCAAGGGAAGCTCTGAAGATCGGTGGCGATATTTATTTGGAATCCGACCCTTCTCAAGATAATAAAGATAAATATTCGCGACTCCTCCGTTACGTTTGGATAAATGAAAAAACGGATTTCGGAAGATATATGATAGAAGAAGGTTATGCTTACGAATACACATATGAGAAACCTTATAAATATCAATCCATTTACAAACAAAGCCAAAAAGATGCAGAGGTGGGAAAAAAGGGGTTATGGGCTGATGGCGTGTGTGTTATAACTCCAACAGCAAAACCGACTGCCTATCCTACAAATACCAAAGTTTTGTACGTTGCACCGACAAGTACGCCATATGTTGCTCCAATTATCCCATTATCAAACATATCTCCCAGCAGTGACAGTTTGTGGACTTGTGACTGTTCCCTAACTTGTCCAAATATAAGTTCGTGTGACGAGGCATATTTTCAATTAAATACGTGTGGTTGTTCAATAAGGGATAGAGACAAAGACGGAGTTCCTTGTGAAGATATCTGTCCAGGAGGATAATTGGATAAAATTATGACAGAAAGTATATTAACTGAAGAAGATAAAAAAAGAATTGAGGAAGAAGAGAGTTATCGAGTAAAAGTAAGAAAAGAATTAAGTAGTGAGCCTAAAAAGATTGAAGGGGGAAAAGTTCCATGGTGGAAACCCAAAGGAACTGGTGCAAAATTGTTTATATTCTTCATACTTATGGGGATTTTGATAAGTTTGATCGAAAGTTCCAAATACAGTATTGATAATAATAGTGACGTGGCCAATAACACTTCGGAAAGTCCGGAGGTTAAACAAATTTGGATCCAAAATACTGCCAAAACATACTGCGATGTGCATAAAAAGGAGAATTTAAAAGTTATAAATATTGAATATTTTAACAACCATGAAGAGTCTGAATATATAGATGGTTCTAAATTAAATTTAAATGCTTGTGAAAAAATAGTCACATTTATGAATGAAAGATATGATAAAAATGATATTGAAAATATGGCCAAAGGTTTGGGATGGATAGGCATGTCTCCTTTTCAACTGATATGGACGATTGGTTCTCCATGGGATGAGAACAAAACAATTATGAGCAATTATGTCCATGTGCAATGGGTGTATGGCAACCCGATATACGGAGCCAATTATTACTATTTTGATGGAACAAGTGCGGAAGATGTGAATACTTGGAAGCTTACTTCGATGCAAAATTGAGCAGAATGATGAGTTATACACCGCCACGGGTTAACCAAGAGTTACCATCCGCGGGGGAGTCGCCACATTTGACGGGGTGAAGTATTTTTATCCCCCTCAATCCCCAAAAGTTATATAATTATTTTGTGAAGGTTGATATTGACTATCTTAATAAAAATATAATTGTTGGTTTCGTTATTTTGATTGCAATTATTTTCCTTCTCTTCAACTCTTCCCAATTGCATCTGGACAACTCATTAAAAATACTTCTCACGTTTTCATTATTTATATTTGCAGGGTTATTGTTGAGACGAAGCAACAAGTTTGTTTCCGGTCAGATAGGTGAAAAAGATGTAGAAATTGAATTGAAGAAGCTGGGAGAAAAATATGTTTGCATTAATGGTTTGGAAACCGGACACGGGAACATTGATAAAATCGTTTTGGGACCGACCGGTATTTGGACATTGGAAGTTAAAAGTCACAAGGGAAGTGTCACTTTCGAAAATGATTCTTTAATAATAAACGGTAAAATTCCCGAAAAGGACTTTTTGAAACAGTCATACGCGGAAGCAAAATATCTGGAGGATTTAATCAAATCAAAATTGAATTTGGAAATTAAAGTCCAGCCGGTTTTGGTTTTTTCGGATAAATTTGCCAAAGTTCGATTGGGAATGAGAACCTGTCGTGGTGTATATGTTGTTGGAATAAACTGGCTTAACAAACTCCTAACCGAAACACATGTTCAAAGTTTGGATGAAGATGTTATTTTGAAAATCAAAGATGATTTAAAGTTTAAAGGGACGGTTCTGATTTAGATATGGTTTTGGTAAAAATTGTTAAATAACAAAAACAGTATTCCACCCGCGGAGAACTGTGAAGCTCCAATAACTGTCAGAAAAATATTCTAAAGCTTGAATAAGGATTGCTCCACATTTTGCTTTACTTCTAATCATTTATAAAGGATTTTCAAAATATACAAAAAGAATCTTTTGATTTCAGCGAAGGCAGACATATTAACGCGCAATTACTATAACATGCGCCTCGGGGACACCCCAAAGGACCATTAACTTCGCAAGAAGCATACTCTTTTTTACACTGCAATTGACAGTATCCTTTCTTTATTGCCAGAAGTATTACAAACAAGACAAATACAGATATAAAAATTAATAATGTTTTCAACAATTTCACTGATTTTATAATAACTATGAAAATGGATAATTTCAAATGCAAGGGGATGATTCTGTTTTAGATATGGTTTTGAGAAAATTTATAGATTTTAAACACCATTTACATTGTTTGCTTTTTTTATCCTCAAATATTTTCGACTTTCGGGAGATACTGAAGTATAATGGCCATAGTTTATGAAAAATATTGAGACTCCGGATAAAAAACAGGACAATTTTGATGAATTAGATCAATATGATTTTTCCGATGGCGGATATTTGGAAAAGGTCGCTAAAAAGTATTTTCCTTTAATCGGCGAGTTTTTAATTAGTTTTAGTATTTTAGAACAAGAATTAAATTTAATAATTGCTGATTTCGTAAGCGACAGAGCGCACGAAACGGGCTATGTAGTTATTGAAAAACTTACAACTAACAATAAAATAGATTTATTTTACAAAATGTATGTTCGCCTTGAATCGCTCAACGACAAGAAAAACAAAGCTGTTTTAGATGAAATTAGAAATCAGCTTGATAAAATAAATATATTTAGAAACAATATTGTACATGCAAATTGGCAATCGTTCACTAAGGATGGCTATGTACGAACAAAAATTGTTGTAGATACTGATGAGGGATTTGTAAAGTTTAAAAAAGTTTTAATGAACTCAAAGATTATAAAACAAAAGATTAAAGAAATTGACAGATTGTCTGAAAAAATAGACGAATACAAGGAAAAAGCATTTCAATTTTAGAAAATTACACACCCGTCGGATGATTTGAATATTATTCCAGTGCCGTAGTTTATACTACGGCACTAAAATATTTTGATCCCCCTCAATCCCCAAAAGTAATATAATTATTTTGTGAAGATTAAAGTTGACCATCTGAATAGAGAGATTATTGTTGGTTTTGTTCTACTTGGTGTTAATTTAATATGGATATTTTAATTGGAACCAAAAATTTATATAAAGCAACAGAAATGGTTTCTTTAATAAATGCCAACTTGAAAATAAACATTCATTATTTAAAAGACAAAAACATAAAAATTAAAATTGAGGAAGATCAACCCTCACTTATAAAAAATGCCGAAAAAAAAGCGGTTGAAATATCAAAATTAACTGATTATTACGTGCTTACGTCCGATGGTGGTGTTGATATCCCAGGGTTAGGAAAAAGATGGGACATTTTGAAAAACCAAAGAATTGTTGGTGAAAACAATACGGATATAGTTAAAGCAGATAATTTACTTAGACTTATGAAAGATTTAAATGGCACAAAGAGGAAAGTTGAATATTATCTCGCTTTGGCATTAGCCAAAAATGGAAAATTAATTTGGTCTGCACAAGACATTTACGATAAAGGTTATATTGTCGAAAACCTTCCGGATAGAAATATCCCAACATATTTGTGGATGAGCCATCTTTGGTATTATCCAAAATACAAGAGGGTGTTTAATAAATTAACTAAGCAAGAGAAAGAGGAAGTAAGAAAACAAGGAATCGGTTTAAAAAGGCGTTTGCTAAAGATCATTAAAAGTTTGCAATTACACACCCGTCGGGTGATTTGAGTAGATACCCCTTCCCTTTTCGACTTAATATTCTGTTGTATATGCGTAAAGAAAAAGTTGCTAAACTGAAAATGTGAATATATTCCAAACAAAATCGTCAAAACTCCATGGCACTAATTACAAAGAAATTGTAAAACACGCCAAGGCAGAATTTGCAATTGTTGAACACAAATCAAAAAGAAAACCCTACATCAGATCTGCATATTTTAATAAACAAAAAGTATTCTTTGATTTCTTTTGGATGCACCTTTTCCAAAAAAGAGAACCGGAAAGAGTAAGACGTCTGAAATATTTCGCGGCTTCGTTAGAACTAATCGGTAAATCAAGAAACCACCCTGAATCAATGCAAAATCCGAACAAGGCAAGTGAAATACTGCACCGTTTTGCGGGATACACTAAGGAGAAAGAACTGTTTTATGTTCAAATCAAAGAACACAAACGCACTAAAAGGTTACAATTGATGTCGGTTTTCCCCGCAAAATAACCCCTAAACGCAAAAACCCACCGCCATATGGAAGTTCGAAGACTTCGGGCCGTGGATTTCTGTAAGTTTTACTATACCACAAAATACAATTTTTTCAATAACAATTGTTGAGGGAACGGCCTTAAGGGGACGGTTCTGATTTAGATACGGTTTTTACAAAAATTTCAAGAGATCGCTTCCCCTTCGATATGCCCAGGATTTAGGAATCTTGATTTATGATTTATGAATTATGAATAAATTTCAAAATTCAAATGACAAATTAAGAAAGGGGTTATGAATATTACTAAAACTAAAGAATGTATGGCAATATATATGGTAATATGGTAATATATTTATGCGTACATCTTTTGAGTGGGATAAAAACAAAAACGATAGTAATTTTAAAAAACATAAGGTCAATTTTGAAACTGCCCAATATGCATTTCTTGACAAAAAACGTGTAGTTGCCAAAGACCTTGCACACAGCCAATCGGAAGAAAGATACTATTGTTTCGGTAAAGTGAAAGGGGGTGTACTAACCGTCCGTTTCACTTACAGAAATAAGCGCATACGTATAATCGGTGCGGGATTCTGGAAGAAAGGTAAAAATATATATGATAAAAAAAATTAAATATTCGAATGAGCCGGTTGAAGCCAAAGTTGTCAGCGATTTTTTACCGAGTCCTGAAGAGTTGATATTAAAAGAAAAGAAGCAAAAAGTGACCCTAACTCTCAGCGAAAAAAGTCTCAAATTTTTTAAAGCAAATGCAAAAAAACATGGTGCTTCGTATCAGGCAATGATCAGAAGATTGGTCGACTATTACGTGGCAAACCAAATATAATTCATTGCCTTCGTACCCACACCCGGTGTGTAATGGGCTGATAAATCGGGACGTTTAATCTTCCCCTTTCGACTTTTAGAGATAATTGAATCTCTGAAATCATGAATTATGAAGTATGAATTATGCGTTGGTGAACGTTATTGTAATATCATACTTTTTTTTCTAATATTAGAGATAGTATGGAAGACGTTGAAAAAAAGGATACCTTGCCAAATCCGCATTTGCAATTACTGCAGGAAAAGGAACAATTCAGACCTCTTTTAGAGCAGGCAATACACAACGATCCCAATTTCCAAACTATAAACGGGTTGGGATTATTTGCACATAACTTACAAAATGAATTGTATTCCACCAATAGTATTTCAAAGGGAGATCTTGGCAGGAAAATCTCAAATTCCGGAATTGAGTTGGCTGCCAGAGTACCTGCCACGTTAATTGACAGAACCGATGTCGATCTGGGTTATGAAACACAAAACATTGCGGCTTGGTTAAGGAAAAAAGGATTAGATGCAAAACTAAAAGGCAGGCAACGCGTTCGCTTTTCGGGAGGCAATGAAACCAAAGCCAATAATGCGACAGAAACTTGGTTCAGTCAGGAAGACTTTACACCGGGGGGTTTAGTACTGGCATATGAATATTTAGCTCAAAAAATGACCGAGCACAGTGCTTTATCCGAACAACCCGAGGATAAAAAAGTATTAAAGTTAGCATCCGTTATGGCAAGTATTGTTTCCGAGGAAATAAGAAGTGTCGTATTGGAAGGGAAAGCTCTTGATGCAAATACCACGAAAGCAATACTGAAAAATCCCCTCGCGGATGCGGGTATAGAAATTGTCGATAAAGTATAATCACCCACCCGCAGGGTGAAATAATTGCTCAAATTCGACCCCAGAGTGCTTCATGCTGGTGTTTTCGAGTGATATTATTAATTGATGACTTGGAATGTAATTGTTTTTGAGTCGGAAAGAGGCGAAAAATTAGTCGAGGAATTTATTAAGTCGTTATCTCCATCCACAAAAGCAAAAGTCATACACGGTATAGATCTTTTAGAAAAACACGGACCTTATGTTGGAATGCCACATACAAGGAAAGTCTCAAACCTGTTATATGAATTAAGGGTTAGAGGCAAGGAAGTCTCCTTCACGGATTTAAAAAGAAGAAGCAAAAAACTCCATTAAAAGAAATAACAACGTCATCAAAACGACTTAATTCTATTATTGAAAGAGTATAACATTTATGTTATACTAACATCATTATGAAAAACTGGAAAACATTAAAAAAAGAATTGCTCAAAGAAAACAATGTAAAAAGAGAATATGAAACCTTGAAACCGAGATATCAACTAATCACAGAACTTATAGAGGCTAGGAGAAAAAAAGGGATAACTCAAACCGAGCTAGCAAAAAGAATTGGTACAAAACAAACTGCTATTGCACGGATCGAGTCAGGACGGGCTAATCCAACTTTGCTTTTTTTGGAAAAATTGGCCAGTGCATTGGATACAAAACTAACAATACATTTTGGATACTGAATCACAAGATGTAAAACCGGCGGTTAACCCGCAAGAATCCAAAGCATCTCCCAGGAAAATTGATATCGGCGACATTTATCCAATCGGAGCCGGTCAGATTGGAAAGACAGGTGCGCAAATGATCAATCCATACTTTGATGAAACTTCAACTATGGTAGCGGGGATATTGGCAGTTACGGGAATTGGAGGGTACTTTGCCAATAAAAATAAGGGTTTACCTGAATCGGATATTCCCGATTTGTTAAATAAAAATATAACCAGAAGACAATTTTTAAAAGGATTTGCACTGGGATTGGCAGGTATATCTTTGAGTTCCATGATCCCCGATGTAAAAAATAAAACAGCCGAACAACTGCATAAATTGGATATGCGTTTGTATAGTCTTTTTACCAATCACGAACTTCTGAACAGATATTGGTTGCGGGAAAAGGTAGGTGAAGCAAGATTTACGGCAAGAAAAGAAAACGGGACACCTTTAACAATTACAAAGATCAAATCGGAGGAACATCTCGATCCTGCAAAAGGAAATGTGGGAAAAATCCACACCTATGAATACAGCTCGCTTGATGTCGAGGATCAGCCAATTCTGACGGAGGCGACAGGTGCGTATTTGGATAAAATCGGAAAAATCAACAAAAAGTTGGTTGTATACGAATTAACACGGGGATTTTTGAGTCCTGTTAAACACCCAAATGACGAAGTAATTTCATCAAGGACAGATGTCATACACAAAATTTACGATACGCCAATGACAGTGCAGTTTAATGCCACAGCACCTCAAGCACTGGGAACGTGTGCTTCCATTGAGATTACAAATTCTGACGAAATTAGGGGTAAACCTTTTATTGCACCCATTATATACGGATCCTCGAGTTTATTTATTCCGGGTAATTTGGATCGGAATTCCCCTATTTGGGATCATGCAGCGGACAGACTGGTAATGAAAAACGAATACTTTGAAGAATTGAATTTCCGAAAGGAAGATCCTTCACATAGTGGGGTAGGTTTTACAAAACAGGGAAAGGTCAGAATCATAGAACAAGATGAGTTGGTCCGAACCGTAGCAGATAAAAAATTGAATGACGATCTTGAATCGATTGCGTTGAACCAGTTTTGTTTCGACCCGAGGGAAGGAAAAGGTGTCCCTCCTGAATTTAAGTGGACGGCAAATATTCACAGAGATATAAATATGCTTTTGATTACTGAAGATGATAAACAAATGATCGTTTCCGGTTCTCTGGACTACTTTGTAAAAAACGACGAATATTTATCTTTAATCAGAAATTTAGAGTCCGACTTGGGAGTAAAATTCAAATTGGCCGCATGTTTGGATGTGGGTTTGGCTGTTGGATTTACACTACGAAAAGATGACAAACATCTGATCAAACCGGTTGAACCTGATTTCCACGACAAAGACGGAAATCTTGATATGGGATCAGTGCACACTTCAAGTATTTTTCTCATCCAAAAGGGTGTTTGAACTTAATGGTGTGGGAAAAACGGAAAATGAATTATCAGGGGAGAGATTTCTGATTAATCCAGAGGATGTATTCAATAATTAAACTTACAAAATTTTCGGAAAAGATGGTGGGTGTGGCGTTTAAGAAAAATATAACTCCGGTTTATTTTGAAACCCGATGGGGATTACATACCTTTTTTGTCAGGAAACCGATCGATGTGGTGATCTGTGATGATAATTTTATCGTCAGAAAAATAATGCGTAATCTAAAACCTTGGAAGGTGTTGTTTTGGGATCCAAGGTATAAAAAAGTTCTGGAATTGCCGTTAAATTATAAAAAATATTCAAAAGTTAAAATCGGAGACAGAATACAATTTTAGATCTTTCAACTTCCCTTCAAAACTACAGCACAATTGCTTCAAAATCTTCAAATATCTCTATTACAAAAATACTTTTTCGTATCAAATTCTAGCAAGTCCTATAATGTTGAATTGGACGCAACTTAGTAATATAATACCGAGATGATCGAAAATAAAGATGTCTTTGTACCTTTTGAGTATGCCCAAACCCGGCGTTTAAGAAATGCCGTCACGCTTCCTGAATATGTTAATACAGAAAACATACTGGTTAACCTGACAGGAATACATCGGTTATGCAATATTGGTGGAATAAGACACCTTCGGATCCAATCAATCAATGGCGATGTCACCAAGGAAATTCCAACAATTGTTGGTTTCAACCAAAACGGCGAGGCGTTTGCAGGGAAGGTAAATGCAAAAGAAAGCGTGCCGGAGTATGAATCGACTTCAAAAACGTCCGGTGAAGTTCATTACCACGCAACCAGTTGGACAAATACTACAATTACTTTAAATACTGCAGAAATCTCTAAAAGAATAGCCGACAATGAAAACTGGGAAAAAGGAACAAGAGATACGAAAGCATGGTCATTTCACTTAAATAAAGATATAAAAAAAGGAATAACAAATGAAGGAATCAGGCATTTAACAATTGGGCTCAACACATCAAACTGGGTTAATACAGCATTTCAGTACGGTATGATGGCAGTTTTTGAAACAATGAGTGGGCCAACGGTTGAAGGTGCTGCATTTAGAGTTGTGTTTATTTCAGCATTGTTGAATACTTTAAATTTCGTTATGGCCCACGAAAAAAAAGATTTTCGATTTTCTTTGTTCTACGGTCCGCAGCCGGATCGCGCTATGTGGCTTTATTTAAACTCGATACCTCTAACTTTAGTTAAATCAGAAGACAACTTACAAAAAGGGATCGTCTAATAAAATTAAGTTTTTATTACTCAACCACTTCCCCTTCCTCTACCCGTTCGGCAGACTCAGAGCTTTTAGCCTTCCCGTCTTTTCCCTTTGAAGATTTCTTTTCCTGTCCGTTATCTGTTTCTTCCTTTTTTTCTTCCCCCTCTTTCGATTCTTCGTTTTGACTTTTAACATTTGAGTTTTGAGTTTGATTACCATACATACTTTGTCCAATTTGACTTAAAGTATCCGAAAGTTCCTTGCTTGCCGAATCGATATCTTCTTTACTTGCATCTTCTTTTGCCAGAACATCTTTCACCGCTTTTATCTTTTCTTCAACCTTTGTCTTAACATCTGCAGGCGCTTTATCACCGGCATCTTTCAAGGCTTTTTCCGCAGCAGCTACCATCGAATCGGCTTGGTTCTTGGCAGTTATCTTCTCTGCTTTCTTCTGATCTTCTGCTTTGTGATGCTCGGCTTCTTCCTGCATTCTCTTGACCTCGTCATCGGAAAGACCGACCGCTCCGGAAATCGTAATATGCTGGGTTTTCTCCGTTGCCTTATCCTTCGCCGTAACTTTCAAAATTCCGGATGCATCCATATCGAAAGTGACTTCTATTTGAGGAACACCTCTTGGTGAAGGAGGTATTCCGTCCAGAATAAATCTTCCCAGAGACTTATTGTCCGCACTCATCGGCCGTTCTCCCTGAGTAACGTGCACCTCAACCTGTGTTTGATTGTCGGCTGCGGTTGAAAAAACCTCCGTCTTGCTTGCGGGAATGGTCGTATTTCTGGCGATCATGGGTGTTGCTACTCCACCCAAAGTCTCAATTCCCAAAGTCAAAGGGGTAACGTCCAAAAGAAGAATGTCCTTTACTTCCCCACCCAGAACACCTGCCTGAATAGCTGCTCCAACCGCTACAACTTCATCGGGGTTGACCGATTGATTGGGAGACTTCCCAAAAAACTCCTTTACAACTTCAACGACTTTCGGCATTCTGGTCATTCCTCCAACCATAATTACTTCATCAATATCGTGCGGATCCAGTTTTGCATCCTTCAAACACGATTCAACCGGTTTTATGGTTTTTTGTATAAGTTCATCAACCAAACCTTCAAGCTTTGCCCGCGTTAGTTTCATCGTCAGATGAAGAGGAACCCCATCTTTTTGAGTGATATATGGCTGATTAATTTCAACTTCCGGAGCTGCGGAAAGTTCGATCTTTGCTTTTTCGGCGGCATCGCGAACCCTCTGAAGAGCTTGCTTATCAGCCGTCAGATCGACGGTGTTATCTTTTTTGAATTCCGAAACGATATATTCAACGATCAATTCGTCAAAATCATCCCCACCGAGATGGGTGTCTCCATTTGTTGCTTTAACTTCAAAAACGCCTTCACCAAGCTCCAGAATCGAAATATCAAACGTTCCTCCTCCCAGATCGTAAACTGCGACCTTCTCCGCTTTCTTCTTATCGAGTCCGTATGCAAGCGCCGCAGCAGTCGGTTCATTGATTATTCTTTCTACCTTAAATCCTGCAATTTCACCTGCTTGCTTGGTTGCCTGCCTTTGAGCATCGTCAAAATACGCAGGAACAGTAATGACCGCCTGTGTTACTTCTTCGCCAAGATACTTTTCAGCGTCCTTTTTCAGCTTCATTAGTATCCTTGCGGAAATTTCCTGAGGGGTATATTTTTTCCCTTCAACTTCAACATCGGCACCGCCGTCTTTTCCTGAAACAATTTCGTAGGGAACCATCTTCTTGGTCCTCTCGACTTCTTTATCGTCGTGCCTTCTTCCCATCAACCTCTTGATGGAGTAAATCGTATTTTTGGGATTTGTGACTACCTGTCTTTTGGCAACGTCGCCAACCAGATTTTTCACCGGTTCAACTACCGAGGGTGTAATGTTTCGCCCAGTATCAGCCGCCGGTATGACTTTCGGCCTTCCGCCTTCCATCACCGCTACACATGAATTTGTTGTTCCTAGATCAATTCCAACTATTTTTCCCATATTATTTTATTTTGTAAACTTTTACTTTTGCGTGCCTTATTACCAGTCTATCATTCGGCACATCACTCTTTTCTTCATCCTTAAACTTCCATCCGGTTAAAATTATCTCAGCAATTTTTCCGTTCTTATTTTGATCCTCCGTCCCAACCGTTTCAACCGCCTCCTGAAAATTATGATCAAAATCGCTTTCCGGCGGCGGATCTATTTCCTCAAGACCCTCTTCCGCAAATACTTTTCTAAACTCTCCGATCGCTATTGCCAAACCGGCATCGTTCAAATGTTTCTGCGCCGATTCAAAATTATCTAACACCGATAGCAGTGTGGTCAAGACCCTTTGACTTGAGAACCTGATCCACAAACTCTTTTCTTCCTCGGTTCTTTTCCGTAAATTGTCATAATCGGCAAGAGCCCTTGCTAATTGATTTTTTAAAAGTACGATTTCTGTATTTTCCGGTTCATTATTTCCCTGTTTACCCTGAGCATTGCCAAAGGGTTTCTTCTTTTCTTTATTAATTTTCATATCAACGTGTTGCCTCTTGAATAAGTGAACCAAAGTACTTTAAAACAGGCACAACACGAGGATAACTCAAACGCGTCGGTCCGACAACCCCCAAAGCTCCCTTTCTTCCGTATACATTGAAATGTGTTGTAACAATGCTTACGGGAGAAAGATTGGGCCATGAAAGCTCTTCTCCAAACATTATATCCAAGATCGAACCCGGATCCGGTCGATGAAACATCAGGTCGTTGATCCTTTCCACCTCATCTATCATCGAAAAAAGACTTTCGCAGAGCATCATGTCTGCAAATTCGGGATTTTGAAAAACATTGGCATATCCCGCGTGCCAGATCTTGTCGTATGAATCGACTGCTGCAACCGCCAAACTTCCTGTCTGGCGTGCAAGCGCGTGAGTTGCCTCATCCATTATTCTGTCAATGTCGCCCTTTCCCCGCGTGACATCTTCTTTGGCCTTAACTTCGTCTGCCAAACTCATCTGCTTTTCCTCCATCAACTGATCGACGTAAAGCTTCATCGCCTTTGGTGTCGGAACGCGGCCGGAAGATGTGTGAATTTGTTTTAAAAATCCGGTTTTAATGAGCACAGACATCTCATTTCTTATCGTAGCCGGTGAAATTCCGAGATTATATTTTTTATCCAATGCCTCGGAACCGACAGGCTCGGCGGTATTAATATACTCGTCGATCAAAAGCTTTAAGATCTGAATCTGTCTTGCAGAAAGTGCATCTGCCATATGATTAGCACTATCCTACCACGAGTGCTAAAGGGGTGTCAAGTACTTAATTAGACCTAAAAATATCACGCAAACCACGTACTCACGCTCTTTCGACGCAAACACGCAGTATTTGGGAGAAAGTAAGTGCAGTCGCGTGGTCAAGTAAAAAAAGTATGTTTTTATAAAAGTAAATATACCCCGATAACCGAGACAAATGCACCGATCAATTTATTTTTGATATTATTTCTTTCTTTCAAAAATATTGCCGCTAAAATTACGGTAACAATAATACTTGTTGCCCTCAAGGGGCCGATTACAGCGGCGTTTTGTCCGACCTGATATGCCCGATAAAGTGAAAGCATTCCCAAGGTATCGAACAGGCAAAGCAAAGTAATTTTGACTGCCAGTCATAACTTCGTAAAATATAGAATCCATTGATATCCCCCATCCCGAATAAAAATGCCGATATTAAAACAAAGATCACCCCTTCGTTCAGTAAAATTTTTCTGTTTTCGAGGCGGGTTATTACTACCCCCGCAACAATTATAATTGCCCCCGCGACCACCTTGATGGTAACCGCTTCATTTAAGAAAAGATGCGCACCAATTACATTCCACAATCTGCCTGTTACCGAAAATATTACTACCTCGGAAGCGCCTATGTGCTGAAATGCCTTATATTTAAGGATGTATGCGGGAGTAAGGATCGCTGCAAGAAGCAGAAAATTCCAAACCAAAGAAGGTGGTATATGTAGGTTCAAATTGCCTCTAAGTATGGCAATGGTGATCGCGAGGATCCCGCCGATCCCGAGAAAGATTATTGTTTGCGCAAGCGGGCTTGAATCGTCGTCTTTCAATAAACTTCTATGAAATAAACCGTTACAGGAAAGAAGAAGTATGCTGATTATAAGATATGCTTGCCAAGACATACTCCATTATATGAACAAATATGCCCATATTCCACAATACCGACTTTCCATTCAGGTATCCCCAAATCAAATTTCACTTAAATTAAATCCAAATGTCGTTCCAATATATGTGGGTATAAAAATTATTATTTTTTATAAGGATTTAACTAACCAGTCAATATGTTGCTATCAACCTTTCTTGGTGGAGGAGTATCGAAGAAACTCCATTCAAGATCTATTCCCCTTCTTTCCGCTTCTATTTCAAATCCCCGATCTATATAATCCTTGTCTAACCCTTTTTCAATACCCTCTTCCGTTAAACGTTTCAAATCGTCCCAACCCAGCATTTGTACAGGACTCTCGTTTATGCATACTACTCCATTTCTCGAATGATATTCCTCAGGATTCTCCGCCTTTGGGAAAGTTAAGGTTAAAATATGTCTTCCCCAGTTAAAAGAAGAATAATTGCGAATCAATTCTTTGGCTTTTGCAGGTTTCAGTGATTGAGCCAGAAGAGATATTTTTTCAGGTAGTGTCATTGACCATCTGTCGTTTTTACGCCTGCATGCATCGGTCATTTGTATTTCAAAACGTAAGGCATTTACAAAATACCCCGCGGGATTGAGCTTGTTCTCCTTAATTCTTTCCATATTCTGAAGCAGATATTTTATAATAAAAATTCAAATATTAAAAACTCTTTCTTTTAGTTATCAAATACTTGATTAGCCTGCTAATTAATTTGTCGTCTCCGTTGGGGTTGGAGCAAGAGTTTCGGTTTCTTTTTGCGGGATCGGTGTGATATCCCTTTTGACCAATGTCCTTTTTAGAATATTAAGAAATATTCCCAACTCATCGGATCTTAATATTGCTGAGGTTATTATATACACGACAACTCCGATCAAGGAGACCACTCCTGTCAAAATCAACAAATTAACTGTGTATCTTGTGTCAAGTACAAATTTTTCAAACGGCAGATTTTTTGTTGACTCAAGCTGGGTCAGAAAAGAAAGTCTTTTCACCCAAACACTCCGGTCAAAGATCTTCAATATAAAAAACATTACCAGTCCCGACGTCGCCGAGGCGGTGAGTGATTTAAAAAATGGTTTGAGAAGAATTTTATAACTCATCTTTAGATATTTTTTATTCAGAAGAAAAAAGAGAGTGGTCGATTGAAATATGCACCCTATTGTATACGCCATCGCCAATCCCCATACATCAAATTTAAAGACATTGATAAAAATAAAGTCTAAAATAACGATCGCGGTTATAGAAATTATTGAGATCAAAACAGGTGTTTTAGTGTTATTCTGAGCATAGAAAGCCCGCGACAGGAGCGATGTGGCCGCCTGAAAGACAACTCCAACAGCAAAGGCCGAAAGAACATATCCGGTTTGTACGGTTGCCTTCCAGCTGAAGATCTCCGTTCCGTAAACAAGACGGATCACGGGAACACGGAAAACTATTAAAAATACCGAGACAGGAAGGGCTAAAAATATTAGTTGGTTTAGGGACGACAAAAGTGTCTTTCTGAATTTTTCGATATCATCAGCATCTCTTGCCAGTGTCGGGAGGGCGGCTTTTGCAATTGATGTTCCGAAAAGTCCAACAGGAAGAAGCTGAAGCGTATTTCCAAAAGTAAAATATGCATATGAAGCCTTACTTAAAAGTGAGGAAAAGAAAAGTTCTACTATTTTTGAAATCTGCAGAAATCCGACCTCCAAAAGTCTCGGAAGGGCAAGTTTACCGATTGTTTTAACTTCGTCGTCGATTTTGATCCTGAATCTAAATCTGAAGCCCAACTTTACCGCAACAGGGAGCTGAACCAGAAAATGAGAAAGTGCCCCAACTACAACACCGATCGTCGGACCCATCAGATGATGATCTTTTGAAAAAAGGATCGTTCCGAGGATAATTCCGAGATTATAAAAAAGAGGCGCCAAGGACGGAACTAAAAAATGCCGGAGTGATTCCAGTACCCCTGTCAAAACATAACTGACAACAAAAAGTCCCTGCGCGGCAAAAAGTATACGGGCAATTCCGACTATCTTCTCCCGCTCCATCGGTGTGTAACCCGGAGAAAGAATGCTATATATCGGGTCTGCAAAAATACTCATCAGGATCGCAAAAAACGCAAATAACAAAAGCCCGATGTTTAAAACCGATGCGGCTATTTCCCAAGCGTGACCATTCCCCTTTTTTATCGATTTGGAGAAGACTGGAATAAAAGCTGAGGCAAAAGTCCCAAAAACCAGCACTTCGAAAATAAGGTCGGGGAGACGAAATGCGGCAAAGAAAAGGGAAAGATCATCGGGTGTAAAAAAATGCGCCAAAGTTCTTTGCCTGACCAAACCCAAAATCCTTGAGGCAATTATCATGACCATAATGATCGTAGCAGCGGACAAAACTGAACCCTGAGGTTCCAAGACTATCTTTTTTCCTCTTTCAAAAATTTTCTTTAGCATTGTCTGATTATTGCCTAATTATTCAGTATAGATTATACTCACGAGTTAGTGATTAGTGAACAGTAATTAGTGACTAGTGACAGGAATCTACAAATTGTGATCTCTGACACCAATCACCTGCCACCGATCACCACAAACTAAGGTATGCCTGTAACAAAAACCGCAAAAAGAGCCCTTCGGGGTTCAAAAAGAAAAGCCGTAAACAACAAACTGATGTCAGCCCGCCTTGAAATTGCTATTCGTATGGCAAAGAAAAGTAAAAAGGAAAAGGATGTTGTTTCCGCGATATCTTTGACCGACCGCTCCGCAAAAATCCATGTTATCCATAAAAATAAAGCTGCAAGGATCAAGAGCGCACTTTCGAAACTGCTTCCCAAATCTGCGTCGAAAACGGTGACCAAAAAAACCTCCAAAAAGGCAAAGGTTGCCAAATCTTCGAAAAAATAACCTTCTCCACTCTTCTTCTTTATGATATATTGAGTTTGCAGTATTTTTTATGGCCAAGCCGACCTAATTTCGCTTTTTGATTTATTTGTATTTACTATCATGCCCGTCAAAAAGAATGCCAAGATCCGTCAGATAAACCTTGTTCCCAAGGAGGGTCTATCATCATCAACGTCGGGGCGCATTCTTCTGTGGATACTGTCTACTTTCCGCATGATCCTGATATTGACCGAGCTTGTGGTTATCGGAGCTTTTATCTCCCGTTTTTGGCTCGATGCCAAAAATACCGATCTTTCGGAGGAGATGAGAGACGCAAAAAATGTGATACAGTCCTTATCTGAATTTGAAGGAGACTTTAAGGACATACAAAACAGACTGGTTATTTTTGATACTTATAAAGAGAATAAGGGAAAAATTTATACAGGAATAAAAACGTTGGCTTCCTTTAAGCCTCTCGGGGTCAATTTTAAATCGCTGACGATTGATATGGATACAGTCATCATTACGGCGCAATCGATCAGCGAGGTCGAAATTCAGCAGTACCTTTTAAATCTCAAGTCCAGCGGAGCATTTGAAAATGTCGTTCTTAGCAATCTTACTTTATCGAAAGAAAACTCGATCATAGATTTTTCACTAAGCGCAAATATTAAAAACGAAATATGAGTACAAACTGGATAGATAGATATGCAAGAAGCAGGTACATGGTTCAAAAAACCATTCGTGAATATAACGAAAGGCCATCATTAAAAGCCTATGTGGAAATATTCCTTACTTTAACGGCAATATCTCTTTTTGGACTATTTGCCATCAGACCCACCCTTATTACAATAGGAAAACTTTTGCAGGAGATCGAAGCAAAAAAATCAACTCTGACAACGATGAACGAAAAAATTGGAAATCTAAGAACTGCAGAGGATCTTTTTGCTAGAGAGAGTGAAAAAATCAAGTTGGTGAAAGAGGCTATCCCCGAATTTCCTAGTCCGGATAATCTGATCTTGCAAATTGAAGAGCTGGCTAAAACAAAAAACGTAACTATCGACAACATGTCAATTGAAGACACTAAAATTCTTGGAGAACTACCGGCTGACGATGACGGAGTGCTTACATTATCGTTGTATACAGTGGGTGAATACCAAAATCTTATAATGTTTGCATCGGAAATCGAAGAATTGAGAAGACCTATCAAATATAATGGTCTTACAATAAATATGACGAGTTTGTCAGACAATAAACTGTTATTTATGTCGATCAAAGATCCATCTACGCCTTATATCATAAAAAGATAAATATGAGAAAACAAAAAACACCCGCACTGGTAAATTTGGCAATTTATACTACTATCACGATATTCTTGTGGATATTTTTTGATATATACAGGGCACTAAAAAAACCTCCCGTTTTGGATATCGAAAGCAAAATTCTCGAACCGGTAAATCCAAACTTAGACATGAACCTTCTTGAAGAGATCGATAAAAGTTTGTACTTTGAGAAATCATCATATGAACCCGAGGATCTATTAAATGAAACCATTATAGAGACAAATACTGCTATAGAAACAGATACTGCAACGGTTAGTGCAGACAGTGATTAAGCTAAGTAAAAAATATGCAAAGACGATCTTTAAAAAAGACAGTTCCAACGCTTGTAGGGGTTATTATCCTTCTGTTTGGATTAGCATCCGGAGTGGTCTTGTTAAATGCCCGCCAGATCTTTAGACTCGGAGCCGTAGATATTTCAACCCCAAAAAATGTACGTGTTTCAAACATTACCGATAGCAGCTTTTGTATTAGTTTTTTAACCGCTAAAGAGGTCCGTCCGTTTGTTAAGGTAGGCGGGGATAAATTCTTTATAAGTGATATACAAACAATAAGAGCAAACGAAAAGTCTAATATTCATTATTTCACCATAAATGGTCTGTTGCCGGAAAGAGAATATTTTTTTACTATCAATTCCGATGGGGTGGATTATTTTAAGGATAACCCTATGACCGCAAGAACGGGTAAACAAATTGCTTCAAATACAAAAGGGGGCATCATTTATGGAAAAGTATATTCCAAATCGGGTGAGGAGCTAAAAGACGCGCTCGTATATGTCAGGGGAGGAAACGGGTCGCTTGTGTCAACTAAAACATCCGGGGACGGCAGTTTTATGTTTTCAACATCTCACATCAGAACGGCCGACCTATCTTCTTATGAAGAGTTTGATGAAGAAAGAACTATTATTCAGGTTCTTATTGAAAATATTCAATCGACTTCATCCATTACCACAAATTTGAAAAATTCATACCCCTTCCCCCCTATAATAATCGGTCAGAATTTAGATTTAAGACAATCCTCTGCTAATGTCGATTATACCGTTCCCCTTCCAAGTGTTTTTGGTGCATTTTCAAACCAAACGGATATTCCCTTTTTTATTAAAAATATCTACAAGGAAAAACTACCAAATTTTCTCAATGAACAATATTGAAGAAAAAAAGCCAATTAGTTCTCCCCTTAAAGCACTACTTTTGCTGTCGTTTTTGATCTTATCGGGGGTTGGAGCCTATTCGCTGTACAGATTATTAACGGGTGAAGATTCCAATACTGCCGACCTTGCACTTTTGAAACCTTCACCAACGGTAGTTTTTGTTGAAAATATAATCCCAACAGAAACCCAAACACCCGACACAATCAGATACTTTACTCCAACCTCAAGTGCTGCACCTTCCGTATCTCCGGTGAAGCCGACACCAACATTGAGTGTATCGATGGTCACACTCCCCACTTCAACACCAAAAAGTACGCCATCCCCTTCTCCGACAGTGCGGGTATTCGCTTCGCCAACGGCTGCAGTCGA
>Ga0075764_114_pt1 | contig 20735 bp, 20 predicted proteins | sample RifGroC1_FD_67858 | JGI IMG/M metagenome (GOLD analysis project Ga0075764, IMG submission 67858) | Microgenomates (Woesebacteria) bacterium GW2011_GWC1_38_13
ATTCAGGTCGATGATGGTCAAGGCGGATGTTTTGGAAAGGACCGACCCTAGGTATAAAAAGGTTTATATTGAAAAAAGGAAAAGCGGTAATTACAAACCATTAAAAGATCCGCGTGTAACCAAAGTCGGGAAATTTATCCGGAAACATTCTATTGATGAGATGCCCCAGCTTATAAATGTTTTCAGGGGGGAAATGAGCATTGTTGGTCCGAGAGCATATTTACCGGATGAGCTTGAGGCTCAGCAAAAAAGATTTTCGGGAACGGAAAGATATGTGAAGGAAATGCTGACAGTAAAACCGGGAATTACCGGTTTCTGGCAGGTTAATGGCAGAAGCGAGGTCAATTTTGACAAGAGGATCGAGATGGATGCGTATTATGCACGGAAAAGATCTATGGTTTTTGATATTTTGATCATGCTTAAAACTCCATTTGTAATGATTTCAGGGAAAGGGGCGGTGTAAATTAGGCACCTGTTGGAAACAGAAAAACAAGGCACACAAAAAGGTTTAATACTTCTTTTCTAATAATATTTTATTGTGTAAGATTAGAGGGTGGAAAATATTCCAAAGATTACTCCAACAGGAAGTGATAATTTATCAGGAGATGTGTATAATGCAAAGGTTGCTGTTGATCAGACCTCTAATATGGAAACAGTTCTTATACCAAAAATTAACACGGGTGACAATATCGTAACCCAAAAAAAGAATACTGTTTCAGATAGTCCTGGGAAGATGAGACGGAAAAATAAAAAACTTAATAAGATACTTTTTGCGCTCTTTCTTCTTTTTCTCGTTGCATTGTCGATTATCGGTATTTTGTCATACAGTGTTTATAAAGACGCTTTGAAATTGAAAACCCAAGCAAATAGATTAAAAGATAGTTTCGCCCAAAAAGATCTTGATATTTCAAAAACCGAACTAACTAACCTAAAAAATGAGATAGGATCATTTGACAGGTCATACTCAAGACTTTCTTTTGTAAAAGCAGTTCCTGTAGTTAGCTCATATTATAAGGACGGAGAACATTTGATAAACGCTTCATTGTATGGAGTTGACGCAGGAGAACTGCTTTTAGATACAGTCAAGCCATATGCTGATATCCTTGGTTTTAAAGTTGCCGGACAGGAAAGTGCAAGTGTTGTAAGAACTGCGCAGGATAAAATTGATTTTGTTATAAAAACCATTCCCGATATAGTCCCGAAGATAGATGATCTATCTGAGAAGGTCGATCTACTGACAGCGGAGGTCGAAAATATCGACCCCGATAGATACCCTGAAGAATTTCGGGGGATAAAAGTCAGAGAGAACTTGGTGCGGGCTATAGAGCTATTGGAGACGACCAACGACCTGATTGTTGAAGGCAAACCACTTTTGGAAAAGTCGGATTATTTTTTGGGAGTGGAAAGCCCGAGAACATATATGGTTCTTTTCCAGAACGACAAAGAACTTCGTCCGACGGGTGGTTTTATAACGGCATACTCTATTGCAAGAGTTGATAAAGGCAGATTCGAACCGATAGCTTCTGATGATATTTACAATCTTGACGAAGTGCAAAAGACGGGGATAGATAAGGTTGACGGGATCATTGCTGTCGATACGCAAATGCTGGTTTACCTTCTTGAAGTTTTGGGTAAAGTTAGTGTTCCCGGGTACGGAGATTTTTCTACCGAGATTGTTCCAGAATGTAAATGTCCCCAGGTTGTATATGAACTTGAAAGTTTTGCGGATCAGGAAGGAGCCGTTGTTTGGAGTGAAAATGAGCCTGGCAAGATCGTTTTTGCACCGGAAAATTATGGTGCCAGAAAAAAAATAATCGGACCTTTAATGAACTCTATTCTATCGGCAACTTTGGGACAGCCGGATGAGAAAATGCCGGCTCTTTTTGAGGCAGCCATACGCCGTAAAGGCGTTTGGAGTTGCCGGAGATGTAAAAGAATATGATGGAGATTATCTATATATCAACGATGCTAACTTGGGAGGAAGAAAATCAAATCTTTATGTTACTCAGGAAGTTGTGCAAGGTGTGGTTAAAAAGGATGGTTATATTGAAAAAACACTGGAGATCACATATAAAAATCCTGAAAAGCAGGATGGTTGGCTGAATTCCGTATTACCAAACTGGTTGAGAATTTATGTTCCAAAGGGAAGCGAAATTATAAGTACTGAAGGGCTGGAGAATGTTCAGGATACGTATGAAGAATTCGGAAAGACTGTCTTTGCGGGATATGTTGAAGTAAGGCCGTTGGGGGTTGCTAAAGCAATTATTAAGTACAAAGTGCCGGTTGTAATCGGTAAGGACTATAAACTTATGATACAAAAACAGCCGGGAAAAGATACTTCTTTGTATACATTAAATTACGGCAAAATATCTAATGAGTTTTTATTGAAAATAGATAAGGAGATTAGGATATAGCTAGGCACAAGGCACTAGCAAATAGGCATTAGAGTATGTCTCATCATTCATTCTCCACTGAGGGAATAATTTTATCAAGAAAAAATTACGGTGAGGCAGATCGGCTTCTGACAATATTTTCTAAACATTACGGAAAAATGTTCCTTTTGGCAAAAGGTGTAAGAAAACCAAAAAGCCGTAAAAGAGGACATATTGAGATATTTTCGCGTCTTAAGTATTCATTCACTAAAAATGATCATTTCATCATGATGAATGAGGCGGAGTTGATCGACCCATATGACAAGACACGGCTAAATTTGAGAAAGACCAGTCTGGCATACTATTTTATCGAGGTTGTCTCAAAGATCATTCAGGAAGACGAAAAACATGAAGATCTATATAAGATATTGGTAGGGTATTTGGAAAATATAAAGTCGACAGCAAAGTTAAGAAATTTAAGGTTGCAGTTTATATACGATGTTTTGATCACACTTGGTTATTGGCCGAGTGGAAAGGCTATGATAGACCCCGATAAAGTAATTGAGTCGGTGCTTGAACGTCAGATAAATTCTAAAAGGGTGGGAGAGAAGATGTTAAAATAAAATCCGAAATTCGAATATCGAAATTCGAAACAATAAATAAATTGAAAATATCTAATATTTAAACATTTTGTATTTTGTAAATGGAGATTTGTTTAGGGTTTCTTGCTTCGTATTTCGAGTTTGGACACAAGCACTTCAAATTTATTTGTGCATGAATTTTATTTACATCCAAGTATAATAAGTACTGATTAAGGAATGAAGAATATGTCAAATACCATAAAGTGTCCCCATTGCGACAAATCCTTTGAATTGACCGATGCTATTCGTCACCAGATCGAGGAGGAGGTGAAATCCGATATTTCCAAAAAACATCACCAAGAATTGGAAAAGGTTAGAAAAGATGCAGAAGTGAAGATCAAGAGTGAAATTGAAGAAAAGAAGAAACTTGAAATATTGGATCTTGAGAAGCAATTAGCAGAGAAAAGTGAGAAAGTTGAAGAACTTCGGGAAAATGAGTTAAAACTACGTGAAGACAGAAGAAAACTGGAAGAAAAAGAAAAGGAGTTGACGCTTGAAGTTCAACGTCAGTTGGATGAACAAAGGAAAAAGATCGAAGAGGAGGTGCTGGGACGTGCCGTTGAAGAACACAGATTGAAGGATTTTGAGAACGAAAAGAAGATATCCAGTTTACAACAGCAGTTGGAAGAAGCTTTAAGAAAATCCAAAGTTGGTTCTCAGCAATTGCAGGGAGAAATATTGGAGTTGGATATTGAGTCATTGCTGAGAGACGCATTTCCTTCTGATGAAATTGCGCCTGTCGAAAAAGGGATAAAAGGGGCAGATATCAGGCAGATAGTCAAAAGTCCAAAAGGTTTTTCAAGCGGGGTGATCTTGTGGGAAATAAAAAGAACTAAAGGTTGGACCGATTCGTGGATTGCCAAACTAAAGGAAGATTTGCGTTCGGAAAGGGCGAATGTTCCGGTAATTATATCTACAACCCTACCTAAGGGTCTGGAATCGGGGTTTGGTCTTCTTAATGGGGTTTGGGTCGTTTCGTTTACCTTAGTCTTACCGGTTGCTACAATAATCCGCAAGAATTTGCTCGATGTTGCTTTTGAGAAAGCGGTGTCTTCACATAAAGGCGGAAAGTCCGAAATATTGTACGACTATATTACTTCGCACGAGTTTCGTCAGCAAGTGGAAGCAATGATGGAGGTGTATCGTGAAATGCAGGACCAGATCGCTAAAGAAAAAGCCGCCTATGAAAAAATATGGAAAATGAGAGAGGGTCAGATGCAAAGATTAGTCTCGTCAACAGCAAATGTCGTCGGTTCAATTCAAGGAAGGGTGGGTCAAACAGCGCTTCCAATTAAAGGTTTGGAATTATTGGATGAGGGACATTAGAGTTTAGTTGTTGATAAGTTTTATTAATGCAAGCAGCTCGTTGCGTCGTGTGGAAACTAACCATACCAAATAAATTATCACACTTGGAAAAACCACGAAATTCTCCATGAATTTTCCCGTTTTTATTCTCAGACTTTCAAACGGTGGGAAACCGATCTTAAACGGTAGAGGAAAAAGAAGGGGTACACCTTCTTTTGTAAGCATATCGGCTGCGATGTGGGATATAAAACCTATGAGTATGCTGGCTATGACGATCTCCAAATTAACATAATTGGGGTTTAATATTCGCGGAACAATGAATTCCAATACTTTATATAAAATCCAAATTCCTAAAACAGAATGCGATATAGTCCGGTGTCTAAGCATCAGGTTGCGGAAGATCTTTCCGAACAGGTTTCCTGCAGGGAGCAAATCCCATAAACGGTTTGTTGCCTGATCCATATCGGGAATGAGGGCACCGATCGTGCATCCAATGAGACAGGATATTGAGGTGTTGATGTTTAAAGAATCGGGAGGGTAATAGGTAGCAACAGTTAACAATGAGGCAAAGGCAACCATGTCATGAGTTCTTGAAGTCATTGTTTAGAAATAATAGCATATTAGACTATTAAAATACTTCATATGGAAAATAATGTATTATACGGATTATAATTACCATTATGACGAATGATGCAGCATCGCTTATGGATAAGGTGACAGCGCTATGTAAAAGACGAGGATTTGTTTTTCCGGGTAGTGAGATATATGGCGGGTTGGCAAATACCTATGACTACGGTCCGTTAGGAACACTTCTTTTGAGAAACATTAAGAATTCGTGGTGGGACTTCTTTGTAGGCAGAAGATCTAATATCTATCCAATTGACTCAAATATATTAATGAATCCTAAAGTTTGGGAGGCTTCAGGTCATGTAGCCGGATTTACCGAAGCTTTGATAGATTGTAAAGCTTGCCGTTTCAGAACAAGGGGAGATCATTTAATTGGGGATTATTTTGCGGAAAAGGGTAAAACTGAAAATGTTGAAGGGTACCCTCTAAAAAAAATGGAGGAGATAATTAACCATGAAAAGATCCCCTGTCCGAAATGCAAGAAATTTGATTGGACAAAGCCGAGAGTTTTTAACAACCTTTTTGAAACGAGCATAGGAATAATTTCAGGTGATAAATCAATAGCATATCTTAGGGGTGAAACGGCTCAGGGAATGTTCGTGAATTTCAGGAATGTTTTAACTTCTATGTCCCCTAAATTGCCTTTCGGTTTAGCTCAAAGCGGACCTGCATTTCGAAATGAGATCACTCCAGGTAAATTTGTTTTCAGAACTTTGCAATTTTCCTTGAGTGAATTTGAGTATTACTTCGATCCTGAGAAAGATAAGTGGGAAAATGTGTTTGAATATTGGAGAGGTGAAATGTGGAAGTGGGCGGTTAAGGAGCTGGGAATAAAGGAAACCTCTTTAAGATGGCGTGCTCACACCGATGAGGAGCGGTCGTTTTATTCAAAAAGAACCGAGGATATAGAATATAATTTTCCTTGGGGTTATAAGGAATTGTATGGCTTGGCTTATAGAACAGACTATGATCTGAAAAACCATATGGAAAAATCCGGTGTTGATCTTCAATATACCGACTCCGCAACCGGCAGAAAATTCATTCCGCATGTTGTCGAACCAGCCTTTGGTATGGACAGATCATTTATGGTTGTATTATTCGACGCTTATTCCGAAGAGAATAAGGATGGGAAGGAAAGAATGGTTTTGAAATTGGATCCGAAAATTGCTCCCTATAAAGCGGCAGTTTTTCCTCTCCTCGCCAACAAACCTGAACTAATCGATAAAGCCCGCGCGATATACGATATGCTATATACAAAATACTCTTGTATTTGGGACGATCGTGGAAATATCGGCAAGCGCTACTTTGCTCAAGACGAGATAGGAACACCCTGGTGTATAACCGTAGATTTTGATACATTAAAAGATGATGCTGTAACGGTTCGTGACCGTGATACTGCGAAACAGGAAAGGATTGGGGTGGGAAAGTTGGAGGAGTACTTTTCCAGTAAACTGGAAAAGTAATTTCCAATATATACCAATTTCCAAATTCTAATAATTAAATGATGCGTCATACCAGCATAGTCCAGAATCTATGCCCGATATCTTTCTAATAGTTGAATAGTTTAATAATTTGATAGAATATTTTAAACAATGAAAAAGATATTTCCAATATTAATACTGATGTTCGGAATCGCCGCTGTCGTTGGTGTATTTTTTTACACAAAAAACAATGATGGCAAAAAAAATACGGAAGACGCCGAGTTTGATGATATAGCCCCTGAGGTTGCCATGGAGAAGCGTCCTGTGGTATTTCTGACCCCTTCGGAAGACGGACATTGGCTAACTTTAAAAATTCAAAAAATGTTGATCGACTCAGCCACACTTGATTATGAATTGACCTATAAATTACCGGATGGAAGAACACAGGGGGTTCCGGGAACGGTAAAATTAGCATCGAAGGACGATATTGAAAAAGAACTACTGTTGGGCTCTGAATCTTCGGGGAAGTTTAGATATGATGAAGGGGTGGAGCGGGGGAATGTGGTTTTGCGTTTTAGGGATGACAACGGAAAATTGGTTGCAAAATTTGAGACAGAGTTCTTTCTACAGTCGGGAAAAGCTGAGATCACTACGCCGGCCGGAACATATACTTTGGATAAACCAAACCAAGGAATGTTTTATGTCTCAATGGATACTATCGGATATCCCGGTGATTACTCCGGCGGTATTGATACAGCATTTGGGATATTCACAGCTTTGAACGGTAGTTCGGGTTCATTTGATGCAGGTGATATCCGTTTTTATGATGACGGGGAATGGGTGGAACTTAATGAAAACAAATCCTCCGACACCGGCTTCTTCCTCCTTCCCTCCTAATCACGCAATCCCTTAATCACTTAATCGCTTAATTCCCTTATCCCTTTATCCTTTTATCTCTTTATATCTTCATATCTTTATATCCTTATATCCTAATATCCTCCTACTGTCTTCGGGTTATTTTTGTATTGACACACCCGTGAAAATGTATAAGAATGGTGTAAAGTGGTGAAAAGTGGTAAATTGTAGATACAAATAAATCATGCTGATAGGACAGTATTTTTCAAGAATTACAGATAAAAACCGCATTTCACTACCGATAAAATATAGAAACGAACTTGGGAAGAAGCTGATCATAGCGAAATGGTACGAAGGATGTTGTGTGATCGTGTCGGTTGAAGATTGGAAAAAGTTACTTACGAAATTAACAGGAAGAGCAGAGATACTGACGAAGGCTGTACGCGACACAGACAGATTTATTTTAGGGTCTGCATTCGAACTCGATTTGGATGCGCAAGGAAGATTTGTAATACCCGGTAATTTGAAAGGTTATGCAGGACTTTCCGAAGACGTTACGTTTTTGGGACTGGGAGATCGCATAGAGCTTTGGGATACTGCCGTTTGGAATGAAAAGGAACAGACAGTTCAGGAAAATGCAGGACAGACATTAGAAGAAATGACAGCACTCAAGAATGTGAATATTGAATAATGAATAATGAATAATGGTGTAAGGGAAGATGGAAATATCATACATAAGCCAGTACTTTTGGAGGAGGTTTGCCAAGTGTTCGGTTCGTTTGCACTTTTAAATAATCAAGCTCAAAAAATTAAGCCGATCATAGTTGATGCCACGATAGGAGCTGGAGGCCATTCGGGAGAATTAATAAAGCGTGGAGCGTATGTTGTCGGGATGGATGCGGATCGTGAGATGGTCAAAATTGCAAGGGAAAATTTGAAAAAACTGACTTGCCTAACCGGGAATTATAATGATTTCTTCACGATCATAAACGACAACTTTGTCAATATTGAGCGTGCCCTAAAAGATCTGAAGATCGATATGGTCGATGGAATATTATTCGATCTGGGGATTAGTTCCTATCATTACACTTTTGACAGGGGTTTTTCCTTTCAGGATCCCGATTCACCGCTAGATATGCGTTTGTCTAAAGATCAGCAGGTAACCGGAGCGGATCTCTTGAATGCGCTTCCTAAAAAGCAGTTGGCAGATATGTTTTTGAAAACGATGCCATACAGAAGGTCAATCGGGTTGAGTAAAGCAGTCCTTGAATATCGAAACGTCAAGAAGATCGAAAAAGTGGGGGATTTTCTGGAAATAATCGAAAAAGTTACACCTTTAACGTATAGAGAAAGAAGGAAGATCAGCAATTCTACGCTACCTTTTATGGCGTTGCGTATGGCGGTAAATTCTGAGCTTGAAAATTTAAAAATCGCTATTGATAGATCTTGGCATTTATTAAAACAAAACGGAGTGTTGGTGGTTATTAGTTTTCATTCAGGGGAAGATGCGGTAGTTAAAGAAAACTTTAATAATTTAACAAGGTCAGGTGAAGGTTTGGTCAGTGGGAAATTTGTAAGACCGGGTGAATTGGAGATTCGGGATAATCCAAGAGCAAGAAGTGCAAAATTACGTTTTATACAAAAGAAATGAAAGATAAATTGTTTAAAATCAAGGTGTTATTGGCAGCCGGTTTTTTTGTAGGTTTTATTGTTAATGGGATATTTATTACAATATATAACGTGGACAAATCGGTTAACATAGATGAAGTCGCGCTTGAGACAAAAAGGTGTGAGCTTGAAAATTCGCTCTTAAACGAAACGATAGTCACAAAAGATTCTTTAACGGCTTTTTCTGAAATAGCCCAAGATTTTGGTTTTGAATTAGCTTCAAAGATCATATACCTCGATCAGGCGGAGACGGTGGCCCAGGTTCGTTAATATGCATTACAGGATAATTTTTATTTATATCTTTACCTATATAGGTTTTATTCTTCTTACATTTAGATTTTTCTACTGGCAAATTATTAGATCGGAGGAACTGTCCGCAATGGTCAGGCCACAATATGAAAGGAATGTTGTCGAATCAGCAGGCAGAGGAAGAATATTTTCGGCAAACGGATCGATCTTGGTTGGACAGGCGGATTCCTGGAATTTATTTGCCGAACCAAAAAGAATAGATGATCCAAAAGAAACATCTTCAGTGTTGGCCGAATTGTTAGCCGAAGAAGCAGGCGACCGTAAATTGATCAAAGAAGAAGGGTTACGGATATATTCTTTGATATCGGAGAGTGATAAAAGCTGGGTTCCTATCAAAAAAAGACTTACTACCGAGGTTAAAAAACGAATAGACGAAAAAGGCCTTTCGGGCATCGGTTTTGATAAGGATGAGGTAAGAAAATACCCTGAGGCTTCTATGGCAGCACACCTTATTGGATTTTTAGGTAAAGATCAGGATGATCGCAATATAGGCTATTTTGGTTTGGAGGGATATTATAATGAGACTTTGACATCTTCTTCCGGTATTCATAAAGCTGAGACTGATGTAAGAGGATCACCGATCCTTTTCGGAATAAGTAAAAAATCTCTATCTTATTCAGGTACCGATCTGAATACATATATCGATAGAGGCATACAGTTGATCGTTGAAGCCGAATTGCGTAAAGGTGTAGAAAAGTATGGAGCGCTGAGTGGATCGGTTGTGGTAATGAACCCAAAAAATGGAGGAATACTGGCAATGAGTTCTTATCCGACATACATTCCGGAAACTTATTGGGAATATTCTAACGAACTATTTTTAAATCCCGTAATTTCGGCATCCTTTGAACCGGGTTCGGTTTTTAAGGTGGTAACTATGGCTGCTGCCTTGGATTTGGGGGTTGTTGGTCCGGATACAAGATGTGATGCTTGTTCGGGTCCTTTAACAGTAGGGGGATACCAGATACATACTTGGAACGATCAGTACTATCCCAATTCTACAATGACCGATGTAATTGTTCACTCCGATAACGTAGGAATGTCGTATGTTGCAAAAAAGCTCGGAATTGAAAAAAATGTAGAATATTTGGATAAATTTGGTATAGGTAGGAAAACGGAGATAGATCTTCAGGGGGAAACCAATGCTGCATTGAGATCTTTGAAAAATTGGTCCGAGGTTGATCTTGTCACATCGAGTTTTGGTCAGGGAATTGCAGTTACGCCTATACAATTGCTTTCAGCAATTAATGTGATAGCCAACGATGGCCTTTTTGTTAAACCGGTAGTGGTAAAAGAATTTGTAATCGGCGATAAGGCATATATGTCAAATAATAGGGATCAGGGTATTAGGATAATTTCGGAAAAAGCTTCACATGAAGTTAAGCTGATGATGGTTGAAGCGGCAAAATACGGAGAGTCCAAGTGGACATATAAACAAGGTTTCGGGGTAGCAGGAAAAACGGGAACGGCTCAAATACCAATTGCGGGACATTATGATGAAGAAAAGACGGTTGCTAGTTTTATTGGTTTTGCACCGCATTATGATCCGAAATTTATAATGCTTGTAACGCTCAGAGAACCCAAAAGTTCACCCTGGGCTTCCGAAACAGCCGCTCCTATGTGGTATAAGATCGCAGAAAAATTATTTTTACATTTTGGTATCATTCCCGAGAAATAGTATAATATCTATTGTGGATATAAAAATTAAAGGCGGGCAGAGATTATCAGGAACGGTCATTCCTTCAGGAAGCAAAAATTCTGCAGTTGCTATCATACCGGCAACAATAATGTTCGAAGTACCCGTAACTTTAAACAATGTTCCGGACATTACCGATGTAAATAAGTTGGTTGATATATTGAAAAAGTTAGGGGGAAAAATATTATGGAACAAAGAAAAAAGGGAAATGGTAATCGACAACACAAGTCTATCTTTTGAAAAGGTATCGAAAGAAGATTGGAGTGCTATGCGGGGAACATCTCTTTTGTGGGGACCGATGCTGGCAAGGTTTGGAAAAGTAGAATTCGGAGGACTTCCGGGAGGTTGCACTTTAGGGTTTCGGACCCTGGCGCCACACTATAAAGCATTTCAAGATCTTGGAGTTGCGGTTGAGGAAGACAGTAAAGGAATAGTGATGAACGCATCAAAAGCTAAGGCAGGTTCTATTTGGCTTCGCGAAATGAGTCCGACAGCTACAGAAAATGCAATAATGTTTGCCCTCACTTTGGATGGTAATACTCAAATCCACGGAGCCGCTTCGGAACCCCAAGTTCAGGATTTATGCTTATTTTTAAATCAGGCCGGAGCCGGAATATCCGGTGTCGGGTCAAGCATTATTAATGTTGAAGGAGGAAAAAATTTTAGAAAGGTAAGCTATACACTTTTTAGCGATCATTATGAAATTGCTACATTTCTTGCAATGGGCGCAATTACCGGAGGTAAAGTAGAGGTGTTAAATTCACAACCCGAGCTTTTTAAACACATCAACTATATTTTTTCAAGATTTGGTGTTGAAATTAAATATGAAGGTAATACAGCTATTGTAGAAGCCGGACAGAAGATCAGGATCGTTCCCGAAGAAGAAACCCGTAATTTTTTAAGTGTCAAAGCACAACCTTGGCCATCTCTTCCTGTTGATCTTTTGCCGATGTTTGTCCCGATCTCCCTCAAAGCAGAAAGCGGAGTGACACTGTTTCATAATTGGATGTATGACGCCGGTCTGTTCTGGACAAGTGAGCTAACAAAACTTGGTGCAAATGTAATTATGTGCGATCCTCACCGGATAATTACGGTTGCGGGTGGTAATTTGAGAGGTTCTGTTTTGGAAGCCCCCTATATTATCAGGGCTGTTGTTGCAATGGTCATGGCTGCCATGATTGCAGAGGGTGAATCGGTAATTTTAAACGCAGATGCATTATATAGAGGACACCCTCATTTTTCTGAAAATCTTCAAAAATTGGGAGCAAAAATTGAAGAGGTAAAATGAAAACACAAGACGTTGTAAAACTCCTTCGGCAGTCCGGATTGCTTATAAGTTCAAAAATTCAAAAAAATGACAATATTGCCGGTGTTGCCGATAATTCCCGCAAGGTAAAAAAGGGGAATGTCTTTGTTGCCATAAAAGGTTTTACTGTTGATGGTAATGATTATATAAAATCTGCAATACTTCAGGGTGCCAATCTTTTGGTCAGTGAGAAAAATCATAAAAAAATGATTTTTGGGGAAACGGGATATATACGAGTCAAAGATGCCAGAAAAGCATTGTCTTTGATCGCTGCTTATAGGTATGGGTTTCCTTCAAAGAAATTAAAAATTATCGGAGTAACAGGGACGAAAGGAAAAACAACTTCTGTACATATCATACATCATATTATGCAGACACTCGGGTATAAAGTTGGGATGGTATCCTCCATAAAAGCAGTAATAAAAAACAGGGAGTACGATACAGGGGCGCATGTAACAAATCCCGGAGTGATCGAAATACAAAAACTGCTTTCGGAAATGGTAAGGGCAGGATGTGAATATGCGGTTTTGGAAGTAAGCAGCCACGGAATTGACCAAGAACGGATCTCCGGCATTCAATTTGAAGTTACGGTTTTAACAAATATTTATCCTGAACACCTTGATTATCATAAAACGTTTAAAAATTATAAACAGGTGAAAATGAAGTTTATAAAATCCGGTAAGCACCAAGTAATTTCTCCGAAAAAAACAAATTTGAATATTCTTCCGGGAGAATTCAATAACATAAATATTGAAGCGTCAATAAAAGCGGTTTCACACTTTGGTATTTCCAAAACTGAAGCCCTTGCCACACTTTCGGCTTTCAAATTACCTGAAGGAAGGTTGGAGGAATTGGTTGAAAATCAACCCTTCAGGGTGGTAATAGATTTTGCACACACACCCGATTCTTTAGAAAAAGCATTAAAATATTTACGAAAGGAAACCTCGGGAAGATTGATATCTGTTTTTGGGTGTGCAGGGGAACGCGACCGGTTCAAGCGGCCGATAATGGGTGGAATTTCTGCAAAGTTGGCAGATATCAGTATAATTACATCTGAAGATCCAAGGAGCGAAAATGTTAACCAAATTATTGACAGCATCTCGGACGGTGCCATAAGTTGTAAAGCAAGGGAATTTACTTTACAGAATTATAAAGCTGTTTTACGGAATTGCGATACAAAATTTGGGAATTCGAAGTTCATAAAAATTCCCGATAGAAAAAAAGCAATTGAGTTTGCAATAACTAAAGTTGCACAAAAAGACGACACAGTGGCATTTTTTGGAAAGGGACATGAGAAAACGATGAATTTAGATGGGATTCATGAAACCCCTTGGTCAGACATTGAAGTTGTGAGAGAATATATAAAGAAATTAATTTGATATGAAAAATCAAATAGTCATATTAGCCGCAGGTGATTCCAGCCGATTTTATCCGTTTAATGGGGTGCACAAAAGCTTATTTCAAATTGCAGGTAAACCCCTACTTAAACATACCTTAGATAACGTAGGAAAACTGAAAGATTTTGAGATAATTTTAGTCTTGAGCCGGAAAAATCAAAAAGTTGAAAGAGAAATATTAGAAAATATGTCTATCGGGAATGGTGTCAGGATAATATATCAAAAAAATTCATTAGGACAAGGAGACGGTATTTTAACTGCAAAAGAACTTATCAAAGAGAATTTTTTTGTAATAAATGCTCAACAATTTAATTTCAATTCACAAAAATATTTTTTGGGTCTGCAAAGAACTCAAAATATCTATTCTGCTGTTGTCGGGGCGCTTACGACCGAGGAACCTTGGAAATATGGGGTGTTGAAATTAGATAAGGATAAAGTGTTGGGAATTGTCGAAAAACCTGAAAGAGGGAAAGAACCATCAAATGTAAGAATTTCAGGGATATATTATTTTTCTAAGGAATTCTTAAGCGAATTGGAAAAAACAAATATTTCAGAATATAGCCTCGAAGATACATTGAACAGATTAGCAGGGTTTGGAAAAGTTGGGAAAGTAGATCTTGATCAGGAAACGCCTTCTCTTAAATACCCGTGGGATCTTCTGAAAGTGAAGAATTATTTTTTGGGTGATTTGAAGCGTAACATTTATGAAAAATCACAGATATCATCCTCGGCAACAATTCGCGGTGATGTGTATATAGGTAAGGGAGCTATGGTCTATGACTATGCGGTAATTGATGGTCCGGCCTATATCGGTGACGATGCAGTCATAGGAGCCTATTGTCATATTCGGGGCGGATCAGTGATTGAAAAGAATGCTGAATTACAGCATTATGTTGATTTTAAAAATTCAGTAATTGGCGAACACTCAACAATACATTCGGGATTTATCGGTGATAGCATTATCGGAAAAAATGTTAAGATCGGCGCAGGATTTATTACTGCAAATAAAAGGCTCGACAGGGAAAATGTACGGGTATTTGTTAAGGGTGTGAAAGTCGATTCTAATTTAAGAGGTCTGGGTTTGATCATCGGTGACAATACAAAATTGGGTATATGTGTAACTGCAATGCCGGGTACAGTTGTTGGTGAAAACTCAACAGTCTATCCGAATGCAAAATTGTCTGGTACTTATCAAAATAATCAAAAAATCAAATGATTGGGCGAAAAAGAATCATTTTAATTGATTTTGACCATACTCTTTTTAATGTTTATGAATATTTAAAAGATGAAAATAAAGGCATCGTAACCCCCAAAAAATTTCCCGGTTATCTTTATAAAGATGCATTAGAATTTATTACATATTCAAAAAAATACGGAGATTCATACATTTTTTCTGAAGGAGATGTTGGCTTCCAAAAATTCAAGATAGAACAAACGGGAATAGCAGGGATATTCAAAAATAATTTGAAAATATATGGAAGCTATGCAAAAATGTCAAATGCAAAAAATGAGTTTTGGGGTAAAGACGTAATACTTATTGACGACAACCCAAACGCGATCTTTGAGGCGAAAAAGATCGGCTGGAAAGTGATAAGGGTTAAGCGGGGAAAAAATCGTAAAGAAGCAAATAAGATTTTACCGGATTATACTGTTAATAATTTGAGATCTATAATAAAAATGAATTTGCTGGCCAAGTTATAAATATAAATAATATGAAAATAAAATATAAACAAAAGATCGTAACTTTCGGAGGGGGTACAGGACATTTTCACCTTCTTAACGGGCTTCGCGAATTAAACGAGACTAGTCTTATTTCTGCCGTGGTAAGTTGTTGGGATAGCGGAGGAAGTTCCGGTAGATTGAGAACAGAATTAGGTGTTTTACCCCCCGGAGATATAAGAAGGTGTTTGCTGGCACTGGGGAATTGATTCCGAAAGAGCCCTTTTCCGGGTTAAGGCGAAAATAATGCCGGTAAGTGTTTCGGATGTAAATCTTGTTGCTGAAACTTTAAGAGGGGTAAAGGTCGTGGGGGAGACGCATATTGATCTACGGGGAAATGAAAAGGGCTATGATCCACAAGATAAAATAGTTAGGATATATTTTGATACTCGTGCTGATGTGAACCCTCAGGTGCTTGGGGCAGTAAAAAATGCAGATAAAATAGTTTTTGCTCCGGGGGATCTTTATACAAGTATTTTACCCCACCTTCTTGTTGGGGGGGTGAAGGAAGCAATTTTACAATCAAAGGCAAAATTGGTTTTCGTACTTAATTTGTGCACAAAAAAAGGTGAAACAGAATATTACCGCGCTTCTGACTATCTCAAAGCACTTCTTTTTTATCTTGACCAAACAAAAAGAAAAATTACTGTTATTGCAAACGACCGTAGATTTGATCCGGAAGTGGTAGAGATTTACAAAGGTGTGGGGCAGGAACTTGTGAGTGTCGACGAAAAAGAGTGTGATAAACTTTTTCCGAATATAGAAATCATAAAAGCCAAAGTAGGCAAGTATTTTTCTAAAGAGCACTTGATCCGTCATGATTCGGAAAATCTAGCTGAAGCGATCCTGTCTGTCTAGGGTCTTTTAACATAAGATATTTCTTCTGTCGGAAGTCTGAAAAGACCCTCATCCAGTCTTTCCTGGTCAAGATAGTGCGCAATGAAGCCGACCGAACGCGGAATAACAAAAAAAGCGTTAAAGAATTCTACTTTTGTAAGTTCTTTGAGTTCTTTCAATGAAAAACCTTCTTTTTCGGATAATATATCCAAAAATATTGCTGCCATTGCCCCGTCTACATTAAGAATTAAATTAGCTTTTTTTTCTGAGGTTATGGCTTCAATACTTCGGGCAAATTTCAAGAATTTACCACTTTTCAATTTTGTAGACCATTTGACAAGTTCGATCACTCTGGGGTCAGGATTATCGATCCTATATTTCTTATGGCCGATACCTTCAATTATCTTTGCATTCTTAGCAAATTCTTCAACAAAATCATGGGCGTTGATGTTTGACGAAACTCCGTTTAGCCAGTTATCGGCAGCTCCATTTACCGATCCGCCAAAACGCTTTCCGATGGTTAAAAGTCCTGCTGCGAGAGATGAAACAAGATCTTTTCCTGCTCTGGCTGTAATGATAGTATTTAATGCTCCGGAGACAGATGGTCCGTTATCTACGAGAAGTTTTAATGTAAGGTCCGTAAATTCCTCCAGTTCTTTGGATCTAATCTTCCTTCCTAATAGCATTGAGGAGACGATGTAAGAAAAACTATTGTTTTTAGATAAAGTCAGCTGATCTTCACCCAATATCTCAACTCCGCTGGGAGTTTCTTTGGATATTGACGATGCAAACAAAGCCTTTTTACGGATATGCAAATCCAAATAATTGACATCAACCGCAAAAATATCCTTGCTAACGTCCGGAATGGATTTGATCAATTTTACATATTCGGTAAACGAGGAAGCGGTTTTTACACCGGACCTTTTTAGGGCTTCAAGTTTTTCTTTAGCGGTTTCAAGTTTGTCTTTGGCTAAAGCTTTTGCATGACCGAATTGCGGAGGGGTTGGAAAATGGTCGGATATCGATCCGCCAATATATGCAATTATCGGTTTTTTTATTTTTCCAGATCTTACTAATTTAACTATTTCGTATTCATCCGTCCCCCCCAACTCGCCGAAATATACTATATGTGTAGTTTTAGGATCATTTTCGGCTGTAAGAATTGCGTCAACAGGAGTCGTCAGAGGAAATCTGTCTGCCCCGAAGGATAAACAAAACGAAATCCTTTTTCCGAAACCGGAAACAATGTTAATGAGTTCATTTGTCATTCCCCCCGATGCAGAAAAAACAGCGATATTTCCGGGATTATAAAGTACGGGGTTATAAAGCTGTCTGGGTTCGACACCCCCAATTGCTCCAAGTTTTAGTTTACCGGGTATCAATAATCCAACACTGGATGGTCCGATCAAAAAGATATCTTTATTTTTTATAATTTCCAAAAGACCAAGTGTATTTTTTTCAGGTATATTTTCGGCAAAGATAACTCCACCCATAATATTTTTTAGAGCATTAACAGTTATTTCCGAAGTGAAATTGACTCTTCTTGCGGAAGTAACATTCAGAAATAAGTTAATTCTGTCATTTAAATGATTTGGCGTTTCATCCAAATTATTGTAAAAAGGGATAAGAATTTCCTTTTTCCCCCAGAAATATCTTTGCCCTCTCTTGTTTGCCCCTATAATTGCCTGAATAGAAGGCGATTCTTTTTGGCATAAGAAATCATAATCCATGATCGACTGGATTATTGGAGGATAATCGCCAATCATAATAATTTGTGGAATACTGCTTCTTATTTTATTTATGTTAATACTCATTTTTTAATAATGATATTTGTAAGTATCTCTTCAGGTCCGGCTACACGGCCTAAAATCCCAAGCTTTGCCAGACATTCACGCATTATTTTAAGACCTTCTTCCTGATATGGACCGCCTCGCCTTACATATACTTTAACACCTTGTTTTTTGAGCCCGTCCCCATATTCCTCCAGAGCCCTTATGACACCTTTAAAAGTTGACCGAATGTCGGTAAAGTTTGCAACCCCGCCTGCTATATATAATACTTTATTTTTACCCGTGGATTTTTTCATCAGCGATAATATCTCTTTGGTAAAGAGATATGTTTCATCCTCATTCGGATTTCCGCTATACTCTGCATAGTCTGCCAACTCATCGACTTTTCCTGTATTTCCTATTTCGTCAGCCAGTACGATACTTGCTCCGCCCCCCGAAAATATTGTAAAAATGCTTCCATTCGGATTTAGTACTTTAAGTTTTAGTGACGCAGAACTTTTATCGGCGAGGGATTGTACTTTAGACTCTTCGGGTGTGAGATTTAATTTCGCTTGAACAAAATCGCTCCGTTTCCATCCGATACCCGTTAGGTTTTCAGCGGTATCGTCGACTTCTACAGCTAAATCCAAAAAGAAAGGTATACCTCCGCGAACCAAAAAGGGATTAGTTTCCAAAAAGGAAAAATATTGATCTTCAAAAACTGAAAAAATCTTTTTTGTAATTCCCGATTTCATTTCAAAGTAGTCGTCGATTCTAGAAAAAGTTTTCTCATTCAACAAATCGTTCCTCACTTCGTTTTTGTTTTGCTCGACATCTACGCCGCCCTTTTTTGAGTAGTAAGAAAAAACTCCCGTTCTAAGACGCTCAAGAGATAAAAAATATTCTTCAACTTCCTTGTGCGGAATAAATTCCTCTATCAACAGATTGTCGTAACCTTTACTAAAAAGTTTCCGAGCATTGTCCTTCAATTGTATTTTTTTAATATCTTTAAAAAGTAACCCTTCTTTTTGTCTTTTTTTAATTCCTTGATCTATCTTAATTACATAAGTTTGGTCACTAGACAAGGAAGAAATTATTTTATCTATATCGTCAGATCTGTTTACACAAAGACCATAATACTTCACATCTAATTCAGAAAATAAAATTGATTTTGCCCTAAATTCGGATATTTTTACTCTAGCCATATTTGGTTAAATTGGTGATTTTATAATAAATATTGAAATCCCAGTCATTAAGGTTGGGGGTTTGGTTCATGAAATTCTCACTTGAATAATTGTCCGGTCGTCATTTCGAAGTCTCGGATGTTTAATAAGTTGCGGATCCTCCGAAAGAATTTGAGAATTTCTACTGGTCATTTCCAAATCTGAGCCAATATTGCATCTCCTGACATCCTGCATAAATGATCTGATGACATCTTCCTCACATAAACCTCTTCCTTGATATGGGTCAGTTTCCCCGTCGGAAGCAATAACTAAAATTGAATAGGGGGTGATTTGAATTTCTTTTTCATATATCAAATTATTAATTTCAAGTTCGGGTTGACCGTTCAGGATTCCACAACCATCTGGGGTATTTATTTTTTTCTCAAAGGATTCCGCCAGCTGCTTTTTGACCGGTGCGTAGATATCTGCGCCCTTATCTTTCACAACATCGCAGGGATTACAATTATTATCTCTTGCGATCTGTTCAACTAAAGCGATTGTTTCATCATCATACATGCAATTTTGATCTTTTGTAAGAATTTGGATATTTCCATCAGGTGTCTCGATACAGGCAACGGTATCGGCAACATGGGCTATGGTTATTTTATTTTTAGGCGCATCAATAAGAGCGTATGTGGCCGACATGCCGGGAACACTTAGAACATCGTTGTAATCAACTCCGGGAACCTTACTTAATTCTTTTTTCAACCATCTATTTACTTTCCGCATAACATCACCTGCGGTGATATCAGGATCGTGCGACAATTCCTGACATTCGGTTGAGTCTGGAAAATGTAAACTGGCCAGATGCGATACATAATAAGCACCCTTTACACCAAAAGGAATCAATCCCTCAATAGGTTTTCTGCTAGATGCTCCGTCGTGTACGGCAACCAAAAGCCGTCCTTCTCCCATAGGAATAACCATTGGGCAATCTTCATTGAATCTGCCTTCTATACCGTAGGCGGGAGCGGTTTCTATCCCAATATCCAAATCTATTCCATTTTCACCGCCGGGCAAATGAAGCTTGCTGGTTTCTGACTGAATGAGCACCTCAGGATCAGGTTGTTCAAACCAAAAGTCACGGTCAAATGGGGGAGATATATAAATCTCTTGCAGGTTCACAGTTTCTTGTGCCAGACCCATAGTGTATAGGGATATTATATCACGATACTAACTTTTGTAAATATATCTTTAAAGAATTGAGAGTATTTGGTAAAATACCATTTACTATGGCAGATTTGAAGAAAGAAGGTTTAGTAGTAACACAATTAGAATTGAAGTCAATGGGGGGAGAAAGTGGTTTCAAAGTAGAAATCCCTATTGCATCTGATCCATATCAGGATTATTTGAATACAGGTAGAATTATGGAAGAAGATAGAGAAATATATGGGGAAATTAGGCTTGAAAGCTATAATGCATATAAAGCTGCTGTCGAAAGACTTAATGAATTTGCATTAGCTACTTATCTAAAAAATAAGTCAAACTAATTTACTTTCCAAGTAAACTTGCCGCTTCACTGTCTAATATAAAAGTGGTATCGGGATGATATCTTAAGAGTGAGGCAGGCATATGTGTTCCGATCGGTCCTTC
>Ga0075764_126_pt1 | contig 20037 bp, 21 predicted proteins | sample RifGroC1_FD_67858 | JGI IMG/M metagenome (GOLD analysis project Ga0075764, IMG submission 67858) | Microgenomates (Woesebacteria) bacterium GW2011_GWC1_38_13
AAGGGGTTAAAATATCTTTGCTTTAGAATTGTTTTTAAAACAGATACTCATCCCAAGAACATTGAATTAAGCGATGAACATATTGCTTTTGACTGGTTTGACAGAGATAGCATAAAAAAACTTCCGCTTCTTCCCGGTACAGAAAATATTTTAAAGAAATTCAAGTTTTTATAATTGTTCAAGAAAACCCCAGCCGTGAGGTCATGGAATATTTGGTGTATTCGGAAAAACTACAGTAAACTGTCCATGATCAAGTTAAACTCTGATCATCTTCCCGGATATTGAGAGTATCATTTTATCCGAGTTTATCACCGTCGTCGGGACCGCTAGGCTTGGATTTGGTTTTTCGTCCATAAATCTCCTCGACCTCAGCAGCAGACCTTGCCTCGCCATTACGATGAAACCAAATCCCCGTTCTTGGCATATAAGGAAGACGTTTCGGATCCACGGCAATTTCTCTCCCTTTAAAGTCTCTCCGAGGATAAACATTCCCGTTAAGTATTTCGACCATAACTCCACCGCCTTTCCGTTACAAAAATGTATCTTAAACCGACATCGCTTTCAAAAGCTATCAAGATAAGTCCGAGGCGCTAAACATTTGAAATCTAAAAATCAGGTTGAAAAATTCACTTATATATAATAGAATGCCCCATGATAAGAATTGAAAACTTAAATAAACCAAAAGATCCCCCCAAAGATCCTTTTATGGCTTCACTCGATCATAAAATTGACATGCCCGTACGAACCCCAAAAGAAGTCTCTCCGAAAAGTCTGTTGGGGTCTCACGAAGAAAAACCGCTTCAGGATAACCCTGCTTCAGGTAGGAATTAAGGAAACTAATTAACAAACTCCTTTTTTTGCCGTCGCGCTGATATAAAGTTTAATTGTTTGTGTGGGAAGATCGTATGACCAGCCAAGGAAATCTGACTACGGCATTAAATACACGATCGATCCTTTGTGAACCGGTGAGAAGACGCCACAACCACTCAAACCCAAGTCTGCTAACATTCGACGGAACACTTTTTCTGATACCGGCAATATGATTAAATGATCCACCGACAACCATTATAAGACCGGTATTAAGTTTATTAATGTACCGATAAACCCATTTTTCCTGCTTTGGTGCTCCAAATCCCACAAAAATCATATCGGGGTTGAACTTTTGTATCTTTTCTATGATCGATCTTTCTTTTATCATTTCTTTTTCATTCACCGGTACACCATTTCTATCCAAAATTAAATTGTATTCATAATGAATATGTACCGATGGAAATCTTCTTAATAAATTCTTAACAGCTTTCTCCAAGATATCTTTAGTAGACCCCAACAAGAATACTTTATAACGCTTACCATCTGCGATTTTTACAAGATCCAGAAAAAAATCTCTGCCTTTGATAATTTTCAGACCATCGGAGGCGGAACCGTTTTTAAAAACAGAAAAAAGGGAGAAAAGAAAATATGAAAAATTGGACAGATATGACGGATAAGATAAATATGATTTATTACAAATTTTTCTTAAATAATATTCATGTGCAGTTAAAAGTCCTGTCCCGTCACATAAAGAAATATTGGAAAACTTTAGAATTTTCTTAAACAGCGGGTCTTTTTGGCATAAAACAACCTGTTCGGGATTTGGCGTTGTGATAAAAAGTGGTCTGTTCAAGCCTAAATAGGCACGTTTTTGGGATATTTTTACCAGATATTTTTCGATTTGTATTAGCAAATCATCTTTTGGAGTGCCAGTAATTTTGACTCCCAAAATATTCCCTTGTTTTCGGATGAATATATCGGTACTTTTTTTTAGCATTTTAAAATCAGGTATGACCCTATCTCCAACATTCTACAACTATTACCGTTTATATTCAAAATTTTCAACTTTTTAAAAAATTATGGCATTTTATAAAATACAAATTTTGATCAGCAAAATATAATAATGATTTAAAAAATACTATAAGTTTATATATATTAATATCATTCATCAGAAATACACAATATTGTGTAAATTTATAACTCATTATATGAATTCATAATATTATACTTATCCTCAATCTATACAGAATTAATATGAAAAATACAAAAATTTATATAGGATAGATTGAAAATAAATACCACTTACAAATAATCCAAAATATTATCAACTTCTTGAAGTAACGCTTCTTTTCCAAAGAGCAATGTTTTCCAGTACTACCCCCGTTCCCCTGACGACACAGAGCAAGGGATCTTCGGCAACGTGGGCGGGTACTCCCGTTTCTTCAACGACCAAACGGTCGAGATTTTTAAGAAGTGATGTTCCCCCGCTTAATACGATTCCTTTGTCGATTATGTCGGCTGCAAGTTCAGGAGGGGTATCCTCCAAAACCCCTTTCACCGCACTGATTATCTGAAGAAGGACCGGCCTTATTGCTTCTGTTATCTGTGAAGAGTCGATAACTACACTTCTCGGAAGCCCAAAAACAAGATCCCTACCGGAAATTTCCAGTTTTTCTTCTTTGGCCATCTTCACCGCTGAACCGATCTTAACTTTTACATATTCTGCCGTTTGATCGCCAATGATCAGATTATGCTTTTTTTTCATAAATTCGATGATCGCTTCGTCTATTTTTGTGCCTGCAACCCGAACACTCTTGTGTATCACAACACCTCCAAGCGATATTACCGCAGCCTCTGCAGAACCGCCGCCTATATCAAGTATCATATTGCCAGAAGGCGCCGAAACCGGAATTCCCGCCCCAATAGCTGCCGCAAGCGGTTCATCAATAAGATATGCGTGGGCAGCGCCAGCCGAAATTGTCGCATCCAAAGCCGCTCTTCTCTCGACCTGAGTACAACCTGCGGGAACGCAGATCATTACTTCAGGTTTCACCAGATAAATTCTTCCCATTACATTACCGATAAAATACCTAAGCATCGCCTCGGTCACCACATAATCGGCAATTACCCCTTCCCGCATTGGCCTTGAAGCGATCAACGCTTCAGGGGTTCTCCCAAGCATCTTTTTGGCATCCTCACCTACAGCGACAACCTTATTATCGTGCGACGATATAGCAACAACCGTGGGTTCATTTGCCACGATTCCCTGCCCGCCTACCCAGACTAAAGTGTTGGCAGTGCCGAGATCGATAGCAATTTTTTTTCTCAACATAAGATATAACACCAGTTACTAATAACTGGGCACTAGGCAAGCTTCATTATAGTTACATTAAAACTCACCCACAAGGAGATAAAGATTGTTTTTTCATTCCTTGATCACTGTTTATCGACCCCTGTTTGCGGTATAATATTCATACATATGACGAAAATACGGGTTTTGATATTTCTTTTAACTTTGATCATTGTTGGTTTTGGCGGATATTTCGCTATGATGTATGCGAGAGGCTACAGGATCAACACTGAAGAGGGCAAGATCACTCCGCACGGACTTCTTGTGGCCAAGTCTTCACCCGACGGGGCACAAATTTTTATCGACCACGAATTGAAAAGCGCAACAGATACCACGGTCTCACTTTCACCCGATGTTTATGAAATCGAGATCAAAAAGGAAGGCTATAAAACATGGTTTAAAAGCATAACTATTAAAAAAGAGGAAGTAACGGAGTTTACCGCCAGTCTATTTAAATCCGCGCCATCGCTTTCGGCTCTGACGTTTTCAGGAGTCATTAATCCTGTCGCCTCACAGGATATGACAAAAATTGCGTACGCTGTCTTACCCGAAAACAAATCCGACTATGTTCAAAAAGCCGGATTGTGGGTTATGGAAACTATTAATTTACCTGTTGGTTTTTCAAGGGAACCGCGAAGGGTTACCGACGGAGATCTTTCAAAAGCAAGTTGGGATTGGTCGCCCGACGGACGCGAAATTCTTGTAACGACCGAGACTGCGACATATCTACTTAATTCCGGTACATATACACAACAGGGACAAAGAGTAAATGTAACCGGTACAAAAAATACCATTCTGAAGGAATGGGAAATTGAAGAAGAAAAAAGGATGACTTCAAAAACCAAAAACCTTCCAAGCGATCTTGTCTCGATCCTTGAAACCAGAGCCAGCGAAATACTATTTTCCCCCGACGAACAAATGCTTGTTTATATCGCGTCGGGTTCAGCTACCCTCCCAACCAACCTGATAAAACAGCTGCCGGGTTCTTCAACTCAAAAAGAAGACAGAAATATTGAAAGAGGAAAGACATATCTTTACGATATCAAGGAAGACAAGAATTTTCTTATTGATGAAGATTCAAAGGACCTTTTATTGGGTAGCGGTACAAATGGCGAAGACTCAAGAAAGATTATGTGGTTCCCCAACTCAAGAAATATTGTTTTATCAGAAAAAGGCAGGGTAACGATAATGGACTATGACGGTACAAATAGACAGATAATATTTACGGGAGGGTTTATCAATCCGTTTGTTTTCACCACCGTTAGTGAAGACAGGCTTTTAGTTTTAACCGACCTTGGCGGAAATGAATCTCCAAACCTTTATACTTTATCAATAAAGTAGTATCTAAAATTAACGCACTCGTCCCTATAGTTCAACGGACCCCGTAAAGTCCTTCGGACAACGGGGCAGGCAGAACCAGAGGTTTCCTGTCACGAGGCGCTGTAGCTCAACTGGACAGAGCAGTCCCGTCCTAAGGGAAAGGTTGGAGGTCCGACTCCTCCCAGCGTCACAATAAAGCGCCGATTGTATAAAGCGAAGCGCTACTAGATCCAGGTTCGATTCCTGGTGGGGACACTCAAAGTTGTTTGCCAGCAGGGAAAAAATTAATTACCACAACAAACTCCCCTTTTGTAACGCCGTTCTCCATTTTGGCAATAACCTCCATTATAGAACCTCTGTATAGAGTTTCGTGAATTTTTGTCAGTTCTCTGGCAACAAAAACCTCAATTTCTTCTCCGAATTTTTCAGGTATTTCTCTCAGATTTTTTATCACCCTGTGAGGAGAATCATAGTATGCAAAAGAGATCTTTCCCTCTTTCAACCAGTTAAAAAGTTTTTCTTTCTTCTTCTTTGGCATAAACCCCAGAAAGACATATTTATTTACATTAAATCCCGATACCGACAACGCCGTAGTGATGGCGGATGGACCCGGAATGGGAACGACTTTCAGGTCAGGGGCAAGAGATAGGAGATAAGAGATAAGTTCGTTTCCGGGGTCGGAGATTCCAGGGGTCCCTGCGTCGGTAACCAAGGCAACATTCTTTCCGCTTTGCAGAATCTGAAGTATTTCGAGCTTGCGCGAATCGGAAGAGTGCTGATGGTAACTCAACAATTTTGAATTATGAATTTGGAATTTTGAATTAAGAGAGGAAAGTAGCTTTCCCGTCACTCGGGTATCTTCACAAAGGATAACATCTGCGTCAGAAAGCGTCGTAATAGCTCGTAGTGTAACATCTTCGAGATTACCTATAGGAGTGGCTACAATATATAAGGTTCCGGACATGGGAATATTATATAGTATATAGAATATAGAATGTAGTATATAGGTTGGGAAAAATGGTAAAATGATACTTGGGCATGTTTCGAATTTCGGATTTAGGATTTCGGATTTATAATCAGATACAAGGCAGAGCTTAATGATAAGATAATTGCCTGCAGTTATAATGCTTGTTTTTCATTATCGTTATCGGGGTGGAGTATGACCCCCCTTCTCCCGATTTAATCGGGATTCGGAAGGGAAAAGCGGTAGTAGTAAATTTCGGAGTGTGGCTCAATGGTAGAGCGCTCGCTTCGGGTGCGAGAGGTTCCCGGTTCAAGTCCGGGCACTCCGACCGAAATTTGTGCCCGTAATTTATAATTTTTAATTCATATTTCATAACCCCTCCCATTGACACAGGTTAACTCTGTAAATTATGCTTAAATTACTTGATGAAGGATTATTGTGGAAAATAAAAAAAATAAGCCTGCAGATGGATCGGATACGCAAACCGGAAAGGCTGAAACCGATCTTACCTCTCAAAATAAATATCCCGGTTTTGATATGGGGGGGGATAATTATTCAAATAAAAAGCCTTCTGAAACCAGCAACCTTACCTCTCCCCCACCGGATGGGCAGGAAAATACTGATGATCTCACACCCGAACCACTAAGTGTACAAACGGCTAGTTCAGCTGAAAATCCGCAGGACCAAAGCGGGTCTACCTCAGTTTCTTCCGCATCAAATAATTCCTCAAGTGCCGGCTATGCATCGATAAAAAGAAGATACTTTGCTTCTTTTATTGATGGACTAATTGTCGGAACCGTTTCGGTCATTCTTAATCTGCCGATGTATGTCAGCCAGTTTCAAAACATCGTTGCGCTCTATAATGTTTCAGACCCTTCGCTCTATCAGGATAAGTTTGAGGTGCCATTTGGCAATTCTTCAAATCCTGTATACAACATATTATCGATCGTTGCATTTCTTTTCGGGATCGCATATCCAATTTATTTTATCGGTAAAAAGGGCGCCACTCCCGGCAAGAAACTATTTAAAATTAAGGTTGTCGATATAGAAAAGAGAGAGACTCCCGGATACTTAAAGGCGTTTTTAAGAGAAACCGTCGGAAAGTTCATATCTGCGATATTTTTCGGTATCGGATATGTCTGGGCGTTCAAAGATAAAGACAAACAAACATGGCACGATAAAATTGCAGGAACAGTAGTGATAGAAAATAAATAAGATATTAGGATATTAAGATATTGAGATATCAAGAGAAAGTATATGTCTACACCGGATTATTCAAAATATCTAAAAAAATCGTTTGAGTTGACGAAGAAAAATAAGTGGCTTTGGGTTTTTGCGGCACTTGTAGGCTCAGGCGGTGGTTTTTCCGGCGGTTTAAACTTTTCAAAATTATTTAAAGACAATAACAGGCCCGACACAGATGCTTTGAAAAACATTCCTTTTGATACCGAAAAAGTTCTCGGAGACAAAATATCTTACGTACAGGAATGGATCCACTCCGTTCCAACATACAAATTCGTGCTTTTGATAATTTTGATCATATTGCTTGTTTTAACTGCTCTTACGATCGTCCTGATCATAGCGTCGTGGGGAAAAGGATCACTTATTAAAGGCATCGATATGGCAAATTCCGGAGAGGAAGTAAACCTAAAAAATGTTTCTCCTTTTGGTTTTAAATATTTAAAACCAATGATCCAATTTTCCCTGTTGATTATGTTGGCTATTTTCGTTACCGCCATTGCTATACCTTTTATGTGGGCGTTAATTTTTCTACTCTTTTTCGGTATCGGTTTTTTAAAGATTGTATGGATCATTCTCGGTATTATTCTGATTCCGGTAATTGCTCTTGTGCTCATTTTTCTTTCGACTCTGGTCAATCTTTATGGAGAACGGCTTATTGTTTTGGAGGAGCTGCATGCCGTTGAAGCGTTTAATAAAGCAGTATATTTGGGTAAACACAGTCTATTTCCGGCATTACTTATGGGTATTGTTAACAAAACGATCGATTATTTGATCAGTTTGGCATCCATGATCCTATTTTTCATAACGGTCTTTTTACCTTTGTATATCCCTATCAGATTGTTTGAGACCAACCCGTCTTTCAGCGCATTTCTTTCTCTGGTTATAATTATTGCATTTTTTATATTCCTTTTTGTCTCGATGGTCTTTAAAGCATCACTTACCGTCTTTTACTATTCCAACTGGAATCAATTATTTAATGACGTTATAGATAATACGAAAAAAAATGACTAAGAATATACAATACGCAAATTTTCCCGAAAGACTATTGGCAAGGCTCGTTGATTTTTCGATATATCATTTACTGATCCTGATACCATTTTCCAAGATAGCGATTATTAATGATGCCGCATACCTTTTGGACAATATATTGACATTTACCTTGTATATCCTGACCTTTGCGGTTATCGTCATTCCTTTCGAAACGCTGATGGTATCCAAATTCAGAGGCACACCGGGGAAGCTTCTTATGGGCTTAAGGATACAGAAAGATCAAGGAGACAGGTTAACCCTTAAGGAAGCATTCCTCCGTATTACATTGGGCCATATGGTTTCAGGTATATTTTTCTCACTTGGCTACCTGTGGATCTTTAAAAATGAAAAAAGGAAGTGCTGGCACGATATAATTCAGGGCACGGTAGTTGTCAAAGAAGTGCCTTATGGTTTCTGGATCGGACTGCTGATCTTTTTCGTCTTTTTCCTTATGAATGCAACCATCTTCCTTCAGGAGATCACCGGTCTTGTTGAAAATTCTCACTTTTATGAAGACCTGTTTAACAGTTTTTTTACGCCTAAACGATCTGTCCCTGCTATGACAATACCCGGGGTCTAATTACTAAAACGTGCGTATGGTTTGGTGAACTAATCTTCCAATATATCGGCAAGCTGTTTGATGAAAGCAACTACAACAGGCGCTGCCATTAAGGAGTGTGATTCCGTCCCGTTATCGTCTTTAACCGTCCACGGTTTTTCTGTGGTTTGAATCCTGCCATCTTTACCGATCGTAAAATTAAATTCAGGCGTCAATTCGTAGCTGTCATAATATTTACTCACTTCGGCTGCCGGTATGTGGTTTCTTAAAAGTATCTTCGGAATGCCGTGCAGGGAGAAAGCTGATCTTAGGATATTCTCATCCTTATCAAGCCGTTCACGGATCGGTTCTATTCCCCTATCATCCCCTTCTTTTCCCTTTAATATTTCATTGGCGCAACCGGAACAGTCTTTGTTGTCGCAATAGAGGAAAAACTTCCCTGTCTCTTTGTCATATCCAATATTTTTGGTTGGCAATAATTTAAGATTTCTCGATAAATTGCATAATGGGCAAACCACTCGAGTCTTTATTCTTGCATCAATCACCGATTCGGGAATGTCGATAAGAACAAAAATATCAGGATCGTCCCTGTATGCAATAAGATCGCGGAAATATAAAGAATACGATATCTGGTCCATCTCGCGCGGAAGTCCATCGATAAAAACCGATTTATTTGGTATTTCGTCAATATGCGCCTTCAGAAGAGCAAGTATAAATTCAGACGGCAGAAGTTTAGATGTCGAGCGTCCTCTTAGGGCGTCAACCGCCGCTTCAAATGAAATGTACCCGCGGTAGTATCTCTTCATCTTCCTATACTTGTCCGTCTTGATAAAACTATCCCAATCATCAATAGACCTGACCAGATCACCAACAGAAACGGTCGCCATCTTATCCTCACCAAATATTTCCGTTAAAAGCTTTGAATAAGTTCCTTTACCGGAGCCTTTCTTTCCGAGCATATAGGCAATAAAGGTCCTCTTGTTCAGGTATTTGGATATCTTTTTTATCTCATCGCCTACTTTAGCCTCAAAATAGACCTTTCTTCCGTCAGGAGAATTGATATCGAATTTTTTATTTAATCCTTTTACTTTTGTTCCGATTATCGGAAATTCAAGTCCTTTCATATTCGCATAGATGCTTGTTCACTTATTAAACTAATTTCCCTTCTCCGTGTAGTATGCAATATTGGCAACGAAATTTGCAACCGCAAAAAACTATTTTAGTATAGGAGTTTTCGGAAGCGGTCTTCATCGTCAAAAGGTCCTATTACTGCTAAATTCAACCTCCCCGCTTTAAAAATACTCTTTGCATATTCATAAACATCATCGATCTTGACCCTGTCAATTTTTTCTACCACCTCTTTGGGTGTTTCCACTTTCTTAAGCAAAAGTTCCTGCAGTCCAAAAAAGCCGTTTATAGTTTTCGTATCTTCCAATGAAAGCGCCATATGGCCTTTGATAAACTCTTTTGCTTTGGTGATCTCCTTTGGCGTGATCTTATACTTGCCCTCGGCCAAACCATACATCTGATCCAGAATAACTTTAATCGCTTCGTCTATCCTTTTTATATCTACTCCCGCATACACGCCGAAATACCCCGTTTCTTTATAGTGCTCAGAGGCTGCTTTAACAGCATAGGCAAGACCTCTTTTTTCTCTGACTTCGATAAACAGCCTTGAACTCATTCCCCCGCCCAATATCGAGTTTAGTATACCTTCTTCATATTTTTTCTTGTGCCCTCTTTCATTACCCAAAAAACCAAGTATCAAATGAGCCTGTTCGTTCTTCTTTCTTCTCAACAGCATTTGAGAACCTGTCTGTTGAGATATGAAGTTTTTACTGCTTAAACTATCTCCTTCAGCAACTTTGTCAAAATATTTCTCAGCCAATTTTATGATCTTTTCCCTGTTTATTCCCCCCGAAACGGTCAAAAGTAGATTATCTGTAACATAGTGTGATCCTCTATAACTTACAAAATCACTTTTAGTTATTCCGCGAACGCTTTCTTTCGTTCCGGCAATATCCCTCCCCATCAGACTTCCTTTAAAGATCAGGTTCTCAAAAATATCGTCGATCTTTGCCATCGGCGTGTCTTCGTACATTGCAATTTCTTCACATATGACACCTTTTTCTTTTTCTATCTCCTTTGGATCGAGAACGGGGTTTAAAACCATATCGGAAAGTACATCAAAAGCCGTTTCGATCTTCCCAACGCGTGATTTTATGTAAAAATTAGTCCACTCTTTTGAAGTGCTGGCATTGAATTCTCCTCCAAATGAATCTATTGCTTCCGAAATATCCTTTGCTGTCGGGCGTTTTCTGCTTCCTTTAAAGACCATATGTTCCAGAAAGTGGCTCAGACCGCTTGTTTTTGCGCTTTCAAAGCGCGATCCGACCGCAACCCAAACAGTGACAGTTGCCGATTCGGAATTCGGAAGCTCGGATGTAATTATCCGAAGCCCGTTCGAAAGGGTGTCCAATCTGTAATCCATCCGCAGATTATACAGGTTTCAAAAGTTAAGTAACAGACGCGAATACATAAAGATTATTTCAAAAATTCCACCTTAAACATTTGTAAATATTGACTTGAAATTAAGTATAATATAGGATATAATTACATAGGTTATAATATAATAGAATTATTATTATCATGAGTCGCGAAAACGAATCAAAACATAACCCACAAATTCCCCTGTTTTGCATAAGGGGACATTATTTTGATTATTATGGTTCTCAACTTGAATGGTGGGAGGCTGATAAAGCCCTTCAAAAAGGTACACATATACTGTGCACCACACAAGAAGAAGGACGGGATGCTAAAAAAGCATTGGTAAGAAAGGATACTCAAACACCCCCAGTAGTAAAGTTAAGCAGGGGTCAGATAGAAGATATAATTCAATTATACGAGTCCGACCCTGATTCATTCAAAAAGTTAGTTCAGGCGGGAATTGACCCAACTTCTGTTCGAAGAAGTCCCGGATCTGTTTTCGACGTTCTTGATGCGTTAACAAAAGACCGTTTTATCCTAAAAGATCCGGTTATTGAGGAAAATAGTAATGGTTTAAGGGGAAGAAAAAGAAGCGTTAATTACCATACACCTTTTTCGGGTTATGAACCACCGGAAGGTGAAATTACTGTTGAAAAATGTTCATTATTCGACAGAATTGTAGGTAAACGAGGCAAATAATGACCGTATTTAGCTTGACATTTACCGCGTAATGTATTACATTATAGGTTAATAATTATGTTGGAAAGACAGTCAATTGACACAACCAAATTAGTATTTGATCCGGATCCGTTTGCACCTGGTTTCAAGAGTGATATGAACCGGATGGTCGTAGAAGAATCGGTAGAGAGCGCAGGAAAAGCGATGGTAGCGGCTTTGCCTCTGGCTCTTACAGCTTGCAGTCCTACAACTTCCGAGATACAGGAATTTTTAAATCCCGCCTCTATTGCTGGTCACTTAGCCGGAACAGCTTTGGCAATTGAAGAAGCGTTTGAAAAAGATCTTCAAAGGAATTTGGGAAGAAAGGCGTTCTCGGTTGTTTCCAAATACTGCGCGGGTTTTTTAGCTGGACATGCGGTAGTTCACAATGAAGAAAGCGGTGCTTCGTGGCTTTCCGGTGAGAATCTTCCAAACTCATTGTCCCTTATCCCTGCGGCTTACGTTATAGTAAAAGAAACAAGCTTACCCCAGCTTCTTGACAGATTTAAGTCAAATGTAACAGGTAAGGTATCTGCCGTCGGCGAACAACGCAGGCAGGCTGAAGCACAATTACAATTGGAAAGATTGGCAGATGACGCTTTCTCTTCAAATATAAAAAAACGAGATCTAGCCAGAAAAGAAGCAGATAGTTTAAACATACCTCTCAAAGTTTTACACACAATACATCACAGAAAAAAATAATTTGTTGGATGCGATATCTTGTATCGCGACTACCCAATAAATTAAGAGTTATTTAATAAAGTAATGCCTATCCGGAGGTAAAGTACCATATTCGCGTAATTTACTGCTTAAATGACCATTTTCGATATGTTCATTCTCATCCTCTTTTAAGAAATGAACGTATCTCAACTGGCTTTTCAAGCCATACTCGCGTTTTACTGCTGTTCCTATCATTCCTTCAGTAAATATCCATTCCTGCTTAAACTTATCATAATCCCAGCTGCCGCACAGATGGTCGAGTACCGTTAACATCTGACTATATTTTGTCATATCACCTTCTATACCCAAAGCATCGGCAAGTTGCCGGTTGGTCAGGATCTTACCTTTCAAGTTTGTGAGTATGTTTTCTTTAATATGACGGAACGAATTACTGGTGAATTCTACTTCACCTTTATGGTCTTTACCTTGCAAACCGGAAATCTTAGCGGGTTTTGAGTCAAATTCAGTACTCATAATTTCTGTGAAATTATAGATGAAAAATCCGATTAAAAGCAATATTTTATGGTTTTTTTAAATGTTAGAACCAATCTTGTCATATCACATCCTTTCCGGAGAATCTATTCCTAAGAGATTTAAGCCTGATTTGAGTACCGTACCTGTGGCACTTGCAAGTCTAACTCTAAATTCAAGTACAAGAGGGTCATCAACCAAGATCTTGTGTTTGCTATAAAAGCTGTTGAATTTTTGAGCCAGTTCATACAGGTAATTGCAGATCACTGTCTTCTGCTTTCATTTTTGCCATTAGCTCTGGATTGTCGTCTGCATTCTGATCTTCTATAGACTGTAGACTATTGGCTGTATGCGTGTTTTGCGCTTTGTGCAGAACACTTTGTGCCCGAGCAAACGTATACTGCAAATACGGTCCCGAGTTGCCATTAAGAGAAATTGATTCATTGGTGTCGTAAAATGCCGTTGTTCCTCTTCCGTACCGAAGAAGCGCATATTTTACGGCCCCCAATGCCACATCATGAGCAAGTTCATCCATATTAACCCCTTCCCTCTTTTTCTTTTTGATATCGTCATTAATAATTTTCTTAACTTTTGTTTCCAATTCATCCAATATCTCGTCTGCCATAACCACAGATCCCTCTCTGGTTGCCATCTTTCCTCCTCCTTTGAAATTAATGAGGGCGTATGAAAGATGGAAAAAGTCATCTTTCTTTCCCAAGCCTAATTGCTCGCAAACCGAAAAAAGCTGTTGAAAATATAGGGATTGTTCCTGTCCGATCGTCCAAATATACAGGTCGGATGGATATCTTCTTTGCTTTTCGGCAGTTAAATTGATATCAAAAACCAAATAAGTAGATGTACCGTCAGATTTGATAGCCACAGTATCGGGAAGTTTATATTTTGCAAGATTGGTTACAATCGCACCCTCGCTTTTTACAAAAACTCCCTTTTTAAGACCTTTTTCTATAAACTCCTTGCCTCCTTTGTAAAGGGCACTTTCGTGCCACACATGGTCGTGAATACTGCCAATTCTTTCGTACGTCTCTTTATAACCCTTGGCCGACCAATCTAATATCTGCTTCCATATTTTCCAGACATCTTTTTCCTCCCGCTCCCATACCTGAAGAATTTCCCCAACCTGTTTACGAACAGATTCATCCGATTTATACGCTTTGGAGCCCAGTACATACCAAATCAGGTTTGCGTGGTCCGGTTTTAATTCCAATTCGTCGGGAGTAAACCAATCAGCGGGATTGTCTGACCATTTTCTCAATAACTCCTTCCAATTCAATCCTTTTATTTTACCTGCCATTTTCTCTTCGGCAACATCTTTGTAATTTTTTAATTCTTCTTTTTTCAAACCATCGTTTTTATTTGCAAATACCAGATAACCCCAGATGGAACGGCAGATATGAACTCCCCTGTCATTTACAATACAATCCCGCGTAACTTTTGCACCCAAGAAATCAAAAAGATTGGCTACGGACATTCCTAAAAAATTATTACGAAGGTGTCCGAGCATTATTGTCGTTTGGGGATTAGGGCTGGTGTGCTCTATCAATATTGTTTTGCCTTTAAAAAGATCGGATTGGCCATATACGAAACCATCCGTCTGTTGGGGGAAATCATTATTTGTATAGATTCCCGCTTTCGCGGGAATGACAGATTGCATTTCACCCGACCGGTAATCAGTTTCGTTGTTAGCACTATCAATCTGCATCAATTTATTAAGTAGTACATCATTATTTATATGGAAATTAATGAATCCGGGTCCGGCGACCTGAATTTTATCTACGATCTTAGTTAATTCCTTGTCGCTTTTTAGAAGACTCACAATCGTTTCAGCCAGTTCATGTGGAGATTTAAGATTTAAGATTTTAGATTTTAGGTTTTCTTGCAAATTGGAAATTGGAAATTGGTCATTCCCAAACATCACGAGTGCAATGTTTGTGGCATAGTCTCCAAACTCTTCCCTTTCGGGAATATCCAAATTGATTTCAATTTTTCCGACAACTTTTTGCAGAGAATTGATGATTTGGGTCTTGGGGTTGGGTATTGGAATCATATAATTATTATAATCGTTATAACCGTTATAAAAAAAAGCAAAAACACACCACCTTGCATGGATAGAACCCGCAAGGTAACTGTTTATCCTGCCCGGACTCCGTTAGGAACGGGTTTTTCAGGCATGGCGAGAACCGGAGTTATCCCATCTGCATAACCAATATCAAAGAGCATTCCCTCGGATTTCTCCTCCATCATTTCTTTTTCGGGCAAGTTAACAATAAAAAGAGCTTGCTTACCTTCAATTTCTTTAGTATTATCCCGTTCATTCTTCATTCCAGCAAGTATCTGTTTTGTAAAGTCACCGAAATCCACAATAAGTTTGACCAATTTATCGGATTTTTCGATGTCAACAACTTCTTTGATAGTTCCAACTCGAACATCGACTTTCTCCAGATCAGAAAAGTTTATTGTCGGTTTTATTTGTGTTTTTAGATCCATAAGTTTGTCTTAGATTACCTATATTATGCCACAACTTATTTTATTATATTCACCAATCTTTTATGCTTATTGATATCGATGGGAATTTATCTATCAAGTTTTTGTTGACTGCCGATCCAATTTAAATAATCCTCCATCGCCTTAACCGATGTGTACCTTTCATGACCACCATTGGGATATAATTTCAACTTATATTGATCTTTGCGTTCAGGAAAATATTCCATTAACTTTCCGTAAAAATTGACCGACTTCGAAAAATTTATACATTTATCCTTTATTCCATGTGCGATAAAAATTTTCGCATTCTTTAAACATTTAATATTATCCATGGGTGACAATTTATCCAAATCATTTAAGTGCTTCCACCATGTTTTGGAATTGAACCCTTTGTACAGATATTTATATCCATCATAGAGAAAGCTGTTGATAAAATCTTCGTTCGTTTCCTCTCCTTTTACTTCCCCCTGTCTGCTTTGGTCAAGTGCACCAAATATTATGCACAAATATTTAATTTCTTTATTGAATTTCGGTAGAAGTGGAATATATGCTCCCGCGATACTTCTTCCGGCAACCAAAACTCTCTTATATTTCAGAAATACTTTCTTGTTTGCGTAATGATTAATACCTTTAACTCCTTTCTTAAATTCGTCAACAAGTATCAGAAATGTATTTATGCAATTTTTTGGCGTAAAGACACCGGAACTTCTGCCAAATCCGATATAGTCAGGAACATACAAATCACATCCCGCCTCTAAAACAGGTCTTGCTTCGGGCAAATTACCATTATCAGGAACATTTGGGGCGCCAATCCCATACACCAAAATGGTGTCTGTTTTCATTCCACAAGGATAATACATGCCTGAAATATTATTTATTTTTAGTAATATTGGACCTTGAATCATTGTATTCATGCTTTTAATTGGATTCTTGTCATATTTTTAAGCTTTTCGGTAAATCTTGAGATTCCAAACATCGGTTCTAATCTCTCTGCAACCAAATATATCCCATTTGCACCTGCAATCTCTGGAATTTTAGCATCAAATGCCAGATAACCTGCTATAAGCCAAAATGCACCATTAAAATCCATCCCATTCATCGACAGAACTCTTTCAACAACATGCCTATTCTTCTTCGAAGGCGCAATGCTTAAATTGAAATATTCATTTAACAGGGTAATCATTTCATATTCAGGAGCACTTTTGCTATTGAGACCATCTGCCAAACCAACTAATTCAGATGGTATGGGTGCAGATAAATCAACAAATGTTGGGAACTTAACACCCAAACCAGAATAACTTTGGAGTGTAAAATTGAATCCCTTGGTCTTTGCTAAAGCCGATAGTTCGTCATTATACAACTGACAATGGTATTCCAATGCCCCATCTTCCTCTTTTCCCGGCTTTCCATGAAACAGAACTCCCTTGTCTGCCAATACAGCAAGAAGATTCATTTCATACCCAGTTTGTCTTATAGATTCAGACATGCTTTCCAATACCTTCTTATACGCCAATATTTTTCCAGCAACTCTTGACTCGGATATTCCGAAAGGTGGTTTTATCAACCCAGCTGATCTCAAATCTCCTTGGGCATAAAGCGGGCATAATACTACACATACGTTAGCACTTTCTCCAAAAACATCTTTTTTATTTACGACAGAAATTTCTGGCCAAGATTTTTCAACAGATGCCCAATACACCTTTGACTTAGATATATTTTCAAATTCAGTTAATCTTTCCATATTTTTCACACCCTGGGCTACAAAAAAGCCCCTTTAACCTACTAGTTTTTGTATAGATTCCGGATTGAATCCGGAATGACAACGTAACTAATAAATTAAAGGGGCTTCTCACTTTCGTTCGAAGTAAACTTTCCAATTCTTGTAGTTTACCCCGAGCACAGTGAGAGGTGGTACCACCCTTATTTAGTGATTAGTGGTTAGTGGTTGGTTACTTTGTATAAAAACAAAAAAAGCCAACCGTACAGTTAGCTAATCACTCTCATTGATTCGAGTTCTGTACGATAAGTCACAAACTCTAGTACTGTTACGGGTACTCCCGCTCCGCATTTTGGCGGAGAGCTATCCGATCGCGACTCGGACAATACGCTTTTCCTATTTAACTTAATATGTCAAATTTCCGCAAGGGGATGGTCGATCTTTTTGATAAATCGTGTGTGACAGGGTGGCACCTTGTGTTGATGGCAATAGATAGTAAGACCACGAAAAATCCAGAGTTACTCAAGAAGTATTGTCGCTTAGTAGCACTCCATTGCGTTTAACTGCTGACGGTTATCCTGAAACAAGATCGAAAGCGTCTCGTCGGATTTTTTCATTCTCTCATCTGAATTAAAAGACCGCAGTAACGCATTTAGAAATTTTATCGCTTCAAACTCCGTCTTATTTACAATTCTAGCAGCAATTTTTCGGTCTTTGTCCTTGGATCTTAATATTGGCATTACCCTATCGCGAAGATAACAGAAAACTTCCCGATCGTTATATCTTACTATTTGAGCATCAATTTTGCTTTTTGCATTTATCGCAGATTTCTCAAGCATGCTCTTTGCATTTTCGGGGACCCTGTGGTTCCATCCGTTACTACCGGCAATTCGATATGGATCCTGACCATCCAATACTTTTGTCTCAATACCGTTCATTATTTTCTCATTTCGGAATTTTCCCGAAAGTGTCACCTCGACGGATGACATGATTGGGTGATCAAATACTCTTTTTACTTCTTTGGAAGGATGCTGCTCACCTGCTTCGTTCGTATTAGACTGTCTTTCAGTCACTTTTTTTTTACGCGTGTGAAGTGGCTCTTCCCGAGTGAATCTTCCTCTCAGATCTCTTAGTAAAACCTCTTTCTTGAACCTACTGATTGGCATACTGCCATAATTTCCTATCGCATAATCATAGTAATCAAACCAGGCTTCGTCACCCTTATTTATACTTTCATTGCGAAGATCTTCATAGGCATCCTTAACTGTCCTTATAGTCTTCTCGTTGTCTTTATCATATTCCAGTGCATCCGCCTGGTGATTTTTCCAATATTTAATAGTATCGGCGGTGGAACGCAAGGTTTTTTTGTCCTTCTTGTATTCATCTTTTACAATAAGGGATGCTATAGACAATTGACTGCTATGAATAAATTTTCCTTGCTTATCTTTTTTTAATAACTCGAGAAGCGCTATAGGTTGAGCATTTTCCACTTTCCACTCCCCTTTAATCCGTTCTGCTACAACTTCTTGCTTTGCCGTATCAATACCCATTTTATCTGCAACTTGTACTAACTCTACGGCAGTCTTAGGCTCTGATTGGTCTCCAAATTGAAAAATTTTGTCGTGGAGATTGGCATAACGAAGAGCAGTCATACACTGATCATAAATTTCCTGAAGAGTATTAGGTAAATTTTGCAATCCCGTCAATTCTCCCGATAATTCATGGAGTCTTTTATAGTCCCGATCAACTAAAGCCCGTTCCGCTTGGATTTGCTTATTTTTTGCATAAGGAGAATCAGGACCCGCCTGTCTCAAGATTGATTTTATAAACCCTTTTAAGGGGACTTCTGCTTTTGGTGCCATGTTCGTAAAGTATATGTCTTATATCATATCTACATCTTATAGTCAATTATTTTAATGATCATTAAGATGTGGGTTTGTAGAGTTGCGACATTTCTTCATTAAACCAACACTCCTTCGATTTTCAAGAAATGTTTTTGTGGCGGTACATAATTGGAACGGTACATTTTTAATACTCATGTATCTTTTAATCACCGAAGAAAATTTTTGGGGGTCGATACGTGCTAAGCTTGAATCTATTTGATCAACTCTACTTATATCCAATACATCCATCACTCGGCTCACACTTGTGCGCATTTCATTGTACCACTCAATTTTTGATGTCATATAACGATATTATAGTATATATCGAATTGTTTCCAATCCGGCAAGTTCCCCTGAGGAGAATTGTCCCCTTATCGACAGTTTGTTCAAATTCGCTTTTGTGTGCCTCTAGAAGGAATTGAACCTTCATCCCTGGTTCCGGAAACCAGTGCTCTATCCGTTGAACTATAGAGGCCCTTCGGTAATACTCAGGGTAAACAATGATATTTTAACACATTGGTTTTTGGTTAAATGAATAGTAAATCACCAAAAATAATTCAGTTGTCGCAAATATCTATACCTGAAAGTTATTGTATTTCTATCAACAGATGGTTGTACGAAAAACAATATGATCTATAATCTTATTGTTTATATGGAATCAAAAAGAAGTTCATCCGATCTGGCTGCAATGTTTAAAACTGATGAAAACGGCTATGTAAGTTTTGGTGACTTATCAAGACGAATCCTCAAAAAACAGGGTCAATATGGCGTTAGATATGCGTTTGAAGATGCTGAGGGTGATTATCCAAATCTAGGAGAAGGTTTACGGATCATCGGAGATCCGGGAAATTATTGCGATGTAAAAATTCACAAAGACGATATTCATGAATTTGTCGATAGATATAACAATTATCAAAAGAGTCGAGGACTTTAATTATTTTTTTAAACCGTACGATCCGGTATATGGGAAATAACGATTAACTTCAACTACTTCTCCAGCCACATCCTCTCCCCATCCGTTTCAATTACTATATCCCCATCCGTATCGGTTCTTAATATCTTAATCGCTTTATTACTTAATAACTTAATCACTTCCTCAGCGGGATGTCCGTAGGAGTTTTTTCCAACCGATATTGTTGCAATGCCACCCTCGACCAAATCATACATCTTTTCCGAAATTGAGTTCCTAGAACCGTGATGAGGTATTTTGATATAGTTAATGGAGTTTATCCCGTTTTCCGACAGGGTCGTGGCTAAAGAGTCTAA
>Ga0075764_111_pt1 | contig 19930 bp, 25 predicted proteins | sample RifGroC1_FD_67858 | JGI IMG/M metagenome (GOLD analysis project Ga0075764, IMG submission 67858) | Microgenomates (Woesebacteria) bacterium GW2011_GWC1_38_13
ATTTTTGTCTCCATGAATTTTTGGATATCCATAGCGGAGAACTTGCTGACCAAATACTACGGTGTCCCCCTCATCATTCCAGAGAAGCGGGTATTGAATATTTTTGAATGCAAGAAAAAGAAAAATGGATGTTAACAGGATCAATATGATAGTGTGTACAGACGCAGTTTTTTGAAACCGATCAGATCCAATTTTTAGGTTTTTAAAATTAAAGAACCTACCTGATTTACTTTTTAGAAAAGATTTGGCTTGAGTAGATCTTTGAGACATCCAATAAGTATAAAAACAGGGACATTAATGTCGAAAGACCGTATTTTACCGACCTTTTGAAGTTTATTGAAGAAGCATCGGGAAAGTAACGTACCGGTACGGATATTTCACCGATTCTGAACCTTTCCCTTATTGCAGAAATTAGGATCTGCTGGTCAAATACAAAATCGTCCGAAAATTTATGAAAGGGGAGTTCTCTCAAAACATTACCGTCAAATGCCCGCAGTCCTGTGTGATATTCGGACAAATTCTGACCCAGGACTATGTTCTGGATCACCGTCAGGAGTCTATTTCCGAAGTATTTATAAAGAGGCATTCCACCGGAAAGCGACTCTTCCCGTGTCCGTATCCTTGAACCGAGCATGATATCAAATCTTTTATCGGCGATCGGTTTAATGAGGTCGGGAATGAGTCGGGCATCATACTGATAGTCGGGATGAAGCATAACCACAATCTTCGCACCTTTGTTTAATGCTTCGGTGTAGCAGGTTTTTTGATTTCCTCCATAACCCCTGTTTTGAGGATGTACGACAACTTCCAACCCTAGTTTTTTTGCGATCTTTACGGTTTTGTCATGGCTTCCATCATCAACGAGGATGATCTTTTCAACAATTCCTTTTGGGACATCTTTATATGTTTTAACAAGCGTCTTTTCAGCATTGTATGCCGGCATAACAACAAAGACGCCTTTTTTAGGCATTTTGAACATGACTTTTTCAAAAGTAATTTACTGTTGAGGTCTTTCCTCTCTTGGCTGTTGCGGTCTTGCGTCACTTATGGAAATATTTCTTCCGTCAAGAGCCTGACCATTAAGTTTTGTTTTTGCTTCCTCTGCTTCTTTTTCACTACTCATTTCTACAAAACCGAATCCTTTGGATTTGTCTGTATATTTATCGATAATAACGTTTGCAGAAACAACAGTTCCAACGGTTGAAAAGAAGTTTTTCAGAGAATCATCGCGGGTTTCCCAAGCCAAACCTCCGACAAATAATTTGGTTGTCATTAATTTACTCACCACCTTTCGCATTTATTAACCTTTTTTCTTAAGCGTCAGTTTAATTACACCCAAACTATTTTACGGGGGTAAAAACCGGAAGCTATCGTAACTAAGGTATTAACGAACAACCTGATTATAAATAAAAATCAATAAACAGTAAACAAGCAGTAGGGGAAGAAGAAAGATATCAGGATATAAAGATATAGAGATATAAAGAGAAAACAAAAAGCAAGAAACACTAAACAGAAAACAGATAGAGAAATTGGTTGAGGGAAATTACTGATTTATTCTTGCCAGGTATTGACCGGTTGTCGTGTCAACGGATATTTTATCTCCCGTTTTGATAAATATCGGGGCTTGGATCTCAATTCCGGTTTCCAGTATTACCGGTTTTTTTGGGGCGTTAACACGGTTTCCTGCAATAGCCTCCTGTGCCTCGGTTACTGTAAGTATCACGTTCGGTGGTACCTCAACACCAATAGCCTTTTCTCCATGCCACAAAACGATACATTTTTGATTTGGAATAAGATATCCAACCTTACCTTCGATAAGCGTTAATGGAACAGACGCCTGATCGTACGTTCTTGGGTCTATAAACATCGCTTCCGACGCATCAGAATATAGGAAGTTCATATCTCTTTTGGTCATGTCGGCAACCTCTACCTGTTCATTTGATTTGTAGGTAAATTCACAAGCTGCTCCGGTAGCGGCATTTTTCATTTTGACACGCATAATGGGAGAACCCTTTCCGGGAGACATAAAGTCGGTTTTTGTAACATAATGGGGAACATTTTTATAGATAATAAAACTTCCCTTTGTAATATTTCCGGCGTTAATGGTGGACATATAATAAATTATTAAATTACTAAATTATTGACAACAGCAAACAGCTTATGGTTTACAGACTACAGAAGAACATGCTTTTTTATGGCTGTGAAATGTAGTCTGTTTGCAATAAACTTGTTGTTACAACCTCACTATTGTATCCTCAACCCTCTTTTAGGTCAAATAGCTCCTTGGCAGGGAAAAAGAGAGTATCCGAAATATTTTCAAAATTTCCGGCAAGCATTATAAGCCTGTCGATACCGACGGCTATACCTGCGACTTCAGGCATACCGGAGCTTAATGCCTTAATTAGTTCATTATCAATACTGTATTCAGTCATTCCCTTAATCTTTCTTTCGGACAGTTCTTTTTGAAAACGTGATTTCTGTTCATTCGAATCAATCAACTCCGAAAAGCAATTTCCCAATTCGATGCCGGCAAGAAAAACCTCGAATCTTTCGGCAAATCGCGGATCGTTTTTTTTCTTTTTTGAAAGAGACGCAAGGGTGGCAGGGTAGTCATAAAGAAAGTAAGGTTTTTGTAATTTATTAAGCACGGGTTCGACCTCATTAAATAAAATTTGGTGAAAAACTTCTTCCCATGTTGTTTTCCTTGCGATCTGATACCCTTTTGATCTTGCAGTTTTGATGAGCTTGGTTTCCGACAATAAAGTATCCGTATTAACATTGGCATATTTTTGGAACGCTTGGGAAACAGTGATCCTTAACCATGGCGCAGAAATGTTATAAACTTTGTTTTGATATTGCCATTTTTTTATATCCGCTTTCGGAGTCAGGGATTTGACAATGTATATAAAAAGTTTCTCGAAATCATTCATTACATCAATGTAGTTTGCATGTGTCCGGTACCATTCAAGCATGGTAAATTCCGGATTGTGAAGTCTTGACACATTTTCATCGTTCCTGAAACATTTTGTTATTTCAAAACAGTTTCCGATTCCCGCAGAAATTAGTTTTTTGATCGAATACTCGGGGCTCATAATTAAGTACGCATCTCTCTTTACGCCTTTAAATGTACGAAGTTCCGTTTTGAAAACTTCAAGGTTGGGTTCGCACGACGGGGTTGGGACAAGAATCGGAGTCTGCACTTCACGGAAGTCCTGCTTTTTAAAAAAGGTACGGATTGAGTCGATTACTTTTTCGCGGATAAAATATCTCCCGAGGGGGTTTTGGTTGTTTTTGATCTTTTCCCAAGTCTGCATTAAGATGATATTATATTTCGGTTTGAGTGTTTTTTACATATTCAACTGAATTTTTCAATTATAAGTTAATCCATTTTTTTGCTCTTTCCAATTCGCCTTTAGCAAGAGGTCCCTCTTTCCCTTTGACAATAAATCCCTCTGGATGAAGGATAAGCTTTCCCCCTTTTGCTTCCAGCGACTTGGCAATTTTTGGAGCGGCGAACCCGATTGTTTTAATTAGGATCTTTAATGCAAAATTTACTTTATTTTCCGAGAATCGGGTATCAAACGCGGCAACTTTTACATTTTTAAGAAATCCCCCCGGAATTGAACCAAGAAAGGCTTGTATATTTTGTGTTGATTGCCCCCCTTGGGTGGGAGAGCCGACAATGAGAATTTCAACACCCGTAAGATCCGTAGTGTTTGTGTCCGACACACAAAGTAATTTTCCCGAAATACTTTTCGCAACCGCTTCTGCGACCTTTTGTGTATTTCCATATTGTGAGTCATAAATAACAAGCTTTTTCATAATTTATACTTTATGAGATTTTAACACAGGTTCAGGGAAGAATATTAATAGTACTTTATGCTCGAGATAATTTGTCCGATCATGGAGTTGTAATAATTTTCGTTCGGACCAACAGCAAATCCTAAATACCCGTAAATTTTCCCGTTGATCTTGATGTGGTAATAAGGAAAACAACCTAATCCGCAAATAGTTATTTTTTCGTATCTCAAACCTGAAAAGGAAACGCTTTCGTATTTTGGCGGCCTGTCGGGATACTCTGGTTGGTTTGTCTCGTATCTTGTTTTCATCCATGAAAGAGTATCCAAATCGGTTGCTTGGGGTTTCATTACTGCGAAATTAACACCATCATAAAGTTCGGTTTGGGGTCTTTGCGTTTGACCGACGACAAAAAGCCCAAAAATATCCTTGTCCGGAAAATTTTGTCCGTCGCGAAGTTATTGTTTCCGGAGTGATTTTGAGATCTGCAAAAATACTATCCATTTCTGATTTTGTTATCGTACCTTGCAGATCTATATCTTCACCTGTATAACCGCCGATTATGAAAATTACCGCTTCAAATTCTACCAAATACCGGTATTCGGTTGTTCCGTTTGGAAATTCCCAAGGTTTTGTATTAACAAACGATTTTGCTCCGTACCCTCCCAGCATAAGATCAGCATCTCTTTGATAACTGAAATACTGATTAAGGTTGGGATCGGTATTTCCTCCAAATGATCTTGTCTCGCCGATCGCCATATTGCGGAGAGTCTGAATATTGTTTTGAGAGTAGTTGTAGATCGTTCCTTCCTCGCCTTCTTTACCTTTAGGAACAACAGAAATATATAAAAAATTTATCGGTCCCTGACCTGTATTTTGAACATCGGGACGGTAAGTTCTGCTAAAATCACCGTTTGTTTCACCGATGTAGTTTTTCGGGATTGTTAAAGTATAACCCAGATCTTTTTCTATAATTTTTATTCCGTCGGAGGTTGTGTCCGGAGCGGTTATTGAGTCCGGAGGAAGGGGTTTTACATTTTTTGCAATAAAGTTACCTTTAAAAAAAATTAAATAAAATATTAATAAGCTCAAAAACACCGATCCGATAATAACAAAAACATTTTTTTTCATATTGATCAAATACTTCCAAAACAATCCCAACGAATCGGGAACCGAATCCCCTGCGAGATCAAGGGCTACTATTCATATTTTATACTGATAAGTAAAGTGGTATGTAATTTAAGTCACAAACCCTGCGATCTGCAGTATTAAAGGATAGATACGGTATTCTCTTTAATTGTGTATAAGGTGTTCATTCTTCCTAATACGCGCTTTGACAAGTTTTTTAATTAAAGCAATGGGAAGTTTTTTGTCAAATGGAGATTGGATAGCGGACAATAAAGTAAACCAAGCGTCCACAATAGCCGTAATATGGCATTCCGTAACTTATCTTTTCCTCGGAATTTGGGGATACTTTTTTTATAATTTTTCGAATCTGCCTTAATTTCTCTCTGGCTTCCTGTGGAGAATTTTCGATATGTTCATCTACACTGTTTACTGTATTCATATTCAAAGTATATTGCAGGCTACAGTATTTGAAGTGATCCATTTAACAAAAGTAGAAAATCAATCTTTTAGGAAATAAATCTCTTTTAACCAGCCGATAAGTTCGTTATCGATCTCTTCTTTTATATATATCGATGCAATTTTTTATTGCTTTAGCTGAAACAGGTACGCTTATTTTTAATCGGGGAGTATTAAGTTTTCGGTACGGTGAGAACCCTATCTCCAACCGGTCTTTTTTAGGAAGAGTGGCCAGAAACTTATAATTTGAAGTCTTTTAGCTTGGTTTTTCCCTCAACAAGAACTCCTTTATAAATTGCCGCACTATCAAGTTTATGTTTAGATATGCCACTCACATCTCTTTGGTGTTTTAATTCCAACACAACCCTTTTTTGTTTCTCGGTTGCTTTTGATATTAATCCTTCAAAACAGATGTCATTATTAGATAGTGATTCTTTAAACCATATTTCTATTTCCCATCTTCTGCCTTTGTATTCATGAATCAGGACAACGATAATATTTTTAGGTCTATCTTTGCGTGGAAATTTTGCAAAGTCTCCTAGTTGATACTTCTGGAATTTTCTTTGTTTTATAAAATCAAAAAAAGCCCCGAAGGAACTTTTCTCCGGGTTATCAGTTAAAACAACCAAATCAATATCCGGACCATACATGAGGTCATATTTATAGCTTCCTGTAATAAGTAAGTTGCCGTATTTTGAAAGAACTTTTATCACATCTCCATACTTTAAAAGATCTTCTGCTTCAAGTTTTGTTTTTTGAGAAAACTTGGTTACATCCATAAAGTGATTATACCAAAGGTTCTAACTGTCCCACTGGGGTAATAAAATAATGAAGCTAAAAACGTCTGCTCGCTTACTGGGAAGAATTTAGAACAAAGGTTGTGTTCTAATATATTAATAACTGTGGTCAACTCTCTCGGGAGGATAATGGTCCGTATAAATTTTTAACCCGAGTTTCAAAACCAATCCGGATCCTTCAGGAACACCGTTTTCAAAGACTTCACGACAGAGGTTGTCTGTCAATTGAAGTGCTTGACTAAGATTGGTTGGTTTGACAGACTCTGCAAACCCTCTTGCGTCTTCTTTCGTTTCAATTTTAACAGAGTGAGGTACTCCCTCGTCTATCACAGATGTCATGTGGAACAATCTATGAACCTCCCTCAAATCAGCCGTCGGTTTGTATGGAGAAGGAGGAAGTTTGTTTAGCTCTCTTTCCAACTCGTTTTTACTGCACATGTCAGCAGTATATCAAAAGCCTTATAATATTATTTGATATTTATATCGTTCATGTTGAGTTATAATTGCTTATTATGGTTAATATTAAACCGCCTTTTTATGATGGTTACTGGTATTGCTACTCAAATTCCACAGCTATGCTTCTTGGTTCGATAGGGGAAAATATATCTTCTAAACTAATTGAACCTTTAACCGGCGTTGGGCTTGGCGCAATGTTTCATGAAAGGTCCGGATTACCTTTTTTCAGTGGTGCTGCCGGAGATCCTGATAAAGGAATAACAAAAGCCTTAGAGATTCTTGGCTTTAAGTTTATGGAGAAAAACAAAGAAGAAGGAGAAGCCCCCTTTGATGAATTAGCTGAAGTTTTAGAAGAGAGTCCTGCGGTTATAGGACCGCTTAATATGAGTTTTCTTGATTACAACCCAGATAGACCGAAATCTGAAGGAGTAGACCACTTTATTCTGGTTTATAAAATTGAAGGAGATAAAGTTTTTGTAAACGACCCCGCCGGATTTGCTCATGTTTATATTTCAAAAGAAAAATTAGCTAAAGCTTGGAAAGCTGATGGAATTAAATATAAAAGAGGACATTACAGGTATTGGGCAAAGCCTGAAAGAATAAGTACTCCAACTGATGAAGAGATATACCAAAAAGCTATGGAATGGTTTAAAGAACTGTATGGAATGGCTGATGAGGATGAAAAAAAAGATGGCACTCTAATAAACGGCAGGGCAATAAAACACCTGGTAAATTTAGTAGAAGAAGATGAATTAAAAAATTATCAAATAGGTTTTCTTAACGGATTTGCTTTACCGTTAGGAGTTAAAAGAGCTTTAGATTATTCACTTTTTTTCAAAGGAAAGAATAATATTTTAAGTGAATTAAAACTTAAACAAGCCGATTTATTCGGAGAAGCTCAATCTTCCTTGATGTATCAGAGCAAAAATGATTTGATTGAAAATCTTAATAGACTTGCAGAAGTAGAAGATCAAATTAGAGAAAATTTTTAACGATTGACCAGAGTGTTAAAAACTGAAATTAAAATATTTTGCTTCCCCAGTAAGTCTACTTTTGATTACCGCCAAAATACTCTTTAAGCATTGTCAGATACAAGTCTATATCTGATTTCTGTTGAAGTATTCCTTCAACATCGTTTTTAAGGTTGTTTTACCTTTGTTGTGACTTATTAATCTTTGTCTTAAATTTGTTGAGTATCCAATATATATGAAGTTTTTAACCTTATTTTGTAATACGTAGATGTAATAAAGGTTCATTAAGATACCCTGGAAGGTACAAGACTGCACCTTCCTGCGTCTCAAATCTGCTTCTGTCTACTTGCGTAGCCAGGCGCAGACTTGTGCCTGGCTCCCTAATATATATAAATACAGAAACTTCTTTATTGAGCATTATGCTGAAGTAGCCAATCCTTTATTGATATTAAACCCAAACTATTATGAAAATAGTTATATTGGATTGAATATCCAGAACTAGCGACTATGTTACAATTTCTATATGAATAGAAAACATAACAAGATAACTGTAAAAATTGACAAGAAACTTAGAGAGAAAGAGATAAACCAATTCAATAAAGAAATTGAGGATATTAAGGAATTAAAGAAGTTCTCTAGCCTTTTTCCTTCTTCTAATCAAGAGGCTAGGATTATTGACTTAAGAAATTCTTATTCTTTTTAGTTCTAGTAGGCAACTAGATAAGAACGGGCATCCATAAATAGCTTTGATGCTGGTTTATCTGTACCAGGCGAAGCCATCAAAAATACTTCTGCTCTTACATACAGCTCCCAAAACAAATTCCATAAAGCATCGGTTTTATCCAGTTGCATGATGTTTAACTCCAATTTTGTACATTCATCCATTCCTATCATTCTTCCATGCATAAAATGTTCATTGGCTGAGGATAAATTAGAAGCGATTGTATTGGCTATCTTTTCCCTTTCTTTGTCTGTTTTACTAGGGTATTTACTTTTTAACATGTAGTTTGTTAACCACTTTTTTACAAAGTCTTTCGCGAAACTAATTTCTCTTTCACACTCTACAATAAAGGCTGGTTCTACAGTAGAAGAACTAAGTAATTGTAGATACCCCATGTACTCCTCATTATTCTTTTTTGCCTCATGCAACTTATCAATTAGTTTATCTCTAGCATCAATAAATGATTGAGCTGATACTTGCTGAACCATTCCTCCAATGTTTATAAACTTTTGTGCGTCTATTGGACCCAATTCGGAACAATAACCCATTATTATTTTATCTGCCCCCAAAGAAATCATCGTTGCAGCACTTTTTGCCATATTAGGAACAATGACTCTAAATTCCTTAGTACAATATCGCCTACACATCTCTACAATTTTTTCTGCAACAACACCTGAACCCCCTGGACTGTTAATCATTAAGTCTAGGTTTTCCACTTCTCCCATTGAAGCCAACATGCTTCCAATTGGAGCAATATCGTCTTGAGAAATACTGGATTGCGGACTTCCGAATCTTGAAATATAAACAATCAGGTTTCTTTTAACCCCATCTTTGTATGCTTCAATTCTAGGTATTAAGGAAGAATACTTCAAAATTCCCTCTGCTCGGGTCTTTTCCGCTTGTTTTCCAGCATCACCAACTTCATTAAGAATGCTTTGCAATAAGGGTTGGCTTTGTGTAGCAACTTTTTCTACTGCTATGTTTGGCTGTACCGTTGGTTCTGGCATATTACATTGTCCAAATATAGATAGATAATCCAATTTTGTTTGACAAACCTAACTTATAAAGTGTCGCCTTTAATTGAGACTCTCCGTCTTTAGGTACAATAACATGAAGGGGTACGACCTTACCCTGTTGAGGTCCCGATGACATAATCCTGGATGAAAAGGCTATATATTGGCTTTGGGAATTTTGCGAATCAATATCATCAGTCGTCTTGGCTTCACCTAATACAACTAATCCAGTTACAGGGTCGTGTCCGTAAATATCAGGTATATAGCCATTTAAGTTTGGAGGTGTCGCGTACCCTTCTAAGGCCACATTATCAATGCTAATTCTATTTTGATTGATTAGCGCATTCATTAGAGCCTTAACAAGTTGCTGATGCTGTTCTGATGCCATATATTACCTTTCTACTACTACTGCTCTGGAAATAATAGCCTTGAAACTATCAGTCCTATTTACTGCAGTATGTGGTATCAACTTGTATTTCCACTCCTTTTTTGTACCTTTGGTTACTGTCTCGCACCATTTTATTGCTTGTTCTGCCTTTTCATACACCTCTTTATCTTTATTCTCAATTTTATCTGCTTCTTTTATTTCAATAACAAAATAGCCATCTTTTGTTTCAGCTATAAAATCTGGATTGTATCTTCCGCCTTTGTAGTAAACAGGAAACTGGTTCATCGGAGGTCGCACCCACCTAATAACCTCGTTATCCGCTTCTAATACATCAGCAAACCATTTCTCTTGTTTTGAGTCAAAGGTGTTTTGTGGAAATACAGTCTTAGTATAACCAGCAATAAGGATGTCAACACAATCGTCATCACTTACAGCCTTCCTGTCCTTTACCTTAAACCCTTTCACAACCGCTTTGGTAAATGATGTAAAGCTAATCTTATCGGTACTTGTTGTGAAATCAATCTTTGTTGAACTGTCAAACTTGCCTCTAATTTGAGACAAAACATCACTCAATATCTTTTGGGTATGCATAGCTAACACTTTCGCCTGAATACTTTCGTCTTTATCTATAGCTTGTAAATAATCTTTCGCTATCGCCATCACAATCTCTTTATCAGAAATATCCAGCTCATCTGATTCTTTAATAATAAGTCGGGATAAATAAGCTACAGGTGGAAGGTCAAGTTTGTGTTCAACATCTTCTAATACCTTCGTGTGTCCTTCGGCTATTTCAGTACCGATTATCTGTGTTTTAAGCTCCTCAAAACTTTCTATTCCAATCTTTGGCTTGAATGGCTTCAATTCTGCGGTTGTTTGTACATTAACCTGCACCTGAGGTATATCTATCTCGTATTTACTTCCACTCAAAGGCTCAATCGTTATTGGTTCTAATTCTTCATCTGGTTCTTGGTCATAAGTCCTAATTTGTATTTCTTTAATCCATTTCTTAGCCGCTTCAATAACTCTTTGGTACTGGTCATGGGAGATTATTTCTAAAGTATCTAATTCTTCGTTACCTGTTAACTCCCCAAATGGCAATCGTAACCCACGCCCAATGGTTTGTTCGGTAAGAATTTCAGAAACTGAAGCTCTGATTGGGATAATGGTATAAATGTTTTTAACATCCCAACCCTCTTTAAGTTTGTTTACATGAATGACAATCTCATTGCGGTTATATTCGTTCTCCAATCCTAACAGTTGAGCTAATTCTGACTCCTCGCTTTTGCTATGTACCAGCAATGTTTTATTCTTGTATTCGCCATTAAAGAAGCTGTCGGAAGTAATTTTTGCTTTGACCACTTTGCTGTGTTCAATGTCCTTTGTCGTTATCAAAGTCAGCGGTAACACCAAGGGAAGATTGTTAGTTTTACAGTATTCTTCAAGCAATACCTTCTTTCTCCTATGTCTTTTGATACCATCTAATAGCTTAATATCCTCTAAATCTCCCTTGTAACTGTCATCATCTTTTCGGGTAATAACCACAGGCGTTTTAACATACTTTCCAATAGCTTCGCCTAGACTGAAACGATAAACAACATTCGGCTGGCTACCAGGAGTGGCGGTGAACTCTAAACCCAACACAGGATTTAAGTATTCAATCGCTTTTAGAGACTTCTCGCCCCTATAACGGTGGCTCTCATCCATAAAAACAACTAGGTCTTTTTTCTTTTGCAGGATTCCTGCAAAGCTGTCCTCTAATGTTTCTTTGTATTTATGGAACTTAAATTGAACATCAGTTCTTTCGTTGAATATCTTTTGGATATTAAAAATAAAGATGTTGACTTTAGCGTCATCAAATAACCGATTGGCAAAGTTGGAATACTCATAATTCTCGCCGTTTATAAGATTAAACTCTGGTACATCAGATGCACCTTCCAAAACATACTTCTCATTACCCCTAGTAAAGTTAGCCTTGGTTTTTGTATAGATAGTTTCACCTGGAGTAAGGATAAAGAAGTTTCTTAAACCCTTCTTTTGATACAAATAAAGCATCATTGCTCCCATGAGCTTTGTTTTTCCTACCCCAGTCGCAAGAGCATAGCAAAGGGAAGGAAACTTAGTATCAAACTTAATAGCTCCAATCTTTGCTTCAATTTCTTGTGACGAATCCTTGAATAAATCTACTCTTGATAGTTGGGAGTCAAGGTTAACCAAAGATAATCTCTGTGGTACTCTCAAAGATAATTCGTTTGATAAATGTTTTACTATGTCCATATATTTATATTGAAAACTTACTAAGTAATGCTTCTGGTATTGATTTTACTTCTACAATATCGCTTAGCCTTAAACCTCTTGCTTTCTTTTTACAGTAAATAGTTAAAAACTCACCGTCTTTAAGGTGGTTAATAAGAATATCAACATATTCCTGTGTTACAAAATGTTCTGTAACATGAGCATAATGTTTACCCGATTTGCCATGTAATTGACCATGTAAGTCAACAATCTTAAATCCTTCAATCTTACATACCGCCTCTGTTAGCGGACCATTGAAGTATTTAGGGTTTATTCTTGTAAGTTTCAATGATTCATCAGTTGTAAATAAACTTTCCCCAAGCTCATAATATCCAAAACCCCCGCCTCCATTCCAACTGACTTCTTTGCTAATACCGCTTTGGTCTGTACCATCTATTATTTGTTTCATTCGTTTTATACAGTGTGTTTCTGCGTGAGTACCAATCTCAACCATTATCCATTTCCTTTTCATTTTGTGTGCAACTGCACCTGTTGTTCCTGAACCAGCGAATGAGTCTAGCACTATATCCCCCTCTTGTGAGGCCATGTCCAGCATTCTTTTAATTAAGTTTTCAGGTTTCTTTCCTCGTCTAAAATCCACATCTCCTTCATTTGCCAAATCAGCTTTAGGAATGTCTGCATGAGGCCAGAAGTCTGTTAATTTATTCTGTTTAATTATTTTATTACCAACTAGGATTGCTGAATCTTTTAACCAAGCAAAAATTCCGTTGTTGTAATAATAATTCGTAACCGATAAATCTTTTTTCTTACCTCTACTTGGAACATAGTCAACAGAATAAAGACCCTTATCCATATTTGATAGTAACCCTTGTTGGAATGAGTTCTCTTTCTGTGGATTTGTAGTCCTGAATATCTTTTCAAAGTTTTCAGCGTATTCTTTATTGATTTCTGGCTCTCTTGTCTCAAAATCTTTTAAGGAAATCGACCTGATTTTATAATTTTTATGTTTATAGACTTTGACTGATTCTCCATTTGACTTAGATGTAAACTCGCTAACCAATTCTCTTTCTCCTGCTGATTCAAATACCTGTTTATAACGAACCATTACCTTTTTTTCTAATGGGATTTGACTTGTAACTTGTGTATGACTAAACCTAGTAATGTCCTTAGCGTAAACCAAAATGACCTCGTGTGTGTTCACCAAAAACTTTCCACCCTGACCAATCCCTGCACTTCCTGACCTTTCATACGCAATGGTCGCTAAATAGTTATTTCTACCGAATGTTTCGTCTAACAAAACTTTACAATAATGCGATTCGCTATCATCTAAATGTACCCAGATACTACCGTTTTCATCTAAGAGTGTTTGTAATAAACCCAGTCGGTCTCTCATCATTGTTAGCCAAATAGAATGTTCATATCCGTCATCGTAATGTTCAAAGGCTTGGCCAGTATTGAACGGTGGGTCAATATAAATAAGTTTTACCTTCTCTGTGTATTCAGATACCAACGCTTTCAATGCAAGAAGATTGTCTCCCTTGATAAGCATATTTTGAGACTTAGCGTCTCCGAAGTGGTTCTTCTTTACGAGAATGCGAGGTTCAGACACTCGAGGGTCTTTTTTATCAACCCATACATACTCTTTGCTCTCTAAATCATAGAAAAGACTTTTGTCTTTATTTGTCCATGTTAACTCAAGTTTATTGCCTTGATTTGCCATATTTTATTTCATCTTAATCTTAAGTGGTTATACCACTATTTATTGGGTTAAACCTGTATATCATTATAGCGAATCAAAGGTGATTTAAGAAGTCTACACTACAGGACAACAAAGTTTATAAAACACAGTCAATCAGCTAAAATCTAACTTAGATGGATATTAAGATTAAACCTATTGAGATTGATATTGATGACTTAAAAAGCTATTGCGATATTGCCTTTTTGGTTGATAAAGACGACTTCCTTCAGGATGTAATAAAAGCGAGAAAAGAATGGGGAATAATAAAAACATTTAAGTCCCTTAATGATTGGTATAACGAGTTAAAACTTAACAGATGCGGTGTACCAGCAACAAAAGACATTCCACTACCCCATGGAGAAGTGGGTCTAAAAGAAATTGAAAAGCGTAAGGGCTTAATTCATATGTATCAAGACAATCTTCAAAAGTTTATTCGATTAACTGGCAAGTTTGATTTACTTAGCCAATCACTCCGTAAAAAGTATATGAGAACACCCAATTTTGACCTTGTAATTAAACAGGCAATCTCCTGTGGTAGAGTTGAGGCTTATCAAAACACTTATGCTACTTTTGAGTACCCAGAACCGATAACTTCAATCAAAAATCCGTTCAATGAACCAAGAATAGCGATTATCGTTACTCCTAATACTCGTAAGGAGGATGTTATAAAGGTATTTGACGAGCAAGTAGCCCAATATCAGGATGAGTACTTTGTCAATCACCCCACCGCTAAAGTGTTAATGTCTGATACCATTTCAAACATCAAGAGAGATAGAAAATGGTTCTGGGAAAAAAAGCAAGGTAAGACATACCTACAAGTGGCAATGGAAGATACAAGTAGAAGTGGCATAGATGCTGAAGATTATGCAGAGACAGTAAGGAAAGCTATTAAACAATACGAAAAACGACTAATCTAGCTTCAAAAAGCGGAAACCTGACACCTATCTAACCCTCCATTACAAGAAGAAAGTCTATCTCCTATCCTTTGGTTAGACATAAATAACCAAATGGATATGGAAATTATACTTACCAATAACCAGCTAAAACTAAAACAGTATTTCGAACCTCTGTATAAAAGAAGTCTCTCCTGTGCTGAAGTTAAAGAGATTTCTGAAAATATCAGGGGTTTTTTATTAGCTTTATATACGATTCAAAAGGAGGGTGGACATGACAAGACTGAACGAATACAGAACTAAAGATATTTACCTAGCCAGTTTCATAAGTCTATCTGGAAAACTGTTAAGGCTTGAAAGAGAATCAGATTTTTATTGGTTCGTATTTGAAAATAAAATAATGTGCGAAGAAATTGTAAGTAATTATTGGCAAGGTGAGAGCAAGGTAGAAGCACGAGCCTTTGTAAACGCTATTAAGGGCTTAAAGACCAGGGTCTTTTCAGGAGATAACTAATATGGCACACGAAAACCGAGACATAAATCCAGAAACATTAGGTTTCGTCAGGATGGAAAAAATTAAATGCGGTAAACCAAACTGCCATTGTGTTAACGGCAAAAAACACAAAGCATATTACCTCTATTACAGGGGTTGCAACCTTGCCAACCCTTCAAGTAAAGCAGTACTCATTAAAAAATACCTGTCAAAAAGGATTGTTAGGGAAACGAAAAGAAAAATACAACTTAGAAAAAATATAGTTAGCTATAACTCTGTGTTTGGTGGAGAAAATGATGTATTGATGGGCCTGATATACAGAAGGGTTGCAAACCTCCCATTTAGCAAAATAATTGAAAGGATGCACACATTTATTAAACAAGTAAAAAGAAGTCAGGAGTATCAACTCTTGACACAGGAGTTCAGGTTGCTAACATAAAAATATCCCAACATATCGGGACTAATTGCACTTTTACAGCAACCAAAAACAAAAATTGGGACGAATAGTCCCAAAGTCTAAATAAGTCCAATATGGCTTTAGAGTTCTAAAAGCTGTTAAGAGACCAAGGTAGATGAACTAATACACATTTACCCAAAGAGAATTATCAAGCCTCCTGAGTCATCTCAGAAGGCTAAAAGAAAGATTAAAATGAAAAACCAAATTGAAAAACCAAAAACAAAGGAAGAAAAGGAAAATAAGCCCAGATTTGAGCTTAAAACTCCAGGAGGCTATCGCCTTGATGAAGTTGTAAGCGCTTTACAGAAGGCCATTCGTAGGGGGCAAGAAGAAAATGCTCTTTATTGGATGATGGAGTTTGTCAAAGGACATTACATCGGCTACTTATGGAGAAGATTAAGCGTAATAACGATTGAGGATATTGGACTTGCCGACCTCAATGCTCCCCTAATGATAAATACCCTAGCTCAAATGAATGAGAGGGTAAATAAAAATGGTTACATTGAAACTTTTCATCCTGCAATGGCTGTTATATATCTTTGCCAAGCTCCGAAATCAAGAGAGATTGATTATGCCTGTGACTACATAGACCTTAAAAGGAAAGCTGGATGGTATCTTGAAACACCCCCAGAAGCAAGGGACATGCATACTCAAGTTGGAAAAGAACTTCTGAAAGAAATGCCAGGAGACTATGAGAAAAATGCGGATGACAAATTTTATTACGAGGGTATTCTACTGAATAATCCTGCCTCAATTAACCAAGATAAATATAAGAAAAAGGTTTGGGATTTGAGAAAACTAGATACAAACAAATTTAATCTCAAGTTCAAAAATGATGGGGTATGAAGGGCAAATGATGGAGACCCGAAAAGTGTTACATAAGATATTCAAGGCTAATTAAGCACAAATAATAATCAGAAAACATATGGATAATAAAAAATACTTTGCCTATATTAGAAAGTCTACTGATACAGAGGATAAACAAGAGCTGAGCTTGGATGCTCAAAAAAGAATAATTGGTGACAATGCAAAAAGGGACAATCTGGTAATTGTTAAGTGGTTTGAGGAAAAATTGAGTGCAAGAAAGAAAGGAAGGCCAGTTTTTAATGAGTTGTTAGAAAAATTGGAAACAACAGATATAACAGGCGTTATATGTCATAAACCGGATAGATTAACTCGCAACCTCTGGGATTCTGCAAAAATCAACGAAATGATGGAACATGGGAAGGACTTTATTTTTGTTTCAGGAAGTTATCCTAACAATGCACAAGGTAAACTCATGTTTAACATCAGTACTGCAACCTCAAAATGGTATGTAGATAACCTGTCTGAAGAAACTAAGAAAGGGCAAGAGCAAAGTATTATTAAGGGGTTTTCTCCAGGAAGTCCACCTTTAGGTTATTTAACAAAAAGAGAATATCTAGCACTTACTGGGGAGGAAACAGATAAAAGAGAAATAGACCCATCAAGAGCGCCTATTGTTAAAAAGGCTTATGAACTTTATGACATTGGGAAACTATCAATAGATGGAGTTGTTGAGTGGTCATACAAAAATGGTTTTAGGGGAAAAGATACAGCTAAAAGACCTTCTGGAAAGGTTGGGAAAGGGGCGTGGTACAACATTTTAACTAATCCCTTTTACTACGGTTGGTTCAAGTGGTTAGGAAAGATTCATAAAGGTACTCATACTCCAATAGTTGATTACGAGCTTTGGGAAAGGGTTGGCAGGAGGCTTAAATTGAAGGGACATAGGTTTCAACTGCTTTACGAGTTTCCTTTTAAGGTTGAGCAAATGCACTGTGGGGGCTGTGGAGCTGGTATTACCGCAGAACAAAAGTTTCAGGTTATTTGTCCTATATGTAAGTTTAAGTTTTGGTATAAGAACAAAAGAATGTGTCCTAAGTGCAAAATTCCACTAACCAAAATGGATAAAGCGAAGTATCTGCACTACATCTACTATCACTGCACACGAAGCCGATTCAAATGTACAGAAACCTCTGTGAGGCATGAATACCTTCAGCAAGTGTTTGAGGAGGCTATTGATAAAATCACTTTACCTTCCGAACTTGGTGAGATATTTAGAGAAGAACTAAAACAAGGGTTTAAGGAAGAACAAAATCTTAGGGATGTATCATTACAGAACCTAAATAGAGAACGAGGAAGAATACAGGAAAAACATGATAGATTATTGGAGTTATATATAGACCAGAGCCTCGATAAAGCCTCATATGATAAGAAAAACATAGAATATGAGGATGAGAAACAAAAAATTGAGATTGAGATTGAGAGGTACAAAAAATTAGATAAACAATGGTTTGACACAGCCGTACTCTACTTAGAACTATCTCAGAGTGCAGGAAAGTTATTCAAGAATGCGAGTGATGAGAGAAAGAATGAGTTATTAAACTTCGTCTTTCAGAACCTAACTTTGAAGGACAAAAAGATTGATTTTACCTACAAAAAACCATTTGATATTTTAGTGAACTGTCAGAATCGTACACTTATGCTCCCCCGGTAGGATTCGAACCTACAACCTTTTCCTTACAGAAACCCTCTTGTTACCAAAAGGTCTGGACTATCTCATCCGCGCTGTTCGCGAACAGCGTGGTCGGGTATATAGTCTCTACACATTTATGATGCACCGACTGATGCGTCAATTTAGCTCGGGATTATCCTTCGACAAGTTCAGGATTGAAAACCCCTTACTTATTTTGGGACTTCCCCGAATTAGCCCGATTTTTCAATCCGGATTACTCCGGAAAGCTGCATTACTCACACAGGGAACCGCTCTACCGTTGAGCTACAGGGGATCAATGTCTTTTATAAAAGAACACTGAGATTATATCATTTGAGATGATTCTGATAAAGGGGAGAGAACCTTAACTAAACCAGCTTCAAGTTCTCGGTGACAATTTGCGCAAACCAAAATGCATTTGTCTAATTCAGTTTGTACCTTTTCCCAAGAGCGAGTGTACCCTTTGTCGCCGATTCCAAACTCCTTCTTTCCGGTAATATGATGCAAATCCAATGCTCCCTGATATTTACAATATCCGCATATTTGACACTTGCCCCCCTTGTATGCAATTGCTAACGTTTTAATCTTACGTCTTCTTTTGGCAACCGCCTGTATAAGATATTTGGCTCTGTCTCTGTAAGTTCGGGTTTCTTTCGCCACAATTAATATTGATACACCAATTTATGGATGTCAATACTATTTTAAGAAGTGTTAATTGTTACAACTAAATAATCAATTTATCCATCAAAGAAAGTAAATTATAAAGTTACATTGTGCCTCCCAAAACAAGAAGACAAACAAACAGTATAAATATTGAAGCATATAAAAATATTAATAGATTCAAAAAAAACAGAATGGTGTTGAATCGGTAAATAATAACTTTGTTTACAGGATGACTGATTACTGTGAGAATACCAACAATAATTGAGATGACCGACATAAGTATTATTAAACTAAATTTGAAATCAAAATCGTCAAAAAAATGTTCATATCCGGAAATAACCGACTTAATAGCGATTTCAGTAAAAATTATTGATCCAACAATAAAATTAAATATTCCGGCGAAAGTTTGACCGTGATTTTTTGTATCTAACTTGGACGATCCTTTTTTTCCAATCATAAAAATGTCAACAAATTAAGTATACAAGATAAAAATTTACCTGTCGAAATATATAAGAAAATATTAAATTGCTGTTTATGTTATGAGTCTTTTGAGAGGATTTGCGGGGCACGGAACCTATTAAAAACATTAGAGGAAATTAGTTTCTCCGATAGTTGTATTACAAAATATCCAAGCGGGATAAAAACAAGCGAACTTACAATTTGATTTTTCAGAAAGGGGAGAGCGTTGATATAACAGGCAATCAAACCCGAAACGTCTTTTGAATACATACCCCAGGAATCCAACATCCACACCCCAAAGTTTGTCCATATAAAAAAGAAAACATTAATCATCAGTCCGGAAACGGAGATTTTTAAGAGATTTATGATTGATGATTTACGATCAGTGATTATTTTTTTAAGGAAACCTGAAGAGAAAAATGCCGGAATGAGAAAGCCGGACCAGGTGAAGAGAAATATTCTGGAATTACCAATGAGGCGGTCGGAAAAAGCTATGGTTAAAAACGCAAGCAAGAATGAAGATTTAGGATTTAAGAATAAGGAAGAAAGAACAATTGCCGCAGTCAAAAGCTCATAGTTCGGACCAAGATCAAAGACGGTGCGTTCGAGAAAAGCAAATAAAAAAAGAATTATGAATATTGAATTATGAATCATGCTCTTTTTCATTGTTATTGTATTGGGGTGTATTTCCATTCAACGACGTCTCCGTTTTGCAGAATATATTTGTCTGC
>Ga0075764_128_pt1 | contig 19694 bp, 14 predicted proteins | sample RifGroC1_FD_67858 | JGI IMG/M metagenome (GOLD analysis project Ga0075764, IMG submission 67858) | Microgenomates (Woesebacteria) bacterium GW2011_GWC1_38_13
GCAACAAATAATGAGCACCCATGAACGCAATTTTCCAATAGTTTACATTATCGTCCTCAACTGGAATCGATCTGATGATACGATTGCGTGTTTAGATTCTTTAAATAAGATAACAATAAGTGATTATAAAATGAAGGTGGTTCTTGTTGATAACGGTTCCTCGGATGATAGTGTTCAGCGGCTTAAAAAATACAATGCAGGTAACATGAACATAAAATTAATTGAAAAAACAGATAATCTTGGTTTTGCCGCCGGAAATAATGTCGGGATAAAATATGCCCTAAAAAACAATGCGGATTATGTTTTTATACTCAATAACGACACTTTGGTCGACAAAGATATTGTTAATAAGTTGTTAAAAGCGGCAGTTAGATATAAAGATGCCGGAATATTTACCCCCAAAATTTATTTTGCTAGAGGCTTTGAGTTTCATAAAAAATACAAAAAAAACGAACTGGGAAAGATTATCTGGTCAGCCGGAGGAGAAATCGATTGGAACAATGTTTATGGAAAAAACGCAGGGGTTGATGAGGTGGACAATGGACAGTTTGGTAAAGATCGCGAAACTGATTTTGCAACGGGGGCGGCAATGTTTGTCAGGTCTAAAGTATTTATAAAATACAGATTATTTGACGAGCGGTATTTTATGTATTTTGAGGACGTCGATCTATGTTTTAGATACAAAAGATCGGGCGGTAAGATCATATATGTTGGTAGTGCCATACTTTGGCACAAAGTTGCACAAAGTTCCGGGATAGGGAGCGACCTTAACGATTATTATATTACAAGAAATAGATTGTTATTCGGAATGGGTTATGCACCGTTGCGGACAAAACTTGCTTTATATAAAGAAAGCGTAAAATTTTTAATGTACGGTAGGCCTATGCAAAAAAAAGGAGTAATTGATTTTTATACGGCGAAGTTTGGAAGAGGAACAATAGAAAATAAATTATGAATTAAGAATTATGGGGAAAATATCAAAAAATATAAAACTAACCGGCATAATAATTGCAAGGGATGCAGAAGAGAGAATATCAAATTGTGTTAAGTCGTTGGAGTTTTGTGATGAAATTATTGTTGTTGATACGGGTTCAATCGACAAAACTACGGAAGTTGCAAAAAAACTTGGATGCAATGTATTTAAATATTCAAAAGGCAGTTTCAACGACTGGAGAAATTTTGGGCAAAGTAAAGCAAAAGGAATATATATATTTTATCTTGATACCGATGAGGAAGTATCGGTTAAATTGAAAATAGATATTTTGAAATTGGTTAAAGTTTGGGGTGAGAATGTTGGTTGCTATGCAATCCCAAGAAAAAACATCATATTGGGAAAGTGGCTTAAACATGGTGGTTGGTATCCGGATTATGTCATTCGGTTATTCAAAAAGGGTAGTCTCATAAAATGGGAAAATGAACTCCATGAGCAACCCATATATAAAGGTAAATTAAAATATTTGGAAAGTGCGATCGTTCATCATAAAGAAGACAATTTGGGTGACATGGTAAAAAAGACTAACAAACGGTCGGAAATTGAAGGCCGTTTGATGTTTGAAGCCGGACATCCGCCGATGACGATACCGAGATTTATCTCGGCCATGGCGCGTGAATTTTGGTTTCGGTTTGTGAAAAATCTGGCTTTTTTGGATGGTGGAGAGGGGGTTATAATGGGACTTTATCAGGTATACAGCAGGTTCATAAGTTATGCAAAGCTGTGGGAGATACAAATAACAACTCAAAATTCAAAACTTAAAACTCAAAACTAAAAATATGAAGGCGGCAATTTACAATCCTTATTGGGACACGTTGGGAGGAGGAGAGCGATATACGATCTCTTTTGCTAAAGTTCTGACGGAACTTGGTTATAGAGTAGATGTGCAGTGGAAAGATAATGATCTAATGAAACGGATCGAAGACCGCTTCGGAATAAAAACAATGGATATTAATGTAGTCTCCGATATAAAAAAAGGCGACGGATACGATATTTGTTTTTGGATATCAGACGGGAGTATTCCTCTTCTTCGTTCAAGAAATAATATTTTGCATTTTCAGGTTCCTTTTACCGATGTGAAGGGTGATTCTCTAATGAATAAAATGAAACTATATCGGGTGAAAAAAGTAATATGTAATTCCCAATTTACCAAGAAAGTGATAGATAAGGAGTACCGCATAAATAGCATAGTTGTCTACCCTCCTTGCGATACGACAAAAATAAAGCCGAAAAGAAAAGAAAATATTATATTATCGGTTGGAAGGTTTTCACAACTTCTTCAGTCGAAGCATCAGGACATCCTGATCGAAGTATTTATAAAATTGATCAAAAAGGGTGTAACAGATTGGAAATTAGTTTTGGCCGGAGGTTCCGGTGTCGGTGGTGTTGAATATCTGGACGGTCTCAAAAAGGAAGCAGAAAAATACCCTATCGAATTTCATGAAGATCCGGATTACAAAGAAATTATAGAACTTTACGGGAGGTCAAAGATATTTTGGTCGGCAAGCGGTTATGCCGAAAATGAGCAAAGGAATCCTGAGAAGGTCGAACATTTTGGGATAGCGCTTATTGAAGCGATGGCCGGCGGGTGTGTGCCGGTCGTACTTAATGCCGGCGGGCATAAAGAGATCATTGGGGAAAATAATGGTTATTTATGGAGTAAAAGAGCTGAAGTTGTTAGAATTACAAGGGACCTTATTACTGATGGTAAACTCTTAAGAAATGTTTCAAAAAATGCGATAGTGTCGTCTAAAACATTTGGTTATGAAAGATTTAAAGAAAGTGTTGAAAAAATTCTTCAATAGATACTGGCCATTTCTCGCAATGTTTCTTCTTGTTGCCATATTTTTCTGGAAATTTTTTCTTCTTGGTCAAATCCCAATCCCTGGAGATTTTGTAATTGGAACATATTATCCATGGCTTGATTACAAGTGGGGATATTCCGTTGGGGTACCTGTTAAAAATCCGATACTAACAGATGTGGTTTCTTTTTCTTACCCCATACGCCTGGCCGCAGTAAATATACTAAAACAGGGAAAAGCTCCGTTATGGAATCGGTATATTCTGACAGGGATCCCCTTAATGGCTAATTTTCAATCCGCTCCGTTTTCACCTACGAATATTTTTTACTTTATATTTGATAATTTGCCGGCATGGAGTATACAGGTAGCCGCACAACACTTTTTTGCATATCTATTTATGTATATCTTTTTAAGATATATGAAGCTATCAAATAAATCTTCTTTGCTAGGTGGGTTTATCTATACTTTTTCCGGATTTAATTTAATTTGGTCGCAATGGAACGCGCACACCTTGGCAGCATCTTTTATTCCCTTAGGTCTTTTCTTATTGGGAAATTGGATAGATCTATCAAAAAACATATATTTATATATTTTCTCAATGTGTCTTTTTTTACAGATCGCTTCGGGATATCCTCAAATTGTATTTTATACCCTTCCGTTATCTTTCTTGTTTGTATTATTCAAGATAAAAAGCAAACTGCATATCAGGAAATGGGTCGGTTTTACATGTGCTGTTTTATTAGGGTTTGGATTGGCATCCTTGATACTATTACCTTCACAGGAACTATTAGGTCTTTCCCAAAGAGAGGTCGAACCTCTTGACTATTCTTCAGCATTTTTACCTTGGCAGGAGGTAATTACATTTATTGCACCGGATTATTTTGGGAATCATGCAACAGGCAATTATTGGGGACCAACGGACTATACAACGACCACAGGATTTGTAGGGGTCATTGCGCTTACTTTAGCGATCATTCCGTTTATCTTGATGAAACGAAACAAGGAGGTGGTATTTTTTGGTTTCATACTAATTTTGTCTTTTATATTGTCATTTCCTACACCCGTATCAGTATTTATATGGAAGGTTGGATTGTTAGGTATGCAGGCAGCTTCTGCCCATCGGGCAATGATACTGTTTACACTGTCTATTTCAGTTTTGTCGGGTTTTGGAGTGGAGATGTTATTAAAAAAAGATGTCAAAAATATAATCGCTCCGCTTTTACTTCCAGCGATCATATTGACACCTTTTATATTTTTTTCAGTGGTCAGCTATTTTGGTAACGGAAGTTTTCTTGGTTTGTACAGTATAGAGAAATGGAAAATATTGGTATCTTTGAGGAATTTGTTTTTACCAATTGTAGTCTTTTTCAGTTTAACCTGTCTGCTAATTATATATCGGTTAACTAAGATTAAGAAAGATCTGGTGTTTTTAATGATATTTTTATTGGCAGTGTTTGAATTGTTCCGTTTTGGATGGAAATTTACCCCCTTTACCGACCCTGATCTTGTTTATCCTAATACACCAGTGACAGAATTTTTAATAAATCAGACAGGACAATACAGAGTATCCTCTGAAGGTGTTATCCCAATTAATATAAAAATGGCATATCAAATAGAATCAATTGAGGGATATGATGCTATATATCCCTTATCTATCGCCCAGTTGGTAGCAAGTGCAAATAGTGAAAATGAGAACGCATCTCCACAGGGAAGGTATGCAAGTGTAACTAATCTTTCTAGTCCTTTTATAAACTATTCGAACACCAAATACATTTTGGATCTGAAAAGAAATGAAAGGGGAGAACCTGATACCGAGGGAGTATCGTTACTCGAGGTTAAATATCCGAATTTAAAGAAAGTATTTGAGGACAAAACAACCGTTGTCCTTGAAAATACCGAGAGCCTGCCGAGAGCATATTTATTTGGCAACTATATGGTCGAAAAAGATATGAAGACAACCTTAAAGAATGTTATCTCCCCTGATTTTGATTATAAAAAGATAGTATATTTGGACTCGGAGCCGGGTATACCGCAAAATACAGATGTTTACGGAAACGCTACCTATATTGAATATTCCGACAACAAACAAGTTTTAAAGGTTGTATCAAATTCTGATGCCGTTCTCTTTGTGTCCGATTTGAATTATCCGGGTTGGAAAGCGTATGTAAACAACATACCGTCAAAGATATTTAACGCAAATTATTGTTTTCGAGCTGTACCTGTTAGAAGTGGTGACAACATTGTAGAATTTATATATGAATCTGAAACGTATGGTAATGGCATAGTGATATCATTGATATCGTTTGTTGTTTGGTTTATATTATTGATTTATGAAAGCAAAATCAGAAAAATCAGCATTTGAACTTCATAAGAAAGTTCCTCCTAATTGGTACTATCAATCTTTGAAAGTTGATCCTTTTCAGAAATTTTGGCACAAAAGAAGATTTGAAGAAGTTACAAAAGTTTTAGAGAAAGTTAATGGAGAAGTCCTTGATATGGGTTGCGCTGATGGAATGTTTTCGAAAGTTATTCTTGACGGTACGGGAGCAAAAAAACTTATCGGGATAGATGTCCTCAAAAGCTCGGTTAATTGGGCAAACAAACATTGGAAGAAACAGATTAAAATGACTTTTAAAGTCGGCGATGCTCACAATCTCAAATATAAAAACAACACATTTTCTGCTGTATTTGCAATGGAGGTGCTGGAACATGTGCATGAGCCGGTTAAAGTATTTAAGGAAGTAAAGAGAATACTAAAAAAGGGAGGTTATGCTGTATTTTTGGTTCCTTCTGACAGCAATCTATTTCAAATTGTATGGTTTTTATGGCTTCATTTTTATCCCAGAGGTTGGGTTTGGAAGGAAACTCATATTCAAACATATAGAAACAATGAGCTTCCGAAGATGTGTAAAAAAGCCGGATTCAGGATAGAAATTGATAGAAAATTCAACCTTGGCATGCTTCATTTGGTAAAGGTGAGGAAGGTATAAACATTTAATATCTCACAACGAAAATGGCCGCCTTGACTATGCACATGCATAAGCAACCTGTCCATTTACCCATCTGACAACACATCAATTTAACCATATAGCAATATATTCGTTTAGCAATTAATTATTGTTCCTCTTTGAGGTACAATTATGGGAATGAAGTATAAAATATCGGTTGTTATACCAAACTACAATGGTTTGGAGTTGCTTCAGAAGAATTTGCCTTCGGTTATAGCCGAAACGAAAAAATATGATGAAAGTGCTGAAATTATTGTTGTTGACGATGCTTCGTCTGACGGAAGCGTATCGTATATAAAAAGAAATTTTCCCAAAGTAAAACTGTTAAAGCATAGCAAGAATAGAGGTTTTTCTTCCGCGGTTAATTCCGGCGTAAAGATCTCAAAGGGTGACCTTCTGGTTTTCCTTAACACGGATGTATCTCCAAAAGAGAATTATCTAATAAATATTACAAAACATTTTTTAGATAAGAATGTTTTTGCAGTTTCCTTTCACGAAGAGGGTTATGGTTGGGCGAGGGGATATTTTAGAGACGGTTTTATAGGTCACGAAACCGGTGGAGAGGGTGAAGTCCCTCATCTTTCCTTTTGGGTAAACGGCGGGTCGGGTGTTTTTAGAAAAAAGTATTTTCGTGAGCTGGGAGGGTTTGATGCAAAATTGTACGATCCGTTCTATTGGGAAGATGTGGATATTTCTTACCGCGCGATGAAGCGCGGATACAGAGTACTTTGGGAACCTGAAGCAAAAGTTATTCACAAACACGAATCGACAATGGTAAAAATAAATAAAAGGAAGAGGAATGTGATAATGGAACGCAACCAATTGTTGTTTATATGGAAAAATATTACCTCAAAAAATTTGATGAAAAAACATGTTGCAGGGCTTTTTAAAAGACTATCCAAACATCCGGGATATATAAAAGTTGTTTTTTCGGCACTTTGTAAATTGAAGACTGTGAGAAGAGAAAGAAAAAAAGAGTACAAGGAATCAAAGGTATCGGACGAAGTGATATTTGCAAGTTTTAATTATTGATTTCTATATATGGATCTTTCAATCATTATAGTTAACTATAAAACTAAGACAGCAACCTCCGACTGTGTCGATTCCTGTTTGGGTGAGGGGTCAAAAGCAGATATAGAAATAATTGTTGTTGATAACGGATCGGGTGACGGATCATATGAATATTTCAAAAAGAAGTATCAAAAACATAAAAATATAATTTTAATTGAAAACGACCAGAACCTAGGTTTTGCCAAAGCGGTTAATCAAGGACTTAAAATATCAAAGGGTAAATATAAATATCTTCTCAACTCCGATACCGCTGTAACAAACGGGACTTTTGACAATTTGATTATGTTAGCAGAAAGCGATGGAAAAATCGGAGTCATTGGGACAAAGCTGGTTCTTCCTGACGGGTCTATACAAAAGTCGTGTTTTAATTTTCCTACGATAGGTAATGCAATAAGAGAGTATTGGTTTGGAGAGAGGGAGAAATACAGTTCATTCTACAAAGAAAATACTTCGGAGGTCGACTCGGTAGTTGGGGCTTCATTTTTTATTACACCAAAAGCATATGAGCAGGTTGGGATTTTTGACGAACGCTATTTTATGTTCTATGAAGATCATAATTACTGCCGGAGGGTAAAAGATTTGAGAATGAAAGTTATTTATTTTCCGGAAGTTACGGTATTTCACCATCATGGTTTAAGCGGAAAAGATATTTCTTCCGGCCAAAATCAGTGGAGACGTCTGATTCCTTCGAGTAAGGTGTTTAATGGAGTATTAAAACATTACCTGATCAATTTTATTTTGTGGTCAGGTCAAAAGTTCTTCGTAAAAAAGTCACCAGAGTGATGGATAGTCTTTTGGAATTATTCCATCGGGGAAATTTGTACTGTTTTCCACATCAACCATGTAATATATATCTTTTGGTAATTCAGGCAGTTCTTTTGGAAGATCATTCAGCTTTCCACTCTTGGGGCAGTTAAACGGCATCTTAAAATAGATGTTGTCATACCTATTCACCCTCTCCCAGATATTACTGTCCGAAAGAGGAACAATATCGGATTTCTTTATAAAATCTTTTGGATTTATTCCTCCATAAAAAAGAAAGTATATATAATCATTGTCACCGACCGCTACCGCTTTATAGTTACTTTTTAAGTTCAAAACATCTAAAACAACACTTTTGTATACTTGTTCCTTGATCCATGGTTTATCAAGAGGTTTTTGAATGAATATTTGGTTAAGACTATATAAAGAGTTAACGATTACAATAATAATAAGCGCAATTGTAATCAGTCTTTCCCACTTTTTAAAAATAGTTGTTAGAGTATAGAATCCCCATCCGCTTATAATAGCAAGTAGGGGAATCATGAGACTTGATCGGTTGATGTGGGGACCGCCTGATGTTACAGAAGAAGCAACCGGAGCCAGAAATAACCAACAAAGCAGTATCAATATATGATCTGTTTTCTTGGTACTTTTGAAAAGAGTTATTAAGCCGATAGGCAAAAATAAGATATCATAATACGACAATAGTCCCATATCCGGAATTTTTTCATTGGAAGCTTCTCCATAAAAAAATACCGATACTTGTTGTGGAAAAACCAAGTGATCCGCGCCGGAATACGTATAGGTGATGTTCCGGCGCCAACATAAAGTTCCTGCAGTCGATTGGTATCCTGAGCAGTTATTTGCCAAATTTCTTCTTTGATCCTTCCTCTGTTTTTGTTTGAAAGAGAAGGAATAAGAATAAATATTGAAACGGCAAGTAATATTAAAAAAAGTTGTTTATGCTGATTGGATATCTTAAAACTTTTCAATAATAAAATGCATATTAAGGATATCAAAAAAGCAGGTATAAATATTCTTTGTGCCCCATAGGTAAAAGTTGAAAATATAAATATAACAGTGACTACAATTAAGATCTTTGGTTTGAATTTTACTTTTGATAATGAAAACAGGAGCAGATATATTCCAAGAGTTGTTATTACCATTGAAATATGATTTTCCCAGCCATATCTTGACTCAATAATGCTCCAAGGAGAAAGTGCGATGAACCATGAAGATGCAATTGCAGACGTTTTATTTTTGAAAAATAATAGCGAAATATTATAAACAAGCAAAACTAGTAACACACCCGAGATTATATTCCAGAAGCGGACAGTTAATTCAGATAGTCCAAAAAATAATGCAGGTATAGTATTTAGATATACTAAACCCGGATATTTAAAATCCCCGATCGATATAAAACTGATTGGGAACCTGTTTCCAAATTCATCGATCCCGAAATGCAAAATACTCCAGCCATAATATCCAAACGCAAGCTCATCTCCATTTGGAGGTAATGGCAAAGTCGAATATTTGAAAAAGCGGAGAATAAAAGCTGTTATTACAGCCCCAATCAAAAGATAGTTCGTCTTAATGAATTGTTGGAGTTTTAAATCATTAAACATATCCGTTTTCATAGTTATGCAGCTTAAGTGAATTATATTATCATTTGAGTTGTAATCAAATTGGAATACAATATATTCAATATGAAAAATAGAGTAATTCTTACCTTAATTATACTTCTCTCGATCTTTCTGCGGTTGTGGAAAATTACTGAAGTACCCGTTTCCCTCTTTGGAGATGAATTGGATGTCGGGTATCAGGCGTATTCTATTTTAAAGACAGGTAGGGATTATAATGGCAACTTTATGCCTCTTCATTTTCACTCTCAGGCGGAGTGGAGAACGCCTTTGTATTTATATAGTGCTGTTCCGACAGTTGCGGTCTTTGGGATCAGTCCTTTGGGAGTACGCCTTCCCGCAGCGTTTTTTGGAATATTGGGGGTTTGGGCAATGTACCTTATGGTATCGGAAATGGTTAATGGTCAATGGTCAATGATTAGAAATAAGAAGAACAATTTAATAATTAATAATCAATCACTTCCTATTGTGGCTTCTTTTTTGCTTGCCATTTCCCCATGGCATATTCAATACAGCCGGGCGGCATTTGAAGTCACGGAGCTTTTAGCATTCTTACTTTTTGGAATCTACTTCTTTTTTAGATCTTTAAAAGATAACGGAAAGTATCTTTGGCTCTCTGTAATATTTTTTGTTTTAACTCCCTGGGTTTATAGTTCGGCGAAACTTTTTACACCGTTATTTATGCTTTTTATTTTAATGATTTTCTGGAAGGAAATATTGTCTTTAAGAAGAAAAGAAATTGTAAAGGCGGTTTTGATGGGATTGGTTTTGGGAGTTCCGTTAATATATAGCACCATTTTTGGCGGTGGTAGTCAGAGATTTGGTTACATAAGTGTTTTTACTGATCCGACAATGGAGGGAGATGTCGGTTTTGCCCGTCTCAATGACGCCTCAGTTGAAGGTGTGGACAGAACTATAGTTCAGAAAATATCATCGAGGGTGGTTCATAACAAATATACTTTTTGGGGGAACAAGGTCGCTGATAATTATTTTTCGGCTTTTTCCACTAACTTTCTTTTCAATATGGGAGATCTCAATCGCCGGCACAATATTGAAGGGATGGGGGAATTTTATAAAGCGGACGCAATACCCCTTCTTTTGGGAATTATTTTGTTCTTTGCATTTTATAAAAATACAAAAGCTAAGCTCTTTTTACTGCTTTGGATACTATTGGGAGTATTCCCTTCATCAATTACCCGTGATGGAGGTAATCACGCAACGCGTTTAATATTAATCTTACCCCCTCTTATATTTCTTATCTCCTATGGTATATTTGCGGGATATGAAGTATTACCTAAGAGTTACCGAAAAATACTGTTTACTGCTTACTGTTTACTGCTTTCTACCTGTTTTTATTTATATAGTCATAATTATTGGATCCACAACCCTTGGAAGTAATGAAAGTAAATTCGATAAAATCATATTTTCAAATGCCAACGAACCCCCCCTTATCTTCTTTGCAGGTTGGTATCATTATCCGCCTGATCAGTGGCAGAAGGGTTTTGAAGAGGCAAACATTGATGGCTTTTCACCTCTTCAAAAGATGGATAAATATTATTTTGGGCAGATGGAGGGGATCGGAATATATGAACTATCATCTTTCCTTCCGGAAAAAACTATGTATGTTGCCACAGAACGTGAGGTGGGGATAAATTTGATAATGGAACCCCAACGGGTTCCCCCCGGACTGGTCTTGTTGAAAGCTGTTCCGTATCCATCCGGCGAACCCGCATTCTATATATTTACCAAAAGTGAATAACAACAAGCTCTACTTATAAATGATGTTTTGTTTTCAGTATTATATTTACGACGAAAGCAGATCTTTGTTATCTGGAAATTTATGATTTATAAAAATATATTAGCAATACTTCTACTGGCTTTTATTTTCAGGACATCAGTTGTTTTTTGGGGTTATCATGGAGATCTTAACAATAATATTTCGTGGGGTACATTGGCTTACGAGAGAGGACTAAACGGATTTTACGGTTCGTCTGATGCTCGTAATTGGCCATATTCCGCCCCCAATCAACCGCCTCTTACTTTGCTATTGTTTACCGGATTAAGAGCTCTTTGGATCGGGGTCAACAATTCGATTTTGTCTCTTAATACACACATTCCTCTATTTCCTTCAAAGTTGGTTTGGTTTTGGGAAAGTAAGGGAATGATCTTACTTGTTAAGCTGCCTTCGATCGTCGCAGATCTTTTGATAGGTTGTATAATTTATGATTTTACCAAGCGAATCTTAAAAAATAAAAAAAAGGCTCTTTATTTGTTCTGCCTGTGGCTTTTTAATCCGTTGGTTTGGTATAACTCTTCAATTTGGGGGCAAACGGATTCGATCGTAAATCTTCTTGGACTAATTGCTGTAATATCACTTCTTGATAAAAAAATAATTAGATCGGTTTTTTTCCTGACATTGTCACTTTTATTTAAAGGATCGCTAACAATATTTCTTCCAATCTTTTTTGTGATCGCGTTGAAGCAGGGTCACTCTGTTAAAAAATTGTTTTTATCGGCTATTTATGCTCTGGTTTTGGTCTTAGTATCGTCAGTTTGGTTTCATCCTTATTTAGATCTGCCAATTTGGCTGATTAACTTATATAAAGACAGAATAATGCCGGGTGAGATAGGATATTTAACGGCAAATGCATTTAATATGTGGTACTTGGTGTCACCCGATAAAACTTCTGACTATATGACTATCTTTGGTTTATCTGCGAGGACGATCGGTTTTATTATTTTTGGCGGGTTATATACAGCAATACTGCTTAAGCTCAGGAAATATTCCGGCAATTATATGGTCCTGTTTTCATTATCGCTTGTTGCACTGGCTTCATTTTTATTTATAACCAGAATGCACGAAAGATACCTATATCCCTTTTTTCCCTATGCAACGTTTGTCCTGGCTATTCTTCCGCAAATAACGGTCGGGTTTGTCTTATTGTCTGTTATTCATCTTTTCAATTTATACAATCTTTTTTGGGTGCCAAGCTTTCCTGCACTGGAAGCCATTATGAAGAATAGTAATTACCCCATAGCCTTTTCGATCATCACATTAGCGGTGTTTTTCAATTTTCTTTATATTTTTCTTCGACAAAAGTCCCCCGCGTAGGTATAATATTGATTGAGGTTTTGTAACTTGTCATTCCCGATTACCCCCCGCCTTTGGAGGGATCGGGAATCTATATAAATAATATTTATAACCGAATTCGTATCGGAGACAGTCATTTCGATGCAAAAATATATTCTTCCAATCATTATTATCCTAGGATTTTTATTACGGATAGTTCTTTTGGATAAGATCCCTGCCGGTTTTACTCCCGATGAAGCCTCTTTTGGCTATGACGCATATTCGATAATAAAAACAGGACGTGATCAGTGGGGGAAAACTTTTCCTTTAGTCTTTGAGTCTTTTGGAGATTACAAGTCTCCACTTTATACCTATCTGACCATTCCCTCCGTTTGGCTTTTTGGCTTAAACAAATTTTCGGTTCGTCTTCCAAATGCAATACTGGGGACAGCCGCGATTTATGTGCTCTATTTGTTAATCAAGGAATTGAAAATCGGGGATTCATTAGGATTTAGAAATTCGAAATTAGAAACTCTCGCGCCAGCTTTGCTGGCTGCGAGCCCTTGGCACATCATGATGAGCCGCGGGGCATTTGAGGCAAACCTTACCACGTTTTTACTTCCATTGTCTTTGCTTTTCTTTCTTAAGGGTCTTAAGTGTCCAAAGTATCTTATCCTCTCCGCCCTTCCCCTTTCCCTTAATGTTTTTTCCTACCACTCGGCAAAATTCGTCACCCCCGTCTTGTTTATTGTTCTTGGGCTCATTTTTCGGAAAGAACTGTTAAAAAGTTGGGGGATATGGCATAGAATTAGCATTGGTATACTTCTTTTATTTACCGGAATATTTATAATTGGCCTAAGCGGTGGTTCTTCAACAAGAATATTAGACGTCAGTATTTTTAAAACCTCACTCTTGGAGGCCTCATCCGAACGGATCAAGGCGATCAATGGTGGGATGAACCCTACACTTGCGCGTGTTATTTACAATAAATACCAAGCGGGTATAAGGCATTTTGCCGGAAACTATATCACATATTTTTCACCCCAATTTTATTTTTCTCAAGGACCGGCCGAATCGACATACGGTATGATTCCGGGAAGAGGCGTGCTTTATTGGTTTGAATTACCCATTTTGATCATCGGATTTATTTATCTTGCCAAAAATATAAGCAGCAAGTTTGTAATGACGGTTGTTTTTTGGCTGCTATTGGCACCCATACCTGCCGCTCTTTCTATTGGACCTGGATATGCAGCCAATAGGGCAGTGATAATGCTTCCGGCATTGCAAATAGCAAGTGCTTTAGGACTTTGTTATTTAATTGTTTGGATAGACTCTATAAAGTATAAAAAGACGGTCTTTGCAACTTTAGGTGTAATGATATTTTCATTTTTCAGCTACTTTGCACTTGATTATTTTATGCTTTCCCCGCAAAAGAGTGCGCAAGGGATGCTTTATGGGAATTATGAAGCATTAAAATATGTATCCGAAAATTACTCCGGAAGACAGATCATTGTTAGCAGAAGGCTGTCGGAACCGCATATGTACACCGCATTTGCAAATAAGTGGGACCCGGCAGAATATCAGGAAAATTCAAAACACTGGAACTATAAAGATATGAAATTGGGTTGGGTCGATCAGATGCCGGAATATCGGCTTGGAAATTATGTCTTTAAAAATATCAATTTAAACGAATATGTAAATAAGGGGGATATCTTTCGACTTCATATTTTTATATCCAAACGGGGAAGAGGCTATCGGGATAGTCGATATGAATTATCAAAAATATGCCGGGAAGAATTAAAAAAGGTTTGTTTAAAATAATTTTATTGGCAGTTATAGCAATAGCTTTTTTCCTTCGTATTTACAACATCTCTGAAAACCCCCCTTCATTAAACTGGGATGAGGTAAGTTTGGGTTACAATGCATATTCAATATTGGATAGCGGTAAAGATGAGTGGGGGAAAACATTACCGGTAATATTTCAAGCATATGGGGATTATAAACTTCCGGGTTATATTTATATTCTTGTTCCTTTTATCAAGTTATTCGGATTAAATGAATTCTCCGTACGTTTACCATCTGTTTTAGCTGGGACAATATCTATACTTCTTACGTACTTGATAGTAAGTAAGCTGTTTATAAATCAACTCCTTTCCTCAGGTGGCAAAAAGCCGGATACTAATTACGACTCACCAATCACCAATCACCAATCACTTGCCCTGCTCTCCTCTCTTCTCGTTGCCATCGAACCTTGGAGTTTTTTTCTTTCCCGTCCGGCCGTTGAAGCCAATCTCGCCCTATGCTTTTTTTTAGCAGGTTTCTATTTCTTCCTGCGTTTTCTCCATAACCCGTACTTCATTATTCATTCCTCATTTTTTCTTGGCCTTTCCGTCTGGACATACAACTCTTATCGTATCTTCACACCCATGTTTATTGTGTTATTGATTGTTGTTTTCAAAAAAGAATTTGGTCGTTTGTTTGTAAATAGAAAAACTATTGCCTATTGCCTAGTGCCTAGTGCCTTCTTTTTCCTCCCCATGTTCTTCCAACTAATTTCAGGTGTCGGTCAGGAGAGGTACAAAAAAGTTAATATTATTGATGACGGCGCCATCGGACAGATAGTAAATTTAAGAAACAAATATGAACTTGATCCGTTTTTTGAAAGGTTAATATTTAATCAGCCTGTATATTTTACTTATAACTTTTCCAAAAATGTCATTTCTCATTTTTCTTACAAGTTTCTTTTCGGGCAGGGTGGAAGCAATTATCAATTTAGTATTCCCGAATTTGGAATCTTATATAAAGTAAATGCGGTCTTTTTGATAATCGGAATCATTTATTTACTTAAGGTCAGAAATAGGATTTCAATTCTCCTTCTTGGTTGGTGGATATTGGGTGCTATTCCGTCTTCCTTAACCCGTGAAGCACCCCATGTTTTACGAAGTATCACCATTCTTCCGGTTCCAATGATAATTACTTCCATTGGAGTTGTAGTTGTGTTTAAATATTTGTTGGATTTGCCCTTTGTATCCCGTATCCCGTACCACATATCGCTTACACGCTTTCTGATAATAATTTACTTTTTGGGTTTGGTAATAAGTGTTTGTTTATATGTTACAAACTACTTTACAAAATACCGTAGCGTTTATTCCTGGTCTTGGCAATATGGCTACAAGGAGGCTGTTGAATATGCAAAATCAAATTATCAAAAATTCGATAAGATAATTTTTACCAAAAAGTACGGCGAACCTCATGAATTTGTATTGTTTTACACAAGGTTGTATCCCGTGAATTATTTTGATAGTAATAATTTAATTCGATACAGGCAATCAGATTGGTTTTGGGTTGACCGTTTTGATAAGTTTTACTTTGTAAACGATTGGGATATTCCAAGGCAGGAGTGGCAGCCCTTTGTTTTAGAAAGCGGCAGAGAAGAGGTCGATTGCAGGAACATTAAATGTTTGCTTATCACAAGTCCCGGAAACGTTCCAAAAACATGGAACTTGTTGGAAACAGTTGGTTTTCCTGATGGAAAAATAGCCTTTGAGATCTATGAAAATTAAAAAATTCATTATTCATAATTCATTATTCATAATTCTTGCGCTGGCAACAGCGCTTCGTTTTTGGAACCTTGGCGGTAATCCTCCCCATCTGTCTCCTGATGAAGCCTCGCTTGGGTATAACGCATACTCAATTTTGAAAACCGGAAGAGATGAATATGGTGAATTATTGCCGATGGTTTTTAAGTCTTTTGGGGACTACAAACCGGGCTTTTATGTGTACCTCACGGTTCCGTTTGTTGCAGTACTCGGCTTAAACGAGTGGTCAGTTAGGCTGCCAAGTGCCATTGCAGGGACTGTTGCAGTGTACTTGCTGCATCTTCTGGTTAAAGAGTTGTTGGGTTACGGGTTATCTTTCAGAAGCACTAAAAACATATCTGTTTCGGGTTCTAAATCCTATCTACTATCAACTAACTACCAACAACTTGCGATGCTCGCAAGCTTGATGCTTGCGATATCGCCGTGGGGCATTCATCTATCACGAGGTGCGTGGGAAGTGAATGTATCTTTGACTTTGACATTGGCAGGCATACTATTTTTCCTTAAAGGTTTGAAATTCTCCAAGTATCTAATTCTTTCCTCTTTTTTCTTTTCCCTTACATTCATAACCTATCAGGGGGCCAAACTTTCTACTGCAATTGTAATAATTGCCCTTCTTATAACATTTATAACGGATATGAAGGCTGTTCTTAGAAAAAATTGGAAAATTATAGTGATTTCATTTGTAGTGGCTTTGACAATATCTTTGCCTGCAATATTGAGCTTTAATAAAGGACAGACAGGAAGACTTACCGTCTTTAGCATTTTTTCGTATCCCAGACCGGATGATTTTCTTCAAAAAATGCTTGACCAGAACACTGAAAAGGTGGGGGATCTCAACTATTTTCTTTTTCACAGTGAAAGATTGAATTATGCGAGAGGAATATTGGGTCGGTACTTTAATCATTTTTCGGGAAGGTTTTTATTTTTTGAGGGTGATTACCAGAATCCGAAACACTCTTCTCCAAATCAGGGTATGCTGCAGCTTTTTGACATTGTTCTCATTCCAATAGGTCTTATTGGTCTTATTCGTCATAGGAATCGTATGACTACCTTTGTTTTTTTGTGGCTTATTCTGTCCCCGCTTCCGGCAGTTCTGACCCGTGATCAGGTTCAGGCGGTCCGTGCATACAATATGATTATCCCCCTAACAATAATTTCCGCTTTTGGATTGAGTTACCTTCTGTCTGTGGTGAAAAAACCCATATACTATATACCATATACTATATTCTTTTTCTGTTCGTTAATATATTTTCTCGACTCTTACTATATTCATCTTCCAATGCACAGTGCCAAGTACTGGAGCTATGGTTACAAGCAAGTAGTAGAAGATCTTTTACCTATACAAAATAATTACAAAACGGTTTATTTTCAGCAAAGCTACGACCAGCCATATATCTACTATCTTTTCTATTCGAAGTATGACCCTGCTAAGTATCAAAAAAATGCGGAACTTTCTTTTTATTTGGGTCCGGATGTGGGTTTAGTTGAAAAATTGGACAATATTCGTTTTTCAGGATGGAGCTGGCCTTATGCGACCGGAGAAAAGTCGACGCTTATAATCGGAAATAGTGTTGCAATACCCGCGGATTTTAATCCAAATGATTATGATCTGATTTCCGAAATTAAATATCCTGACAATTTCATGACGGCGTTTAGAATATTAGAAGCAAAATAATGGCAAACCTTAGATCATTAATCATTAATCAAAGAACATTAATAATTATACTTTTGCTTGCAGCTTTTCTGCGTCTATATAAACTTGACAATTATCCCGCGTTTAACGCCGATGAGGCTGCAATTGGCTACAATGCTTATTCACTACTTGAAACGGGAAAAGATGAACATGGAAATCCGTGGCCGATACATTTTCAATCGTTTAATGATTACAAACCTGGGTTGTATGTTTATCTCGTCATGCCTTTTGTAAAAATAATAGGTTTAAATGAATGGTCGGTTAGATTTCCGAATGCACTGTTGGGGATCGCTTCTGTATATTTAATTTATCTATTGGTTAGGGAAATGGTTAATGGTCAATGGTTAATGGTTAAGAAAAAATCAATAATTAACGATCAATCATTAGCAATTGAGGATTTAGACTCCAAACAATCCTATCTACTAACTACTAACCACCAACTACTAGCGATAATCGCGAGTTTTTTGCTTGCGATTTCGCCCTGGCATCTTCATTTTTCCCGGGGTGGTTGGGAAGTTAATACTGCAACCTTTTTTATCATGTTGGGGGTATATTTTTTCCTTAAATATATAAGTAAGAAGCGTTTTTTGTTTATTGTTTCTTGTTTATTGTTTCTTGTTTTGTCAATGTATTCTTACCACTCTGCACGCATTATCTCTCCTCTTCTTTTTTTTGGGTTGCTGACCCTCTTTTGGAAAGAAATCAATTTAAAGATCAAACAATTGATGATATTGGGACTAATCGGCTTTCTTTTTTCTGCTCCTTTAATTGTCGATCTCACAAAAAGCGACATCGTATCCCGTGCGGCGGGAGTTGGACTTTTTGCCGATACCGGTCCGATAGAGCGTACCAATGAACAAAGGATGGAGCATGCAGGAGTTGTATCAAGAATTTTTCATAACAAAGCAACCAACTACGGACTCACATTTTTAAAAAACTGGGGAGAACACTACCACGGATTATTCCTTTTTGTTTCCGGAGATGAGATACAAAGGAATCGCGTTCCGGAAACAGGTCAGATGTATTTGTTTGAGATTATTACCGTAATATTGGGTTTATGCGTTCTTTTTTCCCGTATAATTCAAAATTCAAAATTCATAATTCTTATTTTGTACTGGCTTCTTATCGCTCCAATTCCGGCAAGTATGACTTTTCAATCTCCCCACTCTCTCCGCGCCCAAAATATGGTAATTCCGTTGACTATCATCAGTGCAATTGGCCTTGCTTACCTTACCCGCATAATTCACACTTCAAAACCCTTTTTCCGTTTTGCGTTCTACATTTTACTTACTACTGTTATTGTGTGGTCTTTCTCCCGTTATCTTCATATGTACTACGTCCATATGTCGAAAGAATACCCGTATTCGTCCCAGTATGGTGTTAAGGAGCTCATTAATTATATTGAAGATGGTGGAAGGACCTTCAAAAACATTGTGGTTACAAACAAATACGATCAGCCATATATTTTGTTTTTATTTTATACTAAATATCCGCCGCAATTATTCCAAAAAGAACATATATTAACCCCAAGAGATAAATATGGTTTTTCGACAGTTGATCAGTATTCAAATTTTATTTTTAAATCCATAGATTGGGACAGCGATAAATTATTGTACCCTGATAGTCTGATCATCGGATCAAACGAGGAAATTCCCGATGAGACAAATATCACTAAAAAAATTTATGGTAGCAACGGTTATTTATATTTTAAAGTAGTGGTAAATTAGTTTATGTACAAGTCTAAGAATTTTATTGAATTGTTTTTCAAAAACCACAGACTTTAGTCCATAGATGAAGAAAGAATCCAATCTTGTCGACAAAATACCACGGGCTTTAGCCCGTGGAAGTTTATCCGTATTTAATTGTTCCTTGAACATGAACTTAGACTTAAACTATGTAATGAAAAAGATATTATTGAATATTAAAAAGAATCCGGTAATATATTTAATTCCGTTACTTTTAACTATTCTCGTTTTTCGCAAGTATATCTTTTACGAACTTCTTCCGATCCCTGCTGATATTTTTCCCGGTTTGTATTTTCCTTGGTTTGATTAC
>Ga0075764_118_pt1 | contig 16477 bp, 16 predicted proteins | sample RifGroC1_FD_67858 | JGI IMG/M metagenome (GOLD analysis project Ga0075764, IMG submission 67858) | Microgenomates (Woesebacteria) bacterium GW2011_GWC1_38_13
GTGGGAAGCAATTAAATTTGGTAAGAAGTTGGGACTTAAAACTTTTGATCTTTGGGGGAGAGAAGAGGGAAAGGGGTTCACAAAATTCAAGGAAGGATATAACCCGCAAGTAGTTGAGTTTCTTGGTAGTTGGGATTTTGTCGCCAACAAATGGCTTTACTACCCTTACCGGGCGATAGAATATTTGCGATGGAAATTTCTCAAACTTCCGTCAACTATAAAGCATAAACTGAAATTATGAAGGTCTTCGAAAAGAAAACATTACCTGATTTGTTCGAAAAAGTAAAAAACAGAGAAAAGAATTTTGACGTCCGACTCGCCGATTTCAAATGTTCCCCCGGAGATGTTTTGGTTTTGAAAGAATGGGATCCAAAACTAAAGAATTACACAGGTAGAGTTATTAAACGAAAAATAAAATTCGTTTTGAAAACAAAAGACCTTGAAAAATTCTGGAACAAAAAAGAGATCCAAAAACATGGTTTTTTGGTAATGGGATTTTGATATGACAGAAGATAATAAAGATCAATTGAAGTTCTCAAAATCGGAGCCCAAAACTTTAATATTTACGGGTAGTTTATTTCATGGTTCAAAAAATCCTTTTTTACTTGACACAAACTATGCATATGACGGACGTGATGAAAATCAAGGCGACGGTTCAGCGACAATTGGAACGGGGTTGTACTTAACCGATGATACGAATTGTGCAGAAGATTACTCATTAGTTCGACAAGCATCAAGAGGAACCCCCTCTCCAAATATTTATCAATTTGATCTTAGGGAGGCTAAGATGCTCGATTTTCGAGCACCAGATCTGAACAATGTCGCAGTTCCAAAGCAATTCGTGCAAAAATGGTTGAGCCAATTTCCCGATCGTTTTCAGATATTTGTTAATTCAGAAAAACAACGAATCAGCCCTCGAGTGTATAGAATAAAAAGGGAGAACGGGGATAAATATTCAAAATACCTGGAACAACTCGCAGAGCACGATGATATTGACTTAAGAGAAATGCTGGCAACTGGTGAACTTGCGAAGAATCATAAGGATGTTAAGCCAATATCAAACTACCCCAACCCTCCGTGGATGAAAATATTCAGAGAATTTGTACAAACAGAACTGGATTATGATGGTTTAATTTATTATGAAGGCAGTGAAGGAACCTTTGGTAAAAAAACTATTACCTCTTATGTGCTTTTTGATTTAGATAAAGTTCAGTCATATGGAAAATTACCCAATACTGAATGAATATTTTTTCATTTAGTTCCATAGTCTATGGAACTGTTAATTGATAGAGATATAAATGAAATTATTAAAAAGATTTCAGGGTTTATTAATAATAACCGCCATAGTTATTGTTATAAATATATTGAGCTACTATTTTCCGAAGGAAGAGGTTGAGAAAATGATCGAAAACGCCGGTATTTTGGCCCCGATCGTTTACATTTTTCTTCATTTATTAACATATATTTTTGCCCCTTTAAGCGGAACATCTGTTACAGCTATCGGGTTTTTCCTATTCGGGGAAACAGTAGTTATTTATTCTTTTGTAACTGTTATCTTGTCCTCAATTACAAATTTCTATATTGCAAGAAGATGGGGATCATATTTTGCCGGTCTTTCTAAAATGAAATTCCTGCCCTACTTTTTGATCAGCGTTCTTGCAACCATACCGGGTACTGTAATTATGTATTTTCTTTCTTCCTACGCAAAATCAACAATGGAATATATCATTTACAGTTTCTTGTTTGTTTCACTGATCTTCCCAATTTTTATTCTTTTTAAATCAATGATTTTTAAAAAGGTCAGTTATTAACAAATTTCAGTATATTATACTTTGAAACAATAATATTTTGGATGCACAATGAATTACCAAGAAATAATTGATAAATTAAAGACATACAAAAATCCAAAAAATGTTGAGGGGATGGCCAGGTTTGGGATAAATCCGAAAAATACTTTAGGGGTTTCAATATATATACTTCGCCCTTTAGCAAAAGAAATACAAAAAAATTCATCCTACACCAAATCTCCAGAGGACTTGCATCAGTTAGCTATACAATTGTGGGACAGCAAAATCCACGAAGCAAGGATCTTAGCCGGATTTATAGACATTCCGGCAATGATAACAGATGCGCAAATGGATGAATGGGTTGCCGATTTTGATTCATGGGATGTCTGCGACCAAGTGATTAGCAATTTATTTGACAAGTCCCCATTTGCTTATAAAAAAGCATATGAGTGGAGTAAAAGAATTCCCGAATTTGAAAAAAGAGCGGGGTTTGCAATGATGGCAGCACTTGCCGTTCATGATAAAAAAGCTCCAGATGGAAAACTTATGAAGTTTTTCCCTGTTATTATCAGAGAGTCGACGGATGAGCGAAATTTTGTCAAAAAAGCAGTGAACTGGGCATTAAGACAGATAGGGAAAAGAAATACAAATCTTAGAGAGAAATCTATAAAAGTTGCAGAGGATATTATTAAAAATTATCCAAACTCTAGGTCCGCACAATGGATCGGGAAAGATGCTATAAGAGAACTATCCAAAAAAAGCTAATTTTATTTTTTCCCGGTTTTCTTCAATCAAATCCTTTTGCTCCGGCCAGAAAATTGGTGGTAAATTTTCCAAATCAAACCATTCCAAAAAGAAATCTTTTTCATCCTCGTTTGGCTTTATCTTTCCGAATATTTGTTTTGTAGAAAATAGAAAATAATCATAAATATTCCATGATGTTTTATCAAATGTCATTCTTTCTTTGACACCCAACTTTGCATGTATCACAAGTTTATGTAAACCCGTTTCTTCTGCAATTTCTCTCTTTGCTGCAGTCACGGATGTTTCATTATTCTCTACTTTTCCCTTGGGCAATATAAAAGTCGAAAACTTTTTATCGCCGACAAGAGCAATTAATAATTTTCCGTTATCTTCGCGGATTACAACTCCTCCCGCTAAATTTTGTGTGGGATAATTCGGATCCTTTGGTTTTATATACCAGCTTTTGTCAATTTTCATTTTTCTTCAGCTCTACAAAACAATTTATATTCGCATTCCATTTCAACACAAAGATAGCCATGTGAGCATTTAAAATCCGATTCTTCAATTTGTTTTTTATAATCCAAAATCTGCTTTTTTGCATTCTCCAATTGTTCTTTTGTTCTTAAAGTTGTAACAATCTGCGGGGTGTCAAAATAGTATAGCGACAATTTTATATCTTCAGGTTTTCTGTTAAATGGATATTCGGGTATGTGAGTTGCTGCCAAAGCATAAATAGAGAGCTGCAAATCGGAATCCGCTTCTTTTTGGGTAATCGGGTTTGCACCTGTTTTATAATCGATAATGTGAATCCCGTTTCCATTATGGTCTACTCTGTCTATTTTTCCACCCACTTTCAAATTATCCATAATTACCGTAAACGGCTGTTCCGTTTGGATGGGAAGAACCTTGGGATCAAAAAGATTTTCCAGGTAATGTTTCAAAAACTTTTTTATTTTCTCGTATGACCGAGTTTCGTGAGCTTTGCTTGTGTACCCGTCCGATATCCATTTACCCTCCAAAATTTTATACATCAAATCAAGATTTGGCTTTTCCCCTTTTTTTACAACATCGTAAAACTCTTTCATAACCTGATGAAAAGAATTACCAAAACTCTGCGATGAGGATGGGGGGGTCGGAAGTTTGTAAATGTATTTTAATTTGTAATGGAGAGGACAAATCTTGAATGTCTCAATTTGACTGTAACTCAAAAAATCAACATGGATTTTTTCGCTAGCAGCTAACGGTCTACTGTCTACAGTGGGTTTATATTCCAAAAATGAAAGCTGCTTGCTGTCGTCTGTAGTCTCTTTGATATCAGCAAATTTATCCCCCATCGCCTCATAAACAAACGGTGATATTTTTTTCTCACGCTTTCCTTCTCCATAATAATCCGCTGCTGTTAAATACAACCTTTCTTTAGCCCTTGTCATCCCGACATAAAAAAGCCGTCTTTCTTCCTGAATGTGATAATCTCCCTGAGGTAAAACTTCTTTTATTAATTCTTCAGGGATCGGAATTTGCTCTCTTCTCTCATTTGTCGGAAATCTTTGTGAGACGAGGTTGACCAAAAATACAACAGGAAACTCAAGACCTTTTGAGGAATGGATAGTTAAAATATTTACTGCATTTATATCGGTCCAATCGGTGTCTGCCGCCAGTGGCGACTCTCCCAGTTCACTAGCAAGGTCAATCCAGTCAACAACGGCACGAACTGAAGCATCTTCGTGTTCGACTTCATAGGTCTTTAATTTGTCGAAAAATTTTGAAATGTTTTTTGCACGTCTTTCGGCCAAGGGAGTGTCCGGAGAAAGAAGTTTTAAAATTAGACCCGTTTCATTCAGGAAATTATATAAAAGCTGTCCTGCAGTTTCTTTATTAATTTGCTTTTGTTGCTCGGAAATAATTTTAATAATTTTACCGATTTTATCTTTCGTATCATCCGATACAGATACATCAGTAACCGTTTCTGATACCTCAAAAAGAGAAAGATTTTTCTGTCTTGCATAATTTGTAATTTTTATAAGATCGCGCGGGGGTATTTCAAAATATTCAATTGATAAAAGTTTGTACATCGAAATCGAATCATCAAAATCGTATAGAACTTTCATATATGAAATTAGGTCAACTATTTCAGTTTGTTTAAAAAGCCTTCCCGGACCTAAAAATTGGTAAGGGGTCCCATAGCGGGAAAGTGCCCGCATAAAAGGCTCGGCGTGATTGTTAGCTCTTACTAATATAGAAATATCCTTATAATTATATAGAGCTAACCCTTCCGAAGCCTTGCGCGAAGGAGGGTTGGCAGTTAATGTTTCAATTTCCTTCGCCACCACTTCTGCTTCATTTTCCACACGGTCACTGTGAATAAATTCAATCCGTTCATCAACAGTGTCAGGATATTTTACCTGAGAAATCAGTTTCTTATTTATCTTTTCCACAACCTCAAGTCGGTCGGGGTTGTTAAATTGAATAAGACTATATGCCCTATCCAATATTTCCTGATCCGACCGGTAGTTATTAACTAAGGTAATTACTTTTGCCTTTGGATAGAACTTCCTGAAGTATAATGCGTTGGAAACAGCTGCGCCCCTGAAACGGTAAATTGACTGATCGTCATCGAGGACGACAGTAATATTGCCCTCTTTCCCAGCCAATAACTTTACCAACTCATTTTGAGAAATGTTGGTATCCTGAAATTCATCCACCAAAATGTATTTGAATTTCTTTTGATATTCTTTTAAGACATTTGGACGCTTTCTGAAAAGTTCCAGTGTTTTGACGATAAGATCCCCAAAATCCATTACCCCCTCTTTTGTTTTTAATTCATCGTACATTTTATAGGCTCTCGCTAATTCCTGCCATTTTTGAAGTTCTATGGTTTGTTCTTCGGTTAATGTTTTTCCCTTTTCGGATTTCGGATTTCGGATTTAGGATTTACCCAAGCAAGATATTCGCTTGGTTTTACATCTTCATCCTGAAGTCTTGAAAAGTGTTGAAGCATCCCGTCAATAAATTTCGTCGGGTTTCCAAGAGGTCTAAAATATTCAAGTTCAAATTTAAAAAGATTTTTCCGGAAAAACTGAATCGACTCACTTTGAGTATTCAATTTATATTTCGGATTAAGCCCAATTTGAAGCGCTTCGTTTTTAAGTATTCGATCGCAAAAAGCGTGGAAAGTAGAGATCCACATTTGCGTATAACCCAAAGGAAGTGCAACATCAATTCTTTCCTGCATTTCAGCCGCTGCTTTTTCGGTGAAAGTAAGCGCTAAAATTTCGGGGGGGGTGGCAAGCTTTTTTTCAATCAGATATTTCACCCGCTCGGTTATAACTGTTGTTTTCCCCGTCCCCGCCCCGGCAATGATCATAAGGGGTCCGTTTTTATGCTTCACTGCCCGAAGCTGTTCCTCATTTAATTTTTTAATTGAAGCCATGTCGCCATTTTATCACGAAGACGAACACATAATTTGCTAACTCTTTCACCCCGTAAAGAATGGTAAATTGATTTTAATTTACGTTGCAATTACTTATCAAACGAAAAGTGAATTCTTGAAAATTTTTTGTTGAAAGATACCACTTCGTCTTTTACATCTTGGCCTTTCATTGCTCTATCCATTAAATCAGCGATTTTAATCATTTCTTTTTCCTTCATACCTCTCCGGGTAATCTCGGCGGTACCAATTCTTATAAACCATCTACCGCCACTTAATTCCGATCCTTCGAAATTTGTCGAGATGTTATTTTTTATTAAATTTTTATAAAGCAACGAATAGCCTCCCTTATTGTCGATAAATATATGTGCTTGATGGTTTTCTGAGTATGATCCGGTATTTGCTTTTCGAACATGATATCCAAGTTCTGCAAAAGCCTCTGCTATCGAATTCGAGTTTGCAATAATCTGTTTAGCGTATTCTTGCCCAAATTCTTTCAATTCAAGAATCGTAGTAGAAAGAGCAATCAGATGTGTAATGTGCGGAGTTGAGTAAAGACATCCATCAATAATTGCGTTTGCTTTTTCTGCAAGATCCTTATCACGAAATGCAATGATTCCCTTATGCGGACCCGGTAATGTCTTATGAGTATTTGCACTTATCACATTTGCCCCCTCCTCCAATGGAGACTGGAATTGTTGACCCATAATGAGCCCCATTGTATGGCTAGCATCATAAATTATTATTGGATCCTCTCCAATTTCTTCTCTGATTTCCTTTAGGTTGTGCGAGTTTAAATAATATGAAACATCCAAATATAACGCTTTGATTTTTTGTTCGTTAAATTTCTTGCCAATCTTTTTGACATCAAACCTGAGATTTGAAAAATCAAAGTCAGCATATATGTGTCTTCTTCCAATTCTCTCCAATATTCCCTTCGTGGCAAAATGTCCTCCAAATTCCAAAGGAACCGTCATTACAATATCACCAGGATCCGTTGTCGATAATATAGAACACATCATCGAATGAACTCCGGAAAGGACATTTATGTTTACATCAGCTGCAGAAAGCATCTTACACGCAGCCTTCTTTGCCTCATTTATAAGATCATCTACCCCCTTAAAACCAAGTCCAGTGAAATGGACCATATCTACAACCTGATCCAAGTTTCCTCCTCCAAAAAAATAACGCTCGTTAATTTTGGAACCCAAAAACCTTCTTGCTGTTTGGGACATTTGGTTTTCATTAGCAGTTAAATGGAGAAAGTTAATGTTTCTTTTTTCCTCTTTCTCAATATTTTCTAGCAGGGGGTTGATATTCATCGTCGTTATTATAGCAATGTAGCTGTTTTATTCCAAATCCTTTTCTTCTTTTCCACTATCGAGGTTTTTAGTCGAGGAAATTTTTTGACCCAAGACCGCAAAAACAGAGAGAACATCCCCCATCATATTATGTGCATTGGTTAAGTGTTTCTGCAGAACCGACAACCCGCTTCCGACCTTTTCATAATCCTTTTGGATCGCCCGAAGCGATGACAATATTTCCTTTGCCTGCTTTTCGATCTTCTGTCCTTCAAAACTCATTAGTATCGCTTTCATATAAGCATAAAAAGTGGTGGGGGAGACGGGGAGTACTCTTTTTGTTCCGGCGTAATCAAAAAGCGATTGGTTGTTAACAACTTCATAATAAACCGCCTCGGATGGAATATACATCAGGGCATAATCAATCGTTCCCTCTTCGGTCAGGATATATTTCCTACCGATATCGTCAATGTGTTTTTTAACATCCGACTCGAATAATTTGTTATAAGTTTTTCTTTCCTCATCCGTATCCGCTTTGCTGATCTTTCTGAAATTTTCCATCGGAAATTTTGAATCAACGGGGATTATTCCTGCCGATGTTTTTATTGCCGCATCAACCTTTTCACCACTTTTAAAAACGTACTGCAAATTAAACGACTCTTTGGGTAAGTACTGCTTCAAAAGCTCGTTTAATATCTGTTCTCCAATGTTTCCACGCAGTTTTGGATTTTTCAAAAAATCCTGAAGCTCGCGCATTCCACGCCCTATCTCACTCATCTCGCCAATATTTTTCTGCAAACCTCCTATAACCTTCGCTGCATTATCAAGTCTTTCGTTAAAGGCTTTTCCCTGGGCATCAAGCCGGATATTTGTTGTTTTTAGGTATTCCAGAAGTTCTGAGGACGGTTTTTGCTTGTCGGCAAGTTCGTTTAACTTTTTGTTTATGTATAAGATAATTACAACAAAACCCACAACAATCAACACCGCACTAAATATTTCCATAAACTATATAATACATTATATGCGAAGACATCCAAAGATAACTGAAAGAAAAAGGGAGGTTAAAATGCGAAAAAACTTTTTATTAACTTTTACCATTACTCTCTTTCTTTGGCTGGGGGTCGCGGGAATCATATATTTTATTGACCCCTTCGAGACAGGCGCACTTCCATTATTTTTCCTGGTGGTATTTTTTTCACTCTTCTTCTCCTTCTCAATAATATTCATTAATTCGAGACGGGGATTGATAACTTCATCCGGAATAACAATATTCCTTATTCTTCGATATTTCGGACTTGGTAATTGGCTGAACTTTCTGCTGCTTCTGGCAATTTGCATCGCTGCTGAAATATATTATTCAAAAAAAGACAGTTCATGAAACTATTCAGGTCACCCTTTATTTTTTCCATTTTGATATTGATTAACCTGCTGATTTTTATCAGACTACGGTTCTTTCTACCGCAAATGGCAGGACCTTCTCAACTTCTTGATCTTGAAACATACTACCGCCTGGTTGAGGGCGTCCTTATGGGGATTAATCCGTATACGGTTTCCTATATGCAAACACTTGGTCCGCCTACCGTATTATTTTATTTTCTGCCTTTTTCAATTTTTAGTCTCCCAACCGCAAAATTTCTTTTTACGATAATTAATATAATTTGCGGGTTTGCCACGTGTTATGTGTTAGCAAAAAAATTATCGTCACAAGAGAAATCTGTTAATGTAGAATCCCGCCTCCCTCCTTCGTTCAGAAACTTCGGAAGGGCAAGTCGTGGGAATGACGGAAGAAATAGTCATCCCAAATTTATAAATCCATCAGTACTATCAAATTATCGAAATATTTGGTTTCTAATACTCACTCTTCTTTTTTTCTCTTCTTTTCCCGTCAGATTTTCGATTGAAATGGGACAGCCAAATTTGGTTATTGGTTATTTGGTAAGTTTGTTAATTTGTTCCGTAACAAGCAAGAATAATTCTGCCGTCCCTCGATTTTACTCAGGACTCCTGAATAACAGTTATGGAAAACAAGTGCCTTACATTCTTGCATCTATTGTTATCTTGAAAACGAATTATCTTATCACTCTAATATCACTTTTGAAAAATAATTCAAAGTTGACGGCAAAAACCCTTATCATCATTCTCGGCACTGTTGTGTTAATGCTCCCAGTCGTTAAACTCTCCTTTTACACCTTTTATTTACTTAATAAGACCGGCAATTTCATCCCGCAGATCAGCAATAATCAACAACTTAATTATTATAATCAATCAATTCCTGCACGGCTCAATGTGTTAGGGCTGGAACATACTGCTCTTCTGTTTTATGTGGTGTTGGCTCTAATAATACTTTGGATTGTTTACAATTCGGGAAATATTATGCTTGGGATCATTGCATCAATTATTCTTTCTCCTGTTTCATGGCAGCACTACTACGCCGTATTGTTTCCGGTATTTATTTTTACTTTCGTAAATACTAAAAATATCAGATATAGGATCTTATTACTTATCGCCTATCTCTTGTTTTGGATAGAGTTTCCGTTTCTACACAACACTGGGGTAAATTTATTTACAGCCCTAATCTCGTCGCACTATCTAATTTCGGCAATTATCTTATTTACACTAATTTTTAAACAAAAAATTCCTACGTCTTCAGTTTCAAAATGAGATATAATAGGTACAACATGAGTGATAAAAACAACTATTACATTACCACCACTCTACCGTATGTCAATTCCGACCCGCACATTGGGTTTGCCTTAGAGATTGTGCAAGCGGATGTATTAGCCAGATATCATAATCTATTGGGAGACAATGTAATTTTTAATTACGGAACAGATGAGCACGGCGCAAAAATATTTGAGAAGGCAAAAGAAATGGACAAAGATCCTCAAAAATATTGCGACGAGTTGGCTGAGGTTTATAAAATACTTAAAAATCATCTCGATCTTTCAACAACAAATTTTATAAGAACTACCGACAAAAACCACATAAAGGCAGTACAGGAATTTTGGAGGCGGTGCGATAAAAACGGCGACATTTATAAAAAGATCTACAAAACAAAATATTGTGTCGGATGCGAACTGGAAAAGACCGATTCTGAACTTGTCGACGGTAAATGCCCAATCCACCCAAACCGAGAAATTGAAATCCGCGAAGAGGAAAATTATTTTTTTAGATTTTCTAAATACCAAAACAAACTTTTGGAACTTTACGATAAAAATCCAGAATTTGTTATTCCGGCAAACAGACAAAAAGAAATCGCCATTTTTGTAAAAGACGGATTGCAGGATTTTTCAATTTCCAGACTTCGCGAAAAAATGCCTTGGGGGGTTCCCGTTCCCAACGACCCAAACCACGTCATGTACGTTTGGTTTGACGCTCTTATAAATTACATCAGCACACTTGGCTGGCCGGATGATATTAATAATTTCAACGATTTTTGGCCGGGAACTCAGGTTGCCGGAAAGGACAATCTTCGCCAACAGTCGGCAATGTGGCAGGCAATGCTTGCTTCAGCGGTCATTCCTTTTTCCAAACAGGTATTTATTCACGGATTTATGACGCTTAACGGGCAAAAAATCAGTAAAAGCCAAGGTAATACGATCGACCCGATTGAACTTGTCAAAAAATACGGAACGGACCCCGTAAGATACTATCTTTTATCCAAGGTGCATCCTTTTGAGGATTCTGATTTTACTTATGAGAAATTTGAAGAAAGCTACAACGCCGACCTCGCAAACGGACTGGGAAATTTAGTTGCAAGAGTGGCAAAGATGGCAGAAACTTCAGAATTAAGAACCCATCGACTTCGCTCAGGTCAAGCTGAAAAAAATAAGAAATTAAAAATTAGTAAAGAGGTTGCAAAGGAAATTGAAAACTTCAGGTTTGACAATGCGTTGGCTTTAATTTGGGACAATATTAAAAAACAAGATATATTTATTAATGAAAATCAGGTTTGGAGTTTGGAAAACGATAGAAAAGAGGAAGCTTTAATTAAACTCATTGATAACATAAAACAAATTGCTATTAATCTAAAACCGTTTCTTCCCAATACATCTGAAATAATCGGTGCGCAATTCTCCGATCGATCAATAAAATTTCAAAAACCACTTTTTTCCCGTCTGGTGTAAAATAATCTTACCTCTGTCATATGATTAGAAAATTTATTTTGAACCACGAAAGAGGGGTCCAAAGATTATTGGAAATTCTTCCCGGATTTGTTTCCTGGAATATTATTCTATTTCCCTATTGGGGAATTTTTGTTATTCCAAATGCCGTTGCTTATTTTATCCTTGCTTATAACGTCTATTGGTTCTATCAATCAGCAACGATAGCCGTAACTTCTTATATCTCCCATATCAGAATACAGGCTTCAATGATCTATAAATGGGAAGAGGATATAAAATCTTTTCCTGATTACAAAAAAGTCCACAACGTAGTAATAGTCACCACTTACAAAGAACCGCTTCATACACTTACCCGAACGATACAATCAATAGCTGACCAAACTTTGTCAAAAAAACAAATTAGTATTGTTTTGGCAATGGAAGCAAAGGAGCCGGAAAAGGACAGAAAAGATAAAGTCGAAAAATTGAAAAATCATTTTGGTGATACTTTTGAAAATCTTTTTGTTACTGTTCACAATCTGGTTCAAGGAGAAGTCGTTGGTAAAGCATCCAACGAAAGATTTGCGGCAATGTGGGTTAAAAAGGAATTGGTTGATAATCAAAAAATGGATATCAACTATATTACGATAACTTCCTGCGACGCAGACCATGTGTATCACCCTAACCACTTTGCATGCCTGACTTATAAATTTCTCGATAATCCAAAAAGGCACAAGATGTTCTGGCAACCGGCGATAATGTTTTATAACAATATTTGGGAATTGCCAGCAATCACCCGCGTTCCCAATACGCTTGGTTCTATCTGGAATCTATCACAACTCCCGCGAAAAGACCGGCTTATTAATGCGCAAAACTACGCTCTTTCGCTCAAATTACTTCATAACACCGGTTATTGGGACGCCGACAAAATTCCTGAAGATTGGGGAATATTTTTTAAAGCATATTTTAAAAATGGGGGAGATGTAGAGGTTGAACCAATATATCTTCCGGTAAAAGTTGACGCTGCCCAATCGACATCCTTCTTTAAGACCCTGCAGAATCAATACGAACAATATAAGCGCTGGGCGTGGGGTGTATCGGACGATCCTTGGATCATACGGCAATATTTAACAAATCCCGATATACCATTTTGGAGCCGTACAATGAGGCTTATAACCGTTATGTGGGCGCACTTTTTGTGGCCTGTCAATTGGTTAATTATCACGATCGGTCTCACCCTTCCAACTATTATTAATCCTGCTTTCGGACGGACTACTTTGGGGTATATGGTTCCGAAAATCTCATCTTTCATATTGACCGTCGCACTTCTTTTTCTTGTTGTAATGATCATTTTTGATAATATCTATAAACCAAAAAGGCCAAAGGAATTTCCTCTTTGGCGGGCATTATTAACCCCTTTTGAATATATCCTGATGCCTGTCGCAGGATTCTTCTTTTCCGCTCTCCCCGGACTCGATGCCCACACAAGGCTTATGCTGGGAAAGTATTTAGAATATCGTGTCACAGAGAAGGTATAAATTAATTGTGAATACTTTGTTATTTAGTAGGGCTTCGTAATTTGAAATATGTGATGCGCGCTTATTTTTAATTGATTTTTGTTTTTTCTTAATATCTTTCTCCTGCTCCCCCACCGTATTTTAAAAAAAATACATCCTGTAGTATGTGCCTATGTATTTGTAGAAAATTTATCAGGCACAATATTGTGCGACGTTTTAAAATAATTAAATTATTAAAAAATGGTGTTAATTTGTTTTAATTTCTCCATTGTCTTTATATGTTAGTATCGCAACATTTAATGTTCTTATGTCCTTCTGCTACTCCCCCACCACAAACCTCTTCCGGGGCAAATGTTATTTATTATTTAACCTTTATTAACGCTTTTCAAATCTTTGTCCCAATATAATTGCGGTCCAAGCTGTCGCATGTGCCGTTGCGCTGTCGTGTCTGGAAAACCTACTACCCCAACCAAAGTTATCTTCATATATGCTTCTCATTAACGCAGCTATGTGCCCGGCAGAAGATAGTTGAGCACCCCAAGCATCATATATTGTATTTATAAAATAATTCAAATCGTCGGGTTGCAAGAGTAATGGATTTGCATTCATAACTTTCTCATGAAGATGAGGGTTAATATCTTTTATCCATGCATAATCATCCTTGCGGTATGTTTCGCGCCATTTTTCCGGTGGATCTCCGGGTTCATTATCAAGAGCAAGATGAAGCTGTCTGAGTTCAGATCTCTTGTAATCCTTTATCAGCCTCGCCACACCGGCGGAACCATCAGGAATAAAACCTCCTGACTGTGCCAAATTATCTACAGATTTTTTATAATTCTGTCTAACCTGAATTAGAGCCGGCACTTCATCAATTTCTTGCCCCCCTACATTCCTCGCTATCCTTGTTATTAATCTTGTATTCGGAACATAATATGCCTCTTTTATTAAAGGTTTCATATATATGGAGCCCAATGTTCCCGATACAGCTGTTCCCAAATGTCTTACGTATCCAGTTTCATCAAAAGATATACCCTCCTCACCCCTATCGGAAATTTCGATCGGTAAAACCGACTTTGCCCTTGCGTTATTTATTGTTTGGCCAAAGACGTACTGCATCAAACGATTTGCGCCTTTGTATGCCAATTGCGAGTTCGGCGGAACAGGTCTATCCCTTTTTGAAAACATAGGTACTTGTCTTTGCAAAGAAGATACCGGTTCTTCAATCACATTTCCAATTTCAATAAGATCCTGCATCACAGGTGAAACCGATGGCACCTGTGTTAAAAAATGATATCCTCGTCCCGTCATCACAGTCATATGTTGAATTCCGTAATGGCCAAAAGTCGCCTCCATTTCCTGAAATGCCGGTTCCATTTTTTCAAAAACCTCCCGTTGGTCAATAAATGCATAGCCCGGACTAGGGAGGTTGAAATATTCAACATCCCACGGAATTATTTGTGCACCGGGATGACCCACTCTGACTTTCGAATCTCTAGACCATAAAGATCGAAATATTTCACTTACCGGGTTATGTCTAAGGTATGCAGGAATCTCCCATGGTTTAACTGACCTTGCGGGTGATCTATCTTTTTGATTTTTTATTTCAGGATTTGAAATAGCCAAATATTCACTATCTATATAGTGGAACTCTTTCTCACATTCCAATAAAGAAAGTACTTCCGGTAATTCTTCGGTGTTTCCCAAATGTCTCAATATAGATCTTGCCACTTCCGGGTGAGAATAATATTCTCTTGGTGTTTCTACTCTTCTTTCTGCCATATTTATAATGTTTTATATTGTTGACTTATTTTTCTGCATGCTGCTAATTGATTTTCAATATTGGGATCGTGTGCCTCAATGGTAATAATTGGATCTTTTCCCTGAATGGATTTAATACTTTTTATTGAACGCAAAACGGTATCGGCGTTCATCCATTCACCATTAAAGGATGAAGGTTTTTCATCTATTCTGCACCTCGATGTCTGCGAGTAGTGTTCCCCCATCATCAAACCAGGGTAAGCATGGGTTACATGTACTTGGTTTTTATCACCTTCTTCAACGTATGCTCCAGCCAAATGTACAACGTCAATTGAAGTGTGTTTTGATATTTCTGAAATGTAGTCATTCAATTCTTCCTCAAAATCAAAAGGGGTTCTGTCCGGAAGAAGTGATTTCAAATTGTGCCAGAGGTGTGCGATGTCCAAACAAAAACCTAATTTTTCTTCCATTTTGTATTTATTAAAAATAATCTTTGCTTTTTCTATAATATTTACAGACTCTGTTTTGTTTGCCGGTGATTTTGGATGTTCCAGTATTTCAGGAAGGATTTTAAAACCATACCCTTTGTTCTTATAATATTCCGTCAGCTCATCTAAGGATTTAAAACCGCGTTCCAACTGCCGGTTTCTGTCTTGAAAATCATCTTGTGGTGTCAGATGGTGCACAAAATATTTTGCGTCCAATTCGTGAGCCAGATCCATTGATCTTTCCGTTTCCTCCAGTGACCATCTTCGATGCGGCTCGTCACTACTTGCAATATCCCTCCCTTTTGTCGGGGCGTGTACACCATCCACATTTCCTCTTAAGAAGAGGGGTAGCATTTCCCAATATCCAAGGTCAAACCTTGTTTCATACTGGACTTCCACATTTTGTCCAAATGGCAAACTTCTTGCAGCATCTCTCCATGCCTTATTGTGCTCCTGAACATTGGTAATTTTTTCAGGGTCACAATACAAACAAAAATCAACCGACACTCCACCCCCCAATCTTTCTTTCATTTCTCTAAATATTTCTTTTACCATTTTAATAACTATAACGTGGGAGTATTATAGTGGGAAACTGTGTTATTTACTATCTTTCTATATTTTCCGTGGATCATACGCCCAGTGAAGAAGGGCTTGGCGCTGGCGTTTCCGGCAGGTCAAATCCCGCGGACGGCAGTTTTTCTTAACTTGCGCAACATGTCTTTTTATTGCTTTCCATCTTTTTATCTGTCTTTCGTCATCTACTGTTCGCCTTCCCATAAAGTAACGGCAATACCATTGAAACCACCCTCTTGGATCCTGCGGATTTATCCAACCTTTTTTCTGCCAAATCTTCAGGGGTTGGGAGGCGTCAATGCCAAAATAATTCAGTTTTGGGTTTTTACTCTCGGGAGAAAGTTTTGCTTTTTTAAACCAACTTTTCGGAAATTCACCCCTGCAATCCGTCATATATTTCCCGCCAAATGCACCAAGCTCAAGAATTTCTTTAGGTGTTAATTCCGGTTCAAAATCAGGGTCGAAATTTTTCCCCATCGGCTTGATTTTGGGATACCAACTTTGCTTTTCTCAAGAACACATTAACCATTTCTTTGCTTCTCCAAAGAAATGGTTGAAAGAAAAGAGCCCACGAGTGTTTCTCATGTTTACCCTTCGTTCGTTCATAACCCATAATTTTATCACACGGTTCCGTGGTCTAGACTATGGAACCGTGATCGGATTGGAAATCGACAAATTAAATTTCATCAAGATGTTTTTCAAAAAATCTGATATACCCCCTCTCTCTTTTGTCTTGAAGCATTAACCACTCATCTTTTGTGAGATCGGTATAATATTTT
>Ga0075764_122_pt1 | contig 15231 bp, 13 predicted proteins | sample RifGroC1_FD_67858 | JGI IMG/M metagenome (GOLD analysis project Ga0075764, IMG submission 67858) | Microgenomates (Woesebacteria) bacterium GW2011_GWC1_38_13
ATATTAGGAGATCGTAACAGAAAAAATAACAATATAACAAAAGAACCATTATAATAATGATATGAACATCGCTTTCCTATCTTTTTATAGTGGAATGAACAATCGCGGGGTGGAAAGATGGGTGTATGATCTGGCTTCAAGACTGTCGGAAAAACACAGTATAACCGTCTACCAGAACAAACCGCTTAAAATCAACGTGCCATATAGGGTGTTTCCGGCAAACTTAAAATATCAGGAAAAGGATTCACTGCTTTTATTGGAACGTCTATTTCTTGATCACAAAAGCGTTAAAGTCCTGCAATTTACTCTGAAAGTTGCAATAGACCTTCTGAAAAATAATTATGACGTAATTATTCCTACGGACGGGGGTTGGGAACCTGCGATAGTAAGGATAATTACATGGATAAGGGGAAGTAAGATGGTTATTGTCGGTCATGCAGGGATTGGGTGCGATGATGCGAATAACCTGTGGAGTTTCCCCAACAGTTTTGTTGCGCTTTCCTCAACTGCTCAGAAATGGGCAAATAGAGTAAATCCATTTGTAAAAACTGTGTATATTCCGGATGGAGTTGATGCGGGTAAATTTACCCGCAAGGGCAAAAGAATTACCTTACCTTTTAAAAATAATTACCCGATAGCTTTGTGTGTGGGAGCGTTGGAGAAAGGGAAAAGGATCGATCTTGCGATTAAAGCAGTATCAAGGACGGAAAGTCTGAATTTGTTGGTCTGCGGAAGGGGGGAGTTGAGGGAGGAATTAAGTGAATTGGGGAATAAGTTATTAGGTAAAAGGTTTGAGCTCAAGCAATATGATTTTGATGAAATACCCGCAATTTACCGCTCGTGTGATCTATTGGTATCTGCGTCGCTACCACAACATTCTTTTGAAATGGTTCTTTTGGAAGCAATGGCAACAGGGCTTCCTGTTGTTGCCAACGACGACCCGATAAGAAAAGAAATTGTCGGAAATGGAGGGCTTTTAGTAGATGTTACCGACATTAGCGCATTTGCCGATATAATTAAGATTGCCTTGAAAAAGGATTGGGGAGATGAACCGCGATTACAGTCTGAAAGATTTGATTGGGATGTTGTTGTTATAAAGTATGAGGAGTTGTTCAATAGTTTGATAATATAATAATTTATGATATCCGTATCCATTATTACTTTAAACGAAGAGAAGTATTTGGAAAAATGCCTTCAGTCGGTAAAAGGTATTGCCGATGAGATCGTTGTGGTTGACAGCGGAAGCACCGACAAAACTCTTGATATTGCAAAAAAGTTTAGCGCAAAGGTGTATTTCCGCAAGTTTGACAATTATGCGAATCAGAAAAACTATGCAGTGGAGAAATGTACGGGTGATTGGATCCTTTCGATGGATGGAGATGAGGAGATTGAGGACGACCTCCTCAAGGAGGTCAAATCCGAAATCCTAAACCCGAAATCCGAAATAAACGGCTACTCTATTCCAAGAAAAAATATTATTTTTGGAAAATTTATCAGATACACCCGTTGGCAGCCGGAGCTGGACAGACACATTTGGCTTTGGAAAAAGGATCTTGGGAAGTGGATGGGGGATGTTCACGAAGAAGTTGTTGTTGAAGGTCGGGTCGGAAAACTAAAGCACGCGAAAATTCATCATCAGTATGAAACGGTGAGGGATTTTTTTGAAATGATGAACCGTTATTCGGAGATAGATGCATCCGAGAGAGTTAAAAATGGACGGAAATATTCTCACTTTAGGTTTCTTTTTGATCCAATTTATAATTTTCTCGTCAGATATTTTTACCGTCTCGGGTTTTTAGATGGATGGAGAGGATTTGTACTTTCGTATCTGATGGCGGTTTATCATCTTATCGTATGGGTGAAGGTGGGGGAGAATAAAATTCGAAATTCGAATATCGAAATACGAAACAACAATTAATTTTAGAATATCCAATATTTAAATTAATTGATTTTGTGAATAGAGATTTATTTAGGATTTCGTGCTTCGTGCTTCGGATTTTGACCAAAGTTATGCTTTATATAATTCTTATTTTTACACTTGTACTTAGACTGATCACCATTAATCAATCTTTATGGCTGGATGAAGCCATTGGAGCTTTAGCTGTGCGTAATATGTCGTATTCCGACCTCATTACGGGTTTTTTAACCGTTGATAACCATCCCCCGCTTTATTATTTTTTATTAAAGTTTTGGACAGGGATCTTTGGGTATTCGGAAATTTCCCTTCGCATGCCGTCTGTTTTATTTGGCGTGGGGACGGTATTTTTTATCTATTTGATAGGAAATAGAATATTCGATTCAAAAAAATCCGGTTTAATTGCCGCGGTTTTGCTTTCCTCCTCGCAACTTCATATTTATTACTCACAAGAAGCCAGAATGTATTCGATGGTTGCTTTTTTTGCAGTACTTGCAGTTTATTCGTTTTTGCATCTATTCGAAGATCGAAGTAATTTTAAATATTGGTTACTTTTTTCTTCGTCAATAACCGTTATGGTTTTTACCGATTACATGCCGGTGTTTCTTTTACCGGCATTTTTTATTTACGCAATATTTCAAAAGCACAAGAAAAATTGGTGGTATAAATTCATGCTATCATTCGTTCCAATTATCCTTGCAGGTATAATTTGGTTTCCGATATTTCAAAAGCAATCCGCAGGCGGTTTATGGCTAATGCAAACCCTTCCGGAGTGGAAAAATCTTGCAGGCGGAGCAAACTTAAAACAATTATTATTGGTTTGGATGAAATTTACATTGGGCAGAATCTCGTTTACCGATAAGACTTTATATTATCTAATCACAGTAATTGCCTCAATTCCGAATGCAATATTGTTTGCAAATGCTATGAAGTCATATAAAAAAAACAAACTTCTTTTATTGTGGTTGTTAATACCAATATTGCTTTCATTCTTGATTTCGGTATTCTTTCCGGCATTTATTTATTTCCGACTGTTGTTCGTTTTACCGGCATTCTATTTGATCGCAGCGATTAGTGTAGGAAATATGAAATCAGGCAGGATCCTTGCCGGAATGCTAATCGCAATTAATCTTGTAAGCTGTGTAATTTACTACACAGACGATTTTCAAAAAAGGGAAATGTGGAGGGAAGCAGTGACTTATGTAGAAAATAGAATTGCCGATAACGAAATAGTTATTTTCTCTTATCCCGAGCCATTTGCACCTTACCGTTGGTATGAGAAAAAAGAATATTTGTCGTTTGGCGCTACGGATTCAATTAAAACAGAAAAAGTTAATGCTTCGGACAAGACAAGGGAGTTGGTATCAAATGTTTCGGGTGTCTATTATTTTGAGTACCTTAACGACCTTTCCGACCCAACAAGGATTGTGATGAATGTGATCGTAGAAAGCGGTTTTACCGAAAAAGAAGTGACAGGAGATTTTAATGGGGTGGGTATGATATATCATTTTGTCAGATGACACTATGAAGATCTTAAAAATATTAAAATACAAGGAAAAGATTTTTCCGTATATTGTTGGTTTACTGATATTTATCCATATTTTCATCCTTCTTCAATTGATGTTCTTTCCCTATCCGGAACTGTTTATTTATTCGTACCTGACAGATAAAGGGCTTTTGCCTTACAAACAGATCATCGACCAGCATTTTCCCGGAGTGATGTTTTTACCAATTAATTTGTATTCCCTCGGGATCGATACACTGCAGGAAATGAGAATGATTTATTTTGCCTTGATCATCTCAAGCGATCTGATATTCACTAAAATACTTAAGAAGATATTTAATAAAAATGTCTATATGCTTTTGGGATTTCTTTTATATATTTTTTGGCAGATATATTTCGAAGGACACGTTTTTTGGATCGAGTCGTTTATTACACCCTTAATACTATTGGCTTTTGGCTTTTTACTAAATTTCTTTGAAAATAGAAGAATAAGAAATTTATATTTTGCGGCATTGTCGGTTGGTATTGCACTTGTATTCAAACAGACGGTTCTGCCCCTGGCTGGATTGGTCTTTCTCTATCTCTTCTTTAAAAGAATCCATTTCAAGAATCTTTTGTTGGGAGGAATTATATTTATTATACCGATACTATTGGTTACCCTATATTTTTCTAAGATTGGTGTGTTGCGGGATTTTTTCTATTGGACGGTTACATTCAACCTTACGATTTTTAATGAAATGGGAAAAACAAGACCGGATATTATTGGCTTTGCCAAAATTCTGCCTGTTTTTGGTGTGTCTGTAGTAGCGCTTTTATACTATTTAATAAGAAAAAAAGACAATATTGTTAACTTGACGGGAATATTCCTATTCGGGTGTTTGTTTTTTGCCTATGCCAGATTTGACCATATTCACCTCCAACCCGCCCTGCCATTTGCATTGATCTTGCTTACGATGTTAATTGTTGCTGTTAGCCGTATCCCGTATCCCGTCGTTTTTCGTGTAGCGTTAAGTGTTGCTTATTGTATCCTCTCTTTGTACATATTCATTCCCAATTTTCGTTTTTACAACAAACCGGGGGTTTCACCTATGTTTAATGATGCCGAAACTGCAGTTATTGTTGAAAAAGTAAAAGAATATTCCAATAAAGGAGATACAATATTCGCTTTTGGTACCCACCCCCATATATATTACCTGACAGAAACTATGCCCCCGGGTAATGTATTTACTTTTCAGTTTCCGTGGTTTATGAAGGTCGCGGAACAGACTATACTTACAGGTATAGTAAATAGTCCTCCGAAGGTGGTGATTCGGGATTTGAATGCGGAAGTAGGAGGATATTCATTAGCTGAGTACATGCAGGATATTGATCAGTATATAGTCGAAAATTATGTGTTGGTAGATTATGAAAATAATATAGAAGTACTTGTGAAAATATGATATTTACCATTGATGCGTCGCAGATCATTTACGGTACCGGAGTTTCTGTTTATACAAAAAACCTGATACGTACACTTTTAAACATTGATAAGAAGAATACTTATCAGATCATAGGCGGTGCTTTGAGAAGGATGCCGGAGTTAAGATCATCCTTAAATGCTATCGTCGACGGAAGGAAAAATGCAAGCGCTTCTGTTTTTCCGTTTTCACCAGCCATTTCAGATATATTTTTTAACCGTATTGGAATTTTAAGTATAGATACCCTTATCGGAAAGTCCGATGTTTTTCATTCCTCGGATTGGACGCAACCCAAAACAGATGCATTCAAAGTAACCACGGTACATGATATAGCCCCAGTACTTTATCCAAAGCTGTCACACCCAAAGATCGTAGAAGTTCACACAAGAAGACTTGAGAGGGTAAAAAAATATGTTGACAGCATTATAGTACCATCAATCACTACTAAGAATGACCTTGTAAAACTTGGTTTTGATGAAAATATAATTCAAGTTATTTATGAAGCACCGGATCCTAACCTAAAACGCTCACGCATCAGTGAAATATTAGCTGTGAAAAAGAAGAACCGGATCGGAAGCCGTTATTTACTTGCTGTAGGCGTATCCAAACGAAAGAATATTGACAAGATCATTTCTGCCTTTGAAAAAATCAGGGCAGACAGAACTTTGAAGCTGGTGGTGGTGGGACATTATGTGAATGAAAGTGATATCTATGCTTTATATTCCGGAGCAGAGGCTTTGGTATACCCGTCCCTTTATGAAGGTTTCGGACTGCCAATACTAGAAGCTTTTTCTCTGGGTATCCCAGTGGTCACATCGGATATTGGAAGTATGAAAGAAATCGCGGGAAGTGCGGCCATGCTGGTAGATCCGAACGATGTCGATTCAATAAAAATAGGGATTGAGAAGGTGCTGGTCGATAAATGCAAATTAGTTCGTTTAGGAAAACAAAGAGTAAATCAGTTCTCCTGGAATAAAACTGCACAAGAGACGCTGGGGGTGTATAATCAGGCTTTGAAAAAATGATAATCGGAATAGACGGCAATGAAGCAAATATTGAGAATAGAGTAGGAAGTTCGGAATACGCATACGCGCTCATTAATACATTCTATAGGATATGTACTGATGGAAAAACTAACATAAAGTTTATTATTTATTTGAAAAAAAAGCCCGAAGACTTTCTTCCTAAAGAAAAAGAGGGTTTTAAATATCGGATATTATCCGGAAATAGGCTTTGGATCTTTAAAAACCTATTACCTGAACTTTATAGCAGTAACAAACCTGATGTTTTTTTCAGTCCGAATCACTATTTACCGATTTTTACACCGATTCCTCAAGTGTGTGCGATACATGACCTCGGTTATCTCATGTTTTCGGAACAATTTAAAAAACATGATTTTTGGCAGTTGAAGATCTGGAGTGCCATTTCAATTATTATATCAAAATATATCATCGCAGTATCGGATTCGACAGCAAATGATATTGTACGACATTATAAATTTGCCTCAAAAAAAGTAGAAACCATTTACCATGGTGTCGATCATTCAATTTATAATTCAAATATAAACAATAATCTTGTGCGACAGGTTAAAAATAAGTTTGGGATACGTAAAAACTATATACTGTCTATCGGAACGTTAAAACCTTCCAAAAATATCGAAGGGATCATCAGATCTTTAGGTAAATTTCTTAAAAACCATCACGATCTGTCAAAAGATTATCAGTTGGTTATTGCAGGTAAGAAGGGATGGTTGTTTGAAGATATTTATAAAGTAGTAAAAATGCATGGTTTGGAGAAAATGGTGATATTTACCGGTTATGTAAGCCTTGAAGAGAAGAGAGCGCTTTACAAAGGAGCAAGATTTACAATATCTCCTTCATTTTGGGAAGGTTTTGGAATGCACATTCTTGAATCAATGGCTTGCGGAACACCTGTTTTAGTAAGTTCAAAAGGATCATTATCAGAAATTGCCGGTTCTGCGGGTATTTACGCTGATCCATATGATGTGGATAGTATTTCCAAAGCAATAGAAAAACTGGTTAAGATGGGTACTATGGAATATAATAAGCTAGCGCTGAAGTGTTTTGAGCGCGCTCAGGAATTTAATTGGGAAAATACAGCTAAAGAGACGTTGGAGGTACTTAAAAAGACGGGGAACAAAAAACAGTGAACGGTGGACGGTGAACAGGCACGAAAAACTAGGCAAATGTGACAAGTGACAGGTAAAAAGTAACGGGTAATCCGAAACAGGTATAAAATCTATCAATATAACAATTTACACTATGTCAAATATAACATTTCAAAAAGGTAAAGTGAGTTTTACCGATAAATACGGTCATAAACTGACTACATACGAGGCAATGGGTAAAATAATTGTTAGAATAAAAAATGTATTCATAGACTTTCAATTGTTTCTATTGCATTTGGTTAGTGACATTGTACCAAGTCATATCATTAGGAAATGTATTTTCACACTAATGGGTGTGAAAATAGGTAAACACACCACCATTCATATGAGATGCAGAGTTTTTGATCCTAAAAATATAACCATCGGAAACGACACAATAATAGGAGATGGTGCGTTTTTGGATGGAAGAGATAAACTGTCGATTGGCGATCATGTAGACATTGCGAGTGAAGTCATGATCTACAATTCCGAGCACGATATAAATGATCAGCAATTTAAGGCCGGTATTTCACCCGTTACGATCGAAGATTATGTCTTTGTCGGACCGCGTGCAATAATTCTTCCCGGAGTTAAGATAGGTAAGGGGGCTATAGTAGCAGCAGGTTGTGTGGTAACAAAAAATGTCCCCGAGTATGCGATATATGCAGGGATCCCCGGAAAAGTGATCGGAGAAAGAAAGAACAAGAACCCCGGATATATATTGGGAAGGGCAAGATTATTCCAGTGACCAATGAGAATAATAATTAAGTTGTTATATCTTCTTTTTGCAGTTTTCTTTTTGGTATATTTAGCAATACCCAACCAGTTATTTCCACAGGAGTCGCAATATTCAAAAAGATCAACAGAGCCTTCTGATGTCGAGGATAAAAACCGCCGGGGATTTTATAACACAGAAGACAGAGAGACCGTAGTAAACTATTATCGTGATAATTTTGGTAAGGTTAATATTTTTGGATACGAAATCAACTTACCGTCTCTGAGATTAAATTATCCACCGGAGGAATCACAAACAATAATAAGAGATCAGACAAGAAGTACATATCTCGAAGAGATAGTGCATCCGCTACGGCAGTCGATATATATAAGCGGCTTTGAACCCAGGTATGATAAAGATAGGATCGTGGTGGATGGTACAGAATATAAGCAGAAGTTAATTATAAAAATGATCAGTTCAAATATCCTTATCCGTCTTTTTGTCGGATGTCTTATTTTATTATCCATCTATGTAAATTTAAGAATGTGGAGGGAAGTTTTCATGAGATATCAAAGGATGTTCTATGAAAAATAGCATAGATGTATCAATAATAATTGTTTCTTATAATACGAAAGATCTTTTAAGATCTTGCGTGGAGTCTGTAATTAAAAATATAACACATCTTAAATATGAGATCATTATTGTCGACAATAATTCGGGGGACGGGTCAAAGCTTTATATTAATAACATAGCCAAAAAATATAAAAATGTTAAATGTTTTTTCATGGATAAAAATATCGGATTCGGAGGAGCTAACAATTTTGGAATGAATAAAAGCACCGGTAAGTATATATTGCTTTTAAATTCCGATATTCTGATCGAAAACAATGTTGTTGAAAGAGTTGTCCAATGGATGAATATTAATTCCGGATATGGTGTGGCAAGTGCAAACCTTTATAACCCCGACGGTTCCATTCAGGGGACGGGTGGTTATTTTCCGACCATTTTTAGCGTATTTTCATGGATGACGATACAGGATCTCCCGTTTGTAGATAATCTGATAAAGCCTTTTCATCCTATGAAGGGCAACTCACCATTTTCAAACAGAGCATTTTATTATAAGGAGAGAGATCTTGATTGGGTAACCGGTGCTTTTTTTATGATGCGAAGGGAAGTGTTCGAAAAGGTCGGAGGGTTTGACACCGATTTTTTTATGTATACCGAAGAGGTCGAATATTGTGTAAGAATAAAGGCGCAAGATTGGCTTGTCAGATATTTGCCATATGAAGGGGTTATACATCTCGGGGGAGCAAGCGGAAATACGGGTGATTCCATTCTAAAAGAGTTTGAGGGTGTAAAGCTGCTTTATAAAAAGCATTACCCGAGATGGCAGTATCCGATAATGAGAGTAATTTTGAAAATCGGATGTTTGTGGCGGATGTTTTTAATGGGAATCATAAAAGGAAGAAAGGCGGGATCAATTTATGCAAAAGCATTTTTCAAAACTTGAATCGCTTAAAAAATATCTGATTGCCTCTTTAATATTGGCAATACCCTTATATCCGAAATTTCCATTGTTCCCTATTCCGGGTACATATGTATCGATAAGATTGGAAGACTTTTTAATTAGCCTTACTCTATTTGCATTTCTTTTTTCAGGAATTTCTGATCGGAAGTTCATTCTGAAAGACCGTGTCTTTTTATCTATCTTTATGTATTTGGGTGTCGGAGTGTTGTCTTTGATCTCATCAATACTTATTACTCAAACGGTTGTACCCAAGTTGGGCTTTTTACATTGGATAAGAAGAGTCGAATATCTATCGATGTTTTTTGTCGGATACAGTTATCTGAAACATAATCCGAGGAGCATTCATTTCTTTATGAAACTCCTGCCGATTGTGGTTATTATAGACTTCATTTATGGTCTTGGACAAAGGTACTTTACATGGCCTATCATAATTACCCAAAACGAAGAATACGCAAAAGGCGTGGCGCTCCGATATATTGAAGGTAGCCATATTAATTCAACCTTTGCCGGACACTATGATCTGGCAACATACCTTGTATTTACGCTTCCGCTTATTTTATCGTTAGTCATTTATTCCAAGAAAATTAACACATTTTATTTACTCGTTTATACATCCGGACTTTGGCTCTTGGTGAATACCGCTTCCAGGATTTCTCTTGTGTCTTTTATTGGCGCCGCCACTCTCTCATTAATATTACTTAAGAAGTTCAGAAAAGGGTTTGCCCTTATTGTATTAAGCATTTTGTTTATTGGTTTTTCTTCTAACCTGATCACAAGATATCAAAGAGTAATAAGATTATTCTCTGAGCAGGTAAAAAGATATACCATCGAGATGGTTATCACACCCGTTTACGCCGAAGAGGGGTCCGTGATGAGAAGGGAAACTGCTGTAGCAACACCCACACCGATACCTGTTTTTGAAGACCGTTCAACCTCTATCCGTTTGAATGTGGAATGGCCGAGGGCTCTTCGTGCGTTAAGTAAAAATCCACTGCTTGGAACCGGCTACTCATCCATCACGCTGGCAACGGATAATGATTATTTGCGAATGCTTGGGGAAACTGGAATAATAGGTTTTTCATCATTTTTTTTAATATTGGCAAATCTTTTGAAAAAATTGCTGAAATACCTGAAGACAACAAAAATAAGAAGTGATCTTGAGAGTGTATACATTCTATCATTCGCGGGTGGTTTTATGGGAATACTAATAAATGCGGTATTCATCGATGTTTTTGAAGCCTCGAAATTCGCAATAACATTGTGGTTGGTACTGGGAATGTTGTATGGAAAAATTACAACAAAGGAGAATGAATTATGAATAATGGGATATGGGAAAATTTATAATACATTAATTAGTAATTAACCATGAATTTGAAAATTAAAATACCCGGTTTTTTAACCAACCTCAAGACTGTCTTTTGGGCAATAATCATACTTGGGTTGATAATTCGTCTTTATAAGATAAATACACCTTTATTGGACTGGCATTCATTCAGGCAAGTAGATACCGCGTCAGTCTCGAGGTATTTTTTGAGAGACGGTATTAATATGCTAGAACCGCGTTATCACGACATTTCAAGGGTTCAAAGCGGAATGTTCAACCCCGAAGGCTACCGATTTGTGGAATTTCCGATATATAACGCGATCCACTCAATTACTTACAAAATATTTCCGATACTATCGTTTGATGCTGTTGGAAGGCTGGTCTCGATCGTATTTGCATTACTTTCTTCTGTCTTTCTTTATAAGATCTCCACCTTTTATTTCGGCAAGAATGTTGGCATCTTGTCTATGTTTTTGTATCTAACATTGCCATTCAACATTTTCTTTACCAGAGTGATATTGCCTGAACCGTTGGCGGTAATGCTCGGTCTTTCAGGATTGTGGTTTTTTATTAAATATTCGAAAGAAGAAAAATTATCGAGTCTATTTATATTTTCAATATTGATGTCGGCAGCTATATTGGTAAAACCTTATCTGGTTTTTTACAACATATATCCGGTATATTTTTTCTTAAAAAAATATGGATATAAGAAAGTAATGTTCAAAAAAGAGATAATTGCATCACTTTTAATAATATTTTTACCGTTCATTTTGTGGCGACTTTGGATCGCCAGACATCCTGAAGGAATTCCATTTTGGAAGTGGACGCTTAATGGTGATGGAGTGCGTTTTAAACCCGCATTTTGGTATTGGATTTTCGGAGAGCGGATCGGAAAATTGATACTTGGTGTTTGGGGAATTTATCCTTTTATGATTGGATCTTTAAATAACCGCAAGAATCCATTTTTAATATCGTTTATTTTGGGTATATTTCTATATCTTTCAGTCATTGCAACGGCAAACGTCAGACACGACTATTATCAGACGTTGATCGTTCCTGTTATATCGATCGTTTTAGCTCTGGGTGTTCAAAAGATGTTTGAGGATTCAAAAAAGATCAAATACGGAATATTTTTACCTCTAGGAATTATGGGGATGATGTTTTTAATATCGGCTTTTCAGGTCAAGGAATACTACAAAATAAATCATCCGGAGATAATCAATGCCGGACTTGCAGTGGAAAGATTAACTCCCGAAGATGCCTTGGTGATAGCAAGTTATAATGGCGATACGGCATTTTTATACCATACAGCCAGACGCGGCTGGCCGGTTGTAGAACTCCCAATAGAAGAATTAATTAAAGAAGGTGCGCAGTTTTTTACTTCTGTCAACCTTAACGATTCGCAAACAATCGAGTTTATGAAAAAGTTTCAAATATTGGAAAAAACGGATAGCTATGTCGTGCTAGAGTTGAAATAATTTGTATTATGAAGATCTTAATGCTTGTTCCATATCTTCCTACCATCACTATGAGTGGTGGTCAAACCCGTTGGTACAACATCATCAAATATCTGGCGCGCGAACACGATATAACACTTTTTTCTCTCATAAAAGACGATTCTGAAAGAAAATTCATACCCGAACTTCTCAAATATTGTAAAAAAGTCGAGGTTTTCAAAAGGCCGCAAAAGCCATGGACTTTGCGAAATGTTTTACTTTCTGTTTTTGGACCGTTTCCGCTCCTTGTTGTCAGAAATTGGTCATTTGAAGAGAGAAAAGCGTTAAAAAGGGAACTTAGGTTGGAGAAATATGATCTGATCCATACGGAAACATTTTATGTTATGCCTCATTTGGGGCGCACCAATGTCCCGATAATTCAGGTTGAACAGACGATCTGGCATGAGGTTTATCAACATCATGTGGTGACAGAAATACCTCTTCTTTTAAGGCCACTATTTTTATTGGACGTAGTCAAAATTATTTATTGGGAAAAGCATTATTGGAAGAAGGCAAATGGTTTGTTTGCCGTATCCGAGGAGGACAGAAATATAATGCAAAAACTTCTTCCAAAAAATAAGATCGGTATTATTCCGAATGGAGTTGACTGCAGTTACTATAATGAAATTAAAACTAAAAAATATTACCCGTTAAGAATTCTTTACGGAGTATCTAATTTTGAGTGGCTTCAAAATCAGGAGGCAGTTAAGATACTTTTGAATAAAGTGTGGCCTAAACTAAAAGAGATATATTCGTCAAAGGTAAAGGTCTGGATCGTTGGAAGAAAAATGCCGGATTGGATTATCAAAAGAAGCCAAGATGACAGCGATATAATCGTGACAGAAAATATTGAAGACGCGCGTAAGGCGTATTCATCGGCGGGTGTTATGATCACACCGATCGAAGGCGGAGGAGGGACAAGAATAAAGATACTGGAAGCTATGGCGGCCGGACTTCCTGTAATTTCCACAAGCACAGGAATTGCCGGACTGAATGTCACTGACGGAGAGAATGTCTTCATTGCAGATGGTCCGTCGGAAATGGCAAAAAAAGCTAAGAGGCTTTTGGAAGATAAGGATTTGGCATTAAAAATAGGCAGGAATGCAAGAGAGCATGTCAGAAAATATTTTGATTGGAAATCGATCGTTGCAATGCATGAACCAATATACAAGGATATGACAAAATGAAAAAACCGGAATTATCAATAATCATCCTTAACTACAATACGCGAGAACTTTTAGACGGTTGTTTACGGTCGCTGGAAAAGGTAATAAACGAAATATATTTTGAGGTAGTCGTTATTGATAATGGATCGGAGGATGATTCGGTTGAATTTGTCAGAAAAAAATATAAATGGGTAAAGATTTTCGAAACAGGCGAAAATTTGGGTTTTGCGATAGGAAATAATTTTGCAAAAGATATTGTTAATTCGGAATACGTATTATTTTTGAATACCGACACAGTGGTTCCTGCGGGTACTCTGTCCGGATCCTTAGGATACCTAAAAAAACACAAACTTGGCGCATTGGGATGTAAATTGATACTTCCTGACGGATCTTTGGATAAGGATGCGCGCAGGTCATTTATTACTCCTTGGATCGGATTGGTTCATCTTTTTCTTAAACTTGACAGAATATTTCCAAGATCAAAATTGTTTGCAAAGTATTGGTATGGTTATATTCCAGACGACAAAATTCATGAGGTCGACGCTCTCCAAGGTGCGTTTTTTCTTACGACAAAAAATATTCTTGATAAAGTCGGATGGTTTGAAGAAGATTATTTTTTAGACGGAGAGGATATAGACCTTTCTTGGAAAATAAAAAATTTAGGATACAAAATCGTATATTATCCTGAAGTATCGATCGTACATATTAAGGGAGCTACGAAAGGGAAAAACAGAAAAAGCAAAAAATATATAAGTTTTAACGATAAGTTAAAGTATCGACTATCGGGGGTGGATTCGATGGAAATGTTTTATCGTAAGAGGCTTTGGGACAGATACTCATTAATATTAAATTATATTGTTCTGATTGGGATTAAAGCGCTAAAATTTTTGAGAATAATAAAATTGATACTATTTAAATGATAATACTTGTTGATGCGCGAATGTATGGACTTGAAAATACCGGTATAGGACGATATTTAATTCAGCTGATCGAGGGTCTTAAGTCGTTATCTATTACTAGTAAAACCGGCAAATCAAATGAATATGTCATTCTCCTGAAAAAAAAATACTACGATACTTTAGCTGTTCCGGATAATTGGAAAAAGGTATTGGTCAATATTCCTCACTATACATTGCGTGAACAATTATTGTTACCATCGATAATTAGAAAATTTAAACCCAATCTTGTACATTTTCCACATATAAATGTACCCATATTATATTCAGGTAAATATGTTTTGACTGTACACGATCTGACAATGCAAAGACGGGGTATAAATGCTTCAAAACTTCCGTTACCTTTATATTTCTTAAAAAGAATACCCTTTTTACTCGTTGCGAAAATAGCAGTGAAAAATGCAGTGAAAATAATGGTTCCAAGTAAAACTACGGCAACAGATCTTGCCAACTATTATAATCTTTCTATACAAAAGATCATTGTTACGTATGAAGGTTATGATTTTAAAGATCTTTTAACATCCAGACTGAGAGGAGAGTTGTCGGTTATTTCAAACTATGGCCTAGTAAATAAAGATTATTTTTTTTATATCGGAAACGCCCATCCACATAAAAATCTGGAGATTGTAGTAAGAGCGATCAAGGACATTAATGAAACCAAAAAAATCAATGCAATATTTGTAATTGCCGGATTGAAGGATTTTTTTATTGAAAGGCTGGAAAACTATATAAATGACATCGGAGCATCCATGTATGTAAAACTTGTCGGATATGTAAAAGATGAAGACCTGCCGATAATGTATAAAAATTCACTTGGATTTGTATACCCCTCTTTATCAGAGGGCTTTGGTTTGCAAGGTTTAGAAGCGATATCAATGGGAACAATGCTTGCCTGCTCAAATATCCCGGTTTTTAAAGAAATATATGATTTTCACGCATTTTACTTTGATCCGAGAAATATGGAGTCAATTTCAGGAGCACTATATTCGATATGCAATATGAG
>Ga0075764_138_pt1 | contig 11161 bp, 12 predicted proteins | sample RifGroC1_FD_67858 | JGI IMG/M metagenome (GOLD analysis project Ga0075764, IMG submission 67858) | Microgenomates (Woesebacteria) bacterium GW2011_GWC1_38_13
GCCTCAGAAAAATTCTTTCGAGTTATAATATTTAAACCAAATATTTTTTACCCCTTGACAATAAATTGACTTCTTTATTAAAATAGCACTCGCTACTTGGGAATGCTAATATGAAAACAAAAGCGCAAAGTAAAAACACAGATGTTAAACCAGCTTCAGGATATATGCTTATCCTACCTATGGAAGCTCAGGAGAAGACCGCCTCTGGTATTTATCTTCCTGATTCTGCTTCTGAAAAACCTCAAAAAGGGAAAGTATTGGCTGTAGGTGACAGTGAAATTACAGACAGCGGTGTTAAGAAAAATTCTCCGGCAAAAACAGGTGACATTGTTATTTACAAAAAGTGGGGAGGAAATGAAGTGAAGATTGATGGGGTGGAATATCTATTTTCGAAATTTGAAGATATTTTGGCTGTAGTTACGGCATAAAGTTATGGCAAAACAACTAAAATTTTCTGACGACGCAAGACAGGCCCTTTTAAAAGGGGTGGATGTAGTTGCAAAGGCGGTTGTCACAACTCTTGGTCCCAAAGGAAGAAACATTGCCCTTGATAAAAAGTGGGGTGCACCCAACATTGTTCACGATGGGGTTACTGTTGCCAAAGAAATTGAGCTAAAAGATCCCTTCGAAAACATGGGAGCCCAACTTGTAAAAGAAGCCGCCAGCAAAACCAACGACGTTGCCGGTGATGGTACGACCACAGCAACCCTTCTCGCTCAGGCGATCACCTCAACCGGTATGAAAAATGTAACTGCAGGGGCGAACCCCATGATCATTAAAAAGGGTATTGAGAAAGCGGTCGATGCGGTTGTGGCCGATCTTAAAAAAATCGCAAAACCAATAAAAAACAAGGAAGAGATTGAGCAGGTTGCCACGATTTCTGCAGGGGACGAAGCGATCGGAAAAAAGATTGCAGAAGCTCTTGATAGAGTTGGGCGTGACGGTGTTGTAACGGTGGAAGAAGGGAAGGGAATGACTATAGATATTGAATACAAAGAGGGTATGGAGTTTGATCGCGGTTATGTTTCCGCGTACTTTGTGACCAATCCCGAAAGGATGGAAGCGGAGGTTGAAAACCCATACATCCTTCTTACGGACAAAAAGATCGCATCGGTCCAGGATTTGTTGCCGTTTTTAGAAAAGTTTGTAAAGGTATCAAAGACCTTGGTTATTATAGCCGACGAGATTGAGGGGGAGGCTCTTGCGACACTGGTTGTAAATAAGTTAAAAGGTACTTTTAATGTGCTTGCAATAAAAGCACCGGGATTTGGCGACAGAAGAAAGGAAATGCTCGATGACATTGCGGTTTTAACCGGCGGAACTGTTTTAAGTGAGGATACCGGCAGGACCTTCGAAAATCTTGAAGTCACGGATCTGGGACGGGCAGATAAGGTGTGGGCAGATAAGGACAACTCAAGGATCATCGGGGGTAAGGGCGGCACTTCCCAGATCAAAGCAAGGATATCATTAATAAAGCGTCAGATCAGCGAGACAGACTCCGATTTCGATCGGGAAAAACTGGAAGAAAGACTGGCAAAGCTTGCAGGTGGTGTTGCGCAGATCAATGTAGGTGCGGCAACGGAGATAGAGCTCAACGACAAAAAGGAAAGGGTTAAAGATGCAGTTGGTGCAACTAAAGCCGCGGTGGAAGAAGGAATACTTCCGGGAGGAGGCATTGCCTTTATTAAAGCAAGAAAATCTCTTGATGGTCTGAAATATGACAATAACGATGAGAAGGTGGGTATCGAGATAGTGAGGACCGCTCTTGAAATGCCCCTTCGCATGCTCGCTAAAAATGCAGGTGAAGATGACGGTTATGTCCTCAGAAAGATCGAAGATTCCAAAGATTCGGACTATGGTTACAATGCCCTTACCGGAGAGTTTGGATCAATGACTGCTTTTGGAATTTTGGATCCTTTGAAAGTGACCCGTTCAGCTTTGCAGAACGCAGCCTCAGTTGCGATGATGGTACTAACAACCGAAGGGCTTGTTGCTGATCTTCCTGAAGAAAAATCTCCTCAAACAGGTATGCCTCCCGGAGGTATGGGTGGAATGGACTACTAAAAGATCTCCGTAACTCAAAAACGCCAAATTTTTAAGTAAGTATTAAGCTAAAACTCTAGTTTTTGATTTATTTGGATGTCTTGAGTTTTGGATGTTTGGAGTATTTTATTGTTGTAATATTTTTTGTCTGTTATAATCCTCCCTTAACCCTCTTAGATTATAAATTCCCCTAAAACCCCCCAAACTGCTATATAATCTTCTCATGTGGAAAGAGGCAGAGGAATTTTTAGCAAAAGATAAATACATTGCTCCTTTGATTACAAAATACGGACATTGCACATTGAAACCCCGCCCACAAAAATACTATTTTGAAGACCTTGTTGACGCGATAGTTCAGCAACAGCTTTCGATGAAGGCTGCGTCCTCTATTTTTAATAGAATCAAAATGGTTGCAAGCAGCAAGAGACAAGCGATAAGAAACAATCAACACAAATGGCGAAAGGAGGCGACGAAAAATGTTGAAATTACACCTCAAGGAATATTGGCTCTTGCTGATGAAGAATTACGCACATGCGGACTGTCGCGCGCAAAAATTGTATATGTGCATGATTTGGCAACAAAAGTGACAAGCAACCCTCCTTCGTTAAAAACTTCGAAAGGGCAAGGCAGGTTATGTTTGGGAAATTTAATTATATTATCCGACGAGGAGATAATACAAAAACTTACTGAAGTAAAAGGAATAGGGGAATGGACGGCACAAATGTTTCTAATGTTCACGCTAGCACGCCCCGACGTTTTTCCGGTCGGGGATTTGGGGCTGCGCAATGCTTTTGACAGGGTGGTTAAAAAGGGGTTAAATCGGGAGGAGATGGAGAAATTTGCTCTTCGCTGGAAACCCTACCGGACAATAGCAAGCTGGTATATTTGGAAAAATACTGATTAGAAGTCGGAATTTATGAACGAAAGGAAAGAAAAATTGTTAAATGTTTCCGGAATAATATACGTCTTGGTTGATGGAGAAAGACTGCTTTTAACCAGGAGAATTAAAGAGGGGGCGGCTTTTTTTAATGAATATCTGTTTCCGGGCGGTAGATTGGAAGAATCTGATAGTACAACCTATGACTGTACTAAAAGAGAGATCGAAGAGGAAAGAGGTTGCACTGCCAAAGTTTGTAGTTCTTTGGGAGTTGTCGCTTATCGACATCCTGCTGCAGGGGTTATTTCGCTGGAAGTCTTTTTGGTTGAAAAAGACAATATTATTGGTGAAGTTGGCAACAAAGAACCTGAAAAAGAAGAGCTTGTTTGGGTCTCGGTTTGTGAGGCAGATATGTTATGTAAAGTTGAAGGTGCAAAAATTGTACTTAATTTGGTTAAACAGCGTTTACTTGGGTAGAACAGTAAGTGGATTAATCGGAACTCCATTATCCCTGATCTCCAAATGAAGATGGTCGCCAAAAGATCTTCCTGTTGCGCCCATTTCGCCGATCACCATATCTGTCGTTACCTCCTGATTGGGTGTTACATTAATTTTAGACAAATGGGCGTATAAACTTGTAATCTCACTTCCGTGATAGATTAGAATCGCATTTCCGTAAGCGTACCTTGAGTAGTTTATGGCAAAAACCCTACCATCCATGATCGGGTATATTGGATCCCCTGTTATTCCGTCAAGATCAATGCCGGGGTGGAACGATTTATACCCCTGAGTAATTCTGATCGATTTTACCGGATATTGAATACTTTTTTTGGCTTGTAAAACAAAGGGTGCTTTTGTAACAAAATTTTCGTCAATGGAAGCGGTTTCTTCGAATGGGTGCTGCATTAAAGATGTGGAAAGAAAGACTGCAGCGAGGTTTAACCCAAGAACTTTATGGATTCTTTTGTTTTCGAATATAAGTCTAAAAACCCTCGAGATCTTATTACCTCTTCGCGAACGCAAAACCACTCCCGGTTTTGGAAATAGAGGAATATCCGTATCTGCCGGACGGCTTTTGACAACTCTCAAATCCAGTCTTCGTTTAGCAGGAAGGTTTATAGATATTTGTATCATAGTCCCCAAGATTCCTTCCTTGGGGAGAATTTTTTATTTGACTCTTTCAAAAAAGATGCTTCAAACAAAAAACCACCACGTTAGACGTGGCAGGTCGGACACTTTTTTATTCCGTGCGTTGTTGCTGAATATAAAAAGTATCAGATATTTTATCGGTAATAAAAAATCTCGCACGTAATGCGAGATATCGCTATTTTACCTTATGAAATCCCAAAAAGCAAATTTTACAAGGTAAACAAAACAGGGTTTACAAACTCAATTGTTTTCTTAATTGAGAATATAGGGATTTTGTAATAGACTTAAAGTTCACCATTTAATTATGAAAAACATTCTTAAATATATTTCTTCGAGGAATGGGAGGACTGCCCGTTTTCTTATTGGTTCTGTTGTTGTGGCGATGGGACTTTTTGTATCTCCCATTCTTCTTGTTGTTGGCCTTTTACCCTTATTTGCAGCAATTTTTGATGTCTGCGTTCTTGCTCCACTTTTCAAATTTCCTTTTGAAGGTGAAGATCCTGCTCGGCAGGACAGACTCTCTTTATGAGGCCGGAGCGGGAATCGCACCCGCGCATAGATGTTTTGCAGACACCCGTGTTTCTACTTCACCATCCGGCCTTTTAATTTCCTAGACTATTTTCCAACCTTCCGACAAGTTCTTTTTTGACTGCATGCATTTTCAATTTCTTTTCCCTTTTTGTTGCATCCTCTTTACTCCGATATGCTTCGTAATAGACCAATACCCAAGGTGTAGCCGATCTGGTTGATTTTACTCTACCCGAATTATGCAATCTATAACGATTTCTCAAATCCTCTGTCGAGCCAACATACAAGTCTTTATTGGTTTTACTTTTAAGTACGTATACGTAAAACATTAGTTTTGACTTGCCTTGCTGAGCAAGATATGACTTTGCTGTACGGGATAGGATCTTGCTTTTTGAGACAGACACCCGTGTTTCTCCTGCAAAGCAGGATCTCGCTTTGCGAGATACTTCACCATCCGGCCATTGAATTTGTATTTTACTACATAGCTGAATAAATGAAAAACCCCGCCCCTAACGGCAGGTTTTTTCCCTTTCTCCCTGATCCGCTTAATCACTTCTCCCTTATTCCTTGCCCGCCTTTAGAGAAAGACATATTCGATTAGCTTTTTCAAAGCTGATTGCGAAAATACGGCGGGTCGTCCAAACAATAATTGAAATCCTAACTGGCACTGTCACTATTCGAGTGCTAATAAATATTATAAATATTTGTATAGGTTGTCAAGTGTAAATCCTTTTGTTAAAATCCAGACTCAAGCAATATAATTATGAGGAAATTGAGAACGATACTTATTGTTCTTCTTGTTTTATTCACTCTTGCAGGTGCTGGGATTGCAGTATTTAATTTTTTAGTACCAAAATCAGGGGGACTTTTGATCGAAACAGGTCCCGCATCTACTGTTTATATTAACGGTGAGGAAGTCGGGAGAACTCCCTACACGAGTTTAAGGAAAGCAGGGGAAATCACCCTGCGTTTGATTCCCGACTCATTTGGTCAACCTCTTTCACCCTTTGAAGAAAAGATAAATTTAGTTTCCGGTGTTGAAACTGTAGTAAGACGATACTTTGGAGATTCCGCAGAAAAAACAGAAGGGGAGATTCTTTCGTTTGAAAAACTTCCCACAAAATCAGAAACGGGAATCATTGTTGTATCCGAACCTGAGGGTGCTCAGGTGGTCATAGACACTTTAAGTAAGGGTACCTCGCCGTACTCGGCAACTTCTTTGGAAAGCGGAGTACACACTCTTAAACTATCTGTAAACGGTTACAAAGACAGAAGTGTTGAACTGAATCTGATAAAAGGTTTCAAGCTTGTGGCTTACGTCAAACTTGCAAAACTCGATATACAGGAAAACAAGGTCGAGGAGGTAGTAAAACCTGTTACTCAAAAACTTGTGAAGATCTTAAGTACTCCGACAGGGTTTTTGCGCGTTAGGTCGGAAGCATCAAGTTCTGCAAAAGAGGTTGGTCAGGTTAAACCCGGTGGAGAGTTTGGATACCTCGGAGAAAGCGAAGGTGGCGATTGGTATAAAATAAACTTTGACGAAGATCTGGAGGGTTGGGTAACAGGACAATATTCGGAAATTATAGAAAAAACCGCAACAGAGTCTGCTTTGATAGTAAATTAGAAATGAAATTTCAAACAACTGCAACGTAATATACCCAGTAGACCATCATAAACCATATAAAAACTGAGGTAATGAGCCCTTTATCTGACAAAATGATTTTTTCAGGTGCCTCGCTTTTTCCTTCAAATATCAAACTTTCATAACGCATTATTGTGTATATAACGACGGGGATCGAAGCCATAAGCAATTTGTCGACCGTTGTTGTTTTTGATATTTCAGCAAGAAGCAACCACACATCGAGCGATGCCCTTGGCGACTCATAGAATGCAAACAGCGACCAGCTTAACCAGGATGCGTTACCAAACATTGTTACATAAGAATTCAAGAGCTCTTTGCTGTATTTTGAAAGGCTTGCTCTGGTAATACCACTCGCTGATTCGGGAATATTGAGTTCAGACCTTCTCTTACCGGCCGCCAGGAAAAGAGCGGTTGATATAACACAAAGCAGGAACCAGACGGAGAGGTGGGCATTGATCACGAAAGCTCCCGCATAGATTCTGATCACAAAACCAAAGGCGATCGTTAAAATATCGATCGTAGTGATGTTCTTCAAGAACATGCTGTAGAGTGCCTGCAAAACAACATAAAAAATAAGCGTAAGGTGGAAAAGTATATTCAAATTAATGGAGAAAATAAAAGAAAGCCCAAGTAGAACAAATACTTCGATAAGTGCTATTTTTTTCGATAACTTACCTGACGCGATAGGCCGATATTTCTTAACGGGATGCCTTTTGTCTTTTTCTGCGTCAACTATGTCGTTAAAAACGTAGGCAGCAGATGCCGCAAAACTAAAAGATATAAAGGCCAAAAGAACGGTTTTTACAAGAGAAGCCTCAAAAAAATTGGATGTAAAAAAAAGTGCTGCAAAAAGCGCCAAATTTTTAATCCAGTGAATCGGCCGTGCAACTTTCAAGATTTGGACCGGTATGTCAGCCATATAAAAAACCCTCCCAATAAAACTGCAATTCCGATTACAGTATACAGTTTATAACTGCTTGTGAGAAATAGCGATATTATCCCCAAAACCGCGGTAGAAATCCAGTAGAAATAAGAAACCTGCCGTTTGGAAAGTCCTAAATCGAGAAGCTTGTGATGAAGATGTCCCCTGTCTCCCCAAACAGGTGATTTTCCCGAAAGAATTCTTCTCATAATGGTGTAGGCAGTATCAACTATCGGAATCCCCAAAACGATCAAAAGTGTTCCTACTTTTGTCGTTGAAAGAATTGAGAGTATTCCGAGATAGTATCCGGCTAAATTTGACCCAGAAAAGCCGGGCATGATCTTTTGCGGATATGCGTTATAAGGTAAAAATCCAAGGAAAGATCCGGCTAAGATCATTGACAGAACAATTACAGGCCACTGTGTTATATCTGCCGAATATTTCAGAGAGAGTGCCGATATGGCAAGAGCTGAAATTCCTGCAACACCCGGAAGCTGTCCGTCGACACCTTTTGCCCCCATGTTTAAAAAATTCATTAAGACCACGATCCACAAAAGAGCAAACAGATCGGAAATTATCCAGATATTTCTTGTTTCACCAAACAGATTAATTGAAAACTGCGGGTTTGAAAGATCGATCGTTCCACCACTTATGGGATTAGATATAAATGCGATCCCAATTCCGGAAATGATCGGGATGGATGCCGCGAGAAACTGGATAATTAATCGTTTGTAGGGGTTGATGTCGTATTTATCATCTAAAAAACCCATGACTGTTAGCACTGCTGCACCCATCAAAATTGCAACAATGTGTGAGTCGAGCGGCAGAAAAATAATCATTGCTATAAAGGAAGCAATAAATATTGCAATTCCACCACCTCTCGGAACAGGGTACGTGTGGATTACTTTTGAGTGACGGTGTTTTTTAGGATCGTCAACGATTCCTGTTTTGTAGGCAAACTTGATTATTAAAGGTGTAGCAAAAAAAGCCAGGCTGAATGCCGTAACAAACGGGAAGAAAAATAAATTTAATATATTCATTAAAAGAATATTAGTAAACTAATGATCTGTATGACAGTAATGATCGATAGAATAACGGTGAAGTAACTTCCGATAATAAGAACTTTTTTCAAAAAAGAGGAAACTGTAAAATATGAAATTATCGAATTAATCGCCACAAATATTGAAGAGAGCGATATTGGAAGGATCAAGGATAGAGAGGACCCAAGCTGACTCTCTCCTCTTGGAAGTCCGTAATAAAGAGGAACTTGGGGGGGGATGTGATTGGAAATTACGAGTATGGAGATAATAAGACAAATGTTAATAAAAAGAAAAATGAGCGATGTGTGGATGTAAAGGATCTTGTATTTTTCAATATCTTTACGCAGTTTAGAGAGGGGGTTTTTTGGGATGTTTGTTATTTTTTTTTGAGCTGTTTTTTTCATTTTACCAAGTTGACAAGGAACAGGATTAAATATGTAAGTGATTTTACCATTTACCGGGACTTTGGAGAAGTTAGTAAAGAACGTGTCTTGAATATTCACTCCCAAGCTTCCAGATCTGGTATTTTTCTGTATCTTTGTAAAGAATATAGTAATTTCCGACAAACATACTCAGACTAGGTAGGGTATCGGAATCTTTAAGTAAAACTATAATTTTTGGTCTCTCGCGATCCAACAATTGGAGAAGTTCACCGTCAGATGAAAAATCTTTAATGTGATAGCCCGCAAGATACTTTGTTGGAGGCAGTCTCTTTGTTAATGCGTAAATTTGTGCAGAGTCTTCCCAAACGAATATTTTATCGTTTTCTCTTGTAAGCTTATTAATAACTGCCGCTATTTCATAGTTAGTCTTCACTCTTCCGCCAAACGATTCTATATATTTATCATCCGGTGATAATTTTGCGGCGTAGGAAATAAAGTTGCCGTAGTAGTTTGCAGATCTGTAATTCCAAAACCGGTAATAAAAAGGCGTAAAAAACAATAATGTTAAAGGTAATACGGAATACACCTGAAGCATACTTTGTGAAGTAAGAAGCAACGCAACAAACGTGGAAAATACGGCACTCGTTTGCAATAGGTAATGAGGATAGGGTCTTTCTGAAAGTGTGACCGCAAAAAGAGAAAAAGTTAACCACGAAACAAGAAAAAGAAATTTTTTATCGATTCTCTTTCTGAGTGTAAAAAGATATATATTAATGATAAATAATACCCCCGCCCTTATCAAAAGCGGTGCGTTTCTTGTCAAAAAGGGTTCGGTTTTGTCATCCGGTCTCCAGCTTGAGAGATAGCCGAAATTTTGCAGATAAGCGGCGATCAAATATTCTCCAAACGCGCCTTGTAGGGAGTAGTAAATAAAAGTAAGAGCTATCGGGGAGGCGATTCCCAAAAACAAAACAGCGGTATTTTTGACAATGCCCAAAAGGTCTTTCTTTGTGAATTTTATAAAAAGAAGCCAATAAAATATTATTGCAGGAACATCAAATAATGCAGGGACTTTATAAAGAGTAGACAGTGATAAAAATATCCCCGATATGAATATATTTTGGTATGAGTTTTTCTTATTAAGAAGAATATAAAAGGCGGCAATTGTTGTTAGGATCATAAAATTTTCTGCGTTGGCGATATTTCCCTCGAAAAAAGGAATAGTTGTCAGGATTGAAAAAATGATTGTTGCAGCAACGGGAAACGATTTTATCTTAGGGTATAACTTTTCGGAAAATTTATAAAAAAGTGCGATCCCGACAATGTTCGCAAAAAGAAGAATTGACTTGAACCAAAAAAGATTTCCGGCAATGGCGGCAGTGATATAAAGAAGTGGAGGTTTATTATCATGCAGGTCTTTGTATAAAGTTACTCCCTGTCTAATCCCTTGACCTAAAGTTAGATATATCGTTTCGTCACCGTATGAATAAGGCTCAAAAAAGTTAGGGATGCGAAAGATTATTACCAATAAAAGCACAACAAAAAGCCAAATGGGGATGTGGAAGAGGTCGTGTATTTTTTTTAACATGGCATGATTAATTTCTATATACTAAACAAACTTCTCTATCTGTTTTTATGTTTCTTGCTTTTTGTTTTCTCTTTATATCTCTATATCTTTATATCCTAATATCTTTCTTAATCCTCTATTGTCCTGACGTACCATCCAAATTTCAAATTACCCATCTCCTTTTTTTCTGACAGTGAGTATCCTTCCAATTGCACTTCGTCCAACGAACCGCTTGTGACAGCTCCGACCCGTTCCGTATTGACAGGAACCTCTCTGATTATGTCCGTTTCCTCCATTAAAGCCGTTCCGACGTAGTAGGGAAGTTCTCCGCTTCCTGAAATATAAATAGGTGCAGGGATGCCATAAAATTTAGTTTCCCAAAGATGGTGGGCTGAAGAATTCCAGTTGATCAGAAAATCACTCTCGTTCTTTGTCTCCTTTACATAGTTGGACATTTGCCTGAACGGAAGTTTTGCCGGTGTCAGGAAATAATGGATATCGATAATTGCGAAAGTCAGTATAGCGACTGCCAGCGGAATAAATGTGATTTTACTTCTTGAGGTGACCAGAATTATCATTGCGGCAGGAATGGTATACAAAAGATATCGGTTGAAAAAGATGGACGTAAATTTCTGCGATATTATCCAAGTTATCAAAATCGGACCCAAGAACCACAAGAGAAAGAAAATCGTCTTCTCTACACTTTTCCACCAACGCTTTGTAAGAAGTGTTAAAAAAACAAGATAAGGAGCAACTTCATAAATTTTCATATTTACAAATGGAACATTAAAACCCAGTCGTTTAATACCTTGTCCAAGATAATCATAAATTAAAACCTTAAGGTCGTTCAGGTCCGGTGTTCCAAGCCAGAACCCTCCTTTGACCATTGTTACCTGCTTATATAATGGGACGAGCCATGGAATGTAAAGTATGCCAACCAACACTAATGATTTGACAGTATTTCCCGCAGTCCTTCTTTTTCCGGAAAAAAATTCCTTTATAACCCATAA
>Ga0075764_120_pt1 | contig 11155 bp, 11 predicted proteins | sample RifGroC1_FD_67858 | JGI IMG/M metagenome (GOLD analysis project Ga0075764, IMG submission 67858) | Microgenomates (Woesebacteria) bacterium GW2011_GWC1_38_13
TTCGAGTATTCCGACAAAACCGTTTATCGGATTTTTAAAATTGAAAAATTTTCCCAAATATTTTTTTCCTCCTAAAGCTTTTATAGACAGGATCTGCACCGTTACAACCGAGATCAAAGCCAAAGCTATAGTTATACTTAAACTGGCATTCGGACTACGAAGGAAAGGAACCAGCACTTTCTCACCATGGTGATACTCCCAAATCCCGATCGTACCAACCCCCGGAAGAAGACCGATCCAATTACCCAAAAGAATAAAAATAAAGAAAGTGAAAAGCAGAGGAAAAAGCTTCTCCGTTTTATCTCCCGATATTTGCCTTAAAAAATTATAAACACCTTCCGTTACTACCCTTATCCAAAGAGGAAGTTTTTTTCTGCCTTTTCCGGATCCAAAATAAGCTTTGACGGCAATGATGAGAAATACCACCATAACGACAACACTCGTCAATAGTGAATTCGTCACCGGAAATTCTTTGTAAATTTGGTCTTTGATCTTTATTGCCTTACATACCGCAAAAAAAAGCCCCGCTATACTGCCAACGATTATAAATAACGGAGTAGTATTTAGTGTTTTATCAACAAAAAGTCCAAAAAACAATAGGATAACCGGTAGAAATACAAGATTGAAACTTATTTCCGACGCCTTTCCAAACGCAAGAAATATATTAATTTTTTCCTTGGGATCTCTTTTAGTATCGCCTTTACTTTTAACCATAAAGAACACTTAAGTATATAATATTTATTACCGATTTTACCTTAGTGATGCGAAGCAGCTTTCCAAAGACCATGAGATATCTCTTTTTTTGCTATTGCGACAGCTTCCATCACTACACCGGCATTAATATTGGATTCGGATGGATCAATTCTTTTGGCGTCAAATACATTGAATGGGTCACTACTATTTCTAACATTTTCTGCAATTGCATAAGCCAATTCTCAAAATACTCTTTTTCTTCACCGGAGACCCCTCCCCCGATCGAGATTGTTATTCTCCCCGCGCTGTGTGGTTGTCCGGGATCTCTATCAAACCACGATAAAAGATCCCCTTTTGATGTTTTTGCCGGCGCGTGAGACATGGGTAATTGTCCGGTGTGTATAACCCCATTTTTGACAGCTAATTCACTTGTTAACTTATTTAACTTTTCCGCTGTTAAACCTTGAGCTCCTCCTGCACCACATTCTAGATGGTCGGAAACATAAGTCCCAACACCTAGCTTTTTGGCAAATGACCGTACCCAGTCAAAAATATATGGAGTTACGAGTTCCATATTTTCCCTGTTATGTATTGAATACAACGACTCGTTACCGCCACGCTTTTCTACAACTCCTGAACCGGCCACACCAATTTTTACAATATCCGGTCCCACGCGATCGTCTTCATCCATACAACCGATTCTTGCTGCAGTTATTACCTGCGGTTCTTTTTCTTTATGTTCTTTTCTCATATTTTTCATATCTAAACGATCCATTTTCTTGTCGGATTATACTAAATGTTATATCATTTCATCAATGACAAGATTTAGAAGCCTTGTTCCGGTTATTTTAATTTCCCTGATCCCGACACTTCTTGTATGGCTTCCTTTTTTTCTTAGACTTGAAAGTTTCTGGACCATAACCCTGCCTAAAGATGGAATGGCCACTATTGTGGCGAATTACGATGGACCCCTTTACATCGCTGTTGCAAAAAGTTTTTATGATCCGGAAATACTAAAAGGTATAAATTTTGACGTCCCGTCTGAATATTTTGCCGCTCATTTCCCACTGTATCCTATTTTTATCAAATTATTCTCATTTTTGTTCGGCTACCCCTACGCAACCCTAGTCGTTTCTGCATTATCGGGAATTTTTGCCGTTTACATTTTCAGTAAATTCATATCCGTTTATGTGGACAGGAAGGATGTTCTTTGGATAACGTTTTTATTTTCAATATTTCCGGCGCGGTGGCTTATCGTCAGGTCGGTTGGGTCCCCTGAGCCTCTTTTTATTGCCTTGGTTATTTCTACAATATATTTTTTCAAAAGAGAAAAGTTCTTGCTGTCGGGCATCTTCGGGATGCTGGCAGCATTTACTAAATCTCCGGGGATACTTCTTTTCCCCGCATTATTGGGGGCATACTTTTCTCCAATCCTCAAAGATTCTATCGGCATAAAAAAGAATATCCATAAAATTTCGATTAATCCGGCAAAGGTATTACCTATGCTTTTAATACCGTTCGGAACTTTAGCCGTTTTTATGATCTACAAGTATCAGTTTAATGATTTCCTTGCATATTTTCATTCCGGAGATAATATTCATCTTTTCTTTCCCCCTTTTCAGATATTTAATCCGTCGCAATTCTGGGTGGGAACATATTGGTTGGAGGAAGTGATATTTGTTTTTCTTCTGGGGGCTATCGGAATATTAAATCTGATCAAAAAAGATCCCGTCAGTGCTTGGTTTGCCGGTATGTTTTTCCTGACGACGCTTTTTGTTTCCCACCGCGATATTGTCCGGTATTCGCTTCCCATTGTTCCGTTTTTATTTGCGGGATATTCCCAATATCTGGTAAAAACAGAATTCAAATATGCATTTTATCTTGTAATTATTCCGATATACCTTTTCTCCATATCCTTCATCTCAAATAATGTTATGCCGATCGCCGACTGGGGACCTCTGCTGTGAAGAATGATATTGCGATATTAGGATACTGGGATATTGAGATATATTGTGAGAAAATAACATTAAATTACTAATTACTAATTACTAATTTCTAAATCCTAATTGAGCTTTGTCTGGATCAATTAGATCAATTAGACATATACCTCTCCTTTTCCCATACCCGCATAATTCATTATTCATGCTGCTTGCCATTTATTGTTTTATGTTTATTGTTTATTGTCTTTCTAATTCTGATAGTCTTTGATAATATTTACCGGTTATATTTTAATATGCATGGCAACAGAATCACGACCGGCATGGGTAAGGAGAATGACAGGACCATTTTTGCGGTTGCAGGGCAGTAATTGTCAGGAATGTTTAGTAGTTCATTTTCCTGCCAGGAAAATATGCCCTGACTGCGGTCATGACAACACAGAAAAACCCCAGACTAGAGAAGCAGAAGGGGGAATGCCGTCGCCAAAGATAGAAAATCCGGTAAATTAAAAATATTTCAGGTCTCCACGTCAATAGTCACGGTCGCCAGCTCTTTATTTAAGATCGATTTTTCCTGCAGCGGATTAACAGAAAGTTTTCTTTTAAGCAGGTCCAAGTGTCTGATATATCCCTTCACCGATTCTTTGACTCCGGCTCTTAAAAGATCTTCATTATATTTCCCGCTTAACAGTGATTCCGAATCCACAAATTCATAGTCTCGTAATTTATAACTGGAAAATTTATCGGTCGAGGAAAACTCAGGCGGAAGCTGTAGACTATAAACGGAAACACGAACATCGGCAACATCAAGATACATGAAAGGACACATTTCATCCTTTAAGAAAAATTCCGGTAATTTTTTATCCACGACCAAATTGGTAAACACCTCCTGCTGAAGTATCCTTCTGACATTCTCGCTTCTGCTTGATCCCTTCTTCGCGTATCCCATCGGAATAGTATAACTTCCGTAATATTTCCCGAATTCGATATTTGGGGTTGAAATATCCTTGGCAATAAGCACTTTTCGGAGGTCATTAAACGGGGTGATTATCAAGGCACAACCTATCCTTCTTGTTATTCCCTCTTTAACATATGCCAGTACCCGATATAAAGTAACAGCCGAAGTGCGGTAGCTCGGAGGTAATTTCTTATACAATTTTTCAAATGCGATATTGTCTTTGACCATGTGCGCCAGAAAATCAACCGCTTCGGAAAACTTATTATTCGGCCCGACCGCTTTCACAACACCAAAGCGGTCTAATATCCTCTGAAAATTGGCATAAGAAACAGGAAGATCGTGGTTGTTTTTTCGGTATGCTTCATCAACCGAGCCGCATTTTAGATACTCTTCCACAATAAACCTGTTGAACTTTTCTTCGTCGCCAATCGGATATCTTCTTGAAGTCATGCGGGGTAAGTATAGCAAAATTAAACACTAGGCACTAGTTTTTTTCACTTTCCAAATAACTTTGTTATACATGAAATAGTTGTATGGAAGAACTACAAAAAGAATAATAAAAGGAAGTGCGAGTTGGCGTTTCTCGGGTCCAAACAAAGAATCGGATATTGAACCGAAAACTACCTGAATAAGAAGAGCTCCGGCAGAGGTTAAGTTAAATTGAAGAAATTTTTTAAGAAGCATTGAAACTCCGGTAATTTTTTCCGGTTTGAAAGTCCATGCGTTATTGAAAATAAAATTGTTAATGATTGCAAATTCCGTAGACAATCCCCATGCCAAAGGAGAAGGAAACGCCCACTTCGTAAAAAGCCAAAGAGTTGAAGCGTTGACCAAATATCCCGCAAATCCAACCGTACCGAATTTGATAAATTTCGCTTTGTCGCGAATTCCAAGAATTACCGCCAGACGGAAAGTGGAGATCATTTCCTTGGTGTTGAATTTGGATTTGTCTGTAATTCTCGGACGAAATTCAAGAGGCACTTCAACGACCTTCTTTGCATTTTTAATACTTTGGTAGATAAGATCGACCTTGTAGGCGAACCTCTCTTTTTCCATTAGATTATCAAGGTCAATTTTATCCAATACTCCCTCAACCTGAGTCAGCCGGAAACCTGTCGTCAGATCGTGAATTGAAGGTTTGACAAGCACAAGTCTTATAAAGAGATTGCCGAAATAACTGACAGCTTTTCTGAATGTTGCCCACTCTTTGGGAACAGAACCTCCGGGTATGTATCTTGAACCTATAACATAGTTTGCTCCGTCCAGATACGCTTCAACCATCGGCTGAACAAAGCGCGGAGGATGTTGCCCATCGGCATCCATTTCCATTACGGCATCTGCTTTTAGTTTTTCAACCGCATATTTAAATCCGCTGACATATGCATTTCCCAATCCTTTTCCTGTTTGCTGAACAATATGGAGGTTTTTTTTCTTTTCCATCTCCTTCTCAACAATTTGCGTCATTCCATCTGTTGAATGATTATCGGAAACTAAAAGATGCATATCGGCTTTTATTTTGGGGAATACTTCATCAAAGAGGGTGTCGATCATCTGTTTGATATTCTCTGCTTCGTTCCACGCCGCCATTACGATCACAACCTTCTTCATGATTTAATCGTATTAAAAAAAATGCTGTTTAACAAGTACTACTACTTTTGAAGACTAACCCACCTTTGGTGTGGGCTCAACCGAACCCGCCCAATCAAGTGTGGGAACGGCCGAAGTGCTGGAATAATCTCTTCGAACTACATTTGCCTTTCGCGAACAAGACGAGGATATTTCTGAAGGACAATTTTTGTCAACACACTGAACTTCCATACCTTCTGTGATTTTATACCCCTTAAAAGTGAATTCTGCAGGGCCGGTCGGGTGTCCCTCACGATACCATTTGTTACAAGCAAAAGCAATCTCTGCCATTGCCGCAATATTATTATATACCAACAAACATATCAATCCCTGATTTGGTATACATTCATCGCCATACTTGAATATGTTCACCTTAGAGGTGATACAGCTTCACACCTATCGTATATACCCTATTCCAATGTTAAGTGTTTTATATATTCCAATTTTCTTTGATAATCCGCGTGGTCATAGACGAATTTTATATATTTTTCCGAAGTTTTAAAATACAACTTGATCAGACTCTTGTTGCAGTATCCTTTTGAGTCAAAATTTTGATATTCAGCCCACGATGAATATTGGTAATTTTCAAGCTTTTCTATAGATTTAACCAGATACGCTGAATAGGGATTCAAATGTATGTATCTCGTAACGTGCATCAGCTGTTCGTCTGACTCTATCCTTACAGCCTTAAACTTTCCTTGAAACAAATGTCCCATTCTGTCGTATTTGGCATTAAAGTATTTTGTATAACTATTTGAATAATTAGCCATATACTTTGAAATACCATTCTCCTTGAGTTGTTTTAAAAGCAGATGAATATGATTTGGCATAAAACAATATGCATAAATATCTACCAAACGGTCTCCGATGGCCTCAAATTGATTAAGCAATTCAAGTTGTCTTTCAACAGGTGAACGAATATAAAAGGAGTATCTTAGAGGAGGATTGTTGTTATGATAATATAAAATTGTATGTAACGCACGATGATAATCTCTTTTAGATAAAAAAATCGGTTGGTTTCCAACACCTCGATTTACAATGTGATAAATCTGATCTTTAACTAAAACAACTTTCCTTCCGGGCATATACTGTCAACTTACCCTAATTTACCAGATGTGTAAATAGACTTACACCTCTAAGGTGAACATATACTATATTAGCTTTAGCAGATGGATAACAATAATTACAAGTAGTTTAGAGGATAAATATACTAACCTTTACTTCACTGGGGTAAATTGTATTTCCCTTATTCTTCCCTTTCCGTTGGATAAATTAGAAAGATCCCTTTCAAACAAAATGTTACTTATTCTTCCCTTTCCCGGACAAAACTGAGAAATAGGACACTTTTCACGAACTGTACAGTGTGCTTCATCGCCGATGATGACAGAATCGTTTTTATAAACCTGAAATACACCGACGGGGACATGTGGTGGTATTTGTTTGAAAAATGGAACCTTGGAGTTAAAGGCCAACCTGGCCATACACTTTACTTTCACAACCCGCAGATATTCTTGAGATCCCATAATAAAAATGTTCCTATAATATATTCCGGAACACATCAAAAGTCAACCGGTCATTGGTTCGGCAACTCTCACCATCTTCGTTATTCATATCTGATTGCTTCGATATTTCGACTGTGCTCAGTATTTCGGCTATTCGTACCGAATAGCCTCAATCGGGGGAAGTTTGGCTGCACGGCGCGCAGGGAACACTCCGAAAAATATGCCAATGGCTGAAGAAATAACCAAGGTAATTATTACGGAAAATAAATTAATTGCCGCAGGAAAAAAGAAACGCACTGCAAATACAATGACTGCCGATAATAATAGCCCCATTATTCCTCCAAATACGGAAAGAAGGATAGACTCTGCCAAAAACTGGCTTAAGATGTCGCGCTCTGTTGCACCGATCGCCCGTCTTATACCCACCTCTTTCGTTCTCTCTGTAACAGTCGCATACATGATGTTCATAATTCCGATCCCGCCGACCAGAAGCGATATCGATCCGATCGCAACTAAAATACTATTAACAATTGCAAATATCTGATCAACTGTCGAAAGAATTTCCGTCTGCTCGGTTACAGAAAATTCATCGCTTTTATATCTTTTCAAGAGTATCTCCTTTGCTTTCTCTTTTATAATCTCAACATTTTCGTCATTTTGTGTCCCCAGATATATCGTAAAGAAGGTTTTATCGGGATTTAGTGTTCCGAATATAGTTCTGTAAGGAACAATGACTGCAGAATCCATCTCCCGGTCGCCCTTTTTTTTGGATACGCCTATCACGCGGAATCTCTGATCCCCCGCTCTTATGGTTTTTCCTATCGAGTCCCTGGGGTCGATAAACAACTTTTCTGCGAGCGTGTAGCCAAGTACAGAATTTTTTGTTTTTCCCGATACGTCAGATTTGGAAAAAAATTCACCTGCAAACACTTCAAGATTCAAAATACCAAAAACATCCTCGCTTGCACCCTGAACATATCCCAAGTATCTTTCTTTTTCCGTCTCGATGATCATGCTTTTTAAAAACACCGGAACAACATAATCGGCTTCCCTGATCTTTTTAAGGGATTCGTAATCTTTCTCGTCAAAATTAACCCCTCCGGCAAAACCGGCACCGAAATTTCCTCCCGCCCCGCTTTCACTGCCAAACACGTTTCCCGGAAATATAATTATCAGATTTGCCCCCAAATTCTGAAATTGCTGCGATAGATAGTTTTTAAGTCCTACCCCAAGCGCGATAAGAAGCACAACAGACATCACGCCGATCATTATCCCAAGCGACGTTAAAAATGTCCTTATCTTATTTCTCCTAAAATCAGCAAATGCCGACTTTAAAAGTGTTGAGTAACTGTTTTGTACTATCATAAAAAAACAAGCGATATTATGATATTAAGATATTTCGATATTACGAACAAAGAAAAATTAATATTTTTTCCTTCCCAGTATCTCAATATCCCAATATCCTAGTATCGTAATATCCTGCTACCTTCACAAATACTTCTTTACGATCGAACCGTCCTTTATGTATATTTGCCTCTTGGTCCGCAAAGCCACATCTTTTTCGTGAGTGACAATAATTATCGTAACTTTCAGCTCTTTATTAAGCTCTTCGAGTAAGTTCAGTATCTCGTCTCCGGTTTTGCTATCCAAATTCCCCGTGGGTTCATCGGCTAAAATGATCTTTGGTTTCATCATAAGCGCCCGTGCTATCGCAACTCTTTGCTGTTGACCACCGGAGATCTTATTTGGAAAAAAGTTCCGCCTATCCCATATTCCGAATTTTTTAAGAAGTTCATCAGCACGTGTTAGGGGATCAAAATCCAATTTACCCTTAAAGTACTTTGTCGGCATGAGAAGATTTTCCAAAACCGTAAATTTATTTATCAAATTAAACTGCTGAAAAACAAAGCCGACATTACGGTTTCTTATGTGAGAAAGCTCGTCGTCGGTCAGTTTTGAAACGTCTTTTCCGTCAAGAAGAATTTTTCCCTCCGTCGGTTGTTCCAAAAGTCCGATAAGATACATAAGAGTTGATTTACCGGATCCCGATGAACCCAATATACCAACATACTCGCCGTCTTTGATTTCCAAATCGACTGAACAAACGGCTTTCACCTGCTCATCTCCCAAAAAATAAGATTTACAAATATTTTGAAGCTTAATCATAACAATAATAAATTCGAAGCACGAAGCACTAAATCCTAAACAATACCTAAATCACAAATTCTAATGTTTAAAACATTGTGATTTTAAATTTTGAATTTGTTTCGAATTTCGATATTCGAATTTCGAATTTAATCATACACAGTATCTCCTTCTCTCACATCACCACTCACAATTTCTGTCGAATCTTCCCCCTCTAAACCGGTCTCGATATGAGTTTTACCGTTCTTTTCCGATCTTCTTACATAGTCTCCGTCGGGATCTGACTTAATATATTTCGAGGGAACATATAATACATCTTCCGCTTTTGATGTTACAAAGATCGCGTCTCCTGTAAGACCTATCCGGTATTTTTTGATGTCCGGAGTTTCATCAAATGCAACCTTTACTTTATATATTGTCCCAACCTCTCCCGCTTTTGGCGTATAGCCGATAAAGGAAACCTTTCCTTTTATCCTTTCGTCAGACACTGAATCCAGATGTATCTCAACATCCTGCCCGATAAATATCTTCAATACTTCCGACTGATCTGCAGATACATCAAAGTACATTGTGCTTGGATTAATAAGCTCAACTTGCGTTTCCGTAGAAAATATATTGGCTCCGGAAAAAGGGTGAGCAAGGTACGTTACTATTCCGGCAAAGGGCGCCGTAAGGGTAGAATTGCGCAAATTATATTGTGCTGCAATATAGGCCTCATATGCCTTATCTTTTACAACTTCTGCTGTGGTTCTTGCATCTTTTTGGGCAAATGTTTCATCCCCCGAATGATCCTTAACCTGATCGTGTACATTATCCACGGTTGCCTCAGCTGCCCGAAGCGTTGCTCTTGCACTTTGATAAGCAGAGTTCAGTACAGTAGTATCAAGTTTGGCCAATGCCTGACCTTTCTTAACTTCATCTCCCTCTTTTACTCCAACCCACGAGATCTCACCAGAAACCGGAAAAATTAACTTTGCGTACTCGTCTGCCGTTATTTCTCCTGAAAGCGTCAGCACTTCTTCAACTGTTCCCCTTTTTACCTGCGTACTTTCCGCACCGCTGCTTTTAGCTATTTTTAATTTGTAATATGCAAAACCCCCAATGGCAAAAATGATAAAAAGCGACAGCCAAAATCTTTTCTTTTTGAAAAACGGCTTTTTCTTTTCTTCCTTTTCTTTTTCCATGACCACCCATTTTAGCAAAAAAGGTGGAGGAATTGTAGGAGTATTGTGGGAGTATTGTTAAATTGTTACTTGATCACTTATTCCCTTAGTCACTTAATCACTTGATCACTTCTTCCTATATGCAATATACTATCTACAATATACCAAAGTATGTACCCGATCACTGAAGTGTTCTTTGATGTAGAAACAAAGAAGCTTTTTTCAGATATTCCCGACTTTGACCCGGCAAAACTGGGGGTTTCGATCGTCTCAGTCTATAAAAGAACAATTGATGAAAATTACAATGAGATCGAAGGGGTTATGCAGAGTTTTTGGGAAAGTGATTTCGAAACAATGTGGCCGGTATTTTCCGAAGCAAAAAGGATTATCGGCTTTAATACTTTGAGGTTTGATGTTCTAACATTAAAACCCTACGCTCCCGCATACTTTTCAAAATTACCCCATTTTGATATTTATGCAGAGATCAAAAAGGTCTCGGAACACGCTGCAGGTTTGAATGCTATTGCAAAGGAGACGCTTGATAGGGAAAAAACCGATGACGGATTAAATGCTGTTTACTATTGGGAAAAACACGATGATGAAAGCTTGGCTAAACTCAAAAAATACTGCGAGGCGGATGTTTTGATCACCCGCGATGTTTATGATCATGTACTGAAAAATAAATTAATATTGTTTAAAGACAAGTGGAATACCCTCCGGAATGTTCCACTGGATTTTTCCTATCCGGAAGAAAAATATTCAGATACTCAAACCTCTTTATTTTAAACCAACCACGCAGGCAAATCTTCCCTGACGGGAAATGTGGTTATTGCAATCCCTTACATGCGAAAAAAATCTTTTGTCTTTGACCCAAACCCCCCGCCCGCCTCGCCAACCCGCGAAGATAGCGTTTCTGGCGGGCAAAGCGAAGCGTTGCGGGCAGGGCAGACACCCGAAACATCGGAGGAAGAAATCAAAATGGATCCCGATGCTTCTCTCTCACCCGAGGAAGAAGGTTTGGGGGTCGGGAAGTTTTTAAGAGAGGTCTCGCGAAAAGAAGCTTATCTAGCTGATGTTACCTATGGCACCAACAATGAGTTTGGTTTTGATTATCTGCGCGACAATATGGCG
>Ga0075764_121_pt1 | contig 10774 bp, 9 predicted proteins | sample RifGroC1_FD_67858 | JGI IMG/M metagenome (GOLD analysis project Ga0075764, IMG submission 67858) | Microgenomates (Woesebacteria) bacterium GW2011_GWC1_38_13
AATTCTTACGTCATCAATATCGGCATCTACATATCTGTCGATAACGTTGGTATATCCTCCGATATTTGTACTTGTCGTGGGAGCTATTGCGTTTGTGCCACTATAGGAAGTTATAAGAGTTCCATCACGATACGCGCTGGGTACACCACTGGCATCTATAACCATAGCAACATGATGCCAGCCCGTGCCGATAGTCGTGTTTGTATCTATCCATCTGACTCCTTCATAAAGAAGGATTAGGTCATTGCCGGCGTTATCGAAGGTTGATGAGCCCACACCTATTCCATATCCGTTTGTGGTGCCGACTTTTACAAAAGCTCCACTTTCAGAAGTTGAATCGAGATTAACCCACGCTTCGATGACTACATTGGTAGTTCCTAGGCCAAAAACCGATGGGATGTTTACGTAGTCCGTTGTTGCGTCGGGGAAACTCCTGGCGTTGCCGTATTTGCCGGCAACAATTGTAGTGCCGGTTACAGTGCCGTGATATTCATTAGTTGAAGAATCGCAAACATCTGTGCCTCCTGAACAGCTGTCATTTGCCGCCTCATCCATTCGATACCAGGCAACCATATCGCGATGGACCGTTCCGGTATTGTTGTTTCCGGAGGAAATACATTGCTGGTTCTTATTGAAAAAATCGGAAAATATAAAATATTAGCTCAAACAATTGATGACGCTCTCGGAGAATCTCTCGACAAATCGGCTCGTCTTTTGGGACTAGGTTACCCCGGTGGGGCAATTTTGGAAATATTCGCACGAAAGGGAAACTCAAAAAAATATCCCTTACCTCTTCCGATGCTGGGACGGGAAAACGAAGGTTTCTACAGTTATTCGGGAATAAAAACTGCTTTTAGTAGAATGGTAAATAAACTTTTGACAGGTTGTGAACAGCTTGATAAACAGCAAATTTATGACCTCGCTGCTTCTTATCAGCACACAGCTTTTGAGCATTTTATCAGAGTAACAAGGAAAACAATTTCTGCAACCATCCCTATATACAATATTCAAAATACAACATATGTAAGCAGTTAGATTTTACTCCCCTATTCCCTTACACTAAAAAGCTTTACGGGGACAATGCAGCAATGATTGGTGCCGCTGCATATTTTAAATATCTAAAAAAGGATTTCATTGATCCGAAAAAAATAGACCGGATACCGGACCTAAAAATTGGAAATGCTGTTCGTGTGTGATGATGAAATAATATCTGAAGGAGAAGTAAACTCTAAGGTGCATTAACCTTCATGCTGTCTGTCGATATAATATTCAGTGGCTTTGTTAATCCGATCCATACTGATCCCCGTTGTTTCAACAACCAGACGTTCCAGTTTATTAAATTCTCTTTGTGCCCGCTTCCATCTTTTTAATTCCCAATAACCCATCTCTTTGGTATCTCCCCCATCCATATACGCCTGAATTAAACTTCTACTCACTTTTAATTCTTTAAATTTTTCAGTGTCTATTTCTTGGGGAAGAGGCATACCTTCATCAATACTAACCATCAACCCGGTAAGAATGTCGGATGCCTTCATGGCATCGGGGTCGTTATATTCCGGATACAATCTCTCTGACATATTTTGACGATTATAGTATTCACACCTGAAAAAATCAAGCGCGGGTGGTAAAATAGCTAAATGGAAAAGACATATAATCCGAAAAATTTTGAAGAGAATATCTATTCGCTGTGGGAAAAAAGCGGAGTTTTTACACCCCGCCAAGTTCAGGGCAAACACCCTTTTACAATTATACTTCCCCTACCCAACGCTAATGATCCGATGCATATGGGGCACGCTCTCTTTACTGTTGAGGATATTTTAATCCGTTACCACCGAATGCTTGGTGATCCGACTTTGTGGCTTCCGGGAGGCGACCATGCGGGCATTGAAACACAATTCGTTTTTGAAAAACATTTGGCAAAAGAAGGAAAAAGCAGGTTCGATTATGACCGCGAGACTCTTTATAAATTGATCTGGGAATTTGCTAATCAAAACAAAGATTTAAACAAAAATCAAATGAAACAACTTGGTTTTTCAATGGACTGGAGCAGGTACCACTATAGTCTAGAACCCGAAATCGTTGAGAAGGTCCTGCAAACATTTAAGAAGCTTCTCGCCGACGGACTTGTTTACCGCGGTGAAAAGATTGTCAATTACTGTACTTTCTGTGGAACCGGATTTTCGGATTTGGAAATTGTATATAAAGAACGCCAGGATTTTTTGTATTATTTAAATTACAAAACAGTAAATATCGCCACAACCCGTCCTGAAACGATTTTTGCTGATGTAGCCGTTGCCGTAAATTCAAGAGATAAAAGATACAAGAAGCTGTTGGGTAAAAATGCAACAATACCACTTATTGACGTTGAAATACCGATAATTTCCGACGACAACATTGATGTTAAATTTGGAACCGGAGCGCTAAAGGTGACACCCGCACACGACCCGTTAGATTTCGAAATCGGAACTAAAAACAATCTCCCCATGTTTAACGTAGTTGGTATAGACGGTAAGCTTCAAAATATCGACAGGGTTCCTGAAGAGCTTCGGGGTGTGTATGTAAACGATGCAAGGAAAAACACTGTCGAACTTCTTAAAAAGAAGGGGTTGTTAATAAAAGAAGAACCTATCACTCATTCCGTCGGAACTTGTTATAAGTGCGGGCGCACGATTGAACCTCTTGTTGTTCCGCAGTGGTTTGTCAAGACTAAGCCGCTGGCAAAACCGGCAATTGATGCTGTTAAAAAAGGTAAGACAAAAATATTTCCAAAAAAGAGATTTGAAAAGCTCTATTTTGATTGGATGGAAAATATCCGCGATTGGAACATCAGTAGACAAATTGTGTGGGGGCCAAGAATCCCCGTCTTGTATTGTCTGGACTGCAATCCTGATATCCAAATTAATTTTATCGACAAGAGTGGTCAAACAGTCAGCGGAAAATATAATGAGTTGTCGGTAAAATATAGTTATGAAGAAATTAGTAACGGGTTGCAAACTTTGTCATCTCCAATAAATTCTTCATATCAGCTTACAGATACCAAATGTGACAAGTGCGAATCGTCAAACCTTCTTCAGGAAACCGATACGTTTGACACATGGTTTTTAAGCGGGCAATGGCCCCTCACCACGCTCGGGGTAAACATCGATAACCCCAAAAACAGCTCACCCGATTTTAAATATTTCTACCCTACATCTGTACTTGACACTCTCTGGGATATTTTATTCTTTTGGGTTGGCAGAATGATGATGTTCGGTCTTTACATTACCGGAGAAGTTCCTTTTAAAGCGGTCCATCTTCACGCCAGGGTAGTTGATAAATTCGGGAAAAAAATGAGTAAAAGCAAAGGTAATGTTGTAAACCCAATTGAGTTGATAGATAGATTTGGTGCGGACGCACTTCGGCTAGCCCTTGTTATGGGGGTTGCACCAGCATCCGATATCGCAATCAGCGACGAGAAAGTTTTAGGTGGAAGAAACTTTGCAAATAAGGTGTGGAATATTTCGCGGTTTATAAATATGAAACTTGACGAGGCGGGAATAAAGTCTTACGGAGACCTCCCCTCTTTCAAGAAAAATATTAAGGGATTAAACATTAGTGATAAGAAGATCATTAATAAGCTGGTGGTAACAACCAAGGCCGTTACCGATAATATCGAAAAATATAAATTCGGACTAGCGGCGGAAAAACTTTATGCGTTCATTTGGCACGATTTTGCAGACTCTTATATTGAATCGACAAAAGAACGTCTTTCAAGTGGCGACAATACACCGCTTAGTGTCTTACGTTATATTCTTTTTACATCTTTAAAACTTCTTCACCCTTTTATGCCTTTTGTCACTGAAGCAATTTGGCAGGAAATGAAACACCAAAGAATGTATCCGAAGAAAATGTTAATAGAAAGCAAGTGGCCGGGAACAGGAAACTAGTCACCAGTAACTAGGCACCAGTTTCTTTTTCTGCCTCTTCTGAAAACTCTTCTTGACCCCCTGCAGGCTTCCCGTCTTCGCCTTCTGCCGGTGCTGTTTCACCTTCAGCAGGTGCAACTGGCGCGACTTCAACGACTTCTTCCTTCTGGAGTTCGATCTTTACAACAATTGTTTCAGGGTCATTGGCGACAGTTAGTTTACTTTTATCATAAACAAGGTCTTTGATTGCAAGACTTTGGTCTGCCTCAATAAGCGATTCCACATTGACTTCAATTTTGTCCAAAAGATCTCCGGGAAGTGCTTCAACTTCGACTTCATCAATATACGAAACCAAGGTACCGAGCCCCTGTTTCTCTGCAGGCGACTCCCCCACAATTTCCAAGGGAATGTTTGCAGTAACCTTCTTTTTCAGATCTATTTTAAGAAAATCGATATGGAGAGGTTTATCGTCTACAGGATGGAGTTGGGTGTGATGAATAAGGACAGGATAAGTGTTTTTTTCTACTAATAACTCTACAACAGAAGTTTCCCCGGCATCTTTATAAGCAAGAGAAAATTCTTTTGCATCAACCAATAGAGAAATGGATTTGAAGCCCGAACCATACAAATTGGCCGGAACCTTCCCCTCTCTGCGCAACTTCTTAACTTTTCTTCCAACGATTGACCTTTTTTCGGCTTTCAATTCGATCTTTTTCATAATCTAATTCCCCACAAATCTAAAAGATAGTTCATCTATTATTTTGACCAACTTGCTATTATAGAATCTATTACCGTGTCCGGTCAAGTTTTTGTTGAGATAAAGATATTTTGTTCCGTTTGTTTTTATATCATAATCAACAAATAGTTCACTCGTACCTGATGTTTTTATCAAATCAACTCCATAACCATCAGCACACCCGGATATTGGCAAAAGATATTCGATTGAGCGTTCACTATTAATATCACCTTCTGTTCTGAGCGCTAATCGGATTGTGTTTTCGTTATATTCAACAACTGTTGTTTTAAGAGTTTTGCTTATACTGTTTAGGACTAAACCATTATTAGAAGTGATGACAAAATCTTCTTTCTCCGCATTGTTCGCGATAGATAATTTCAGACTTAATGATCCCCCACTTTGCTCGTTTACTGATAATTTAAAGTGTGAACCGCTGCCGTTCTTATCTTCCGAATAATTTCCAATCTCGATCTTGTACCCGTAACAACCTTTGGTGTCATAATCACCATTTTCGGTCAAGAATTCATTAATAAAAACATTTCCTTTCGAGTCGGTCAAGTAAATGTTTATCTGCATACTTTTTATCATTTCGTAAATATTTTTATAAACATCTATCAAGTTTGTTGTTGATGGGTTTTCGTCCCGAAAGAAAGTATTATATCTTTCAATTTCTTTGGCTGAATTGTTTTCTATAGTAATAATGCCTAATATTTCATAATTAAATATTTCTTTAAAGATCGTTTTATAATTTAGATATTTTTCCCGGATGTTATATGATCTGTCAAAAATGATAAGGTTTTCTTTTTCGGGAATAAGGTTTGTATTAGTAAGTTTTCCCTTAAACATCTTTTTTAAAGTCTCTCTGTCAAACGTCTCGACTAATTCCCATTTTTGGCTTTTAATATCAATTACATAAACCATATCTACCGATCCCCCCGTTGGCGTTGAGGCTTCACCGTCCTGAATAATGAACAACAAGTGTCCTTCTTCGGCGTTTACTGTTTGTAAAAGATCTGTCACCTTCGTTACAAATCTCGACTTAATATCCAGTATGGCCAGTGTGTTTGTTTTATCTTTTGTGTCTATAAAACCCGAACGATCTTCGTTATTGGTTTTGGTGCCGTTATCGACCAGGCTGTTTATTACCTGTCTGCTTTCCGTATGAAGGTCGGCCAATTCTTTTATATTTTTTAGATTTGTGGTGGAGTCTTCCTTAATTTTTTCGTGGTAAGAAAAAGCCTTCCCATAAAGCAAGTATCCCAACTCTACTTGATTATATATTTTCGCGAAAGCACTTATTTTGCTGTTCATCAAAAAACCTTTGTCTGCCAAAAATAATACCGTGTTAATTTTGCTTTGATAGTATATTTTTGTTTCCATTAATAGCCTGTTATATAAAAATGAACAGAGTACAAAAACATAAGGCAGCATGATAATTATAAAAAATATAGATGCAGGAAAATAAATATTTTTATTACTTTTATAATTTCTGTTTTTGCCATCCGTCAAAACCACACGGAATGGTTTATTGTTCATTAAATGGTCTTCCAGATGTGCAGACAGCTCTACTGCCGCTTTTTTCGATAGGATGTCTACAAAATACACGTGTGTATATAAATTGTGAAGTTTCCTTGCTTGTGAAATATTTTTTATTGAGCCCATTAAAATAAACACGGTATTTTTAAGAAGTTCTTTAGGCATTCGGGATATAGATAAGTAACTAACATTTTCGTCTGCAAGGTCGATTATTGATTTAATATTGTTTTCGTAGTTATTATTATATGAAGATAAATTCCTGCCATTTTTTTTAATTTTGTCCCTGATGATTATGCCAATATTTTTATTAGCGTAATAATTTTCAAGAGTTTTTATTAGAACCGTATTGTTTGAATAAACAACTATCGAATACCTAACGTCTTTAATTGCGATTGTAAGATTTCTCATGTAAATACTTCAAAATAGTCCCTAATAAATATTATGTGTTAGGTGAAAAAACTTATTAATATGGTCGGCATAATAATTTTATCTTAATAACCAGGAAAATTTATATCGAAATTAAAATAATTATAATTGTTTACTAAAGAAGTTTCAGGTGAAGCGGTACATAGTATTTTAAAAGGGGACGTGAAACTTTAGATGTTTTCATCAATTTCCTTATTAACCAAAAGATCTGCTTCGACGTTCTTTTCTCTGTTGATGTGTACAAAATTGTAGTTGTCTCCAAAGAGCGGTAACAGTTTTTTTATCTCTATTGCAATTTCTTTTAGTTTTTGATTCTTAATTTTATATTCCCCAGTCATTTGTTTTACGACCAATTCAGAATCGAGGTGGAAGGTGCACTTGGAAATATTTTTTAAGTCAACATTTTTTGTTAACCAATAAACAGCCATTAAAAGAGCAAAATATTCGGCAATGTTGTTGGTAGTATTTTTTAAAAAATATGAGTGCTCGTATAATTTCGAATTATCCTTATATGCAATAAATGAAGATGCTCCCGGTCCGGGATTTCCCCTCGAACCCCCGTCGGTAAACACTTCAAGGACGGAATAGTGAGGCATAAAAATTACTTTTTTGATACAACAAGATATCGCGATAGTCCTTCTCCGACGGACTCTGTCTGAATATCTTTTTCTTCAGAAAGAGACATATGAACGATGCGCCTCTGTGACGGCGTCAGATTGTAAAGATTCTGCTGTTCACCCGTCTCTCTTACGCGTTGTGCCGTCTGCTCAGCTAGTTCTTTCATTCTTGATATTTCTTTTTCTCTGAAATCTGCAACGTTTACAACCACCCTCAACCATTCTCCTGTTTTTTGTCTAAGGATCATGTTGATCACCACCTGAATAGCATCTATCGTTTCTCCCTTTTTGCCTATTAATAGTCCCGCTTCTTCCCCGGCAGAAATATCAAGAAGATAAACTTGCGTAGACTTGTCATAGCTAATCTTAATTTCACAAGTCAGATCCATCAGTTTCAGAATCTCCTCAGCAATTTCCTGAATAATTTTATCTGTTGAAGATTTTTTCTTCGTTGCCATATTTGTTTTACGATTTTACCAGACCAATCCGTTTTACGAAAGGGGAAAGCCCTCCCCAACCCTGAGACATTACCTGTTGAACAGTTTGGGTCAATGAGAACATTAACCAGTACAAAGCAAGTCCCGATGGGAATTGATAACCGATAACAAGCGTCATTAAAGGAAACATATATATCATATTTTTCTGCATAGCCACCTGCATATCGTCAACGTCGCTTTTTGTTTTTTTAGCAATCTTTTCTTCCTCTTTTACAAAAGGCGCGCTTATTTTTGCCGAAAGGAACTGGATCAGTGCAGCTGCGATAAGAAGAGGTCCCGGAATACTAAAGGGCAAACCCGGAATATTGATCGTATCGGGTGTTTTAATGTCCATATACAAGAATTTCGTATTTATACCCTCACCGTTAATAATCCTCAATCCGGGATAAACCAGCTTATTAAAACTTTCAACGGTGTCGACATTTTGATAAAGAGTTCTTGAAAATACATTAAAAAAGGCAATTAAAATTACTATTTGCAGAAGATAAGGAAGGCATCCGGACCCAGGATTAACTTTGTTCTGTTTATAGAGTTCTGCTTGGGCTTGGGCCAACTTGACCTTGTCGCCCTTGTGTCTTTCCTTGATCTTGTTGAGAGCAGGGGAGAGGTCTTTCATTTTTTTCATTGATTCCATATATGGTTTTGTCAGGGGGTTTAGTACAATTTTCAAAAATACAGTAAATCCGATAATAGCCAAACCCATATTGTTTCCCATCAATCTATAAAAAATGATCAGTCCGCTGGCAAGCGGTTGAAGAAGAAGTGTTTCAAAAATATTCATAGCCCTAGTTATTGTAAAGATAATCACTTCATTACTCAAGAGGAGAGATTTCTTGATAAATATATTTGCATTATAAAATAAATTTGCTGGTCAAACGGGATAGTTGCGGGGATGTTTGGAAAGGGGATTGCAACGCAATACTCTTATTATTGATAGGTACACACCTTTTGTTAACCCGTATTTATTAATTGCCTGATCGCAATATTCAGAACAGGTTGGCTCAAAACGACAGCCACCTTTAAAAAATGTTGCGAGGAGGGGAGATATAAAACCTTTGTAGCAATTAAAAAAAACGTTACTTGACCTTGCCGACTTTTGCTTCATATTCTTTTTTATTCAGAAATACCTCGATCTCTTTCATAATATCTGTAACAGGTTTTTTTTCCACTCCCGGTTTGATCAGAAAAACCATATCCAAATCATTATTAACCTTCTTCCAATTTCTTCTTAAAGCATCTCTTACTGCCCTTCTGATCCTGTTTCTATGTGTAGAAAGTTTTGACACCTTATTCGATATGACAACTGCAAAACGAGGATTGCCTACATCTTCCCTTCTACTTAGTAATACAGAAAAAGTAGAACTATGAAAAAGGATGGGGTTTTTCTTAATTTTTGTAAATTCACGCTTTGGAATGGAGAACTTTTTTGCAAACATATGAACCTAAATCGCAATCCTCTTTCGTCCGGCGGTTATTCTTCTTTTGAGTATTTTTCTGCTTTTGACCGTACTTGATCTTTTTCTATAACCAAGTTTTCTTATTCTTTTTCTTTTTGACGGCTGATATGTTCGTTTCGTGGACATACAATTATTATATCAAAAGCCGAGCGTAAGTTAAGGGGGAGTTTTGGATATTGAGAATTGTTTAAGCACTTAGAGCAATCAGAAATTGGAAATTTCCCGGGTTTCGTTCTTTTTTGGGGTTGACTAATTGTGGATAACTCTATAAAAAGTAGTTCTGGTAGGGTAATGTTTTTCTTTAGAATTTTGTTTGTTGTCGCAAAGAAAATGTCTCCCGGGTCGATCTCGGTCGCAACGACACCAACACTGTTTTGGACTAGTTTATCTGCCTCATTGCTTTGCACACCAAACTGTTTTTTGTATGTTACTCTTTTGATCAATTTAATCATCTACTATGGAAGATATAGATAAAACAAGACTTTGGAACGATGTTTGTGAAAGCATCAAGCTCAATGTTTCAAGCGCAATCTTCTCAACATGGTTTTCGCAAACACACCTTGCTGCGCTAAATAAATTGGGGGACAGATATAGCGCTGATGTAGGCTGTCCGACACTTTTTGCAAAATCTACTCTGGAAACACGCTATTTTGGACTTATTCAAAATTCACTTAATGAATATCTCAAGACTCATTGCGATCTCATATTCTCGGTGAAGCAAAAAACTGCTTCTGAAATAAAAATTAACAGTGAAACCATTGCCCCTCTGTTCGAGAAAGATAAAGTAGATCATGAAAGATTAAACATGTCCATTTCAAGAGCAAAACTGAGACCTTCCTATACTTTTAATAATTTTGCCGTATCTTCTTCAAATCAAATGGCATGGGCTGCGGCTGAAGCGGTCTCCAAAAATCCCGGAGGGGCATATAATCCGCTTTTTATCTGGGGAGGAGTAGGTATAGGAAAAACCCACTTAATGACAGCTATCGGACACTCCGCCATCGAAAAAGAGGCTGAGTCAAAAGTGTTCTTCTGCACCGGAGAAGATTTTACAAACGATATCGTCGAGGGAATAAGAAATAAAACAACCCAAAGTTTTCGCGATAAATACAGAAAACTGGAAATACTTCTTATTGACGATATTCAATTTATTGCAGGTAAAGATTCCGTACAGGAAGAATTTTTTCATACATTTAATGCACTTGTGTCTTCGGGGTCACAAATCATTCTTACTTCCGACCAGCCACCCTCGGAGATACAAAAACTTGAAGAGCGTTTAAGAAGCCGTTTTGAGGCCGGACTTATAGTTGACATTGCGCCACCCGATTTTGAACTTCGGTGCGCCATTGTAGAGATCAAATCAAAACAAAGGGGTGTTGACCTGCCCGATAATCTGATCCATTTGATCGCGGGAAATATTGATACACCGCGAAAAATTGAGGGGCTTTTGATAAGAATACTTTCAGAGATCAACCTCAAAAAAAGCGTCTTAAACGAAAGTCTGATAGAAAACCTGATAGGAAAAGGGGATGACCAGATAAACTTAAAGATCAAAGCCTCTCCCAATGATATTATGACCGCTGTTCAAAAATACTACTCT
>Ga0075764_123_pt1 | contig 9957 bp, 6 predicted proteins | sample RifGroC1_FD_67858 | JGI IMG/M metagenome (GOLD analysis project Ga0075764, IMG submission 67858) | Microgenomates (Woesebacteria) bacterium GW2011_GWC1_38_13
AGGTGAAGGTGAGAGAATCGCCTCGATAATTCAGGGTTCGTCGTGCAACTCGAACGGAACACATCTTCATTTTATGATCGTCGAAAATAATGTTGCCAAAAATCCTGCGGAATATCTGGTCAGCAGGTCGGTAGAATGGGACAATTCTCCCGATTCCCCGTTCTCATTTTCCGGTTATATGCAGTGGCCGATGAGTGATCCAATTCGCATAACACAAGGTTTTGGATGGACATACTATGCGGATAAACTCGCGTATTATATGGATAAAAACGGGGTGAAGCATCCGCACAGCGGCATCGATTTTGTAAGTACTGATTTGAGTGTAAAAAGTGTTAGGGCAGGGACCTTATACAGAGGCAGTTATTCTATCGGTTGTGCACTGCGGTATGTGAGGGTTGATCACGACGACTCCAATATTGACAGCTACTATCTGCATATTAATTATTAATCAATAAGTGATTAAGTAACAAAGCAACCAAACAATCTCACTTCGTCAGGGGGAATGACAATTTAATAATTTATCCCCGCACAAGTGCGTGATATTATAAGCTGATGAAGAGATTATTACTTTTCTTTGTTTATTTATTCATACTATCTGCTATTCTTCCAAATTTTGCTGATGTTGATGCTCAGTTAATCAATGAATTCAGTTCTGCGGCTGGATCAACCTCAGATTCCGACTATCCCGACTGGGTCGAAGTGTATTTTGAAGAAGGCCAAGATAAATCTCTTTATCAGCTTACAGACGGGAATGGAAACATGAAAAATCTTTCTGAAGCTGTATGCAATGTAAACATTTGTACAGTGGATTGGTCCAATAGGCTTGATAATGAAGGAGATCAAATAAAATTGGAATTGATATCTTCTCCTGGTGTATCCATCGATCAAATAACATATGGAGGCAGCGGCAATGTATGTATTCCGGGCGACGGTTACAGTATAGGGAGAGTTGCTGCGTTAGTTGAACCCTATCCGCCAACAAATGTATGGGAAAGATTTTCGACGAAATCAAAAGGACTCACAAATAACAATAGTGTGCTATCGCCGTGTCCTGCACCTACGTCCATTCCGATGGCGGTTCCTACAAACACTCCGGTTCCGACAAACGCACCGACTCAAACACCGGTTCCGACATCGACCACAAAACCAACATCAACTCCGACAAGAAAACCAACCTCAACGCCAAAAGATTTAACAGCCCAAAATCAAAAAATACAGGAAGAAGCGGATATGGCGCAGTTCCGCTTCGATTCCGATGAGGAGGCTGATGGACAGGAAGTACTGGGTGCTACAGGGGTTTCCGACGGGGACGGGGAACCGGCCGGTAGGATCTCTCCGTTTGCCTACGTTCTTTTTGGATTGGGTGTTATCTTTATCGGTGTGTCGGCAGTTATGTTTGTGAGAAACAGGAAGATGGTGAGTTAAGGGTTACTTACTAATTTTTTTTCCATAATTCATGACACATGAATAATATCCCGGTTGTCAGTTCCTAGTGCCCAGTATCCATCCCCTGTTGTACAATTAAATGTTATGAATTCCTGCAGTAAAAATATGAAATTTGTCTTTCGCTTCTGGCTTCCGTTTGTTCTCTGGTTGGGTGTGATATTTGCATTTTCTTCAAATCCGACAACAAGAGCATCCGAAATCCATTGGCAGGATTTTATTATTAAAAAAACTGCGCATATTGTTGAATATTTCATCTTTTCACTTCTTCTTTACCGTGCGCTTTTGAATTCAGGAATCCACTCGAAAAGAATATTCGCTTTTATTGTATTCACGGCGTTTTTGTATGGGATGAGCGATGAGTTTCACCAGTCATTCACCCCGGGACGCGACCCTCAACCTAGAGATGTAATGTTCGATGCCACAGGTTCGATACTTTTTGTCTATTTTTACAACAAAATATTAGTTAAAAATGAAAAATTGTTAAAATACGCTAAAATGATACAATTAGGCGCGGACGGTAAACAGGAAACATTGAACAATAAAAAAAACAACAATAATTAAAAATTAACCATAAACCATTAACCATTAAAAGTATGAAAAAAATACTTGTAACAGGCGGAGCGGGATACATCGGGTCGGTGGCTGTGTATCTTTTATTGCAAAAAGGCTATAAGGTCGTGGTAATTGACAACTTTACCACGGGGCACGTTGAACCGTTGAAACTGTTTAAGTCTAAGTACGGGTCCAAGTTTGATTATTATAAAGCTGACCTGAACGACCCCGCTTCATTGAAAAAAGTTTTTGAAAAAGAAAAGAATATCGAAGCTGTTCTGCATTATGCGGCTTCGTGCCTTGTAAATGAATCAATGGAAAACCCGCAGAAATATTTCCAGAACAATGTTGTTGGGAGTCATAATTTGCTTACTGAAATATTAATAAGAGGTATCAAAAATTTCGTTTTTTCGTCTACTTGTGAAGTTTACGGCGAGGCGGAATACATACCTGTTGATGAAAAACACCCCGTAAATTCCGGAACTCCGTATGGAACCTCCAAGAGAATGGTGGAGATGATGATAGAAATGTACGGGAAATTAGAAAAGCTAAACTATGTGATATTCCGGTATTTTAATGTTTGCGGAGCTTCAGATGACGGAAAGGTGGGGGATTCGAAAGATCCATCCGTTCTTTTGGTTCAAAATGCTGTTCGCGGAGCGCTTGGAATAGAACCTTTTTATCTGACCTACAGGAAAGTTGACACACCCGACGGAACACCGATCAGGGATTATATAAATGTTGTTGATTTGAATGAGGCGCATATAAAGGCTCTTGAATATTTGGGAGGCGGCGGGAAAAATCAAATAATAAATTTGGGAACAGGGGACGGAAACTCCGTCCTTGAAATTGTAAATACGGTACAGAACATTACAAGTGTGAAGTTTGAAGTGACAAGAGGAGAACCAAGAAAGGGTGAACCGTCCAAACTTATCGGAAACATTTCAAAAGCAAAAAAGGTTCTTGGTTGGGAACCAAAGAGAACGATTAACGATTCGGTGAATTCCCTTGTCAAATGGTATAAAATGCATCCGAAGGGATGGGAGGAATAGCATAGAGAATACAGAATAGAGCAGATCATCTTGGAATATGAATCAATATTTATTTACAATTGTTTTATCGGTTTTTATCGTTAGTGCTGTTGTTGGGAACAGGGTGGTCTCGAGGGAAAAGGACCATGTTGTTCAACCCGGACCCGATGTAAATGAAGAAGTGCTGTCCGCACAAAGTGGGGAAGGTGTTACACCCACACCCTCCGTAAAGCCGTTTCCGACATTGATCACTATCACTCCATCGAAACAAACCTCAACGTCTTCGGCAGACATCAAATAGGTGTCATATTTCACACCTTATCATTACATATTTGACGGGGTGCTGTGTGGTGCCCCGTCTTGTCCGTCTGCCGAAATGGAGGGGTATAAGTCCGGAATCTTTGCATGTCATTCTGACCCCTTTTTCTGTCATTTTGAGTACTTCGGTATTACTCAGTGTAAATTTAGCGTTGGTTCCCGCCTTTGCGGGAATAACATGGGTAATTTCCTACGTTCCCGATACTTTGTTTGCATATTTGCTAACTGCTATCTACTAACTACTAACTACTATCTACTACACCCGTGCGGTATAATGAGCCATGAAAACAGCGGATCTTCTTTTAAAGAACAAACTCTCGGCGAAAAAATCAAAGATCGTTAATTTTATAGATTCTATTGGAACGATTCTGGTCCTTCTTTCTGTTTTTGGAATTTCCCTGACATTCGGACCTGTTTTGATGCAGGAGGTGAAGTATCAAACGAAGCAGGGAATCAACAGTGTGTTGAATAGTGCAGGTCTGAGTGAAAACCGTGAAAATATTGAAGAGAAAAGTTCTCCAAAAGAAATTGTCCCTCCGAATACCGATTTTTCGATCGTCATTCCAAAGATCGAAGCGTCAGCTCCTGTCACTGCAAATGTTGACCCTTTTAATGAAAGGGAATTTTTAACCGCCTTAAGAAAAGGAGTTGCTCATGCGAAAGGAACCTCTTTTCCCGGGATAGAAGGAAATACCTATATTTTTGCTCACTCGACTGATGCTTTTTATAATGTCGGAAGATACAACGCCGTTTTTTATCTTATCGGAAAGTTGGAAAAGGGAGACGAAGTCGATGTTTATTACAAGGGAGAGAAGTATGTATATATAGTATATGATAAGAAAGTTGTTACGCCGGAGGCGATCGAATATCTTAACAATGTCAAAGGAGAGAGCCGTTTGACTCTGCAAACTTGTTATCCCCCAGGTACCACATTGCGCCGATTAGTGGTAATAGCGAAGTTGCCACAATAGTTTTTTGTAAAAAAGAGAATGCTACCTTGTTAATTGGGTACCCGACTAGTCCAGCATTGTATAGTGCTGGGCCGGGTACCACATTGAAACGGTTGGTGGTGCTGGGGAGACAAGTAACAAGTGACAAGAGATAAGAGAGAAGTGATAAGAGACAAATGAAAAGAAATACAAGAAGGTAGGAATACAGGAAACAGTTAACCCCTTCGTCATTCTGGCTAGGTCTAGAATCGTATCGTATAGAAAACCACAAGGTGTGAAGCTTGTTCACCCAACGAGTGTGCAAATCACTAATTAACCAACTAACCAAGTAACTCCCAACCATTATTGACAAGTTCCTATAATGTGTTACTATACCAATCAAGAGATAGTTTTTTTCTGTCGGGATTTGAAAATGAAAATCAGATTTTTCAGAAAGTTCTTCAATATTTTTACCTCACTTCTTCTTTTGCTTAATGCTTTCAACCCTTATTTTGTCGCATCGGTCTATGCACAAGACGTACCACCAGTCACTACAGAAACGGAAGTTATTTCCAACCCTGCTCCGACAGTTGCGGTAACAATACCTGTCGAAACAACGCCACCTGCAACAGAACCCACAGATGTAACTTCTCCCGAGACGCTTCCCTCAACTTCCGAACCAACTACGGTTGAAGTCACTCCAACAGTAACTGTTGGAGAGATTGTTGCCGAAGATCCTGAAGTTGAAGTTTTGGGAACAGATGCTGAAACGGGAGGGGAAGCTCCGGCAGATGAAAATGTTACCGATCCTTTGGAGTTTGACTTGGCTGATCCCGTAACAAGTGAGGAAAGTGCGCAAGCGACAAGTGTTGTCACTGATAAAGCGGATTACACCCCAACGGAATTAGTTACAATTACAGGTACAGGGTATGTTCCCGGAGTAGTACTTATAGTCGAAGTTTTGGTTGACGGAGTTGTATTTTCAAGCGGAGAGACCTTGGCGGATGAAAACGGAGAATTCATCTATCCGTATCAGTTGGATGGAACATATAGACCGTATTATGAAGTGGTCATAAGATCCGAAAGCGGAGAGGTTTTGGCCGAGACAAGTTTTACGGATTCAGTAGAAGATAAAATAAAGATTTGTCACAAAACATCATCAACCGTAAATCCATGGAATGCAATAGAAGTTGGAAGCCCCTCTTTACCCAGACATTTTGGGCATGGAGATTATTTGTATACAGGACCTCACGATTTGGGACCAATTCATAATGGTAACGAAGAGCAAATGAGAGATGCGGACAGGTGGTGTCAAGAAAACGATCCTTCACTCTTACCAACTCCAACGGGGACTATAACACCTGCGCCCACCTGCGGGAATGGAGCGCTTGACACGGATGAAACTTGTGATTATGGAGCTGGGTACAATGGTGGTCAGTCGTCTTGTTCACTTGATTGCCAATTAAGGACCGTTGAAGAGTCTTGTGCAGAGGGGGAAGTGATCCCATCCTCAAATATCTTCGTTGATATTGACGGGGGCAATGGTGAATCGTACTCAAAAACCGATTGGGACCCTGCAACAGGTTCAGAAACGGACCCGACTTACGGAGGGTGGGACAACGATCAATTGATAGGAATGGTGGTTGGGCCGGAAAAGTGTGATTCCGATGAATCCGCACAGTTTGTTGTCGGCGAAGCCGGAAAATACATAACACAACTGCAAGTACGCGCCCTTGACGGAATAAGTTACACTGACAGTTTTGATGTTTACTTAAACGATATTTTTCTTGCTCATTATGAGGACAATAATGCGGGTGGTGAGAATTGGGACACATTAATATTCCCGGTTCCGGGACCAGATGGGCATGGAGTTCAGGGACCCGTTACGGTCAAGTTTTATTCGGTTGATGATCCATGGGAAGATTGCCAAGAGTGGGGTCAAGTTGCTATCAATTGGACAGAGATTTCCGGATATTCCTGCAGTCAATCGCCCAGTCCAACACCAACACCGACATCAACACCATCACCTACACCAACACCAACATCGACTCTTACTCCGACTCCGACCGCAACAGTTACTCCCATTCAGCTTTGTGGAAATGGAGAACTGGATGGAGATGAAGATTGTGATTATGGAAACAGAAACGGCGGAGAATCATCCTGTACCCTTGACTGTGAGTGGAGGGATGTTGCCCCCGAATGCGAGAAAGATCAAACCCCTCTTCCAACTTACGAATCGGTTGATATTGACGGATTGAATGATGGATTTTACTCAAAGACATTTTGGAGTCCGGCAACGGGTCTTTCTTCCGGCGCTACGTATGGTGATTGGGATGAACATGAGGAGATAGGCATGGTCGTTTCGCCGGGTGATTGCGATACATCTGATAGAACGGCTGATTTTACCATCGGAGAAGCCGGTAAATATATTACGGAACTTCAAATTCGCGCCCTCGATGGAATAAGCTTTACTGACAGTTTTGACATTTATATAAATGATTTATTTTTGGCTCATTACGAAGATAACGATAAAGGAGGAGAGGTTTGGGACACGTTAACATACCCTGTTCCTGGAACGGATGAACACGGAGTTGAGGGACCGGTTACTGTCAGATTCGAATCGGTCGATGATCCGTGGAGCAGTTGTGATACATGGGGACAGGTGGCAGTAAATTGGGTGGATGTTGGACAATATGTTTGTGAACGCGAACCGATCGGCAGTGTACCACAGTGTGGTGATCCCGAATACGCAACGGGAGCGTATAACGATGTGAATATTGGCGATGAAGCAGATGAGGCTAGTTATCACCTTTCCTATTGGGGTCCTGTTGAACCGGACGCCTCCAGTGGAAATTGGGGAGAGGGAACAGCCTGTGAAGACGGTAACTGCAGGGTAATTTTCGCACCTGACGAGGAAGACCCTCACAACAGAATTGCAGTTTTTTCTATGGAGTTGGGAACGTCCCAATATAAAGAAATGAGATTTAGGGCGCTTGACGGAATTTCCGGAACTGATTCTTTTGAAATATATGTTGATGGTGAAGATGAACCAATTTATAGATGGTTGGACAATGGTATTTCAGGAGGCGATGAAATTTGGGGGGATCATAGAGTTGATGTTAGTGATTACCACGGTGAACATACATTTACATTAAGATCCATCGATACTAAATGGGGTTCATATCCAACATACGGACAAGTGGCATTTACCAACATTGGAATTTGGAATTATGAATGCGAACCTGAACCAGTTTGCGGGAACAATGAAATGGAAGAAGGAGAAGATTGTGACGGAACGGAAGGTGTTACCGCAGGAGTTAATTTCTGTACGCCGAATTGTCAACTGATTCCAATTTATGACGGAGGACATTCTTGTCCGGCAGGTACGGCTTCGGTTAAACTCGGTGATTACACCATTTCCTCCATCGACCCCGACGGAGAAATAGTGCCTCTTGAAACAGGCAAGACATATCTTTTTGAAGCAAGTGGAACATATCTTTACAATAAAAGCAACGAGAATAATGCAGCCGATGCTGCGTATGGAACACGCGATGGATGGTCTTCTGTAAGAAGTGACATTGGTATCTGGGGAACAAATCGCGGAGTGACATCAATTATTGGTGATTTGGGGAATGGTATTGGTGTTATTGAATGGGATGAAAACACATCATTTGACACTGATCATATTTATCAAAAGGTATACACAGCAGGTTCCGATTTCGGAGCAAAGTTTTTAATAAGCGATTGGTACAGCAATTGGTATGGAGCTAATTGTCAAAACCAAAGCTGCATGGGGGATAACAGCGGAGGTCTTACATTAACAGTTTTTGAATGCGAGGAGATTCCATCACGGAAGGATATTCAGGGTTACAAATGGCATGATGAAGATGGGGACAGAACCACAAGTTGCGAACTGAATTTGGCAACTGAGGATCCTGATGATGAGATTTGTGAACCAAATCTTGAAGGTTGGAAAATATTTATTGACAGCAATGAGAATGGTGTATTTGACGAAGGCGAACCGTTTGATATAACGGATGAAGATGGGGGGTATTCTTTTGACGATCTTCCAATCGACACGTATCGCGTTTGTGAAGTACAACAAGAAGGTTGGGTGCAGACATATCCCTATGGGGGGTGTTACGACATTGAGCTTCCTTTGGTCGGTTGTGATGTACAGGCTGCGCAACCTTTATCTAGATTTTCCGATTATGTTCCCGAATGTTCTTTTAATTTCGGAAATGCAGAAATTGGCATCGACCTTGAAAAAGAGGTATCCGCCACTTCTTCCGTCGGACCGAGTTCAACCGTCACATACACTTTGACGGTTACAAATACTGGTGATATCCCTTTAAGCGGGGTGTATGTCAAAGACGCGCTTCCGGGAGGGTTTACTTATGTTCCCGATTCTAGTGAATTAACGTATCTTGGAAGCACTTCGGATTTTGATGATCCAACGGTCGATGGAACGGGTGCGTTGGTGTGGACAATTGGAGATCTCCTTCCGGGTGAGGGTGAATCAAAAACTATAACCTACAATGTCACATTGAGCGCCGATCTCTACAGCGGAATTTACACCAATATAGCGGTTGCGGTTGGATACTACAAAGGAATATCGCAAGATGTTGCCTCTTCCGGAGTTGGCGGACTCCTTGATCTTTTCAAAGTTGAGGAAGTTTATGCACAAACAACAGAAAGCCAAGTCGTTGCCGGTCCAAAAACGGCAACGGTAACGGTTGACCGGTCGCTTGCTTACTCCGCAAGTGTCGGGGGAGAAGTATTGGGCGCATCGACCGAGGTTCTTCCGGCAACAGGATCCAATACAACTCTTCTTTATATATTCTTGGCGCTTGCTGTGGCAGGTGTAGCCTTGAAACTTTTTGCCAGAAAGGGAGCAAAGTTTGTGATGAAGTTGGCAAGGGTATTTGCCATGATAGCCTTGATCGGAGCAATGCTAACCGGTAATGCCTTAGCCTTTGCAGATACTATAAGTATTCAGGATCTTCCCGAATACACAAATACCGACACCTTTAGGGTCTCCTATTCGGCTCTTTCCGATAGCGCTATAACGGTAAAGTTCTATATCTTAAGGGACGGAAAGAGTGAATGGAAAGAATTCGGTGGAACACAAACCGGGGCTTCAGGTTGGGTACAGGTATCAGGCTCTGATATTTATGACGGAGACGGAAAGTATTATATAAAGAGTGTCATGCAAGTCTCAGGTGCTTCGGATGAAACATCAACTTTTGTCGGTACAACGTCAACAACCATTACTTGGATAACCGACGACTTGGCCACTTCGTAGTCAATTTACGGCAGATGGAACAACGAAGGTCTATGAGATCGGTGGAAACAAAGAGGAAGAAATGTATTGGGATAATGTCGGGCTGGATTCAAATAAAGAGTACTTTTACGCAATTAGAGCTCTCGACAAAGCAGGAAATGCTTCAAGCATTGTTGCCGACCCCGAAACAACCGTTACATCTTCTTCTACCACTCCTGCAGTCGTTTATGGTGAAGGTACGGGCGGAGGATTTTTGCTTCCGGATGAGGATGATACCGAAGACATGGATGAAGAAAGTGGGGATGTGTTGGGTGATGAAAACGAAGAGGAAGGAACACTGGAAGAAGATGAAGACAGTATTGCCGATCAGGGGGTATTCCAGAGGGCTGCAACTTTT
>Ga0075764_136_pt1 | contig 9767 bp, 10 predicted proteins | sample RifGroC1_FD_67858 | JGI IMG/M metagenome (GOLD analysis project Ga0075764, IMG submission 67858) | Microgenomates (Woesebacteria) bacterium GW2011_GWC1_38_13
GTGCAGATCCTGTCTATAAAAGCTTTAGGAGGAAAAAAATATTTGGGAAAATTTTTCAATTTTAAAAATCCGATAAACGGTTTTGTCGGAATACTCGAATTGATCTCCGAATTTTCAAAGATATTGTCTTTTTCATTCAGGTTGTTTGGAAATGTATTTGCCGGTGAGGTGCTTCTTATGGTAATGATGTTTTTGATACCTCTCATTATTCCGGTACCTTTTTTGATTCTTGAAATATTTGTCGGTTTGATACAAGCTTTGGTCTTTACAATGTTGACAACAATTTTCATAGTTGTCGCAACGGAAGAACATCATTAAAATAGCAGGGATGTATATCTTGGTTAGATGGTGCTTACGCACATCTAACAAGATCTCTTGAGATGTTCCGATAAGATCGGGATCATCCAGTAGGGAGAAGGTGTAAAATATGGAATTAAAAGATTTAGGAATGGCATTAGCAATAGGTCTTGGAACCATCGGACCGGGTATAGGTATAGGTCTTATAGGAAAGGGAGCAATGGAGGCGATCGGAAGAAATCCCGAGGCGGGTAACCAGATAACCACAACCCTTATTCTTTCTATAGCCTTCGCCGAAGCAGTGGCAATTTACGCTTTGGTGGTTGCTCTAATTATTAAATTCGTATAGAAGCTATATCAAAACCTTTCGGTTTTGAGGCTTCGCAGCTTATATATCTGAGTTCAAAATAATTTCTCGAATTTAGAAAAATTCTCAAAATTTATGAAACCAACTATAAATAAATTATGGAAAAATTAGGAATAGATCTTTTTTCTGTCGTTGTTCAGATAGTAAACTTTTTACTTTTGATGCTTATTTTGAAGAAGGTTTTATATAAACCTATGATGGCTTTTCTTAAAAAGAAGGAAGAAGAGGATAAGGCATATGAAAAGAAAAAGACTGAGATCGTCAAGGAAGAAGAGGAAATGAAGAAAAAATACGAAAAGATGCTTGCCGATGCAAAAAAGAAAACGGCCGAGATGGTAGATAAAGCCAAAAAAGACATGGATCTTTACCAGAAAGAAAAAATGAAGAAAGCAGACATAAGATCCAAGGAATTGGTGGAGGAAGCCGAAGGAAGGATCGAGAGAGAGATGCAAAAGACTAAATTGGAAATGGACAAAATGGTTAGAATACAGGCAAAAGAGATGGCGGAAGAGATCCTTATAGAAAATTTGGGGAAAGATGAACAGAGTAAAATTCTTGATAATTTGATTTCTAAAATAGGTAAACCGCATGGACGAAAATAAAGTTGCACCTACCATAATCGGAGTTGTTTCTTCAGTTGAGACAAACGAAGAGATGGTATTGGATCTAAGTATAAAAAGAAAATTAAGTGAAATGGTGTAGTTTTCCGTAAGTTATTCAATAATTGGGAATTTTAGTTAACCGGCCAATTTTTAACCAAAAACTTTAAAGCAGTTCTTATGTCAAATACTGATTATAAAATAAGAGATGAGGGCACCGTAATTTCTCTGGCAGATGGTGTTTGCTGGGTAAGTGGAATTGATACGGCAAAAAATGCAGAGGTTGTTAAATTCGATAATGACGTGTCCGGAATGGTGTTGAATCTTGAGGAAAAAAAGGTAGGGGTTTTAGTTTTAGATTTTTTTGAAAAGTTGAAAAGGGGAGACAAATGCTATACAACGGGTGAAGTTATGAAAACGGGTGTGGGGGAAGATCTTTTAGGAAGGGTAATCGACCCGCTCGGTCAAGTATTGGATTCCGGAAAACCAATTGATTATAAGAAATTTTTACCAATAGAAAAGATTGCGCCTGGAATTGTTGCAAGGAAATCTGTTGACACTCCGCTTCAAACGGGTATAAAGGCGGTAGATGCGATGATCCCGATCGGCAGGGGACAAAGGGAACTTATAATCGGAGATCGTTCTACCGGAAAAACCGCATTGACCATTGATACGATAATTAACCAAAAAGACACCGGAGTAATATCCATTTACGTAGCCATAGGGCAGAAACGTTCGAAGATCGCGCAGATTATCCAAAAGCTAAAAGATTTTGATGTAATGAAAAATACGATACTGGTTGTCGCTTCTGCGTCCGATTCGGTTGCAATGCGGTATCTTGCACCCTACGTCGGATGTACTGTCGGCGAATATTTTATGGACAAAGGAAAGGATGTTTTGGTGGTTTATGACGATCTTTCCAAGCATGCTTGGGCGTACAGGGAGGTCTCGCTTCTTTTAAAACGTCCTTCCGGACGCGAAGCATACCCCGGCGATGTTTTTTATCTTCATTCAAGACTTTTGGAGAGAGCATGCAGATTAAATGAGAAGAACGGCGGGGGTTCGTTAACAGCACTTCCTATCATTGAGACCCAATCCGGAGACGTATCGGCTTACATTCCGACAAATGTGATTTCGATCACGGACGGTCAGATATATCTTGAAAGCGATCTTTTTTTTGCAGGTGTCAGACCTGCTTTAAACGTCGGTCTTTCGGTTTCAAGGGTTGGAGGTTCAGCGCAGAACAAAGCTATGAAAAAAGTTGCCGGAAAATTAAGACTTGATCTTTCCCAGTATTGGGAGCTGGCAACCTTTGCGCAATTTTCTTCCGATCTTGATGTGTCTACAAAAGAAAAGATCGAACGCGGAAAAAGGATTATTGAGGTCTTAAAACAACCGCAATATGAACCTATGCCGGTAGAAGAAGAGGTTGTTAATGTCTATCTGGCCACTTCAGGAGGACTTGATGATGTTCCTGTTGAAGAAGTGAAAACGGTGGAAACCCAGTTTATTAAATTTATAAGAGAAAAACACTCAAAAATACTAAAAGATATAAAGGAGAAGAAGGTGTTTGAAGAAAGTGCGGAAAAGGAACTTATGGATTTGTTGACGGAATTCAAAAAAGATATTGTTATAGAAAAGAATTAAATATGGCTAATCAAAAGGCGATAAAGAAAAGACTATCTTCGGTTAAAAATATCAAAAAAATATCAAAAGCATTGGAGATGGTGGCGGCATCAAAGGTCCAAAAAGCTCAGGAAAAAGCTTTAGCATCCAAACCGTTTGCGGACAGGATCTTTGAACTCATGCAAAGACTAGACTCGAAAGTATCGGAAAAAGAGATACCGCTTCTCAGAAAGGATAAAATTACAGGCAACCGTTTGTTTATCATAGTCACTTCCGATAGGGGTCTTTGCGGAAGCCTGAATTCAAATTTGTTAAGACATATTTCAAGCTTTCTTGAAAATTTTAAAGATGGTACGAATTATTTTATTACAGTCGGCAAGAAGGGTAGATTTTTTTCATTGGAACACGGAGAACTTTTGGCGGATTTTTCCGATGCAAAACCGAAGGAGTCGGCTGTTACTTATATAACAAGATCCGCGATGGACGAGTTTTTGGAAAAAAGAATTGACAGTGTCTATATCGTTTACAGTGATTTTGTATCTGCTTTGAATCAGGAAGCCAAAGTAAAACAGATATTGCCTTTAGTCGGGAACAAAAAGGCAGGTTTTGAAGAAGAAAAGAATATTAAAAACGGGTCAAAATATACTTACGAACCGGATGAAACGGAACTTTTGAATATGGTCATTCCGTTCTATCTTGAAACTCAGGTCAGAGATGTAATCTTTGAATCCGAAGCATCGGAACACAGCGCCAGAATGGTTGCGATGAAAAATGCGACCGACAATGCCGATAATTTGTCTTACAATTTGAATTTGCAATATAACAAGATAAGGCAACAGGCAATCACGACAGAGATATCGGATATAGTAACGGCATCTGCCTCGTTAACAAAATGAATAAAGGAATACTTACACAAATAATCGGGTCGGTAGTAGATGTAAAATTTGAAGTACTGCCTGCGATCAAGTCGGCGATCATTATTAAGGGTGATGATGGGGATCTTGTTGCGGAAGTGCAGCAGCACTCGCAAGACGGATCCGTCCGTGCTTTGGTTTTTGGACCGACCGAGGGACTTTCAAGGGGTTTGACTGTGATCGATACAGAGAAACCGGTATCGGTTCCTGTTGGCGAAAAAACTCTGGGAAGGATATTTAATGTACTTGGTGAGACAGTTGATGAAGGAAAAAAGATCACTGGCGGGGAGGTTTGGCCGATTTATAGAAGCGCTCCTCTTTTGGAAGATCAAAAAACCACTCCTGAAGTATTTGAAACAGGAATAAAAGTGATCGACCTGATATGCCCCTTTGTTAAAGGAGGCAAGGTTGCTGTTTTTGGAGGCGCTGGGGTTGGGAAAACAGTTATTATTATGGAGTTAATTCATAATGTTGCAAAAGAGCACGGAGGATATTCAGTTTTCGCCGGTGTCGGAGAAAGGTCGCGCGAAGGTAATGATCTTTGGAATGAAATGAAATCCTCAAAAGTTTTGGAAAAAGCGGTGATGGTTTACGGACAGATGAATGAACCGCCTTCGAACAGGCTTCGTGTGGCACTTACCGCATTAACAATGGCAGAATATTTCAGGGACAAGAAACATCAGGATGTTCTTTTGTTTATTGATAATATATTCCGGTTTGCTCAGGCGGGAAGCGAGGTATCGGCGCTTATGGGAAGGATCCCGTCGGCTGTGGGATATCAACCGACACTGGCAACGGAGATGGCTGAACTTCAGGAAAGAATAGCCTCGACCTATAAGGGTTCTATCACCTCAGTTCAGGCGGTTTATGTTCCTGCGGACGATTACACTGACCCCGCTCCCGTTGCAACATTCGGACATCTTGATTCGACAGTTGCTCTTGAGAGGTCTCTTTCAGAGCAGGGACTTTATCCGGCAGTAGATCCGCTGTCTTCATCATCGTCTGTTATGGATCCTGCGATAGTTGGCGAAAAACATTATAAAGTAGCACGGGAAGTTCAAAGAGTTCTTCAGAGATATAAAGAACTGCAGGATATTATCGCTATTCTTGGTGTTGAAGAACTTTCGGATGAAGATAGATTGCTGGTTTCAAGGGCAAGAAAGATCCAGAGATTTTTAACACAGCCGATGTCGGTAGCAGAAGCGTTTACCGGTAGAGCCGGTAAATATGTTCCTATTGAGGAAACGGTCAGCGGATTTTCGGATATATTGGATGGAACAATGGATAAGTTCAACGAAACCGATTTTTATATGATTGGACCGATCGAAGAAGTAGCAGGGAAAAAATAATATTTTCCACAAACTTGAAGATTTGTGGTTTATTTTAAGATTTATTGAATTGTTTTTCGAAAACCACGGACTTTAGTCCGTGGATGAAGAAAGAATCCAATCTTGTCGACAAAATACCACGGGCTTAGGGCCTGTGGAAGTTTATCATGAGTTTTCATTTACAGGTTCTGTCTCCATTAAAGAAAATATTTGACGGTGATGTGGAGGAAGTAACGCTTCCTTCTACTTCCGGCGATATTGCCGTTCTTCCAAGACATATGCCTGTTGTAACACCTTTGACTTTCGGAGAAGTTACGATCAAAAAAAGCGGCGGCGGAAGCGACATATATACGATCGGGAAAGGACTTTTTTTTGTTGACAATAATGATGCCTCTCTTCTTATAGAGGATGCAAGATCGTCCGACGAACTATCGGAGATGGAGGTCGATGAAGCAAGAAAGAAAGCTCAGGAATTGATCGCTAAGGGTGTCACGCCCGAGGAAAGACTGCAGGGAACATACCTTCTTCGAAGGAGTTTGGTCGATCTGAAGCTTATCAAAAAAAGGCAAAAAAAGTTTGCCTAGATCTGGTCAGATTTATGTCTTCAGTTGTCACGGCAGTTAAAAGGCGGTCAGACAGGTGGATTATGGTTTTAGGATTATGTTAGACTTCAAGATAGAAGTGACCAAACGCATATGAAAAAAATAATCAGAGAAATATCGTTCTTTCTTCCCGCATACAATGAAGAAAAAAATATTGAGAAGTCGGTAAAGGATGTCAAAAGTGTTCTGGAAAGAATATCCCAACGATATGAGGTTATCATCATTGACGACGGGTCCAAAGACAAGACAGGAAGTATTGCCGACGAGCTTCATAAAAAATATAAAGACAAGGTTAGGGTAGTTCATCATAAACCCAACAGGGGATACGGCGGAGCTTTGAAGTCGGGTTTTGAAGCCTCAAAATTCGAATGGGTAGCATTTGCCGATTCGGACGGACAATTTGACTATTCAGAAATAATAAAATTTATAGAAAAACAAAAAGCAACAGGTGCCGATCTTGTGTTAGGAATAAGAAGTCAGCGTGCGGATCCTATGATCAGAAAATTATTCACCCTTGTTTGGTCAAAGATCCTTCCGCGAATTTTGCTGGGTCTGAAAGTTACGGATTATTCCTGCGGTTTTAAACTGATAAGAAAACAAGTGTATGATAAAGTTCAACCTCTGATCGGGGAGGAAAAAGTTACTCAAATAGAATTTCTAACAAAGGCGCAAAGGGCGGGTTTTAAGTTTTCCGAGATCAGAATTAAACATTTACCGAGGGTTTATGGACATCAAACAGGTGCCGATATTAAGGTAATTTTGAAGAGTGTCAGAGATCTTCTGAAACTTTGGTATCAACTGCGATGATAAGTAAGATCAAAAAGTGGATCAGAAAAAATAAAGGTGAGTTCTACTTACTGCTTCTGATCTTGGCTGTTGGAGCAATACTTAGACTTTATAAGATCGGTGGATACATGACCTTTTTGGGAGATGAAGGCAGGGATGCAATAATTGTCAGACGTCTTCTTGTAAATTTTGATCCCGTTTTGATCGGACCGGGGACTTCGATCGGAAATATGTATTTGGGCCCTCTTTATTATTATTTAAGCGCACCCTTCCTGCTATTTGCCAACTTTTCGCCTGTGGGACCTTCCGTGATGGTCGCTTTATTCGGAGTGGCAACAATATATCTTATTTGGTACATAGCGAGATTATGGTTTGGTAAAGGAGCGGGAATGGTTTCATCCTTGTTATATGCACTAGCGCCGGTGGTAATTATATATAACCGATCGAGCTGGAATCCGAACATTATGCCCTTTTTTGCACTTCTCACCATATTTTCCTTATGGAAAGTGTGGGGGGAGGAAAAATTTAGCTGGTTTGTTGTTATGGGAGTTTCCTTTGCATTTGTATTACAGTCTCACTACTTAGGACTTTTACTTCTCCCGGTAATTTTGTTTTTTTGGTCTTTGAAACATTGGGGTTTATTTAGAAATTCGGATTTAGAAATTAGTAATTACCCGGGGAATTATTTGAAAAAAAGTTATATAAAAAATTTGCTTATTGGGACAATTGTATTTGCGGTATTAATGAGTCCACTTCTAATTTTCGACCTTCGTCACAATTTCATGAATTTTAATAATATAAAGACCTTTTTTACTCAAAGAGAAACAACGGTTTCGGTAAAACCATGGAAATCCCTACCCAATATATATCCGATATTCCGCGATAGTGTTGTTCACCGGCTTGTTGCCGCGCAAAATATTTTAGCGGGGAAGATATCGATAAACATAATTGTCTTTGCGGTTGTTACTTATATGGTGCTTATGTTAACAAAGCTTAAAAGGATCCTATTTACTTCCGATGAGAAATTATATTTTGATAAGGGTGCGCTTTTGTTAATTGTCTGGATCGGTTCGGGACTTATCGGACTAGGGCTTTATAAACAGCATGTTTATGATCATTATTTCGGATTTATATATCCTGCAATATTTTTATTAATTGGTGCAATTTATCAAAAAATAATGAACAGTCATTTTGACGGATTAAAAATTATTATTACCGCTTGGATCGTTGTCTTAATAGGTTCTTATGTTGTTTATTCTCCATTAAGGGGACAACCGAATTTTCAGATGGCAAGGGCGGCAGATGTTGCAAAAGTGATTCGCGAAGATGCAGGCAGCTCAAAGTTCAACCTTGCGGTGGTAGCAGTTCAAAATTATGAAGACGGGTACCAATATTTTTTAGAGAAGGATGGGGCAAATGTTACCGATATTGATGCGCTTCGGCTTGAAGAAACTATGGGAGAATATTTATATGTTGTCTGCGAACTTCCGGAAGAGAATTGCGATCCTGTAAATTCACCTAAGGCGGAAGTTGCCAATTTTGGCTGGAGCAAGGTGGTTGGTAAATGGGGCAGAGGCGGTGTTACAATTTTCAAGCTTGCTCATGTCACACCTTGAAAGGTGCCACCTTTACAAGGTGTATATAGTATTCAAATATGAATTACGAAGAATCAAAACTTTAATTGGACCGATTATGACCTGTTTATTTCTCCGGACACCTCAACTTTTGATCGTGCGGTTGGAGACAAAAATATAGTTCAATTTCCGATAAACACCATTGTCATCGATCACCACAAAACCAATACGCGTTTCGGAAATATTAATATTGTTGATGAAAAGAAAACTTCGGTGGGGGAACTTTTGTTCGATTTATTTGAGGATTGGAATATTGGTATCAATAAGGATACGGCCGATTGTCTGATGGCGGCAATAGTTGGTGATACCGGAGCGTTCAGATACCCTGATTCGACAAGTCATACGTTTTATGTAGCCCAAAAATTGATGGAATTGGGTGCGGATAAAGATAAGGCAATATTCAATATCTACAGAAGCGACGATTTTAATTTATTAAAATTTCTGGGAGAGGTTCTTTCCGGATTGACAATGGACAAACAAAGAAAATATGTCTGGTCGGCGATACCCTACGAAGTTTTTGAAAAATGTGGAAAACCGCCAACAGGAAAAGAAACTGCCGCAAGTGCTTTTACTCAGACGGTTAAGGATACTGAGTTTGGATTTGTTGCAGTTGAAGATGAAACAAATCACTTGGGAATTAGTTTTAGATCAAGAACGGGTTTTGATACTTCAAAAATTGCCTCCGATCTTGGAGGTGGTGGGCATATATACGCTTCGGGTGCTTCAATAAATGACATGGAATTTGATGAAGCGGTGAAACTGCTTATAAGTACCGTAAACAAACACTGCGGAAGTTGATCGGCATATGAAAAAAATAAAAAACTTTTTTCAAAACTGGACATCCTATCTTTTACTGACAATTGTTTTAATTGCCGCATTTTACATCCGCATTTACCGGATCGATGACCTGCTGGGTTTTTACTATGATCAGGGCCGTGACGCTTTGGTTATTTGGAGACTTTGGCATGAAGGAAAGTTATTTTTGATCGGTCCGGTCACTGGTCTTGCCGGAATATTTTTGGGACCGTTTTATTATTACCTAATTGCTCCTCTTTATTTGATCGGAGGGGGAGACCCAGTCGTAGTATCGATATTTTTAGCTGCCTTATCGGTGGTTGCCCTTTTATTTTTGTATAAGCTTGGCTCTGAGATGCATTCGAGAACGGCGGGGCTAATTGGTGCGGTAATCGGAGGATTTTCTTACTATATTATTTACAACTCCCGCTGGCTTTCAAATCCCAATCCGATGTTCTTGTTAAGTATGCTTTTCCTTCTTTCTCTGTGGCGGATAGTAAGAGACGGAGAAAAAAAGTGGTGGACCATCTCATTGTTTCTTGTCGGCGTTTCGCTTCATTTTGAATCGGCAAGCGCATTTTTTTACATTCCGGTGTTTATTATATTTACCCTTTGGAGACTTCTGTCAGTTGAAAGAACGAATACAATTTTATCGGATGGGTGGCTGATCAGATTTGTCAAAATAAACAGACGTGTAATATTTCATACACTCCTTGCTTTTTTTGTGACCCTTATTCCGCAGATAGTTTTCAACTTCCGTCATGAAAACATCCTTCTAAATAATTTTATTAAACTGTTCACACGCGATAATGCATTCAG
>Ga0075764_144_pt1 | contig 8820 bp, 6 predicted proteins | sample RifGroC1_FD_67858 | JGI IMG/M metagenome (GOLD analysis project Ga0075764, IMG submission 67858) | Microgenomates (Woesebacteria) bacterium GW2011_GWC1_38_13
GCTTCTTCTTTTTGAATACAGGCATTCTTTTATTCAAACAAAAGCCTTATTTTCATCTTTAACTACAGATCAGCAGGACATATTAAGCGGTTGGGATAAAATTGTCAGAATATTTCATCTTGTATCAAAAAATTACTATTCGGTCGTACTTCCCTCACTATCTTTTCCAAAATTTGAGCAGGTGATGTTTTTCTTTATCGCAATATTCGTTTATCTTTTAACCAATTTAAAAAAATATAGGAAAATATTTACCATAATATTTTTGTGGTTTGTTATATATTTCCTGTTCTTTTCTTTCTATTCGAAAAGAGTGTCGGAATATTATCTAAGCGGGATCCAGTTCATACCTGTCATCTTGTTGTCGCTGGTCTTTGAAAGGATAACTCTAAAAAAGAAATACCGGAACTTTGGATATTTAATATTTTCAGTGCTTATCATCCTAAACCTTCACAGGTTTTTTACAGTACCTATAAACAAAAGCGGGTATCTTGAAAGGAAGGCAGTTGTTGCGGAAATAAAAAGAGATGCAAAAGAAAGGGGGTATCCTTGTGTTTCTGTTTCGTACATTACAAATCCCGGATATGAACTCGGATACCGATAAGCTCTTTCCGGTTAATGCAACTTTCGGGGCGCTAGGACTTATCTATCCCGAACATTCGCGATATAATAAAGAGGCTGTGATGGAAAGTTGTTCAGGAGAGAATTCAAACCTCACTGATCCGATGTTTGGATTTACGAAATGATTAAATTGCTGAGTTGATATATGGTTATATTGTTATGAAAAAAGAAATATTTTTGTCGATAATTATTCCTTGTTATAACGAAGAGGAAAACATAAAAAAAGGTGTTTTGAAAAATGTATACAAGTATCTATCGGAAAGGAAATACCCTTGGGAAGTGATTATTTCGGATGATGGAAGTACGGACAATAGTAGGCAATTAATAAAAGAAGAAATAAAGATATTAAGAAATATTTATTTACTTGAAAATTCTCATGGAGGAAAACCGTCCGCTCTATGGCACGGTATAAAGAATGCAAAAGGAAAATATGTGCTATTTACGGACATGGATCAGTCAACTCCGATCGGAGAACTTTCTAAACTTATTCCATTTGTGAGGAAGGGTTCTGCTGCAGTTATCGGTTCACGAGGGCTTGCCAGAAAGAACTTTCCTTTTTACAGAAGACTTGGAGCGATCGTATTTATCACATTCAGGAAAATACTTATACTTCCCGAAATAAATGATACACAATGCGGATTCAAATTATTCAAAAGGGACATTCTTCTTGAAATTTTCCCAAAACTCGAATTTTTCCGGAAAAATGAAAAAGTAAAAGGATGGAAAGTTACCTCATGGGATGTTGAATTTTTACATTTGGTAAGCAAAATGGGTTTTAATATCGACGAGATACCTGTTGTTTGGGAAGATACCGATGAGAGTACAAGTAAGGGCGGGGGTTTAAGCAGGTATATTAAAGAATCAAAAGAGATGTTTTTACAAATATTACGGGTGAAAATGAATGACCTGAGGGGAGAGTATAACAATAAACAATAAACTAAAAGCAGTAAACAGAAAATGTAAATTTATTGAAAGAAAATGGAGAATGGTAATAGAGAATAGAAAATTGAAATTGGATAACACCATTTTCTACTGTCCATTTTCAATTACTATTTTCTAATATCTAATAACCAATTTCTAATGAATTTAACAATGAAAAAATTAGAAGGTTTGTTCAAGAAGTGGAGAATGACAATCATACTTTTGGCGGTTGTTATACTTATATCTTTGGGATTACGGCTTCTTAAGGTTTTTGTAGGAACTCAGCCGATATTTGCCGACGAGGCGATATACGTCCGATGGGCGCAAGTAATGAAAGCGGAACCGACCTTAAGGTTTCTCCCATTATCAGATGGAAAACAACCTCTTTATATGTGGATCCTGATGTTCCTTCTGAAACCGTCATTTGACCCGCTAATTACAGGAAGAATGTTATCGGTAAGTATGGGAATACTTTCGAACTTTGGTGTATTCGTTTTAAGTTATATTTTGTTCAAGTCCAAAAAGATCAGCTTAATTGCGTCTTTGCTGTATGCAGTCAGTCCGTTTATGATATTTTTCGAAAGCATGGCGCTTGTAGATGCAACACTCACTGCAATGGGAATATGGTTTTTCATATTTTTACTTCTTGCGATCAGATACTTTAGGTTTGATCTTTCCATGGTCTCGGGATTTTTCCTGGGTGGTGCTCTTTTAACGAAATCACCGGCAGTATATTTTTCGGCCCTAGCCCCATTGACTGTTTTCATATCTATATTTAAAAAAAACATCAGAGAAACAACTATTAAAGTATTAAACTATTGTATTCTTATATTACCCGCGATATTAATTGCCTACGGTATGTACAACATACTCCGGCTGGGTCCCAATTTTCACCTGATCTCACAAAGGAATTCCGACTATATCTTTCCCATATCCCAAATTTGGACCAACCCAAAAGATCCGTTTATATTTCATATTAAGGAAATTATTGATTGGCTGTGGAAACTGGGTCCCGGTGTTATAATTTTTACGATACTCTTGGGTATAATCGCCGGATTAAAAAATTACCGCAGACAGACGATAATTTTACTTGCATGGATTGCCTTGCCTCTTTTTGCAAACTCAATGTATGCCAAAGTTTATACGGCACGCTACATTCTTTTTGTGATGCCGTATATTTATATCATTTCATCTTTGTTTATACTATTCAAAACTAAGATCCAAAAACTATCATATTTAATGCTTGCACTATTTATCGTCAGTTCAATAATGGTCAACTACCTGCTGATCTATGAAATTGAAAAAGCTCCGCTTCCCAAAAGCGAAAGAACGGGATATTTGGAGGAATGGACAGCCGGGTATGGGATAAAAGAAGTTTCGGAATGCTTGAAAATTTATCAGAAGAATAACCCTGATGACAAGTTGGTTATCGGAACAGAAGGGTATTTCGGAACTCTTCCCGACGGACTGCAGATATATCTTAACAACAATCCGGAAATTACCGTAATTGGAGTCGGGCTTTCGATCAAGGAACTCCCAAATCAACTGAAAGAATCAAGAGAAGCTGGTAATAAAACGTATCTGGTAATTAATTCTTCCCGTTTGGATGGGGATCCCGATTCAATGGGACTAAAGTTAATTGATTCTTTCCCAAAACCGATTCGGACAATCGGGACCCATGACTTTTACAACTATGGTCCCCGTGAGACGATGTATTTTTTTGAAGTAATTTAGGTTTCTAAAATTGATCTTGCTAATGGCGTAGACAACGAGATCAATTTTATCCCTTCGATTTCCCTTCCTCCATACCCATCGGGAACGATGATAATCTTAAGTAAACTGTCGTCTTTAACTATCTCGTGATAACTCCAAAACCCACGTGATATGTTATTCCCGTTTATGTCTTTTGGAAGATTGTTTGTAAGATCATCAAGTTCTTTTAATTTTTCCTCCAAGGCAGAAACCAATGTTTCATTTTGATTTCTTTCGGTATCGTGGTGGGATTCCATTGCCGACGGTGCACTGTCTCTTGCTCTTTTGGCGCTTGTAATCGCTTTTAATATTGTTTCTTTTTCTATATCCAAACACTCTTTAACGATATCCAATAGATCGTTTTTCATACTTTCACATTATACACATGAATTTAAAAGACAGAACGACAATTTAAGTCATATTTGTGATATATTCAAAAATATGCATTTATCACTAATTGTTCCCGCATACAACGAAGGAAAAGTATTAAAAAGAAATCTTAATAAGATAATTAAATTTCTAAAAGTAAAAAAATATTCATGGGAGGTAGTTGTTGTTGATGACGGAAGTTCCGATAAGACCTTTACTATCGCAAAGACTTTTTCCCGAAGGCATGTGAAAGCATATAAACTTGACGAAAATAGGGGCAAGGGCGGAGCATTAAAGGAAGGTTTCAAAAATGCATCCGGTAGGTATATTATTTTTATGGACGCCGATCTGTCGGTGCCTTTGGAAAGTATTGATATATTTTTATCCGAACTTAAAAAATATGAAGTGGTTATCGGATCCCGCCGCATAAGCGGATCCAATATTGTAGTTCACCAGCCATTTTTAAGAGAGAGTATGGGTAGAGTATTCACAATGATCACAAGAGTTGTGACCTCTACAAATTTGGCAGACTATACATGCGGATTTAAGGGTTTTCAAAAAAGAGCCGGTAAAAAGATATTTTCATCCTCACTTATAAAGAGATGGTCATACGATGCCGAGATCTTATTTTTGGCGCATAAATTTGGGTATGAAATTCGTGAAATAGCTGTAAATTGGTTCAATCGTAAAGACAGCAGAGTACGTTTAAGCGATGCGGTATTCACATCGCTTGCCGACTTGGTTAAAATAAGAGTATATGATCTGGCTGGGAGATATGTTTAAGCAGAAACTGCTTCGGTTTTTACTTTCCGCAATTCTTTTTTATCTTGTCTTTTTGACAATCAAACCCCTATTAAGTGGCGGTTACTATCCGATGCACGACGACATACACCCCATGAGAGTTCTTCAAATGGATAAATGCGTACGCGACTTTCAGTTTCCCTGCCGTTGGGTGCCTGATATGGGTTATGGATACGGATATCCTCAGTTTAATTACTATGCACCACTTCCATATTACGCAATGGAAGCAATTCATTTACTGGGTTTTACCATCCTCGGCAGTATAAAAATATACCTGATATTTCTGACCTTCCTTTCCGTATGGGGTATGTATAAAGCCGGATCGAAGTTCTGGAACAGTAAGACAGCCGGATATGTCTCTGCGATATTTTATACATATCTCCCGTACAAAGCAGTCAATTTGTACGTCAGAGGGGCATTAAGTGAGTATACAGCCCAAGCTCTGATCCCGATTACTCTGTATTATGTATTATGTATAACGAATAATGGGAAAAAACAGAACGTTTTAAAACTGACTATAGCTTTATCAGCACTGTTTTTATCTCACAATATCAGTGCGCTTTTTGTTATACCCTATTTGGCTGCGATAGTTGTATGGAAACTGAAAACATTAAGCACAAGTGATCGAATCACTATCATAAAAAATTTAAGTTTTGCTTTTGCGGGAAGTTTGATATTGTCTGCATTTTTTCTACTGCCGGCATTTTTGGAGCGCGGATTGGTTCACGCGGGAACATTAACTTCAAACTATTTCGATTTCCGCGGCCATTTTTTAAGCATTTTTCAGATCCTATTTTCCAACAGTTGGGGTTATGGGTCCTCGGTTTACGGAGAAAACGATCAGATAATGCTTGGGATAGGACTTATATTTTGGTTCTTCCCGCTGATGGCGGTTTTGTTAAGCATGAAAAAAAGAGGGAATTTAAAAAAACTTATACTTCTAAACCTTCTTGCTTGGGCTTCACTTTTTCTTACGCATATCAGATCGTCTTTTATCTGGGAAGGTATTCCACTTATGGAATATATCCAGTTTCCGTGGAGATTTAATCTTTTTGCCGGAATATTTTTTTGCATAGCGGTGGGATATTTCGGAGTGCTGAAGATAGTAAATAATATAAAATATTTTCTACTTACTGTTTTAGTAGTATTGCTTCTCTTGTTTAACGGTAGTTTTTTCCAGCCGGATCATTGGAGCGATATTTCTGATAGCGAAAAATTATCGGGTGGTAATTGGGATCTTGCGCAAACTGTAAGCATTAACGATTATTTGCCAATCGACACAAGCCTGTCACCGGCAAAAAAAGCGTCCGATAGGCCGGTCGTTCTTTCGGGGTCGGTTGATTTTGTCAGTTTTGAAAAAGGAACCGATTGGCAGAGATGGAAAGTAAATGTTTCCGGTGACGCGGTTGTATCTGCCGAGATTTTCTACTTTCCAAATTGGGTGATATATGTTGATAAGAAAAAGGTAGATTATGACTATAAGAGTTATAACGGTGTAATTACACTTGGACTGCCTGCGGGAAGATATGAAGTCATTCTAAAACTTAACGATACACCCATAAGAATTATCGGAAATATGATAACGTTAATTGGCACACCGCTATTTTTAGCGCTGTATTTTAAAAAGTCGATGAACAAATGTTTTTTGGACGGACAAATTCCGTGCCGATGGTCTCCGGACATGGTTTGGGGATATGGTCAGGCGATGTTTAATTTTTACAGTGCCTTTCCTTATTACTTGGGGACACTTCTTCATATGGTATTTCCTTTGACATATCTTTCTACGGTAAAAATAGTTTTTCTTATCTCATTTATAATTGCAGGATTTGGGATGTACAAGTTGGCAAAAGAGTTTTGGGGAAAACTCGGAGGCCTCCTTTCGGCAGTTTTGTATACATATGCTCCCTACCATGCACTGGATATTTATGTCAGGGGAGCAATGTCCGAAAGCTATGCTTTATCACTTTTACCGTGGATGTGGTATTTTACATATCGGCTGATCAAAAAATATTCACTTACTGACCTTGTCGGAACTTCGGTCTCAATAGCTTTGATTTTGATGACGCACAACATATCGACAATGCTTTATGCACCCATTACGTTAATTTGGTGTGTGTATTGGATAGTTCTGACAAAAGACCTGAAAAGTACATATAGACTTATTTTTGCCGGATCACTAGGGGTTGGCCTTGCATCATTTTTTATAATACCGGCTGTTTTTGAACAAAATATCATTCAAACCAAACTTCTGACATTGGAATATTATGATTTTAAAGGACATTTTGTAAGTTTAAGACAGCTTTTCTTTGACCGGAGTTGGGGAGACGGACCTTCCATCTATGGGGACTTTGATGATATATCATTTCAAGTAGGCTGGCCGCACTGGTGGCTGGGAATACTGGCTTTTTTTAACCTCATATATTTGAAACTCAAGAGAAAGGCGAAAAATGGCTTATTGTTTTTGATATCGGTACTTGCGGTATTGACAGCACTTACATCTTTTTTAACGCATTCAAGGTCGTTGTATATTTGGGAACTTATTCCGCAAATGAATTTTGTCCAATTCCCATGGAGAATTTTAGGTCTTGTAATGTTCTTTCTTTCCTTTTTGGCAGGGAGTATTGGCTACAAAAAGGGATTTGTTATAAAAAGCTTTATTGTCTTTACTATTCTTCTTACAATCGTTCTGAATTTTAATTATTTCATACCCGTGCAGTATTCGAGACTGGTTACGGAGGAGTCCAAACTTTCCGGACTTGCATTCGAACTTCAGCAAAAAGCAGCAACGCTTGATTATTTGCCGAAGACGGCTAGGACAGCCCCCGTCTCAAAAGCTTTTGAAAAACCGAAAGTGTTGGAGGGTGATGCAAGTGTTTCGATTTTAAGCGTTAGATCCGACAGTTTCAGTTTTGACGCTGATGTATACAACAGTTCATTTATTGAAATTCCTGTAATGTATTTTCCAGGCTGGAAGGTATTTGTTGACGATAAAGAAACAGAAATTAATATACACGGCGATTACGGTCTCATAGCAATTTCGCTTGAGGATGGCAGACATTCAGTTTACGGAAAATTTACAAACACCCCGATAAGAAGCGTTTCAAATGCAGTGAGCCTTTTTTCGATCGGAATTATAATAGTTGTTCTGCGGTTCGGAGGCAAATATGAAGAAAAAGACAAAAGACCTCTTTAAATCTAAATTTGTTATAATCGTCCTTCTGGTTATCATCACTTTAGGAAGCGTTTTCAGACTTCTTTTGCCCGGATTTTATGAACCGCAGGACCTTCATCATATTGCCGACATCTACCAGATGTATCGGGCAATAATGTCGGGTCAGATCCCGCCGAGATGGGGTCCTGACTTTTTAAATTCTTACGGATATCCGCTTTTTAATTTTTATTATCCGGGACCCTTCTATCTTGGAGCTTTTTTTTATTTTGTAAGCGGAAACCTGCGGACTTCTTATGAACTTGTGTTTGTAACGGGCGTTTTGGTTGGAACGATCGGACTATATTTATTTTTGAGGAATCACTTTTCCAAAATTGCATCTACTGCGGCAGCTGTGCTTTTTACATATACACCTTATAAAGCTGTTCAGATATATGTCAGGGGAGCAATGGGAGAATTTCTCTCATTATCTTTAATGCCGTTTTTTCTATATGTCAGTGAAAAATATAATGTTGAAGGCAAACGCAAATGGTTTTTTCTTTCCGTTATCATTTCGTCGCTTGTTATTTTATCTCATAACTATTTTTGGCTGTTGATATTCGGTTTTTCCGGAATATATTTTGCAATCGGATCATTTCTTAATAAGAATGCGCGCTTACTTCGTAATTTTCTGTTTGAAGTACTTATGTCTTTTGGGATAACTGCCTATTGGTGGCTTCCCGCATTTCTTGAGCAAAGACTTTTATATGTTCAAACTCCTTTTCCGCTTATAGATCATTTTCCTTTCATTAAACAGCTTATAATTCCTTCGTGGGGTTATGGTGCATCGCTGTGGGGGCCAATGGACGGTATGTCATTTCAGCTGGGAATAGTTAATATATTGGTAATCATCTCTGCCTTCATCGTTTTTATTGCTGTAAAGCAAAAAAAGCATAATTCATTATTTATCTGGTCAGGTGGTGCAATAATTTTATGTTTATTTTTTATGAATATCAGAAGCTACAGCATATGGAAGATGGTTCCTTTTTATAATCTTTTCCAATTTCCATGGAGACTTTTGGCGTTTACGGGAATATTTTCATCGATCCTTGCGGCATTTTTAATTGACACACTAGGGACAAGAACTAAAAAAGCGGTATTTGGGAAACTTGCTGCTCTGATAATTATTGCTGCCAGTATCTCCATGACGG
>Ga0075764_132_pt1 | contig 8630 bp, 7 predicted proteins | sample RifGroC1_FD_67858 | JGI IMG/M metagenome (GOLD analysis project Ga0075764, IMG submission 67858) | Microgenomates (Woesebacteria) bacterium GW2011_GWC1_38_13
CCGACAAGCCTTGAAACAATAAGGAAATAATTTTCATTTTCTTCATTTCTTAAGTTCTTCGTTTCTTCAATTATTTTTTCAACGTTCACTGGTGGGTATACTACTGTCGCTTCCCTTCTGTAAAACTTCTCAATCCTTCTTTTAACGTTTTCTGAGTTTGCAATAAAAACATCTACTCCCGCAGTAATTTTCGGATTTCGGATTTCGGATTTCGGATTTCGTTTCGGCTCCTGAGCCGAAACGTAGTCATACATCCTTAAAAAATGACCTACAATTGCGGCATAAATTTTTACCGGCCAGTATTTTGTAAAGCCAACGGATGTTTCATAACCGTAAAGCCACCTTGGTGGTGTATGGCAATATGCAATTACTTTCGTACGGGGTCCGATTTTAAATCCGCGCGTGATATACCAACTGCAGGAGGTGATCACAAAATCGTATTTCGAGAGGTCAAAACTCCCCCAAATAGCAGGAATTAAAAATCGCAAGGGGCTATATAGCTTTCCGATTTTAAGAAGCGGTGCCAACCAACTTTCATGAATTTCCGTACCCTTGAAGGCTTTTTCCGCAGTACTTCCTTTTACCGAAAATGCGGTATAAATCGGTGCTTTTGGGTACATTTCGGATAGCACTTTCAGTACCCGTTCGGCTCCCCCATACTCTTTTATATAATCATGCATCAAAGCTATTTTCATATTTAAAACAAACTTCCTTGATTATTGGGCATTTTTTCCTCTTTCGGATTTTTATTATTAACCGCAATATTATTATCCACCACTTGAAGATTCGCATTAATGCCATTCTTGTTTGTTATTCTATTTAACAGAGTTCTAAAACCATAGGACATAAAAAGTTCCACCGCTTCGCGGCTTCCCAAATCCCAATCCTCCATTTTCTTTAGATCGATTTTAATTGGAACATCAGTCTTAATTGTCGCCAATTCATACGACATATCTGCCATATCTTTACCCTTTTTGAGTTTCTCTCTTGTTGTTTCCGAAATCTCTTCCAAATGTTTATAAATCTTAGACTTAGACTTGTACTTAGACAGTAAAGTTATGGCTGTTTTCGGTCCAATCCCCGGTACCCCAGGATAATTGTCGGAGGGATCTCCAACAAGCGATTTATAATCGATCATTTGGATAGGTTTAAAATCAAATTCGTGTTCTACTTCTTCCACACCATAAAGTTTTCCTTCTTTTAACCCTTTGACCGGAACATATACCTTCACTTTTTCATTTATAAGCTGAAAAATATCGCGGTCACCAGTTACTATTACCACTTCATTGATCTGTTCCTTATTTCTTAATTTCTTACTTTCCTTAGTTATCTTTTGGGAAATCGTTCCCAAAAGATCATCCGCTTCAAATCCTGCTTTCTCATAAACAGGTATTCCAAAAGATTCCAAAACATCATGCATTTTAGTGATCTGAGAAGACAGAAATTCATCCATTTCAGGCCTTTGTGCCTGATATTTTACATATTTTTTTCTTCTGAAGGTTTCTTCAGGTCTGTCAAAACAGACTGCAATATGATTCTTTACGACGGGAAATATCACTGCTTATCCTCCATGTTCTCATAATCTCTCCGCCTTTTCCAAGAATCTCCGAGGGCAGATCGATATTTTCTGAGTAAAGAACATCTGTTAAATTTCCTTTTCTATCAAATTTCAAACCCAGCTCTATATTTCTTAAACTGTCATTCGAATAGCTTTCTCTCCGGGACGACCAATGGTTCAATGTCCGTTTCGAAGAATATTCAAACGAAATAACCTTACCCGTTTGACGATCCATCTCAGCTCCCCACACTTCCTCATCGCGTATCCACTCATTTATACGATTATTGGGGCAATAATCTTTTTCTGATCTATGGGTTGCGTCTATCCTATCCCAGGAAAAACCCCAAAGAGTGTGTATATCTTCTGACAAAATTCCGTGATCTCCATAGTCAAGAGCCACCTGAAAAGCCTTTCCCCAATTCTTGCCAATTTTCTTTTTATCTTCGGACTTAACAGCGTCAAACCACTCTTTAAACTTTTTACTAATTGTATCCAGTACAACCAATGACTGTTCCGTATTCAGTTCAGATTTGATCAATTTTTCCGTCTCCTTTAATAAACCGAGTAACGAAGAAGGTCTTTCGGGAGCTGCGACAGTTCTGCGGTCGACTTTTGGCCTTTCACTCTTTATAACTATATACTGTTCCGTTTCTCCCGTTTCTACTCTAGACATATAGGGTGTATCATACTATATACTCTTTTTTTTGTCAATTTCATCCATTCCGAAATATGTCGCGCCCTGAACAATCAACAAAAAGTGCAACTATGTGTGTTATATAAATTCTTTTAATAATTAATTACCTGAAGCGATCTGAAGATGTTTTAAACAAATTTACGGGTAATCCCGCTCTTTCATATCAGAAACCAGTTTCGGCAATTGAATATCTCCTTCTGCCAAAATTGGCTTTCTAGCCCTCCTTGAAAAAATACTATCGTGCTTTTGATATAGTCCCAACGCTTTCCCTAAAGCACCTTTTTCCCCGTTCATGCTCCGGTGCAGTTCTCCTTGCGCAATCATTTCATAAACCGAACTATCCCCCGCTTCAACTTTTTCTCTTGCGGTATTTAGTTCCTGAATTGCTTTTTCTGTCAACCTATCCTTTTTCAGATCTTTAGTTTTTCAATTGATTTACACTTACTCCATAATTCATATTCAAAATCCTGTTATGTTCCCTCTGTATCTTTTTGATCCTTGGATCTTAAGCTTTGCTTGTATCTCTATATCTTTATATCTCTATATCTTTCCCTACTTCTTCCCCACTATCTTTTCAAACTGATCACGATCCAAGGTTTCTGTCCTGAGAAGTTCTTCAGCAACTTTATCCAATTTAACTTTGTTCTTTTTAACAAGTAATACAGCTTCCTTGTAAGCGGTGTCCATTATGTTTTTTATCTCTGCATCAACTTTCTCCTGCATCGCAGGTGAAACATTTGCCGGTTCGTAATACATTGCCTTCCCCATCTCATCGGCATCATACTGTGGCCCCAAATTGATCGGTCCCAGAGTACTCATGCCAAATTCAACAACCATCGCGCGAGCGAGTCGTGTTGCCTGCTCGATATCATTGCTTGCTCCGCTGGTCATTTCATTAAAAATTAATTCTTCTGCCGCCCGTCCCCCAAGCATAGCCGCGATCTGCTCTTTGATCCTCGATTTTGTCTCGTGAGTTCTGTCGGCGGCAGGGGGAATCAATGTGTGACCCAAACTCATCCCTCTGGCAACAATAGATATTCGCTGTACAGGATCCATATGAGATTGAAAGTGTGTAACGATCGCATGTCCTGCTTCATGGTACGCGGTAATTTTTTTATCCTCTTCCCTTTGAAGTCTTCTCTTGGCAGGACCCAATTTTACTTTTGTTGCAGCTTCTTCAACATCTTTTTGTTCGATCGCTTCCTTGTTGTCCCTTGCAGCTAGGATCGCAGCTTCATTTAGCATGTTCTCAATATCCGCTCCGGAAAAACCTACTGTCGAATCGGAGATCTTTTCCCAATTAATTCCATTAACAAATATTTTACCCTTAGCATGGATTTTCAGGATCGCAGTTCTCCCGTCTTTGTCAGGCATATCAAGCATAACCCGTCTGTCAAACCTACCCGGCCTTAAAAGCGCCGGATCCAAAAGATCTCCTCTGTTTGTCGCTGCAACAACAACAACATTATCATTTGGCGTAAATCCGTCCATCTCGACAAGAATCTGATTTAGGGTCTGTTCTCTTTCATCGTGCCCCCCCACAAGTCCCCGTCCGCGTTGTCTTCCAATAGCATCGATCTCATCGATAAATATAATTGAGGGCGCCTGTGCTTTAGCTGTTGCAAACAAGTCGCGCACGCGTGAAGCCCCAACACCTACAAGCATTTCCATAAATTCGGACCCTGCCATGGAAAAGAACGGTACCCCGGCCTCTCCCGCAACAGCTCTTGCCAATAAAGTTTTCCCTACACCCGCAGGGCCAAACAGTAGCACGCCTTTAGGGGTCCTTGCACCGATCTTTCTGTATTTTGCCGGGTTTTTCAAAAAATCAACAATTTCCACCAGCTCCTTTTTGGCATCGTCAACTCCGGCAACATCGGCAAATGTTACATCCTGTTTTCCCTTAGCAAAAAGTTTTGCCTTGCTTCTCCCAAAAGAAAAAATGTCTTGAGCGCTTCGATTTTGAGCTCTTAAGACCGCAAAAAATATTGCTCCGAAAATAATTACAGGAAGAAGAATTCCTAAGATCTCACCAAAAGCTTTTGACAAAGATTGGTCAACAACGCTGTATTTTATATCGGAAGGCTGTTTGTCTATTTTATCCAAAAGATCGGAGAGACTATCGCTCGATTCTTTTGTTGTTGTTTTTATATCACCGTTGTTATAAGTCAGCACGAGTTTTGAATCCTGTACAATGATCTCTTTTACTTTTTCATCCTTAATATCTGCCAGTGCTTGTGAAATATCAAGTTTTTGATTTGTATTGGTTATTTCAAATATGGAAAGTATAAAGGGGGCAAAAAAGAGGAACAGCATAAATGCTATCATTATTCTCCAAAGATTGATCTTTACCTTAAGTTCAACTTTTCTCTTGCCATTTTTACCATTTTTGCCATTTTTTCCACTAGCGGTCTTAGAACCATTTTTTTGCTTTTTTTCCTCCTTTTGATCTTGCTTGGCAATCTTCTCAAGATCTTTGATATCTTTTACTTTTACAAGTTTAAATTTGATAGGCAACATATAAATTAGGCACCAGTAACCAGATACTGGGTAGTAGTTAATCACATCAACCACATTCTCGATGCAAACAAAGAGAATTATAACATGTTACTAAGGGGTATGAATAATGAAGTATGAATTAAATATGAACACATTTTTTAATTTCCCATATCCCATACCCGCATAATTCACCATACTTTTAACAAACGAGTGTTCCATTCGGTACTTTTTCCATTGGAGTCAACAATACCGGTTTGTCTTTTATCTCTTCATCCCCGATCTTTATAGGCTCGTCCAGAATCAAATCTGCTGCCATCATCATACCTTCGGAAAAGTCCCCTTCGGGTCCTATCTTCTTCTTCTCAAGATTGATAATAAACGGAAATTGTTTTCCGATAAGATCTTCCGGTTTAAAAAAATGCATAATCCCGGCAAATATCGTTCTATTACCGATTTCGGGTCCCATATCAACCTGAAGCTTCATCACCCAGTGGCTCCACTCCGGCACTTCTGCCTTGATAACTGTCCCGATCCGGATATCAAGCTTCTTAAAATCATTAATTGAAACAGTGTCCATATTCCAAACTATAATATCACAATTTGTCATTGCGGAATCCGCAAATCGGAGTGAGACAATCCATCCGAAGTTTTTAATCTCTCAATATCTTAATATCGTGATTCAATTTATCGCAATATCTTTATATCCTTATATCTCAATCTCCTAATATCGTAGTATCCTAATATCTCTGTTACTAATACAGCCCCACCTTCTCATAAACTTCCCTCAACTTCTTCCCTGAAATCTCTCTTGCCTTTTCAGCACCACTATTAAGAACTTCTATCAGCTTTTCACTTTCTCTGACTTCTTTGTATTTATTTTGTATAGAACCTAGACTTAAACTTAAACCTTCTGCCACTGTTTCCTTAAATTTCCCATACCCCATATCCCTTAATTCATTCTCGCACTCTTCAATGTCTTTACTATTTAGAACCGAATAAATTTCCAATAAATTGGAAATACCCGGTTTTTCCTTCAGATTATATTTAATTTCCGATTCGCTATCGGTGGTTGCCGATTTTATTTTTCGAAATATTGTCTCTTTATCGTCCAACAGGTTGATTCGAGAATCCGGATTAGGATCGCTTTTACTCATTTTCTTTGTTGGATCAATAAGATTCATAATTCTTGCTCCCGTATCCGAGATTACCGGTTCCGGTAGTGTAAAAGTATCCCCATGCTTGGAATTAAAACGTCCCGCCACATCACGGGTCAACTCAACATGCTGTTTCTGATCCTCCCCCACCGGAACTTCAGTTGTGTCATATAGCAAAATGTCCGCCGCCATAAGTGCCGGATAATCAAAAAGTCCGACCGACACAAAATCTTTGTTCTCTGCTTTTTCTTTATACTGCGTCATTCTGGACATTTGTCCCATGGATAAGTAACAGTTGAGGATCCAAGCCAAATTTGCATGATCGGGATTTTGCGACTGGATGAATAATAGTGATTTTTCAGGATCAATACCGCAGGCAAGCAATAGTCCCGCAGTTTCCAATGTTTTTTCTCTTAAAACCAACGGTTCCTGCGGTACAGTTATTGCATGCAGATCTACCACGCAAAAAATGTTTAAACCGTCCGATTGTCCTTCCACCCATCGGCGAAAAGCACCTAAGTAATTTCCCAAATGCAAATCTCCCGACGGTTGTACTCCCGAAAATACCCGTTTTTCCATATTTCTATTATTGTACCACCTTAACGGGATCTTTTAGTTTAGTTAAAAATACAGCTCTTGAAGTTGGTGTAATCCCTCCAATTAATTTATTTTCTTCACCCCTATCATCAATAAACACAATCGGACGGTTCCTAAATTTCGAAAATACAACAGATAGTGCCATATTGTTCGCGATCATATTAAGAGCGGTGTCTCTTGCCTGGCTCCGGGAATAAATTTCTCCAAACATATCGTGGTAATGTTCAAACTGGTGATTAACTCGTTCTTCTACAACAGCTTCTTTTAAAGGACCTCTCCCATTTCTCAAACTAGACACAACTTTATCTTTTTCCTGTAAATAGAGATTTTTTAATTTAAATTCTTTTAGATAATCTGTTAAGAGATATACGTTTTGTGTTACAAATCTTAAGGTATTGCCTAAATATACGACATATTTATTTGCAGATTTCCTGGCTTCAACTATCTCAATTCTATCAACCAATCCATTCCTCTCCGGAAACAAACACTCCAAATCATTATCTGCTATTATTACTGTCAAATTCGTTCTGACCCGATATGTATCGAATAATAATTTCATATTAGCAAGTCTTTTTACAATAACTTCTTCACTTGGATATAATCTTCTTTCCCCCTTTATGCCTTTGGTTTCAAAGCCATCTGTATTTTCAAGTATTTGAAGACGCTTGCCGTTGGGATATGTATACCTCAAACTTTTTATATGAATCATTTCCAAACAGTTTCCACTTTTTATCGATCCGGCAACTTCCGTTTTTAGAATATCAGATTGTTCGATAGGGGCTTGTTTCAATTTGTCTAATTCATACATTAAACATGTATACCTTAATAAATCATTATTGTTTAAGTTAAACCTGTTTGTTGCATAAAACATTTCATGGGCTAAACTACGCAATTTTGATTCCATAATTTTTTCCATAAGAAATTCCATTTTTACCTTGTTATTCAGTCCGTCTTTGATTTTTGCCTCAATTATTCCAACCGCTTTATTATGTATTCCCGGATATTTATTTGGTAGGTCCTTATAAGCCATCTTCGCGTTGTCCAGTTTCGTATGAATAATTTTAAAATCATCGTCCAAATACTCAATCACTCCACGCAATAAAGATTCATAAACCGATGTTTGACCCTGCTTTGTTTTCTTCAGTTTACCAATCGCAAAATCTTGCAGGACCTGTTTTGTAATGTCCGTTCTGTTTAATGCAATAGTTGCATCCTTCTCAGATTCCAATTTAATATCCTCTTTGATTGTTTTTCCTTCTATTAATTTTGTATTTAACACTTCGTTAAATATTTTTCTCTCATCGTTTCTTTTGACAATTTCGGACACAAAATCTTCCACCACGTCAGGCTTTACCAAATTATTCATATTTATTGATAAATTAATTCCAAATATATCCATGCCAAACTAACCCCTTTTTTAGGGGTTCCTTTCCAACTAGTGATACAGGATTTATTCTTTCAGACATAAGTAGGTGTGGAGGGACTTGAACCCACAGTCTTCCGTTTTGGAGACGGACACTTTGCCCTTAAGCTACACACCCAAAAAAAAGCCCTTGTAAAACCACCAATAAAGATGATGATCTTACAAGGGCCTCATTGCTTTTCGTTTAGAGTAAACCTATTTAATTAGTTTACCCCGAGTGTAACGAGGGGTGCCACCCTTCTTCGTTAACTCACTAAAAAATCCAGCTAAGCTGGATTATCGTCATGAGTTAACCTCATTTTGACAATCTCCGCTAGTTTACGCTGAGCGTAGCCGAAGCGACAATTGCTGCTGGCTTTTACGGTTTCGCCTCCGTGCTTGACATCCCTTTCGGGTAGCCTTACCTGCTATTTGGAAGTCCCAATCAACTCCCTCAAAGCTTTTCTAAATTATGAAGATATACTACCAAAATTGTGCAGCAATTGCAAACAAACTGAAGTTAAAAGGAAGATTTTTCCTATCGTTAAAAAACACCACCGATGCCTCTGACTTATTCCCTTTCACTTATTCCGGGAAATCCTGTCTCCTTAAATAATTTGTATTTTCTTTCAAGCTCTTTTAATCTTAACCCTGCTTTGTTTTTTTCTTCGGAAGTTAAAAGGTCCTCTTTTATAACATGAGAGATCAGATTCATATGGTGTCGAA
>Ga0075764_150_pt1 | contig 7320 bp, 6 predicted proteins | sample RifGroC1_FD_67858 | JGI IMG/M metagenome (GOLD analysis project Ga0075764, IMG submission 67858) | Microgenomates (Woesebacteria) bacterium GW2011_GWC1_38_13
TTCATCAAAAAGGTAATTTTCCTCAATATGCGCGTCCGAAAATTGGAGAGCGCATTGTGTATTATATATTGAAGGTCAACCCCCCGTCAACACGTATTTAATATATCTCTAAATCAAATCGCTCCTGATTTACCCTAATATCATTTGAGAATATTTTAAGATTTCTCCATATACTCGGATATATTACTTTTAAAATGTTCAATGTCATCAGCTCTAACTAATACATATTTCATCCCCTTAGCATGTCCACCTTTAACTACCCCATCCCAACCCATTCGTCTTCCGTCTATGCCATATCTTGCACTATTACCCATTTCCCGAGTACATACATGAATAGGTATCCAACTACCACTCTTCCGAACTTCTATCGCACTCGTATCTACATATTGAGACATATTACTTCCGAGTGGTAATTCAAACTGGACTTTTGTTCCATTGGGTACTTCAGACCTTCTTCTTGAAAGTAAATATCCACCTTCACTATTGTATATTTTAGTCTCCCAGTCGATCTTTTCTCTCCACGCAGGATCGATTATTGTTTTTCCGTCCCGGACAATCCTCCTGCAAAACCTCGCATTCTTTAAGATCGGATTATCAAAATTTATTTCGGATTCATTTTTTGACATGGGTATTCGGAGCAGGGCTCAATACTATTATTGTATTAATTAATAGTCAACCGCTTTTTTATAATTCCATTTGATCCGAAATCCGATTAGGTCAACGGTCCGGGATGCAGCCGAGTTTGACCCGGTAAAGAAGTTTTCAACTGCCATAACAAATATTTTGCTTTTCTGTGGTGGGCGAGCAAGGGATCCTCCTTCGCCAAGGTTTCGGATGGACAAGTCGAACCTTGACTCTTGCCCTTCCGAAACCCCGCTTAGCGGGGTGTAGGAGGGTCTTTCTTTTGACAAGATTCATCTTGTCTTAAGAATTCTTTCTTATAACGAAAATTGAGAACTCTGTGGGCGCGCTTGGGATCGAACCAAGGACCTCCTTCTTATCAGGAAGGCGCTCTACCACTGAGCCACGCGCCCCCATTTTCAATTTTCGATATGTCGCAAACAAGGTTTGCGTCATCAATAAAGCGTTCTACCAATGAACAACGCACCCTAAAACTTTATCCCGTATAAATGCTCCCCGATCAAATATCGGGGTAAATTCTGTGCAGGACAATCCCAAATTTATCATAAAACTTTCCTTTTAACAATTAACTTAATTATGATAATTTTGCAGCACCTTTCCAAAAAATAAATTTTTCGTAATCATTTCTTTCATTTAGACTTTTAACATTTATGCCCGTTGTCGCCATAAAATATGTGGTGCTATATTGACCGTATGAACGGATATTATACTATATATAGTATATATATTATATCCTAATATAATCAAATTTTTATATTTCCCCCCATACCTTATTTTACCCGAATATATTTTATTTCCTCTGTCCCGATTTTGTAATTTTCATTACATCATCTTGCAATAATTCTCTTTATCATTAATCCCAAAAGAATTAAGATCAAACAATATCGATACAAAAAATTACATCGGTATCGGGTTGACAATATAATCATTATAAGATAGAATTCGCAATTAATTCGTTATATCCGAAAATTATTATGACAAACGAAAATAAATCTTTTACACAAATTACACGGAGAGATGCTCTTAAAGTTATTGGGACAACTATTGGAGGAATGATTGTAGCCAATATCCCTACCTTGGTATCTGCGGAAAGCAATAGTCCTGATTGCACCGGGACATTACCTAGCATCACAAAAACATCTGATATCACGAAAACATTTCCACCTACAGAGACATCAGTTCCGAATACAGAGACATCAGTTCCAACAAATACACCTGATTCATCAGTTACACCTTCATCTGAACCATCAGTAACACCTGATTCATCAGTTACACCTTCATCTGAACCATCAGTAACACCTGATTCATCAACAGGATTATCGGTAACCCCTTCATTTACAGTAACACCCTCACCCACAACAACCGAGGATATCCCCAATATCAAAACACCCACAAAACAAGCGGGGGGTAGTCGCGCTGGTGGCAATGAAATTATTACAGTTGCAAAGAGATCTTATGATTGGACGAAAAGTATGATCGGCGCAGGAGTTGGAGCTATTTTCGGTTCTGTATGGGTAGCTGCTGAAAAAAACAAATAAGGCTCTTTAATTGTCACCGAAAAGCTTCACTTCTAAAATACAAACAAGATAATACTGATACCATTTTCGCGGTTTCTTCATTTGTTTCCCAATATTTAAGTATGTGGTAGAATATCGTATTATACTATTATAGGTTAATATAATATGAAAGAAAATGAACTCACAATAGACCGGTTAAGAAATATGCCGGCTTGGGAGAATAACCATTTTCCCCCTCAACAGGATGAACTGGACTTAAATGATGTTAATTCAAAACCACTTTGGGAATTAGATGAGATCGTCGAAAGTAAAAAAAGTTTCCGATCATCCGGGAACAAACTTGTCGCTGAAACCGTACTTCATCATAGATCACCGTGGCTTAAAACGGTTGAGGTAATGAACGATCGGTTTTACAAAAATAAGGAGCGTGCTATAAACGGAAGCTATGGAGCACGCGCCGTAATGAATTGGACAATAAAAATCGAAAAGAAAGTCGATAAGCTTGTTCAAAAAGGCAAAGTAAATGAGGAAGACAGATCCTATCTTACCGATACTCTATTAATAGAGGCTTCAAACAAGATCTATAAGGAAGTTACTGACGCAAATCCCGAAAAACTTGATGAATGGAGGAAAAAGGGTGCCGGAAAGCTGTTAAGAAATGTTCTTGCCGAAGACTCACAATATAATCCGGAGACCAAAAGACAGGATCCTGTCAAGAGGTTTGTGGAAGAAAAAGTTCCTTCAATATTGGAATCAAAACCCGAAATCTCTCACTTAGACCCCCCCAACAAAGATAAGGAAGCCGATTACCGGATCGGACAGCCATTGACCACCGAGGAAAAAGTACAAACTGCGGTGATTCTTTTTTTGGCAGTATACATTCCAACTATTACAGTACTAGCATCTTGGATATACGACTCCAATTCAAAAGACCAAGCCGAAATAGATAAATGGATCGCTGCCTATAAAACCGCACAATCGGAACAAGTCTCCGGAATTGTGATCGAAAAACTACCGCCTGTTGTAACTCCCGACGGTTTTTCACCGCTTACTCCTCCGGCTACTCCGGAACCAATCAGTATTATTCCCGAACAAGTAACACATTCAACTCAAAATCAAACAGTTAAGGTTTTTTATTCTTCGGACAAAATACCCGAATCGGAAGTAAAAAAAACTGTTCCCGCAACTCCGGAACCGGACTATTATCACGCAGGAATTGATTTTTCAAACGGCGAAAAAACAAATATTAATATTGCAGGTGTGCAAATATCTTCCATTCCTGTCGTATTTAAAGATTCATTTACTCCTATGGAGGCAGCGGGTTATACTCAACAAACCGCCTCTGGCACAGACAGGTCTCAGGTCTATATAGATAAATACGGCAATACAATTTGGAGTATTCACAGCGGTACAGACGGAGGTAAACCAAATCCAGGTGAAGAATTCAGAGAAATAATTCAAAAAGGGAGTTTGAAAAAACCAAATTCGTACTTAGATTCTACAAAGACACGCACAAATATTGATAAACTCTTAAAACTCGGAGATATTGTATCTATCGGACAGGATAATAGTATAAAAAGAGATTTTCAAATAGTTGCCGTTCATATTATTCCTGATGGGAATAGAAGGTAAACGGGAGACACTTTGGTGATAGGACTTGTTCCTACCGATGAGTCATATGTTAAAAACGAAGCGGAGACCTCCGTCATTAATCAAGAAGCAGAAGTTAAAATGCATCCTTTGGAGGAGTCTGCCAGAACACTTACCCAAATATTAAATAGCGCATCGTCAAGGGCACAAGATTCGGGAGAAATATTCAAAACATTTTTGACCGACCAGTTCGGTTTACATGGAATTCCCCTAACCGAAGAGGCAAAAAAGGTGATAGAAGATATTAAAAGGGAAACTGAGGATGGAGATAAGATCCAATGCACCATGGGGGCAGATCTTCTCGGTGCTATGCCGGGATCGAAAAATATAGTTATGGACACTTACGGCTGGCAGGATAAAGAAGGTACTGAAATTATAAAAGATTATAACGAAGCTGTGGATTTTATAACAAGGGCGGACGGATCAATGGATCCAAACCTTGCAAACGGCGGCAGGATCGATAGATATGGAGCCGATATTTTCAAAGTAGACTCGTTCGGGGATTTAAATATCGGGGACAAAATAACAGTTCCCAGATCCCCTGCTCTTCCCAACGGGCATATAGTTGTAGTTATCGGCAAACGGCTAGATGAAAATGGAAAAATTCATCTGAAAATTTTTGATGTAAATTACGAACGGAGTTTTGGTTTGGCAAGGATACTTGAGGATGTTACGGAAGATAATATTTACGACCAGATCGCAAAAGGACAAAAGACAAACCTCTATGCAATAAGACCTCAGGGAAAATTTAACAGAGCAATATCAGACAATAATTAATTTCTTTTATCGAAACCAGACACACCGGAAATGTACGTGTGCATGATGCTTAGTCAACTGGAGAATAAAGACACTCACTGTGTGTCCATTGTGCTATCTAATTTCCACCCTGATACTTTGGGTCGTTATCCGGATTTTCATCTATACCATTCTCGACTTCTTCCGGATAATAATCCTTATCAGGTGTTTCTTTACCCTTGTTTTGTTCGCGGTTAGATCCCCTTACTTTATCGTTTGGATTGTCATCCCCGGGAGTACAAAACGTCCTCCGTTTATTCCGGTCTCTCTGTCCTTAGAAGCGTCTCCCATATCTTTAACTCCATAATCAGCATCCCACTGAGGATTTAGCACGTCGGGAGTATTGCTTCCGTCAAACGCTTCAACTCTGAGGTATCCTTTCTTATCAACTACAGCCGCAATTATCAAAGGATTATTAGAATCCTTCAAGAAAGCTGTTTCCTCATTTTTTCCATTACCGGGAATCTCCACATGTGTCTTAAATCCCACTTCACGAGCAAATTCATATTGGAAACCATTAACGGGATCGACATTGCTCATATAAGTTTCACCTGCAAAAAAATCACCCGTCTGACCAAGAACACCGGTGGGCTTTTCGGAACGAACACCAAGATCTGACAATACGCGCCCGTATAAGGATCGTTCCCGAAGAGACCCCTCCTGACTGGAAGGATCTTGCCCTTGAAGTTTCAAATAATCATCAACAACTCGAAGAACTGTAACACCCAAGCCGTTTAAATCCTTCCCATCCGAATTTTTTCCGTTAGCCGGACATATTACCAAAGCTCTGTGACATTCATCTTTTTCTTTTTGAAAAAGCTGGGTATCATCCTTTTGGATATCTCTCGCAAATGTCTTGATGTCGGCAAAATCTTCCTGTTTAAAACCCAATCCACCATGGTCAAAATGATCATTTAAACCCCTTTTTGTTAGATTTTTAACAGGTGAGGTAAGCTGTAAAAACATTGTGTCGCGAGCTATTTCTTGGGGATTCTTTTTGAATCTGTCAAAACGCTCATTAATATATCGGACAATTGACTTTGGAGTAATATTATTCAATCCTTCAACCTCAGAAGCAGCTAAATTTCTATCACCTGCCGGGTGTTCAGAAACACGAAGGGGATCCAACAACTCACCCTGCTCACCGTATTCTGTCCCTGCTGAAACACCTTTAGGAATTAAGGTTGCACCAACAGCTGCTGCTAAAGCCCCCGCCTTTAAAAACTCTCTCCTTGATAATTTAATTTCAGTCATATTTCCTTTTATATAAATTCTTTAACTATATTGTGTATTTTATAGATACGGTTTTTTCTTGTCAAGAGATAAAACACCTATAGTATATTTTCCTTCTTTTATATTCGTTATAATTCCCCTTGCGAAATACGCGGGAAGACCCTCTTTCATTAATACTCTTTAATATCCCATATTATCGGTACTGAAAATATAATACTATAAATCACGCCCGACCCAAAAAAATTTTCCACAAAAAAACCCAAGCTTTCGCTCGGGTTTAATTTAACTTATATTTCAAGGTTATTTTTATAACTTATCAGACATCTCAAGATCCGGCCGGAAATCTTAGCCCCGCTGCTCGAGAGCGGCAGGGTGCGTATCCCGTTTTGTTAACCTCAAACGGCGATCTTAAAAAGGTGGGTGTGTCTCGTGCAAAGCACGAGAGTGTTTATTCACACTCCTTAGAAAGGAGGTGATCCATCCGCACCTTCCAGTACGGATACCTTGTTACGACTTAATCCTCATCGCTGGTGTCACCTTGCTCCCGTTCAACGGGAATTCGGGTGCCCCCAACTTTGCTGACTTGACGGGCGGTGTGTACAAGACCCGAGAACGTATTCACCGCGGCATTACTGATCCGCGATTACTACCAATTCCGCGTTCATGAGGGCGGGTTTCAGCCCTCAATCCCCACTGAGAAGCCGTTTTTGGGATTAGCTCCGCGTTACCGCTTGGCAACCCTTTGTCGGCTTCATTGTAGCATGTGTGTCGCCCTAGCCATAAGGGCCATGCTGACTTGACGTCGTCCCCACTTCCCAATAAGACAAAACTTAAAGAGTCTCCTATGAATATTTAACATAGGACAGGGGTTGCGCTCGTTACCCCACTGAAGGGAACACCCCACGGCACGAGCTGACGACAGCCATGCAACACCTGTACTACCATCCAACTTACGAAGGATCTTCCAACGTTTCTGCCGGAATAAAACGGTAGTATGTCAAGGCTAGGTAAGGTTCTTCGGTTCGTCTCGAATTGAACCACATGCTCCACTGGTTGTGCGGGTCCCCGTCAATTCCTTTGAGTTTTAAACTTGCGTTCGTACTCCCCAGGCGGCTACGGCTAGGACTACAGGGGTCTCTAATCCCTTTCGCTCCCCTAGCTTTCGTTCCTCAGCGTCAATACCGGATACCTTACGGTACCCGGTCGAGTACCAAATGGTACCCGACATCCCCAGCTACCTGCCTTCGCCCTTGGTGTTCCTATCGATATCAACGGATTTCACTCCTACACCGATAGTTCCGGTAGCCCCTAAATGATTCAAACACGACAGTATCACCCCCCTTTCTCCAGTTGAGCCGGAGTCTTTAAAAGGTGACTTATCATGTCGCCTACGAAACGCTTTACGCCCAATAAATCCGGATAACGCTTGCACCCTCCGTATTACCGCTGCTGCTGGCACGGAGTTAGCCGGTGCTTATTCTCC
>Ga0075764_133_pt1 | contig 7213 bp, 5 predicted proteins | sample RifGroC1_FD_67858 | JGI IMG/M metagenome (GOLD analysis project Ga0075764, IMG submission 67858) | Microgenomates (Woesebacteria) bacterium GW2011_GWC1_38_13
CTTTTAACTATTCTCGTTTTTCGCAAGTATATCTTTTACGAACTTCTTCCGATCCCTGCTGATATTTTTCCCGGTTTGTATTTTCCTTGGTTTGATTACAAATGGGGCTACCAGACACCCGTTCCTGTCCAAAATGCAGCCATATCCGATGTTGTGTCTATCTTGTATCCTTGGCGAATATTGGCTTTCAGGTTATTGCAGGAAGGAACTATACCTTTATGGGATCCGACAATACTCTTGGGAACTCCTCTTTTGGCAAATTTTCAAACAGCCTTTTTCAATCCCGTCAATATCCTGTTTTTATTTATGAAAGAGTATCATGCCTGGAGTTGGGGGATCGTACTTCAACCATTATTTACTATTTATACAACCTATCTATTCCTGCGAAGTTTAAAATTGGACAAAACCCCGTCGGTTTTTGGAGCAATACTTTTTGCATATTCAAACTACAGTATAGTATGGATGGAATATAACTCCATAAATTATACGGTGGCTCTGTTTCCTCTTGTACTTTATTTAGCAGCTAAGATAGCTGAAGAAATTAATTTGAAATGGTTTTTACTATTATCGCTTACTGTTTTTTTACAGATTGTATCCGGCTATCCGCAAAATGTTATTTATACACTATTAATTGCATTAGTGTACTTTTTATATCGTATAAGGGTGCAAAGAGAAAGATTAAAAAAGATCTTCATAATGACTTGTGCAATTATATTTGGACTACTTCTATCTTCCATTCAGGTGTTTCCTGCCGTCGAACTTCTTAATTTATCGATCAGAAATTTCGACAACGTCGCTTCTGCCGGGAATGTTAAATATCTACCGTTAAATAATTTAATTACAATTTTATTTCCGGATTACTTTGGAAATCCGGGGAGATGGAACTATTTCGGATCGGGGAGTTATGATAATTTTGCCTTTGCCATTTCATCAGTGGGAATGTACTTTGCCATCTTATCGTTATTGATAAAAAGTAAACATCAGGATAAATATGCTTTTTTTCTCCCTTTACTAATTATTGTACTTATTTATTCAACAAAAAATCCGATTTCAGAATTGTTAAATAGTGTTAATCTTATCGGATCTAGTGCGGGGTCTAACTCACGGATATTATTTGTTGCGTCCTTTATATTTTCCGTATTGGCGTCATATGGGATACAAATCTCCTTGGAAAATAGATTAAAGATCAAAAATGTGGTTTTGCCGTCAGTGATTTATCTATTCATATTATTTGTTCATATTTTCTTTCTCTTTAACAAGACCGGTAATTTAAACGAAATGATCGGTTTAGTAACGAATAGGGTACAGATCGGTGGTGAAGACGTAAAGGATCTGATCGTATCAATTAGAAATATGGTTTTGCCATCCTTATTAACTATGGTTATTTCTGCCTCTGTTATTACACGAAAAAGGAGTCTTACAGTTACTGCATCTATAGTTTGTCTGTTTGTTTCGATAATTCTTGCTACCGATAAATATTTGCCTTTTGTAAAAAAAGATCTGTTATACCCAAAAACTGAGGTTGGTAATTTTTTGCTTGAAAATACAAAATATTCCAGATTTGAAAAAGAGGATAATAATTTGATCTTTCCCTCCAATAGCTGGAGTTTGTTGGGACTTTCGGCTGTAAGCGGTCAAAACGCATCCGGTCTGTTGTCGATATCAAGATATTTGTCGCTTATTAATTACGGCGGGGTAAATGATGAAATAATGACCCGTTATCATAATGTCAATAACTTTAATTCACCATTAATTAGTACATTAAATATCTCTCACTATGCTGCGATCAATTGGTTAAATGATTCCCCCGATGTAAACGGAAAACCAAATAGCTGGTTGATTCCGGAAAATTTTAATGAAGTTGAAAATATTAAAACAGTAAGGATCTATAAGAATTCGGCAAACTTGGGTTTAGCTTGGTTTCCCGATATAGTTCGATGTGAGATGCAAGATGAAAAGATTCTTGAAGAACTGGTGGATGATACGTACGACCCGAAGGGTTTGGTATATGTTAATTGCGAGGATGGTAAATTTGAAGGATCGGGAACGGTAGAGGTTGACGAATATACGGCAAACGATATGCGTTTTACCGTGAATGCAGTCAGTGACAGCTATCTGGTTGTATCATCGGCTTACTATCCGGGATGGAAGGCAAGCATAGATGGTAGTAAGGGAAAGGATGTTAACAAAGCGAATTCTGCATTGATTGCTGTAAGTGTTCCCTCGGGTGAGCACATCGTTGAAATATATTATGATCCGATTTCCTTTAAGTCGGGTGCGGTGGTTTCCGGAATATCGTTTATAATATGGCTTGGTCTGCTTTTTACGAAAATCGGACCCAACCGCGCAAATTTTTAATAATCCGATATCATAATATCATAGTATCTTAATATCCTAATATCTTATATTTATGAAAGTTGGAATCATCGGATCAGGTTTTACAGGTCTTTCTGCGGCCTACTTTTTGTCAAAGGCGGGTGCTGATGTGATAGTTTTTGAATCCGGTGACACTCCGGGTGGTATGGCCGGAGGATTTTTAAATAAGAGTTGGAACTGGTCTCTTGAAAACCATTACCACCACCTTTTTACAAATGACATTTCTGTATTGGGTTTGGCAAAAGAGGTTGGACATAAAATAATCATAGGTTCTCCAAAAACTTCGACCTATTTTGATGACGGGATCTACCAATTTGATTCCCCCTTAACCCTTTTGAAATTTGAAAAACTATCACTATTGGACAGATTGCGGACAGGTGCGGCAATGGCTTTTCTGAAAGTTAATCCTTTTTGGAAACCTTTGGAAAAGGTAGCTTCTGAAAAATTTATAAGATCGTTAATGGGTGAGAAGTCGTGGAAGTTTATTTGGGAACCGCTTTTTGTAAAAAAATTTGGGAAATACTCGGGTGACGTTAATGCTGCGTGGTTTTGGGCGAGAATATATAAAAGGACGATGAAACTTGCCTATCCCGAAGGTGGTTTTCTTTCTCTTGCCCGCAAAATTGAAAAAGAAATTATAGAAAACAGAGGAAAGTTTTTCTATAACACCCGCGTTGCCTTCTTGAAGAAAAAGGGTGGAAAGATAGCGATTGTTACAGATGGAAAGACACAAACTTTTGATAAAGTGATATGCACTATTCCTACGGATAAATTTATTGAGATTACAAACGGTTTACCCAAAAACTACTCTAATAAATATATGGAGCTCAAATCACTCGGTGCTATCAATCTTGTTATATCTCTTAATAAGAGATATTTGCCGGGGAATAATTACTGGTTAAATGTAAATGAACTTGACTACCCCTTCGTTTCCATTGTGGAGCATACAAATTTTATGAGTGCCAGTCACTACAATAACGAACACCTGCTATATATTGGAAATTATTTACCACATAACCATAAATATTTTTCATACGATGCGGACAGTTTGTTAAAAGAATTCACACCATACCTTAAAAAGATCAATAATAAATTCAGCGCAAAAATGATTAAAAAAGTATGGGTTTTTAAAGATAAATATGCTCAACCGATTGTGTTTAAAAACCATTCAAAAAATATCCCGGATTTTAATACCCCTATTGAAGGACTTTTTCTTTGCAACATTCAGCAGGTTTATCCATGGGACCGGGGAACGAATTATGCGGTGGAAAATGGAAAAAAAGTTGCAGAGTTAGTGTTAAAATCTTAACAAATATTCACCTCCGAGGTGTGCAACGTACACCTCGGACGGTGGGTGTGTTAATATTTGTTTGAAGTATGAATAAACTATCTGTTGTTTTGGCCACCAAAAATGAAGAAACAAACATCGGTCCTTGTCTTGAATCCGTTAAAGACCTCGCTGATGAAATTGTAGTCTATGACGAATTTTCAACCGACAGAACAAGAGATATTGCAAAAAGATATGGTGCCAGGGTATTTAAATATAAACATAGAACAAATTTTCATCAAACGAAACAACGCGCAATAAACCGCGCCTCCGGTGACTGGATTCTCCAACTTGATGCCGACGAACGTGTAACCGCCAAACTTGCTAAGGAAATAATATCTGTTATTAATATGGACTTGGATATTAGTCATCACCCTGAGTATCTAAAAAACGGTGTTATTCTCCCATACCCCGTTCCCCATAATTCATACCCCACAAAGCTTTTTTCCCGTCACCAACGCTTAATCGAACAACGCGAAGAAATAAATCACCCCGTGGGTGTTCGAATGGACTCCCGCGGGGTGGATGCCGAAAGGGAAGTAGCTGCCTTTTTCATTCCTCGTCTTAACTTCTTTCTTGGTGCACCCTTACGCCACGCAGGAGTATATCCCGATGGGATTATACGACTTTTTAAAAAGGGGCATGCCCGCCTTCCCGCGAAGTCCGTACACGAGCTGATGGAAGTGGATGGGGAAGTAGGGTGGTTGGGCAGTGATCTTGAGCATCACGATTCGCCAACCTTTTCCCGCTATCTTGACCGCGCCAACCGCTATACTGACCTAATTGCAGAAGAGTTTAAGGTGAAGAAAGTTCCCGTAAACTTATACTATATGTTTCTGTACACTGTTCACCGTCCACTGTTCACTTTCTTGAGTTTATACATTCGTCATCGGGGTTTTCTTGATGGAACCCGCGGCTTCATCTGGTCGGCTTTTTCTGCTCTCCGTTTTCCCATCGCATATTTTAAATATTACCAAAGTGTAAAAAAGTGAGATAATAGGGATATGTCCGTTTTACCGTTTACCCCATTTATAAGATCCAAAGACCTAGTTTTCTTTTCCGGAAAAATTGAAATGACTTCCGAAGGAAAAGTCTTGGAAGGAACAATTGCAGAAAAAACAAAGCAGGTGATGGAGAATATTAAATCGGAATTAAAAAATGCCGGTTTGGATGTTTCCGATATTGTATATGCACAAGTTTTTTTGACCGATATTGCAAATTATCAGGAGTTTAACGATGAGTATGTTAAACATTTGGTAGAACCGTATCCTGCCAGATTTGTAGTAGCGGTCAAAGAATTGCCACTTGAGGCCAAAGTAGAAATTTCGGTAATTGCTTCAAATAAATGATTCGAGAAAAACAACGCCATGACGGGGCAGGTGATATATGTCGATGCCGGCTTTACTCTTAAGTGAAACCCCAATTACCTTGAAAGGAACAACCCTGCAAGAAGTATATAGTAATTATTCATCAAGTAGAAGTTTACCGAGGATGTCTTCGGGCGGAGTTTTATAACCCTCCACAAATTTTTTGTATGAATTGAACTTTTTAAACTCCGGTGCGACCTTATTTTCAAAATAATTCAGAATTATATCTGTTTTCACCCATTCGGTATTTCTCAGATGTAGATAGTCCGCATATGACGAATACGCCCTCGTTAAGTCCTTGTAGTTCTTTTGGGGATTGAGATGAATATATCGGGAAAGATGCAGCAGATAATTATCATCAAGTATTTGTATTGCCTTGAAAATATTTTGAAATAAACTTCCAACTCTGTTGTATCTCTTGTTAAAATACATAGAATACCTCGTGGCTAGAGATCTCATGAATTCAGTAATAATTGTCGGGTTGATTTGTCTTACCAGTAGATGGAAATGGTTGGGCATTAAACAAAAAGCAAGGAGATACAACTTATTGTGAAAGTTTTTTGGTTGGTGCGGTACACCTTGAAAGGAACAACCCTGCAAGGTAAATGTTTCTTTTAATAAGTCTGGATCCACAGGTTCAGATAAAGCTTCTTTGAGAAAACTCAAGAAGGTTAAATAGTCACTCTTTTCCTTGAATATTCTCCTTTTCCCCACTCCTCTGTTGTAAATATGATAATAACCGTCTTGGCTGTAAACCTTGATAATATTTCGTGGTGGCATATCTATCAACGATACCTTGAAAGGAACAACCCTGCAAGGTATAAAAGCGGATTGGGTTTTGGTACACTGTTTTTATGAATCTTTCTGGAAAAACGGTGTGTGTGATTGGGGCAACGGGTGGAATTGGCAGAGAAGTATCTGCGGTGTTTGCAAAAAAAGGCGCCAATTTGCTCTTGGTTGCGCGGAAAATGGATTCATTAACGGTTTTGGAAAAAGAATTGGCACCGACCAAAGTTAATATCTCCAAATACACCTGTGATTTGACAGACCCAAATTCGAACGAATCTCTAGCGGGAAAAATTGCGAAAGATCATAAAAATATAGACGTTCTCCTTCATCTGGCCGGAATTGGGGTTTATAAGAACTTTCCGGAAATAAGTTATGAAGAATGGAAGGCATCAATGGATATTAATGTCACATCGGCATTTTATATTTTCCAAAAACTTTTACCTCTTCTTGAAAAGTCTGAAAAAGCGTACGTTATCGCAAGCGGCTCAGGGATGGGTAAGGTGGCACTTTCGGGAAGATCTGCTTACTGCACAAGTAAGTTTGCTCTTCGGGGACTTATGCAATCACTTTCCAAGGAGTATAAAAAGACAAATATTCATTTTGTTCATTTGACCCTGGGAAGTGTCCTTACTTCCTTCGGACCCCTTTCGCTGACACACAAAAAACGCAAGCACAAAGAGGGTAAGGGGTATCTGGAACCCGATTGGCTTGCTGATCATATTGCAACGAAGGTTGAGCATGATACTTTGGAGGATGAAACCCCCGTTTACCCACGCCATTACTTTTCGGAGAGCAAAAAAGATATAAGATGATCCGCAGAAGAAGGTTTCACCTTTTCTAATTTGGAATTATCATTCTTTTTCTAACCACGCAAATGTGTTTGCCAAAACAGACCCGTTACTTTCTTGCTTGTCCCCCGAACAATTCTATTCGGGACTAGTCCAGTACCGAATGGTTCTGGGCAAGAAAGTAACCAAAGAATGACCCGCAGATAAAAATTTCTACTATGTTTTGTTCACTCGTATTTTGTTTGCAAAACTTCTCCCGATGACACCATCGGGATGTCAAACAATTGCAAACAGGGGCTTAAAGAACTCGTTCGCAAAACCTATGTGAAATTTTTAATGCGATTAATTTGCACAACACCAAGCCGGATTGGGATACTTATTTGCAAAAGTTGGGTGGAGGCGCCGAATTCACTCCATGAGTAAAAATTACCCACACTCCTTGAGTGTTTGAGAACAGATTCTGGACTATGCCAGAATGACGGAATAAACCCAATTCGTGGTAGAATATCATCATGAAGGTTGCGATCGATAGCGGTCCTTTAAAAGGCGGACATTCATATAGGGGG
>Ga0075764_137_pt1 | contig 6949 bp, 8 predicted proteins | sample RifGroC1_FD_67858 | JGI IMG/M metagenome (GOLD analysis project Ga0075764, IMG submission 67858) | Microgenomates (Woesebacteria) bacterium GW2011_GWC1_38_13
ATGAATATTTTTTCTGCATATAACATATCTTTGTTTTGCAAAAAGTTTACTAAGCTCATGAAGTAGGGGAACCACTTTAACTTCCGGACCGACAAGATAGTCAAAATCCAGTCTTTTGATCTTTTTATATATATTTTGTGCGATGTATTCCACAAGCTCCCGATCTCCAAGAAGGTTAAAAGAAGCAATTTTTATTTTTGGAGATATGGAAACGATAGGTAGTCTTCTGGCTATATGACCGATCTTTAAGGTGTAATAATCCATTTGGATATAATTCTATCAAATTTGATTTAAGAGCGTAGGGTTTTTGTTCTTTCCAATTAAACTGAGTTTTTACAGGTCTTGTATTTGATGTATAGTTAAATCAGCTATGAGTGAGGAAAGGGGAAGCGGAAAAAGATTGCAACAGAATAAAATAGTATTTTTTTACATTGTGGTAATTCTCGGATTGTCGTTTTTTGTTCTTCTTTCGACCGGAACGATACCTTTCGAATTACCTTCCGTAAAAACGGGTTTGGTCCATTCTTCACCGGATCTAACCGCAACGAAGATACAGACTCTTTGCAGTCTCGAAAAATATGAGACGATAGTTCTCCACTCAATAGCTTTGGAGAGCGGGGAATTTAAAAGATTCGCTAAGGAAGATCTTTCGGGTGACATTTTACAAACAGCAAAAAATTTATGTTATAGGATCGATGCAAGCAGAAAGGTGGAGAAAACAAAGATCTCTGATGTGGAGTGGGAGTACAGATATTTTGCAGGTATACTTTTTGATTCAAACCAAGCATTTCGCATCCGTTATTTTGATAGTGATTGGAGATTTGTGTTTTCAATTTTAAGGTAATTTGATATTAAGTGGTGATTTAGTGGTTGACGAATTTTCACATAGTGGGTATATTTTAATCCGTAATAATATGGCAACGATTTTAGTAACAGACTCTGATTTTCAGGAAAAGATAGTTTCTTCATCACTTCCTGTTTTAGTTGATTTTTATGCAGACTGGTGCGGGCCGTGCAAAATGGCAGGACCGATCCTGGAGGAGCTTTCCGAAGATTATAAAGATAAGTTGATCGTGGCAAAAGTTAATGTTGATCAAAATCAAAATAGTGCCCAGCAGTATGATGTAATGAGTATTCCAACTGTTATTTTAGTTAAAGATGGCAAGGAGGTTGGCCGGCAGATCGGCTTTGCAGGAAAACTAGGATATGAAGAACTTATTAAAAAAGTCTTGTGACTTTTTTCAAATCCGAAACTCGAAATTCGAAATCCGAAACGATTAACAAATATCAAATTATAAAAATCCGATCGATTTGGACCATTATATTTTGAGAAATTGGATTTTGTTTCGAAATTCGTGCTTCGTGCTTCGAATTTATGTGCGAAGCAAGAAGGGTCCCAGTGGGGCAGAAAAGTTATCCCACGGGACTCCATGAGATGCACAAAGTGCCATCTCATAGAGGGGGGTGATTTATTTTGGATCCTAATAATACAATAACAAATCCTTTGGGAAGCACGCCTTCAATCGCAGTGCCGACGGTTGATGAGCCGGTTGGTGCAGTAGGAACGACAGTTCCTCAGCCTATCGAACCGGTTGCAGAAGAACCAGCTGTTGCTGAACCTGTGTCAGCCACCAACCCAATGATCTCGGGAGAACCGACTGTTCCCGAACCGGTTGCAGTTGACCCGATGGCAAGTGTCACAGAACCATCAGTTGGAGTAGAAGAACCAATTGCCGAAGAGATAGTGGAACCAACAACAGGTGTGGTTGATACAACAGGACTTGGGGGAGTTACAAAACCGACAGTATAGTTGTTGATACGTAATACGTTAGACGAAAATAGTTTGTAGAAATTGGAAAATAGTAATGGAGTCTGTCTTGCAAAGCGGGATTCTGCTTTGGGGAAAGATATTGGATAATAGTGTTTACGAATTTCATTTTTTTATTACCAATTTCAGATTTCTCTCAACAAATTACTGTATTTTACTTACTGACTCATTGATCCAATGTTTCCCTCTCCTCTAACACCTGGTTTCCAGTTTCTAACACCTTTTTTGTTCTTCGCGCAGGGTTAAGCTTTGCTTGTTGTTTTCTACTCCCTTTAACTTTTGTGGTATATTAGTCATTATATGGAAAATAAAATTTATGACACGGCAATTATAGGAAGCGGACCTTCTGCGTTGACGGCTGCTATATATACAACCCGCGGAAATGCATCAACATTAATAATTGGCGGAGAGAATTGGGGAGGTCAGCTTATGTTAACCACTTTGGTTGAAAATTTTCCCGGGTTTCCCGACGGAATTCAGGGACCGGAGTTGATGGCGAATATGAGAAAGCAGGCGGAGAAATTTGGGGCGGAGTTTGCTGAGAAAAATGCGGTTAAATTTGAACTTAAAAAGTCTCCTTTTGAGATAGCCGACAGTGCGGGTTCTATTCACAAAACAAAGACGATAATAATTGCAACAGGTGCTTTAACCCAATGGCTAAACGTTCCCGGTGAAAAAGAATTGATAGGCAGGGGTGTTGCAACTTGTGCACCGTGTGATGCACCGTTTTACAGGGATAAAATTGTTGCTGTTGTCGGAGGTGGAGATTCTGCTATGGAGGAGGCAAATGTATTGACAAAATACGCAAGCAAAGTGTATCTGATGCATAGACGGGATGTATTTAAGGCATCAAAAGCAATGCAGGATAAGATATTTGCAAATCCAAAAATTGAAATTTTATGGAATACGGAAGTGAAGAGGATAATCGGAGAGAAGAAAGTGGAAAAAATAGAAATTTATAATAATAAAAAAGAAATAATCGAAAAATTACAAGTGGATGGTATTTTTGTTGCAATCGGACACAAACCGGATAGCGACCCTTTTAAAGGATTAGTTGAAATGGATGAGAAAGGATATATCACAATTCCAAATTTCAAATTCCAAATTTCAAATGCCAAATATAGAGAAGAGGCTTGTTGCAAATATCCGACGATGACAAGTGTGCAGGGGGTATTTGTTGCAGGAGACGTGCACGATCATCGCTACAAGCAGGCAATTACTGCGGCTGGTTTCGGATGTCAGGCGGGTTTAGACACCTTAGCATATTTAGATGAGAGCTCTTCAAAGTAGTCGTAATTTGCATAACTGAATGAAATTTGATTTATAATTCAGGGAAATTGCATAGTGTGATCCGCATTACGATTTTTCTCCTTGACACAGAGGGTATAAATTAAGAGAATACATATTATGGTTAAAGAAGAGACTTCAAAAAAGGCTGACAAGGGAGTTTTTGAGAAACTTGTCCCCATTTTTATTCTTGCATCTGTTCTGATGGCATTTGCTGTGGGAATACTTTGGGAAAAAGTAAATAATCTTGAGGGGGGCGCGAGATCAACTACAGCAACACCAACTGTAGCACAAGCTCAACAGGCTCAACAGGCAGCCAAGCCAACAATAACTCAGGATCAAGTTAAGAGTTTATTTTCTATGGATCTTGTCAAGATCGGAGATGACAAGAGAAAAGTATTGTTTGTTGAAATTTCAGACCCTAGTTGTCCTTATTGCCATATTGCTTCCGGAAAAAATTCTGAATTAAGCAGTCAGGCGGGGGATAGGTTCAAGTATGTTTCTGATGGTGGAACATACGTTCCTCCGGTTATTGAAATGAGAAAGTTGGTCGAACAAGGCAAAGCCTCTTATGTTTACATTTATACTCCCGGTCATGGTGCGGGTGAGATGGCAACAAAAGCTCTTTATTGTGGGTTTGAACAAGGGAAATATTGGGAAGTACACGACCTTTTATATACCAATAAGGGGTATGAGTTGATAAATAACACAGTTAAGAATGATAAAGCAAAAGCCGGTCAACTCGCTGATTTTTTGAAGTCAGCAGGTGTTTCGGATTTGAAATCCTGTCTTGAAGGTACAAAATATGATGAAAGAATTAACTCTGATACCGCATTGGCCCGAACTTTGGGTGTTGGTGGAACACCTGCGTTCTTTATTAATGAAACCCTTTTCTCCGGCGCATACAGCTACAAAGATATGGAAAGTGCGGTAACAGCAGCGTTGAAGTAAAGCTTCATTCTTAAATTACTAAATAGTTAAATTGTTATTTAGTTGATTCTAATATCTTATACAGTACCACTGCTGCCGAACCCCAGACGTTGAAGGACTTGTTGATTCCGTACATTGGAAGTTCCACGATAATGTCCGATTCTTTAAGTACACCTTCGCTTACTCCATGTGTTTCGTGACCGATGACGATGGCGCAGGGAAAGCAGAGCTTAGTAGATAGTAGACAGTAGTTAGTGGATAGGGGGTGTTGTTCGACGGAGATGATTTGAACACCACTTTTTCTTAATCGCTTAATCACTTTTAATGCGCTTTCTTCCTTCTGCCATGGCACCCAATTTTCCGTTCCTACTGCTGCCTTATGGATCCGGGAAGAGGGGGGATACTCGCAATCTCCGCAGATGTACATTTTGGCAATACCTGTTGCATCTGCAAGCCTGAAGAGTGAGCCGATGTTATATGTGTCGAGTACGTTGTCCAAGACCAAATATATCGGATTTCTTTTTATATTTTGTATCTCCTCTTCGGATGGATCCGAAATCCTTAATTGTTTGGAATTTAGTTTCACATAGGAATTATAAGGCCTATATGACTTATGTGTCCAATATGATATAATGCTCTACATAGAAGCAAAATTTTGCTTTTGAACTTGTATTTCTTTTAGGTCGATATCTGGACTTCACTAAAGTCATTTATCCACTAGCAGAAGCAGGTTAAAAAATAGGGATAGTATAAGTTCATCTTGATAAGGGAATGTCCCTGCTAGATAGCGCTACGTGCATCTAACGGGACCCGGTGAGATGTTCGAGGTGCTATCTCAAGGAGGAGGTGAGTATAAATGACTAAAAGATTATTCGTAGGAGGTCTTCCTTATAGTGTGACTTCGCAACAGCTTAATGAGATGTTTGTTCCTTTTGGAGCAGTTACATCTTCCAATGTTATAACCGATAAATTTACCGGAAATAGCAAAGGTTTTGGTTTTGTTGAATTTGAAGATGACAAAGCAGCTGATGAAGCTGTTAAGAAATTGAACGAGACTGAAGTTGGCGGAAGGAAGATCACCGTAAATGTTGCCCGTCCTATGGAGGAAAGAGGTCCAAGAAACTTTGATAACGACAGAAGAGGCGGATTTGATAGAAGAGGGGGAGATAGAGGTGATAGACGAGGAGGATTTAGAGGAGGGAACAGGTAAATAAGTACAAATAATTACCAATTTCCAATAAATACAAATGTCCAATTGGAGATTTGAAGCAATCGGATTTTATTGGTAGTTATTTGGAATTTGTTTATCATAAAGTTCACGGATATCGTGGTTTTTTGCCTATTGATGAAGTGAACGGGGGACAAACTTGTTTATGGTTATTAATTGCCAAAGTATTTGTATTAAATGCGGGAAACAGAGAGTGGTTGTTAAGACTAAGAAGGAGCGACTCAATTCCTCATGGGTTTATACGACTATCACAGCCTGTCCTGATTCTGAATGTCAAAAACTTGTCGATGCAATGCTAAACAAGGAAAAAGCAGTTAGAAGCAAGATTATTGAGAATCAGGAGAGGGAGAAAGTACTGAGAGATAAAAGGAGAAGAAGGAGTCATAGGAGAAAGGTTGTAGCGGTACAGACAAAAAAGTGATTAAGTGATCGAGCCGGGAATTAAGAATAATTTTATAGTATCGGTTTTTGCAGGAGCAGACATTACAGAAATTATACAAGGGAATATTAAAGGAAGTTGGAGGATATTAAGGGAACAAAAATTAACTGATTCTAAGAGAATTTCGGAGTACCTCATCAACGGTTGTTAGTCCGGCTTCGGCTTTGAGAAGGCCGTCGCGAAGAAGAGTATCATAACCTTCACGGATAAGTTTTTCCCTGAGGTCGGTTTCTGTAACTTGATTCCGAAGCAGTTCCCTGATTTTTGAGTTGATGACAAGAACTTCATAGATTCCCATTCTTCCCTTAAAACCTAAAGATGCACAGTATTCGCACCCCTTTGACGTAAAAAGTTGTCTTGGCGGGCGTCCGACCGCTTTCTGAAAAAGATCTGCTTCGTCTTTTCCTATTGTTACACTTTCTTTACAGGATGTGCAAATCTTTCGTATGAGTCTTTGTGCGACAATTCCCATAAGAGAGGAGTTTAAAAGATAGGTTTCGATATCCAGATCAAGAAGACGAAAGAGTGCCCCGACCGAATCTTCAGCATGCAAAGTTGATAATACAAGTTGTCCAGTAAGACCTGATTCAACCGCTATATCGGCAGTTTCTTTGTCTCTTATTTCACCGACCAAAACGACATCAGGGCTCAAACGAAGTAAAGTTTTCAATCCTTGGGCAAAAGTGAAACCTGTTTCTTTTTGCACCTGCATCTGATTGACTCCATCAAGCGCAAATTCGACAGGATCCTCGATCGTCATAATATTAAAGACAGACCCCTCATTAAGTTTTGAGATCGTTGAGTAAAGCGTTGTCGTTTTTCCGCAACCTGTCGGACCGACAACTAATATGAGCCCGCTTCGCTGCGACAGCATATTAAGATAATTTTTATAAGCAACTTGCGAAAAGCCAAGCTCCTCCAAAGGCATAACGATTGTTTTCTTTTCATGAATTCTTATAACGATCAACTCTCCGTTAATTGTGTTTGCAACCTCGACGCGTAAGTTTACGATCACTCCATCCTTATCAAGATTGATCTTTCCTTCCTGAACCTTTCTTTTTTCAGACGGGTCCAATTCTGCCATAACTTTGATCCGTGATGCTACTTGCTGGTAGGAATCTAGAGTTAAACTGCCTATTTCGTATAAAACCCCATCGACTTTTGCCCTGACAAGTAAACTGTTTTTTGTCGGTTCAAAAAAGATATCAGAGGCTCTGACCTTTACAGCTTCATCAAA
>Ga0075764_140_pt1 | contig 6260 bp, 3 predicted proteins | sample RifGroC1_FD_67858 | JGI IMG/M metagenome (GOLD analysis project Ga0075764, IMG submission 67858) | Microgenomates (Woesebacteria) bacterium GW2011_GWC1_38_13
TTACTTTCGCCGACTATGTCGGAATAGAAATTTTCGAGGAAAGTACGCTCGACCTTGGCGAACAATTCGGTACAAAACTTAAGCTGTTCAGAAATGATCAGGTTTTACCGAGAATATATTTTACCCCCGAAGCTCTGGTTGCCGAAAACGAAGATGAAGCGTTTAAGAAAGTCACATCCCTGGAGCACTATGGTCCGAAAACAGTTATTTTGGAGAACAAACCAAATATTCTTCCGGAGGAATTTACAGGCGTTATTGATGACTTTAGGAAAGATAATCCCGTGGAGATCATAAATTATGAGGACCAAAAAGTGGAGATAGAAGCAGATATCAAAACACACGGTTTTCTGGTTCTTTCCGATTCCTTTTATCCCGGTTGGAAGGTGAGGATCGACGGAACGGAAGGAAAGATACTTCGGGCAAACTATCTTGTACGGGCGGTCGAACTTGATCCAGGAAAGCACAAGGTTGAATTTTACTACGACCCGGTGAGTTTCAGGGTGGGATTGATTATTTCATTGTTTGCATCGGGTATTGTTGTAATATTAATCGTTGGTATGAAGATGTTGAATCAATTTTCAATTTTCAAAAACCAATTTACTAAAAAATGAATCAATTTTCAAACCATGAAATACGATTCGGGAGAAAGAACAGCACTGTTTGCAGAAAATGTTATTACTATGCTCAAACAGATTCGAATAAGTCCAATCAATAAAAGAATAATCTAACAATTGGTTGGTTCGTCGGGTTCGATCGGAGTTAATTATTGCGAAGCAAATGAAGGAGAAAGCAAAAAGGATTTTTACCATAAAATTAGAATTTCCAAAAAGGAGATAAAGGAAACAAAACATTGGCTCAGATTATTAGCAAAAGCTGAACTTGAAAAATTAACCTATATCCGCAGACTTTGGTCTGAAGCACATGAACTTATGCTAATCTTTTCTAAGATCGTCTCAAAATCCAAGGTTTGAGTTGTAAATTGAATTCTTATTTGTAAATTGAAAATTAATATATGTTTTCAAAAAGAAAACCAAAAAAATCACCCGAACAATACCATCAGGATTATCTGAAAAGACTGCACAGAAGAAAAAAACGGTCTGTAGAGACTAAACCTGCATCTCGTCAACAATCGGCTGCAGAAAAGGATATCATTCCTGCCCGTCACTTTGTAAAAACCGGTCTTTTGTCCGTCCAGAATATCCTATTTGTCATCCTGTCCTTTGCTATCCCTCTTTCTTTGTATCTGGCAACTTCCCCGCAGACTGTCACAGGTTACGCCGACAGCGCCTCTCTTATCACCCACGCCTACCATCTTGATATCGCGCACCCTCCCGGGTATCCGATCTTTGTCCTCATAGGCCATCTTTTCAGTAAAATTCCAATCGGTACAATTGCCTTCAGATTAAGCATTATGAGTTCGCTCTTTGCCTCCCTGACATCCCTTCTTTTATATAAACTGTTTCAAAAACTTAAACTGTCGCCCGCGGTATCACTTCTCTCTTCACTCTTTATTTCCTTTACATATTCCGTCTGGCTCTATGCAATTACACCGGAGGTCTTTGTCCTGAATAATTTTTTGGCGGTACTTCTGCTTTATCTAACACTAAAATTCAAAGAACACCAAGACAGCGGTACAAAAGGATCGAATATATATCTGTATCTTATAGCTTTTGTTTCCGGACTTGGGTTTGCCAACCACATGACGATCGTTCTTGTAGTGCTCCCCGTTTTCTATTTCATTTATAAGGGAATGTCATTCCCGCGCAGGCGGGAATCTATACAAACCCTCCTCGAATTCACCCTTTGTTTCATCTTTGGTCTTTCCCCCTATCTCTTTGTGATCATTTCATCACACGGTAACAATTACCCCCACTACGGCAACATCCCCGGACTAACAAGGTTTATACAATATATTACCCGCTACGATTACGGAGGGTTATTAAGCGGCGGGGTTAAAACGGTATCAAACCCAAATGAAAATTACTTCGGAATGTTTCTGCACTATTTAAAGTTGGCAATAAACGGATTAACCATCTTCTCTCTTCCCGGTATATTTTATTTCATCTATAAAAAAGTAACGCGTTCCGGATCGATAGAACAGATAATCGCAGTTATCACCATCTTAGGGGGATTTGTCTTCCCTTTGTTTTCATTGGCCGGTCTCGTAGAATCAGACCTTCATTCGCAGGGTGTGGCCGAACGCTTTGGGCTTCTGGGATTTTTATTCCTGGGTATCGCGTTTGTACTGGGAACATCAAATCTTGCGGAGAAATTCGAAAAAAGCGAAAAGAAAACGATACTAAAAATCGGACTTCTGCTGCTTATTTCCGTTACGGTTTATTCAAATTATAAAAAAATCGACAAAAGCCGTTTTCAAATTACAAAAAACTACGCTCTCAATATCCTGAACTCTCTCGATGACGGCGATGTCGTTTTTACATCCGACGACATAACCGCATCTGCTCTTTACTACTTATCTGAGGTGGAAAAGGTGAAAAATATTCGGCTTGTCAGTAGCGGTTTTTTGGGAAATGAAAGCTACCAAAAAGAACTCAAGGATTACTGGACGGATCTTATCACCACAGGCTCCTCTTATGAATTTGATGTCGCCAGAAATATTATTGAAAATACCAATAAAAATGGAAATAGCGCCTATTTTGTCATGTTTGACGACCCTTACCCTTTCGGATTTCTGGGAAATCCGTACTATCTTATACCGCAAGGACTTCTTTTAAAGGCTGATCTTAATACAAACCTTTCAGATGTAACTAAAAATTCGCAGGAAGATCATTGGGAAAATTATGACTTTACGGACATTGACAAAAACTACTCCGACGCTTATGCAAAACTTCTGAAGAATTATTATTTTCATAAAGCCGAAGTCAACGCAACATTATATTTAAGCTATGGCTGTCAGCCTTGCGCCGAAACGGAACTCAAAAATGTTTCCGCGTCATTACCGGGAAGTAAATTTAATAAAGATGTTCTGAATTCCTTGGATACTCAAACTTCCCTGCCAAATTCAGCAAGAGGGCTTTTAGACCTCGCTAAAAGCAGATTTTCAGCCCAATCCACTCCAACCCAAAACGACTTTCACCGTACCGCTTGGGATCTGCAAAGGGCGTATGCGATGTCACCGAGGGACAAAGAAATTATCGGCGGACTTGCGGAAATTTATGAAATGCTTGGTATTTACCCTCTCGCTATAAAATATTATAAAGAGACTAAGGCGCTTGATCCAAACGGCGGTTGGAATGAGCCGTTAAAAAGGGTTGAAACGGAAAGTAAAAAATTCAAGTTGTTTGATTATTTATGAAAAAGATTCATGATTTACGATCTATGAGTTTCGGTTTGTTATTTTTTAAATCTTGAATCGATACTCTTGGATCTGATTTTCCTATCCTGCCAGACCATACCGGCTATCATCACAAGTACGGCTATCAACGTTCCCACCGTTATTCTCAACCCCAACTCCACACTCTCCGGCTCGTACTTAAAAACCACCTCATGCTCCCCCTCCGGCACTCTTACCGCACGGAAGGCATAATTTGCGCGGTAGATCGTGTCTTCCTTACCGTCAACCCTCACTATCCATCCGGGATAATAAGTATCGGATAGGAACAAAAACCCATCCCCCGAAGCTTTGGTTTTAATGACAACTTCCGTATCGGAATACTTTACAAACTCACTGCTTGCGGAATATCCGCCTTTCGCTCCCCAATCGATATCTTCTTCGACATAAATCAAATTTTTCGGGTCAAAATCAACTTTCTTAAAATGTTCCAGTATCTCCTTAGGGCTTGCTTTTTCGGCATGGGCAGCCATGAACTGTCTCGGAAAATAATCAAAGAATTCAATAATATGGATAGATTTTTGACCGTTCTCAAATTCTATTTTCTTTGCAGGTACGGTCACAAAACTGTTAAATGATTCATTTGTCAAAATGTACCTTACCCCCATCAGTCTGTTCAAAAATAAAAATTCGTCGCTCACACCCGTTAACTTTCCGCTCCGGTCATATTGCCACCCTTCAAAAAAGATCTTCGTCTCAAGATCATCAAAACGCTCGATCTTTAACCCTCCCGAATTAGCCGCGCCTGTGTTTTTCGGAATATCATATAAGAGATTGGTGAAGATCGGAAGTAAATTCCTTAAATTTTTATGAAACTGCGTATCCTTCCAAAGTTTTTGGTCGGAAATATACACAGGCGTGCTTGCGTTGAAATATGGAAATTCCGTCACCCTTTCCCCGTTTTGCAGATTTTCCGAGAGATAAGAAACAACTTCGGGTTTTTCGTACCACCCGTTTCCGTCGACTTCGGGGTAAAGTTTTTTCGCATGATAGTGAAGATCAAAGAACGAAAGAAGAAGTAAAGTTCCAAATAATATATATTTCGACCTGTTTTTAGCATAATTGCCAAGATCTTTCGCCATAAATTTATCGATCACTATCGCTCCAAGTACAGCTATCGAAAGATTGGCGACAAAGGACATCCTGAAGGGAATTCTAAAAAAGGAGAGGGGTGGGATACCTTGGAACATCCCCGCTCCCAGTTGATCGCCCGCCGAAAAATAGAGCGATAATAAAAATGAGGCAAAATATATCAAGGAAAAATAGTTCCTCTTTATAACAAAATATATTCCGGCTAAAAAAAGCAGAAATCCGATAACCGACGGATAAACATAGCGTTCGTCGCGGGGCCACCCGTTTTGCGCAAAACCGGCGATCGAATTTTCTGCCGAATAGCTTCCGAACGGGTCCCAAAAACTTTTAATGTCGCTTAAAGGGAAACTGTAATGACTGGCTTCGTCCATCGTCAACCCTTCCGCCCTTGTTGAATATTTTGTAAATTCATACTGGGGAATAAGCTGTCCAGCTCCGATTCCCAAACCGATCAGGGTAAAAACCGCAAGGCCAAAATATTTTGTTATTCTGGCTTGACCAGAATCTTTCTTTTTCCCTCTTAAAGAGCCTAATCTTAAAAACCAATATGGGTAAATAAAAAGCAAAGAATAAACGACTATCTGCGGATGTCCGCCCAAGATCGACAGACCCAAAGCAATCCCGGCTAAAATTGAGTAGAGGAGCGGGATACCCGCCTGCCGGACGGATAAAGCAGATGAGGGAAAGAATTTGCCGTAATGCAAATTTTTGAATCCCGATTCTTGAATCTTGATTCTTGCTACCTGTTTCTCGATCAAATACAAAATTACTATAAAATACGCAAACGAGGTCAATATACCGAAATGCATTATCTCGTTTGCGGAAAATCCGCTGAAGGTTATAATGACCGCCCCATAAAATGACGCATAGACCCCGAGTCTTATCTCTCTCAAATAAAGATAGGTGAATGAAAATATCAGGAAGTAAGTGAAAACCAGTCCGAATGCGTATGAACCTCTTGCTCCAAAAGCCGTCGTCAGAATATTTAAGGGGTAAAAAGCCGCTATCTGCCCTTCCGCCAGGACTGGATAACCTGCGCTTATCTCCGATGACCAGATCGGAATTTTTCCTTCCTTATACGAATCGATCAGGAATTGTCTGAAGGGAATGTTCAGGTCCATATAATCATTTGTCCCGACCGTCGGAGTGAAATTTACATATCCGCTAAAAATATTATTCCTGAAGAAAAATATTATAAATGCAAACCCAAGTGAGAAAACAATAATCGTTTGTATTATCTTTTTCATATAATTACCCTCCTCATGTCATTCCTTCACCGCTTTTGCCTGCCCCGCGTAGCCTTGGCGAAGTAGGGTCATTCTGAGGAGTGAAATGACGAAGAATCCCAACACAGATGAGATCCTTCACTCCGTTCAGTATGACAGGGCGGGAATAAATCCTTCGGTCGCTAAGGCCTCCTCAAGATGGCAATGTTCGTGCCGTTCCGCTTTCCGTTTATTGACTCTCCCCCGACTCCGTCGCTTCCTCCTGTTCCTGCCTTTCATACTCTTCCTGCTCATTTTTCAACATCTCTTTATATTTTTGATCGTATTCATCGGCTTTCTTATAAACTTCCTCTATCGCCTCTTTTTGATCAGGCGCAAGAAGAGCCAAATACTTCTGAAGATATTCTATCGCCTTCAAGTAATCTTTGTTTTCAAATTTTTCCCCGTAAAGACGCGAAAGGGAAACCAATGCATCGGCAAAAACGGGGTCGATATCAAGCACCCTTTCATACTCGCGTTTTGCATCGTCATATAATCCGACCTCTTCATAAACATATCCTGTATTGTAAAAATGCCTTATATAATGAAAG